>ENA-UPTF01001456-UPTF01001456.1-marine-metagenome-genome-assembly--contig:-NODE-1456-length-14839-cov-6.123357_pt1 | contig 14839 bp, 10 predicted proteins | sample MGYA00238166_ERZ767019 | MGnify/ENA primary metagenome ERZ767019 (study PRJEB28930, sample SAMN06266391) | marine metagenome | isolation source: Sea water from 250 m depth | place: Atlantic Ocean...
TGGGAAATGGGAGTAGGGCTAGCCGACGCTCTGCTCAAGGTCTATCTGGAAGAAGAAGGCAAGTATCCTGAGATGGTAGGCCTGGTCATATGGGGTACTTCAGCAATGAGGACGCACGGCGATGACATCGCCCAAGTATTTAGTCTCTTGGGAGTCAAACCTGTTTGGCAAGAAGAAAGCCGCCGGATCACCGGACTTGAAATCATTCCACTCTCGGAACTTGGCCGACCGCGGATCGACGTGACCGTCCGAATCAGTGGATTTTTCCGAGATGCATTCCCGAACCTCATCGAATTGATTGACGAAGCAGTGCAATTGGTAGCCGCATTGGATGAGTCTCCTGAAGACAACATGATTGTAAAACATCTTCAAGAAGATAAGGACGCCAACGAATCGAATTCGACACAAGACGATACACCAACTCAGGCGCAAGGCAACCCAGCTCTCTACAGGATATTCGGTAGTAAACCCGGAACCTACGGAGCCGGGATACTAGGTGCTATCGATGAACGGAATTGGGAGACAGTCCAAGATCTAGCAGAGGTCTATACCGCCTGGGGCGGGTATGCCTACTCCCGCCAGGACTTCGGCGTCCACGCCAGGACAGAGTTTCGACGACGGTTCGGCCAGATCGTGGTTGCCGCCAAAAACCAGGACAATCGAGAACACGATATCTTTGACAGTGACGACTACATGCAATACCACGGCGGCATGATAGCCACGGTGCGTGCGTTGACGGGTAGCAACCCGCAACAGTTCTTTGGGGATAGCTCCGACCCAACCCGAGCCCGAGTCCGTAAATTAGAAGACGAAGCTCGGCGCGTATTCCGAACTAGAGTCGTGAACCCTAAATGGATCGATTCCATGAAACGCCACGGCTACAAGGGTGCTTTTGAGCTTTCCGCCACCGTCGACTACATGTTTGGTTATGACGCCACCGCACAGGTAATCGAAGATTGGATGTACGAGAATGTCACTGAATCCTACGTGCTTGACCCTGAGACCCAAGAGTTCTTCCAACAAAGTAACCCATGGGCACTACGAGACATCGTTGAACGGTTATTAGAAGCCATAGAACGGGGCATGTGGGAAAATCCGCCGCCAGACATGAAAGAGAAACTACAGCAGATGTTCCTAGACCTAGAAGCTGATCTCGAAGCCCGCCAGGAAGGGCCCCATGATTAGACATAAAATATCAGGAGGCGTCCGATGGATATAACCATGGAATTACTCCGGGAACTGACAGAAGACGAAAACAAAATGTGGGTCATAGGCGGCAGTAGAGTATCCAGCGAGAATAGCGCCAAGGGTATAAAAGAACCCGAAGTCTCTGGGAAATACGTGACCATCGAAGCAGACAACTGGCATTTCCACATGGCCTTGGAGGACGTAACCGGTATCCAGTTCGTCGAAGCGGAAAGTCACGGTGATATGCATTCCTATTACGTCCGGTTCTCCGGACCTGGCTATGAAGACACGTTGGTCAGAAGCTATTTCCCTAATCCCGGTCTCGACAGTAACGAGAACCGGACCGCGTTCCAACCCGAAAAACTAAAAGCATTCGAGGACTTTCGGGACCGTTACGTAGGCCGAGAGGGCATTGAATTCGTCAAGAGACCCATCCAATCGACTTAAGGCAATTTATGTTGGCTCTTCCGCATCATAATACTTGACTAACCCTTTCGAATCGGTGTAGTTTGTAGACTCGCTGGATAGCAGCGCAAGTAGAGTATTAACAATTTAACATTGCCCGTAGGTTTCCCTAAACGATTAGGGATGAAATGGAAAACCGGTGAAAAACCGGTGCGGTCGCGCCACTGTAACTAATGTTGCTCCCATTATCAGGGTCCTGCTCGATAATCGAGACGCCCAGGCCGATAATCGGATTGGCACTAGAAGCCAGAAAATCTACCTATAGGCAGACTTGATTCACTTCGCAAGAAAGAGCGCAAGTCCCTATCCAAGCAACAGATACTGGCTCTTATTGGGCCAGTTTTTTTTTGCCAAAATTATTTATGTTCGGGAATGCTCAAGAATGCTCAAGAATGCTCAAGAAGTGTACTAACTCAGTGTCTATTTCAAAATCAACTCTCTTTTCTCTCGGTTTGCTACTAAGCATCTGTATGTTCGCCTTTGTCGCATGCGGTACCGATGAGACTCCAAGCACCAAAACACCTGATACTGAGAAAACAGAAGCCAGTCAACCTGCCGAAACACCTGAAACCTCGAAAGCGAAAGCCGGTATACCTACCAAGGCCGCTGACGCACAGGAAGAACTCGTGTTGAACGTGGCTATGACCTTCCTGGACGAACCTCCCGACCCCTACCAAGCAGGTTGGTTGGCAGTACCGACAGGTCTAGCAGAAACACTGTTCAAGCAGAACGAGACACTCAACACCGAACCCTGGTTAGCAGCCGGGGCTGTCCAAGTTGAACCAACCGTTTGGGAAATTACGTTAAGGGACGATGTTAAATTCCACAACGGGACATTGATGGATGCCTCAAAGGTTAAGGGTTCCCTAGATTTAGCGTTATTGCGGCGGCCTGGCACTCAAGTTCTGCTGGATATAGACCGTGTAGAGGTCAAAGATCCACTCACGATAGTAATACACACTAATTCACCTAACCCAATCCTTCCTGGATTACTGACCAATCAAAACACTAGCATCGCAGACCCAGATACAGTACCCGAATCGCTAGAAGCATCTGCTGAATTTTCATCAATGACCGGTCCCTACAAACTGGTCTCTTTCACAGCCGACCAAAGCATGAGTGTGGTAGCCCATAAGGACTACTGGCAAGGGCAACCTGCCCTTGACCGAGTGGAATATGTCGCATTCACAGAAAGCGAAACCCGCTTAATCGCCTTGCAGAGCGGTGACGTCGATATAGCAGTAAACCTGTCACCACAAGGCGCAGTCGTCGTTCGCAACGACTCATCACTCGAACTGCGGAAAGCGGCTCCATCCGGAATGCTATTCATGTTCGTGAATCACGAGAGCCCACAGTTGCAAGACCCTCTTGTACGAAAAGCCTTAGCCATCGCGGTAGACCGTGACGCCATGGCTTCAGGAGTGGCAGATGGTCACGCACTTCCAGCTGGGAGCATGTTTCCTCCAGGATTCCTTCCATGCGAAGATCCAAGCGAATACTCTTATGACCCAGAAGGGGCACGAAACCTCTTAGCGCAAGCCGGATACGAAGATGCCGACGGAGACGGGATCGTTGAGAACGACGGGAAACCCCTAGAACTAGTTCTTCAAACATACCCCCAACAACCACTATTACCTCCAATGCTTGAGGCTTATCAGGCGATGTTGGAAGACGTGGGTGTGGCAGCTGATATCCAGATAGTCGAATGGACGCTAGCTAGCCAAGGAGGGTACGACTTGTTTGGTTATAGCAACGGGACCACAACTACTGGCGATGCATCTTGGGCGCTCGGCCGACACTTCCTGACTGGTGGAGACGAGAACCGAGGCAATTTCAGCAGTTCAAAAGTGGACGAACTCATTGGTGCATTGTCCAAAGAATCCGACGTGACACTGCGGAGAGAGATTGCCTGTAACGCGCTGAAGGCAGGCAACGAAGAAACCGCATCGATTCCTGTCATGTTTCCAACTAGACTCTTCGGAATATCTGATTCAGTTGAATGGACCTCTGGGCCGCAGGCCGCCAGATTATATTTCATCGACCACCTGATCGGACTTAAATAACTTGAATGGCCCCCTAGCGCGCCGTCTAATAACACTGCCGTTGCTTCTAGGGGGCATATCCATCATAAGCTTCCTGCTGTTGAACTTCGCGCCGGGAGATGCGGCAGAAATTACACTCAGACGTCAGAACAGCGGCGTGACTCCATCTCCTGTGGCAGTTCAAGCCTTGCGGCATGAACTGGGACTGGATGACCACTTAACCTTACGTTACGGCCATTGGGTATCCAACGCGATACGAGGAGATTTAGGAGAATCCTATCGCACCGGAGAGTCAATTACTGGAGAACTCTTCCGCAGATTGCCAGCAACCTTGCTATTAGCGGCTACAGCTTTATCTATCGCGGTGGTTACGGGAATTCCGCTCGGTGTGATGGCCGCAGTTAAACAGCGAAGCTGGTTGGATTCAGCTTGCCGAGTCTTAGCTATTGTCGGTGCAGCTGTACCAAGCTATGTCTTGGCTCCCATATTGATGCTTATATTCGCAGTACAATTCCAATGGCTGCCAGCCGTTGGCTACGGGTCGTTCCAAAATTTGATCTTACCGGCGATTGCATTGTCATTCGGAACAATGGCCCAACTCATGCGGCTCACACGATCGAGTCTGTTAGAAGTACTTTCCCAGGACTACATGCGTACTGCCAGAGCCAAGGGTCTATCTGAAAATAGCGTAGTTTGGCGTCATGGACTAAAAAATTCATTGCTCCCAGTAGTAACCGTATTAGGGACTAGTACCGGTTACCTGTTAGGTGGGGCAGTAATCATTGAGACGATATTCGGATGGCCCGGAATCGGCCAATTTGTTGTCACCGGGATCACTCAGAGGGATTATCCCGTAGTCCAAGGATTCGTCTTATACGTAGCCATAATATTTCTGTTGGTAAATCTTGCGGTAGACTTATCTTACCGATGGCTAGATCCCAGACTACATTTCAATAGACAAGCAGTGTAGCTTGATATCCCAGTATGATTACCTGCCAATCTAGCACCAGGAGAACCACAGGTGGAAGGTCTTTCGCGTAGGATAGACAGGCGACTGGCCATCCTAAAAAACCTACTCCATGATCCGGGAACACTGCTGGGAACCGTCATAGTGGCAGTGACCATTATTCTTGCACTGATTGCGCCCTGGCTGCCTTTACAAGATCCGACTGACGTAGATCTAACGCAACGCCTTAGATCACCATCCCCTGAATTTCTATTAGGTACTGATCATCTAGGCAGAGACGAGTTCAGCCGAATCATATTTGGCGCGAGAGTGACGCTCCTAATGGCAGGAGCGTCCTTGGCCGTAGTAATGGCTATAGCTTTGTTCGTTGGAACCCTTTCAGGATACTATGGAGGTTGGGTAGATTCAGGTTTAATGACAATAGTTGACCTACTGTTAGCATTTCCATCGCTGATTCTGGGTGTGGCGGTAGCAGGCATTCTCGGACCAAGCCTGATAAACGTAATGATTGCTGTCTCTGTGGTTTGGTGGGCAAGCCATGCCAGAGTCATACGTGGGATGGTCCTCGCAGCGAGGGAACGAGAATACGTTGAGGCAGCCAAGGCTATAGGAGCTAGCAACCGCAGAATAATACTTTTCCATATTTTTCGAAACATACTAGGCCCATTTATAGTACTAGCTACATTGGATATGGGTTGGATAATACTTGGAATTGCTGGCCTCAGCTTCTTGGGTCTAGGAGCACAACCCCCAACTCCCGAATGGGGGGCCATGTTGAATGACTCTCGTTCTTACATGCAGACGACGCCAATATTATTACTCGCGCCGGGCATTTCCATTTTCTTACTAGTAATGGGATTCAATCTCCTTGGCGACGGCCTCAGAGATATACTGGACCCCACTGCCTACCGGTGATTCCTGTTGATTACAAACTATTCGGTTTTCCGACTCTGGAGTCTCTAATGAGAGTATTTGAACTATCCATGACCCAATTGCCGATGGCGTTTGCAGCCCATGCAATATAAGATTAGTGGCCTGATAAACCTACCAGTTGGTGTTAAAAAATCTAATTATAGGAGTCTCCTTGACTCGTGACCCCAAAAATAACACAAACTAACACCGATTCCCGGTTCCCATTCACAGCCATCGTCGGGCAAACATCGATGAAACGAGCGCTGATCCTAAACGCTGTCAATCCCAAAATAGGAGGCGTTCTAGTACGTGGAAAGAAGGGCACTGCAAAATCGACGGCGGTCCGGTCTCTAGCCGCCTTACTCCCTGAAGTTACTGTCGTCCAAGGTTGTCCATACAACTGCAGCCCTGAAGAACGACAAGGGTTATGCACTAGATGTGAAACCTCAAGCGACGACTCGGAAATAGTGGTCCGTCAAATACCAATCGTAGACCTTCCAGTAGGCGCAACTGAAGATAGATTGGTTGGCTCATTGGACATCGAAGAGGCGATCAAGACCGGAAACCGCGTGTTTGAACCGGGGCTTATCGCAGGAACCCACCGCGGCATCCTTTACATCGACGAGGTAAATTTACTCAATGACCATTTGGTGGACATCCTACTAGACGCCGCCGCTATGGGCCGAAATTACGTTGAACGCGAAGGGATTTCAATCTCCCACCGATCCGAGTTCATTTTGGTTGGCACTATGAACCCTGAGGAAGGGGACTTGCGTCCTCAACTTTTAGATCGTTTCGGTCTGGCCGTAGAGGTAGACGGTCGCTTTACACCTGAGGAACGCCAAGAGGTGGTGAAGCGGCGCATCGCGTATGAAAGTGACCCTCAGACTTTCATGGCCCAATGGCAACAATCGGAGCAAGAAGAGAGAGACCGAGTCATTCGAAGCCAACGATTGCTGCCTCAAGTTACTGTCGGCGACAATATCTTGGAGCTCATCACCTCAATATGCGCCGAATACGACGTTGACGGTATGCGCGGCGACATCACTATGTACAAGACCGCCGCCACTATCGCTGCGTACGAACAACGTACGGAGGTTGACGCAGAGGATGTCCGTGAAGCTGCTAATCTCGCATTGCTCCATCGCCAAAGGCGTCAGCCGTTCCAGCAGCCCAACTTAGCCACAGAACAACTAGATAACATGGTCGATGATTTTCAGGGCCAGGAGAGCTCCCGTGAGCACCATGACGATGGTCAAGGAGAGGGCGATTCTGAGCCCTCTGATTTATCGCCGTTAGAACCAAATGACCAAGATCCGGAGCCTGAGGATCCGGAACCTGATGCTGACGATACAGGACCCGGATCCCTAGGAAAGGAGCAGCAATTCGAGGTCGGTGACCCTTTCTCCATTCGGCCGCTAAACGTAACTCCCCCAGACCAACGGACCCGCCATGCTTCTGGTCGACGAAACGTTACTATCACCGACTCGTCCGCAGGGCGATATGTTCGATCTCGTCTACCGGAGGGCAAGGCGACTGGCCTAGCCCTAGATGCCACACTGCGGGCAGCAGCACCTCATCAAATGAGCCGGCGAGAAAGAACTGACTCTAGTAATGCCGTCCTAATTGAGCCACAAGACATCCGCGATAAGGTGAGAGAGAGCAAATCAGGCAGCCTCGTGTTATTCGTGGTTGATGCCAGTGGGTCTATGGGAGCTCAACGAAGGATGGTAGCTGTTAAGGGTGCGGTGATGTCGCTGTTGCTGGACGCCTACCAACGCCGGGACCGAGTTGGGATGATCTCATTTCGTGGCACCAGCGCCTCGCTATTGTTACCGCCCACCAACAGCGTAGACCTCGCTCAAGTACACCTCCAGGAGATGCCAACCGGAGGACGCACCCCATTGAGTTCCGGGTTGTTCAAAGCCCTGGAGATAATCGAGAGCGAGCGTATCAAAGACCGCGATGTAATGCCTCTAGTAGTGTTGTTATCAGACGGCAGAGGTAACGTGGCCATAGGTTCTGATTCTCCGTTGGATGAAGCTTACTCTGCCGCAGGTATCATCGGAGAAGATAAGATTCCGTCCGTTGTAGTAGACACGGAATCTGGTTTCATCAAGCTTGGCATGGTGCAGCCCGTGGCCGACGCTATGGGCGCACAATACCTTAAGTTGGAAGATCTCCAAGCCGATAGTTTGGCCGACGTCGTACGACAACGCATGCCGATCGTCGGAGAAGCACCACCTCACATAAAATAGTAAATAGCCGATCTATTCCTAATAACCGTGCTCTCGACTTGTCTACGTCAACTGTTGCTTTGATTACTAAAGACCCGACCGCGGACTCGTGACAACCATAACCTATTCGCCAAAGATTTCGCCGATTAACGGTTTATCAATAGACTGGAATCCTGCCCGTTTACATCACACACTGTACTTGATAACCTCATCGCTAGACTCTTAGTAAGACGTATCTATTGGTTCGCTAACGCGGCACTGCGGTTCACACCTCAGGAGGTATCCACTTGGTTCGCTATATGCCCTATGCAGACATGGACAAAATGATGTCCCTATCAAAGCGTCGGGGATTCATGTTTCAAAGCTCCGAGATTTACGGAGGACTGGGTTCAACATGGGACTACGGTCCTTTAGGTGTCGAATTAAAACGCAACGTAAAAGAGGCCTGGTGGCGCTCTGTTATTACGGGTCGAGACGACATGGTAGGCCTAGACGCCGCAATTTTAATGCATCCACAAACCTGGGTCGCTAGCGGCCATGTCGAAAATTTTTCGGACCCGTTAGTCGAATGTAAGGATTGCAACTCTAGATTTCGGCAAGACCATCTTTTAGAAGCCGCTGGGATCGATCCTGAGTCGCCCGAAGCGGTAGCTGCCCTACAAGAACTCAAGTGTTCGAACTGTAACGGTGAGTTAGGCGAACCTCGGAGATTTAACCTGATGTTCAAGACATTCATGGGACCGGTGGAAGACACAGCGAATGAAGTTTTCCTCCGCCCAGAAACAGCTCAAGGAATCTTCGTGAACTTCAAGAACGTGCTGGATTCTACTCGCAAGAAACTGCCCTTTGGCATCGGCCAAATCGGAAAATCGTTCCGAAACGAAATCACGCCCGGGAACTTTACCTTCCGTACTAGAGAGTTCGAACAAATGGAAGTTGAGTTCTTCGTCAAGGCCGGAGATGACGACGAGTGGTTGAGTAAATGGGTCGACGCTCGTTACCAATGGTACGTCAACTATGGGATACGTCCAGAGAACCTGAGAAAACGCCCTCACGGCAGCGATGAATTAGCCCACTACGCCAAGGCATGCATTGATATTGAGTACCGGTTTCCCTGGGGTTGGGGGGAACTCGAAGGAATCGCTAATCGTGGTGATTACGACCTCCGGCAACACCAAGAAACAAGCGGACAGGACTTAACGTATTTCGATGAGACCGCTGAAGGGGATAATCGGCGTTACCTCCCTTACGTGATAGAACCTTCAGGTGGTGTAGATCGTGCCACTCTAGCCTTTTGGCTTGATGCCTATGACGAAGAACCTGACGGTGATGCAGTCAGAGTCGTCTCCCACATACATCGAGATATTGCCCCGGTACAAGTAGCTGCGCTGCCACTAAGTAGGAACGATAAGTTGCTACCCACCGCTCGGCGGATTTACGACTTGCTCCGCAAACATTTCCGTTCGCAATACGACGATTCTCAGGCCATCGGCCGACGATATCGCCGTCAAGACGAAATAGGAACACCTTATTGCGTGACCATTGACTTCGATACCATTGACGACGATCAGGTCACTATCCGTGACCGCGATACGATGCATCAAGCCCGCGTCCCAGTGTCTGAACTAGTAGCGATCCTCAACGATAAGATCGAGCATGCCTGGTAGAGGTTCTAATATCACATCATTAACCCGAATTCTTCATGCCTCCTAACCTCGTAGCCGCGACCATTCGTCAGGGCTTATATACCCGTATCGTCGGCCGGCGGGTGCTGTATTATCCTGAACTTCCCTCTACCATGGACGAGGCCGCTCGCCTGGGTAAAGAGGAAGCTGAAGAGGGCGCCGTAGTAGTAGCAGAGAAACAAAGTGCTGGCCGAGGGCGTCAGGGCCGAAGTTGGGTTTCCCAGCCAGGCAATTTACTAGTATCAGTGCTCTTCCGTCCAACATTAGAAACACTGCCGTTCATAAACATAATAGGCGGAATTGCTGCGGCTAGGTCTGTCCGGAAAGTGACCGGATTAGACGTAAAAATAAAATGGCCTAACGACCTGTTAATAGGCGGACGCAAGGCCGCAGGCATCCTAGCTGAATCCGCAATCGTAGGTAATTCCGTGTGGTATGCTGTGCTCGGTGTGGGAATGAACGTAAGTCTCGACACTCAGCAGATAGAAGAGATATCTCCTTTCGCCATTAGCGTCAACTCCGCCGCAGGTAAAGAAGTCCCAAGAGAAGACCTACTACGCCAGTTTCTTATGGATCTGGACTCCTTATATATTGCCCTGAACAACGGCGAATCGCCTATGCAAGAGTGGCAGGGTATGCTTGAGACCATCGGACAGAGTTTGGTCGCAACTTGGGGAGATGACACTTACCACGGCGTTGCGGAGGATACCGATGAATTGGGCAACCTCATATTGCGCCAGGACGACGGTTCGCTCCTAACTCTCACCGCTGGCGATGTCACGCTCACTGATCATTGACTTGCATTGGGTATCCCATTTCCGGAGAGAAGCATGCTGGAATCACTTAGTTTAGATGGAACATCGGTAGTCATAACCGGCGGAGGTACTGGTCTCGGTCGCGCTATGGTCCGCGATATGGCACGGGCTGGAGCAGACCTTGTAATAGCCGGACGGCGCTCTGGTCCGATCGAGGAAGCTGCTGCGGAGGCGGAGAGCTTAGGTGTTAAAGCGTTCGCCATAGCTACAGACGTCACAGACTCGTCTCAGGTAGCAGCTCTGATGAAGGCGGCTATGGACCGGTTCGGTAAGATAGATGTGCTACTAAACAACGCAGGAGCCGTTTCCGACAATGTCCGGAAGCCCATCTGGGAACTCACAGATGAAGAATGGGACAGAGTAATGCGTGTCAACCTCACGGGAGCTTTTTACTGCGCTCGAGAGGTATCACAAACAATGGTAGAGCAAGGACACGGTAAGATCATCAACACAGCATCCGGATTCGGGCTCAGAGGCGGCCGTGAAATATACATGTACTGCTGCAGTAAAGGCGGAATGATTCAGCTGAGCAGGGTCCTTTCCTTTAATCTGGCTCGATATGGTATTACAGCCAACACCATAGTCCCGGGATTCGTCCCAACAGGAGCCACCGATACCATGGCTGCTAGCCTACCAAGGGGCGGTGAATTTTTACCGACAGGTCAGCTAGGGAAACCAGAAGACTTCGGCCCATTAGCAGTCTTCCTAGCCTCATCAGCATCAGATTACATGACTGGCGAGATGTTCATCGCTGATGGAGGGGGATTGGCAGCCGGTATCTACCCGACTGGTCATGCTCCAGTGATTCCACTGGAAGCTTAACCAGACGTTCTGGAACTCAACATACAAACCTATGATCCTATTTCAATTAAAAGCAATCTGCCACAACTTAAAAATAGTAATGGGCGGTGCTTTGCGCCCGGACGACGACACACTTTGACTAACAATTTGGAACAATAAGCAACCAGGGCTTCGTCGGACCCTGAGTTCAGGAGAACATCAATGCCGGTCTTACCCGAATATGACCTAACTGGAAAAACGGCTATTCTGTCGACTTCAGGCGGAACTGAAGCACCATTCCTTGCGCAAGCCCTGGTCGAGTCTGGCGCAAGTGTGTTCGCAGTAGCCCGGACCCAGTCTCTTCTCGACGCTTTGATGGCTGCACTTCCATCCGGTTCGAGCGGGTCCGTTATGGACGCGAACGTTCCAGGAAGCGCCAAGTCGGTTATTGAACAATTTGACCAGGTCCACGACAAGGTCGACATCTTAGTCAACGATCCCCGCAGCATGTATGCCCGTCCATTGGAGGAGATCGACTCGCAAGAATGGGATGCAGTACAGACTCGAAACGCCAAGGCCCCCTTTCTCCTTTCTCAACAGGTACTGCCCCGAATGGCTGCCGCCCAATACGGCCGGGTCGTGAATATGATTTCCGAGTTGGCGGAAAGAGGTATGATTAACGGCTCTGCTTTCGCCGCTAGCCAAGCGGCGGTACTGGCACTCACCCGTACACTGGCCGTCGAATGGAGCCGATTCAACATACGTATCAACGCCATTGGGACTGGACTTATTGATACAGAAGCTCAGTCTCTAGAAAAACAGCAAGAAGAGTTACTGGTCCGCTATACTCCCTTGCGGCGCAAGGGCAACCCCGGAGACATCGGCCCTTTACTTGTCTATCTATGTTCCGAATTCTGCGATTACTCGACGGGCCAGCCGGTATACGTTGACGGTGGGCTTAACGCACACCCTTAAGCCTTTCCAACGCTGGTCGATCCCTTTCCAAGCGATCGTAGAACTACCCCCGCTAGCTCATCTTCATTCTTGGAAGTACTTCCCAGGCTGATGTACAATGTCCTGAGCTCGTGAGCGTCTCAGGGCAGCCTGAGCGTCCCTGTGTGTTCTTACCGGTTCTCGTCAAATTGCCATGTATCGTCAATCTGAACAGTCCACCAGCACCGTCTCGCGCCTGCAGGGTATGAATGACCTGTCTGAGGATGCTTGGCGCCAAAAGCTAGTTCTGCAAGAACGAGTATATGAACTTCTCAGGAGCTACGGCTACCAATATCTAGAGACTCCAGTCCTGGAACCTACAGAGCTATTCATAAGGAAGTCAGGGGGGCAGTTAGCTTCTCAGCTATACAGTTTCACGGACGCTGGTAGCAACTCGGTGAGTCTACGTCCTGAAATCACCTCGCCAATCATGAGGCACTACCTGGAGAACTCCACCAACATCCAACTGCCGGCGCGATGGCAGTATTGCGGTCCGGTGTTCCGGTTTGATGCCTCTCACCCAGGGGCCAGCGGCCAATTCACACAGGTGGGTGCAGAATTTCTTGGGTCCTCTGAGATCGCAGCCGATGTGGAACTTCTTAGCCTAGCAGTTGATCTTCCCGCCAAATTAGGACTGGACGGCTGGAGTTTGAAACTAGCCGACTTAGACGTTTTGGATAGCCTACTGGACCCCATTGGCGTTTCCGAACGGGCACGATCTTTCATAATCCAAAGTATGCCTTCATTGAGCGAAGGCAGGTCCGTAGTCCCGGAGTTCCTTGAGCAAGGCCGACATTTACACCTGGTCGGCACTCTCAATGGCCCAGTGGAGTCTGAAGACGCGGCGCTCCGACAGGCAGTTGAAGGCTTGGACGATAAACAAGCAAAGTCAGTTTTGCTGGGCTTCCTGCGATGGAACTCCGCGGATCAGCTTGGGCAACGAACGCCAGAAGATGTAGTGGACCGTCTGCTAAATAAGATTAAGGGCGCCGACAACGAGGATAAACTCCGCCAAGGACTTGAACTTGCGAGCGACCTCGCATCGATAAAAGGCGAACCTGTTTCGGCATTGTCTACAGTCAAAGCGATTCTGGCTTCGGCAAGTGCCAACCAAGACGCTGTCGACCGCCTGGCTAATGTTGTAGAAGAGATGTCCAATAGGGCAGGAAGCAATGGTCAAATTTCGTTGGACTTTAGTCTCGTGCGGGATTTAGCTTATTACAACGGGGTTATTTTCGAGGTCAGCCATTCCAGTTGGCCTGGCACACTTGGCGGAGGTGGTCGCTACGACACACTTTCCAGGGCGCTCGGCGCTTCGAACGCTGTTCCAGCGTTAGGGTTTGCATACAATCTAGACGCCCTCGTTGCCGTCGGGGCGAAATAAGAAATGTCCCAACAAGGACAAAACAACCAAAACGGCCACGAGGTGCTTCGAATTGCGCTACCGAGCGACGGTGAGTTGTATGACTCAACTATGAATTTCATGCGGGCCTGCGGTCTGACCGTGTTACGGCCCAATTCCCGCCGCTATACGGGAACTGTACCAAGCATCCCCGGGGTTGAAATCCTGTTCCAGCGCTCGGCCGACGTCAGCCAGAAGGTGGAAGAGGGTAGCTCAGAGTTGGGCATAACCGGCCTAGACCGAGTGCTGGAATACCGGAACGACGAGGGTCGTGCTTCGGTCCTAATCGAGGACTTGGAGTACGGCCGGTGCGAGTTTGTCATGGCCGTGCCTGATTCCTGGATGGACGTTACATCTCTGTCAGACCTGGCTGACCTGGCCCTGGAGTTCCGACAAGAAGGTAAACAACTCCGTATCGCCACCAAGTATCCCCGGTTGCTACGGAGCTATCTGTACGAGCGAGGCATCAACTACTTCACCCTGGTCTCTGCCAGCGGCGCCATGGAAGCAGCGCCGGCTGCGGGCTATGCTGACCTGATAGCCGACTTGACAGCTACGGGAGTGACGCTTCGAGAGAACCGACTGAAGCAATTGGACGAAGGGACTATCCTGACATCCCAGTCATGTCTCATCGCCAACCCGGTTCTGCTCTCAACATCAGGTGAGGCACTAGCCTTCATCTTCCGTCCCAGCTTTTCGGAGCTTGAGCCGGAAGGCGTCCTAGAGGCTCTCGGCCACTCATTTTTCACACTTTCGCTTGGTATGGGAGCGATGGTGACGTACGGCTCCTACATCAGCAGGAACCAGTCAATCGTAAAAGCCTCGGCGATGATCGTCTTGCTCGACACAGTTATTGCCCTAATAGCGACCGTAATCATGTTCTCAGTCATTTTCTCAGTCGCAGGGATGGCTGAGCAGGTCGGAGGGTCCACGGTAGGTATGCTCTTCATCTCGTTACCTGAGCTCTTCTACAACGAAGTGCCCTTCGGCACCCTATTAGGCCCGCTTTTCTATGTTCTAGTCACACTAGCTGCCCTCACGTCGACCATGTCCCTACTAGAAGTCGTGACGAGCTACGTGATCGATCAACATGGGGTCCAACGTCAAACAGCTACAATCGCATGTGGCGCTACCGTGTTCGTATTCACGATCTTCGCAGCAATTTCTTTCGGCAATGCTCCGTTCTTCTCTACCCTAGCTCTTTTCGATGGAAAGACAGGCTGGTTCGAAACCGCCGATCACTTTGTGTCAAATTGGATGTTACCCACTGGCGGCCTTGCTGTGACACTCGCAGCTGGTTGGTTCATGACCAGACAATCAACAGAGTCCGAACTCGTAGACGGCACGGAGCCG
>ENA-UPTF01001457-UPTF01001457.1-marine-metagenome-genome-assembly--contig:-NODE-1457-length-14836-cov-6.355173_pt1 | contig 14836 bp, 16 predicted proteins | sample MGYA00238166_ERZ767019 | MGnify/ENA primary metagenome ERZ767019 (study PRJEB28930, sample SAMN06266391) | marine metagenome | isolation source: Sea water from 250 m depth | place: Atlantic Ocean...
ATTAATACAACTATAAGGATGTATAACATGAATAAAGGTGATCTCATTGATGCAATAGCAGCAAGCACAGGACTTTCGAAAGCAGACGCAGGTAGAGCAATAGATGCTACTACTTCTGCAGTAGCAGGCGAGTTAGCTGGTGGTGGTTCAGTTGCACTGGTTGGATTTGGTACTTTCTCAGTTAGCCATAGAGCAGCTAGAATGGGCCGTAACCCAGCTACAGGTGAAGCAATTCACATTAATGCTAGCAATGTGCCTAAATTTAAAGCTGGTAAAGCTCTAAAAGACGCTTGTAACTAGGCCTTATTTTTAAGAAGATTGTAGCTCGTTAAGTCGGGCTCAATCTTCTTTTCACTTTAAAGACAGGATCGGGTGCTTAGCTCAGCTGGTAGAGCGTCGCCCTTACAAGGCGAATGTCGGCGGTTCGATCCCGTCAGCACCCACCATCCTTCAAAATCAAATAAATAATAGAAAATGGAATGTAAGATTCATTATAATGATCCTCTTATTAGTTCGGAGTGGTAGTTCAGTTTGGTTAGAATGCCTGCCTGTCACGCAGGAGGTCGCGGGTTCGAGTCCCGTCCACTCCGCCATTTATTAATGAGATTTAGAATATGGAACAAGCAGTAATAGTAGATAGCGTAAGAACTGGTCTGGCAAAATCCTATCGAGGTGGCTTTAACAACACCAGAGCGGATGATATGACCGCTCATTTGATTGATACCCTATTGGATAGACATCCAAAAGTAGAACCATCTACGGTTGAAGATGTGATTTTAGGGTGCGGTTACCCTGAAGGCTCACAAGGAACTAATGTTGCTAGGACTTCTGCTGTTTTATCAAGGTTGCCTATTAGTGTTGGCGGGACAACAGTTAATCGTTTTTGTTCATCAGGTTTACAAACAATAGCTATGGCAGCTACTCAGATTCAGAGTGGTTTTGCTGATTGCATAATGGCCGGTGGGGTTGAGTCAATAAGCACGACACAACCAGATCATATTAATACCTATATGTCTAAGAACGAGCGGTTGCTTAAAGAAAAACCATCTATATACGATGCAATGGGCGATACAGCTGAGACCGTTGCAAAAAGGTATAAGGTTTCAAGAGAGTCACAAGATGAATACGCCTTATCTAGTCAGTTGAGATGTGCAGAAGCACAAAACAATAACCTTTTTGACGGTGAAATTGCGCCGATGAAAACAGTAATGAAAGTCCTGGATAAGGAAACTGGCGAAGTTAGTGATTCAGAAGTAATTGTTGATAAGGACAATTGCAATCGCCCTCAAACTACCTTAGAAGGTCTTTCTGGTTTAAAGCCTGTTTTTGATCCAGACAATGGATCTGTGACTGCAGGCAATTCATCACAACTCTCAGACGGTGCATCAATGACACTAGTCATGAGTGAGAAAAAGGCAAGTCAGTTAGGCTTGGAGCCTACTGCTTATTTTAGAGGTTTTACCGTTGTCGGCTGTGAACCTGATGAAATGGGGATTGGCCCTGTGTTCGCAATTCCTAAACTCATAGAGTCTGCTGGCTTGAGCCAGGACGATATAGACCTATGGGAGCTCAATGAAGCCTTTGCTTCTCAAGTTGTTTATATTAGGGATCAATTAGGTTTACCTAGCGAAATTCTTAACGTCAATGGCGGCTCAATAGCCATAGGCCATCCTTTTGGTATGACTGGTTCAAGATTGGTTGGTCACTTGACCCGAGAAATGATTCGAAGGAAAGCTAAATATGGTGTTGTCACCATGTGTATTGGTGGCGGCCAAGGGGCGGCTGGATTGTTTGAGTCTATTCAATAAAAGGGTCTAGATAAATGTTAGAAGCAATAAGACAAGGATTTACGGGTTGGATAGCTTTTCTAGTTATCGGTTTAATTGCTGTAACGCTTGTTATCAGCTTTGGCAATATGGATCAAACGCCCATAGAGGATGATGTTGTAATCACAGTTAACGGCAATGAAATCACGTTGTTTGAATACCGTGAAGAATACTCTAATAAAATTGCTGAATTTCAAGAAATGCTGGGCGAAGAAATCCCAGATATTCTTGAGTTAACAATCAAAGAATCAACCACTGAGGATCTTATCTTAAGAAGTTTATTGCTTGATTATATGAGTGCTAAGGGGTACAGGGTAAGTCCAGAGTATGTGGCTGAGCTGATTAGAGGTAACGAAGGTCTTCAAATTGGCGGTGTTTTCGACCGTGAAAATTATCAGGCAATTCTAGCTTCTCAAGGTATTACGATGGAAAAATTTGAATCCGATCTGAGATTGCAGCTCGAGATTAATCAACTTAGAAGAGGTTTTATCGACACTTCTTTTATTACCCCAAGCGAATTTAGAGCTTTTATCGAATTGCAACTACAAAAAAGGTCTGGGGAATTAATCACAATAAATGCAGAGACTTTTGCTGATCAGGTTACACTCGATGACACTCAAGCCTCAATATACTATGAAAATAACCTAGATCGTTTCCAAACCAACGAAGAGGTTGATGTTGAATATCTCTCTATCAGTTTGGATGACGTTGCCCAAAGCGTAAATTATACAGATGATGATTTGAGAAATTATTACGAGGATAACCTGGAAAGGTTCGTAAGCAATGAGGAAAGAAAATCCAGCCATATTTTGATTGCCATTGATGAGGACACCACAGAAGATGAAGCACTATCTCTAATAATGGATGTAAAAAATCGGTTGGAGACAGAAAATTTTGGGGATTTAGCAAAAGAATTATCAGACGACCCAGGTTCAGCGGAGCTTGGTGGGGATTTAGGCTGGGCGGAACCAGGATTGTTTGTTCCTGAGTTCGATAAAGTCCTCTTCAATTTAGAAATAGGTCAGATGTCTGAACCGGTCCAAACACAATTTGGTTTTCATCTGATTAAACTGGATGATCTAAAAGAAGGTCAGCAACAAGAGTTTGACGAGATCAGCCTAGAATTAGACATCGAATACTCCAGGTTATTAGCAGAGGATAAATTATTTGAGAAAGCTGACAGGCTTGCCGATTTATCGTTGCAAGCATTCAATGAACTTAGTTCAGTGGCTGCTAAGCTAGATTTAGCTTTAAATCGAATTGATGGAGTAACAAGAAACGGTGATTCTATCTTTAACCAAGATCCAGAACTCGTCAGTAACTTGTTCAGTCAAAATTCAATAGAAGCCTCAGAGAATACCCCTCTCTTTGAACTAGGAGAGAGTATTTTAGTTGCTAGAGTAATCGCTCACAGACTGCCAGAGACTAAAGATTTTTTAAGCGTCGAGACCCAGATCAGTGACTATTTAATTGATCAAGAATCACTCGAACTGGCCAGTAGTTATGCGGACACTGTTAAGCAGCAAATAGAGCCTAATGGTTCCTTTAAAGACCTTGCTGAGAAATTAAATCTAGAAGTCAGTACTTTTGATTTAATAAGAGGAGATACGGGGTTTTCCAGCGGCTTAGTCGAGGCTATCTTTAGTTCGTCTACTCCGGATATAGAGCAGACAAAGACTCTGTCGTATATAGAAGCGGATAAGGTTTTTCTGATCAAAATCAACGGGTATGAGGCAGGAAAACTTGAAGTCTTTAGCGATGAAGAAAGAAACAGTGCAAAACTTCAATTATCCGAACAAATAGGCTCAAGAGAACTCAATGCCTTCGCAGAATATCTACGGGATAATGCTGAAATTTATATTGAACCTAATTTATATGACGATCTATATGATTTGTAATTGGACCAATTAATCCATCTTAAAAGTCATTCCCAAATTTCTATAACCGCCGTCAACATAGATGGTCTCACCAGTTATGCCTGATGCTAAATCAGATGACAGAAAGGCTGCTGTATTACCAACGTCTTCAATGGTGACATTCCTTCCTATAGGATTTATGGAAGAAACATACTTAAGTAAACCCCTCATACCTCCAACACCTGCAGCAGCAAGCGTTTTTATAGGGCCAGCAGATACAGCATTTACCCTAATTCCCACTGGACCAAGATCTGCAGCAAGAAATCTAACTACTGATTCTAGGCTAGCCTTGGCAGGACCCATAACATTATAGTTAGGTATAGATTTCACGGACCCTAGATACGTCATGGTTAATAAAGAGGCGTTTTCGTTAAGCATGGGTTTAGCTTCCCTTGCCATCGCAGCAAAACTATAGCTGCTTATTTGATGTGCTGTTTCAAAACCTTCTCTGGTTACTGATTCAACAAAGGAACCTTTCAGTTCTTCGGTTGGCGCAAAAGCTAGGGAATGAATCATGATGTCAAAGTTATCCCAAACTTTTTTAAGTTCTGTAAAAGCATTGATAATGTTTTGATCATCCGCAACATCGAGTGGTATACAGATAGAGGAACCAAATTCTGAGGCTATTTTTTCAACTCGAGGTTTTAATTTTTCAGTTTGATAGGTGAAGGCTAACTCTGCACCTTCTCGATGCAGACATTTTGCTACTCCATAAGCGATGGAACGATTACTGGCAACTCCGCTTACTAAGGCTTTTTTTCCGTCTAAAAATCCCATTTATCTGACTCTATTTAAAAAATAACTCTTTGAAAAAATTTATATTTATCGTGATACATTTTACATTAAAATAAAATATCCTTTGAGTAATTCTGGTAAGAACATGAAACACGTTGATATTTATACTGATGGAGCTTGTAGAGGCAATCCTGGCCCAGGAGGGTGGGGCGTTTTATTAAGAAGCAACAATAAAGAAAAAGAACTTTGTGGAGGTTCTCTTGATACAACGAATAATCAGATGGAATTATTGGCAGCGATCAAGGCTTTAGAGAGTTTGAAAGAGATGTGTGAAGTTAATCTTTACACTGATTCTAAGTATGTAAAGCAAGGTATTACTGAATGGATCATCAAATGGAAAACAAATGGTTTCAAGAACTCAAAAAATAAGCCGGTCCTAAACGCAGAACTCTGGATGAGGCTGGATAAGATAGCAAGTCAGCATAAAGTCAACTGGCAATGGGTTAAAGGACACGCTGGTCATATAGACAATGAAAGAGCAGATGAGCTAGCCAATAAAGGTCTGGATCTCAAGCTTAAACAATCATGAGACAGATTATTCTAGACACTGAAACCACAGGTATTTCCGTTGAATCTGGTCATCGGGTTATAGAGATTGGGATGGTCGAGATTATCGATAGAAGATTAACTGGTAATGATTTTCAAGCCTACCTTAACCCGCAAAGGAAAATTGATCCTGCAACTATCCCTATCCACGGTTTAACCGATGAATTTATAGCAGATAAGCCTCTCTTTAAGGATATCGCTTCCGAATTCTTATCCTTTATCGATGGTTCTGAAGTGATTATGCATAATGCCCCGTTTGATTCCTCTTTTATTAATAATGAATTTTCTAAAACAAATATCGATAAGCGTTTAGAGGATATATGTGAAATTACGGACTCCCTTACACTTGCAAGGAAGAAACACCCAGGGCAACGGAACAGTTTAGACGCACTCTGTTCAAGATACGAGGTCAATGCTTCATCTAGAGAACTTCATGGCGCCCTCATAGACGCTAAATTGCTAGCCAATGTTTATTTATTAATGACAGGTGGTCAGGTTGGCTTTTTTAATACCAGCGACCAGCACCAAAGAAATAATAATACAAAAAGTGATTTTGACTTCGGTAAAAGAAAGAAAATCGTTGTTAATCCAGATGAATCTGAAATTAAGGCTCATCAAGATTATCTAAAAAGACTTTCGAAAGCCTCAAAAAAAGATCTGAATTGGTAACTTTTAGAACAAATTTGTATTAAAATCTAGAGTTTAATTTTTCATTAAAGTCTTATCAGGAGTAAGAATTATGCAGGCAGAAGTTGCACAATGCACGGTTGAAGCAATTCCCACGGCTATGAATCAGGGTATGCTCGTTTCAGGAATCATCTTAGCGATAAGTTTCATAGGTATCTTTACAGAAACTCTCCATGGTTTTCATAGGGTAAAAGTTGCCATGCTCGGAGCTGGAGTCATGGTGGTGGTTGGACAAATTTATGGATTTTATACCCCAGACTGTGCTTTTCAGGCAGTTGATTGGAATGTGGTTTTCCTCTTGGCGGCAATGATGGCTATTGTCGCGATCATGATCAAAACAGGGGGTTTTGAAGTTCTTGCCTACGAAATTGGGCGTTTTGCCAAAGGCCGACAATTCCTCATGCTAGCTATGATTGGAACCGCTGTAACTGTTATTTCTCTTCTTCTTGACAATGTAACGACGGTGGTCATTTTTGGACCGCTGATTGTTCTGATTTGCCAGAAAATGAAGGTCACGCCGATACCGTATTTGATGGCTGCAGCACTTTTATCTGATACTGGTGGTGTTGCTACCCTAGTGGGTGACCCACCGAATCTGATGATTGGGTCTGCAAAAGACATCGCATTTATGCCGTTTGTAGAAAAAATGGGACCCATCGTCTTTGTCGCTTGGATCGCTACTTTATTCTTCATGAGAGTTTTATTTAAAAAAGAATTGGATGTGACGGCAGAAGGCACATTTAGCGACACACTGGATTATAAGGATAAAGGCCTATGGAATAAGTCATTAATGGTTTTAGGATTGATGGTGGTGCTCTTTGTTATTCATAACGTAATCCACTGGGATCCTTGGATGGTAGCAGGCGCTGGATTAATTACTTTAGCAATGTTGCAGAAGCACTTAGAGCTAGAAGATATTATGCACGATGTAGAAATTCCTTTGCTTATGTTCTTCATTGCTCTTTTTATGATTGTAGGTGGTGTTGAGGGAAGTGGTTTTCTTGAGTATTTAGGCACCTTTATCATTCCATTTGTAAAAGAAGATTTCTTGCTTGCTTGTATTATCTTGATGTGGGTAGCTGCGATTATGTCAGCTGCGATTGACAACATACCGTTCACAGCAGCCATGATTCCGATCATTATGTCCCTTGAGGCTCAAGGGGTAAATGCTGCTGCATTATGGTGGTGTTTAGCGCTTGGTGTTGGCATGGGGGGCAATGGAACCCATATTGGTTCAACTGCTAATGTTTTCATCGTCACCGTATCTGAAAGACTAGCGAGAGATACTGGAGATAAAAGCATGGCAATAACACCATTAATGTGGGCTAAGAAAGGTCTTCCAGTTATGTTACTGACATTGGTGATTTGCACCATTGTGATGTACTTGTTCTTCCCATATTATTCACAACCTCTTTAGGAATGACTTCAGAGATATCCTGCTTCAAAGCCTACGATGTAAGAGGCAGGATACCGTCTGAGTTAAACCAAGAAATTGCTTTCAAAATAGGAGCTGGAGTTGCTTCTCATTTTTCTACAAAATCAGTAGTTGTTGGTTATGATGTTCGACCGTCCTCATTAGATATTTTAGACGCTCTTGCAAGGGGTATAGCAAGCCATGATTCAGAAGTTATTTCTATTGGATTGTGCGGCACTGAAGAGATCTATTTTGCAACCAATCATCTTAATACTGATGCTGGGGTGATGATTACCGCCAGCCATAACCCGGCAGACTATAACGGCCTTAAGATTGTTGGTTCTGGTGCAATGCCAGTAAGTATTGATAGCGGACTAGGTGATATTAAGTCTATAGCCGAATCAGTTGCATATAATCCAAATATAAAACCTGATATTAAAGATGCAGACATCAGAGACAGTTATCTTGATGAGATTTTATCCTTTATAGATGTCGACAATATTAAGCCAATGAAGATCGTTGTTAACTCAGGAAATGGGTGCGCAGGACCGGTTGTTGATGCTTTAGAATCTAGGCTACCTATTACTTTTATAAAAATTCAAAATGAGCCAGATGGATCATTTCCTAACGGTATTCCTAACCCTCTATTAATTGAAAACAGAGAAGTCACATCTCAAGCAGTAATTGAGCATAAAGCTGATCTCGGGATCGCCTGGGACGGTGATTTTGATCGTTGTTTTTTCTTTGACGCCACTGGGAGCTTTATAGAGAACTACTATCTTATTGGCTTATTGAGTGAAGAGCTGCTTCGATCAAATCCAGGCGATCATATCGTCCATGATCCAAGATTAGTTTGGAACACAAGAGAAGACGTATTAAAAGCTGGAGGAACTTCTCATCTATCCAAAGCAGGGCACTCGTTTATCAAAGAGGCCATGCGTGCAAATAAAGCAGTTTATGGTGGCGAGATGAGTGGCCATCACTATTTCAGAGATTTTTATTACAGTGATAGCGGAATGATACCTTGGCTTCTTCTTTTGCAAAACATATCCAATTCAGGTCAATCGTTATCGCAATTAGTTGATGACCGTATTCAACGATATCCAGTTAGTGGCGAAATCAACACAAAAGTTGAAGAGCCAAGAGCTCTTTTAGAGCGGATTAAGGGGCATTATTTACCTCAACAACCAATAATTGATGATCTCGATGGCTATAGCTTTGAGTTTTCTGATTGGCGATTCAATTTACGAATGTCAAATACAGAACCTCTAGTAAGATTAAATGTCGAATCTAGAGGAGATGAAAAACTAATGAATGACAAGACAGAGGAGATTCTTGATTTAATTAAAAATCTTAGCTAATCAAATCGATTGCTTGCTTTCCATGTCCTCTATTTCCTTCAGATAATGTTTTCGCATAAAAGGAATCATAAACAATACGGGTAAACCAAAAACCAGAGGCACAAGACTCATCGAGTATCTGACGCCATCAATAGACTGGAAAACATTATCATTAAGGATACCCACGGTTGTTGGCCCAAGTAAAAGTCCAGAAATACTAATACACATCAGGTAGAAGGCCACAGAAATACCTTTTAAATTAGTTGGTATTATTTTTAACAGAGCAATTAAGGCACTTGAAGAGGTTAGAGCAATACCTATTAGGTTAATCCCCAGAACAATAAAGCACAGAGTCGGGTTAGGTAATAATGGAGCTATAACAGCTGTGGGTATTAAAATAATAGCACCCCAGATAACCACTCTAAGACCACCGTCTTTGTAGCCTTTTTTTGTTAAATGATCTGACAACCAACCTGCCGTATTATTAGTTATAGGTCCTAAACAAAGCAATAGAAGGCCATTAATAAAGGCAAATCGTGCAGGGTCCATGTCCCATGTTCTTTCAAACATTGCAGGCATCCATGCCTGCGAATAGGCGATGATGGTCATTACACAAGCCGGTAAGATAAAACTCGCCAAGGCCCATCCTCGACTATAGAAGTAACTCATAGCCGATGATATTCCCTCGGTTATGTTATTGCTTGGATTATGATCCTTTGGTCGTTGAGGTTCTTTTAGGAGATAGACAAACAGAGCGAGAATAATTCCTGGTGCGCCTACAATTATAAAGGCTAACTGCCAAGGGGATAGGGCGCCAATTAATGGTAGTTGAATTAGATCGATTGAATTACTCCATATCAACACTGCAGCACCTGATAAATAAGCAAAAGCAGGACCCAATGACATTCCCATCGTATAGAATCCTATTGGTCGGCCTCTTTTTCCTTCAGGGAAACTATCATTGATAATAGATAATGCACATGGACCCAGAGTGGCTTCTCCAATACCTACCGTCATACGAGCAATGAACAAGTGACTAAATTTTTGAGCAAATCCTGAGGCAACGGTTGCAGCAGACCAAACTAATATACCTGCAGAAACTATGTAAACTCTTTTTACACGATCGGCTAGATACCCCAATGGTAAACCCATAGTGGCATAAAAAATTGCAAATGCTGGTCCTAGGAGAAGCCCTATCTGGGTATCTGTCAGTCCCAGATCAGCCTTTATAGGTTCAATCAGTAAGCCCAATATATAGCGATCAATAAATGAAAACATATAAGCAATGGTCATCAGGCCGACCATATACCATGCATAGGATTTTTTCTTATAAGGGTTTTCTTTTTCTGTAATCTCTTGAAGGTTCATTATTTCTTCTCAATCTTGTATATGAGTGTCAGATTTCCATCGTCATCAAGGATACCAACCTCTCTTCCTTCTCGACCGTCATGCGTGACCAGATGCTCTTCTTTGAAACATTGAAAATTGTGTTCTCTGCATTTGTTGAGAATCTGATCCACATTATCTACTTCTATACAAATTGCAGAGCGTCTAGGTAAGGGGTTTATATCTAAATTTCCTTCGCCTAAGATCGTCAATGCCATTATTCTAGGCTGATCCTTGTAACTGAGAATAGCAAATTCTATCGGCGTACTTTTATTAATATCAAAGACCTCGTAGGAGTAAGAATCATCTTCAGATTGCTTCATAAAATCTAGAGTCATCCCTAAGATATCTCTATAGAATAACAACGCTCTATTTCCATCACTCACTAAATAATTGGTTCTTTGAAATCTCATAATCGCTTCTATTTAATTTAATTTCTGATTAACTTCAAAGAAATGACCATCTGGATCAAAAAAAGACATGCCTATAAATTCAATCATGTCTCCACTAGCACCTTTGATCGACCAATCATGGGGCTCACTGAATATATTTGTATCCAATTCAATGGCTTTCTTATGAACGGCATCTAAATTGTCTGTTTCTAATACAAAAGTTGGTTGACCGTAATTAACCTCATTGGGGATTTCAGGGGCAGGCCATAATGGATCTACCCATTGAAGAAGGCCTATCATACCTATTACTGGGTCATTGCATTTAAGGATAATAAGGTGAGTAACATCTCCTTTCTTGCCTGCAGCCATGCCTTTTCCACCTAAAGTAACTTCTCCATCATAATAAATGCTCATGCCAAGGACTTCTTGATACCACTGAGTTGATTTTTTTATATCTCTTACAATTAATGTGGTTCTTTTAACTATTGCTTTACTCATATAAATACCTTAAGTGATAGTATCTGCCTCAATGACAAGAACTTTGCATTCAGCAATGCCTTCTCTAAGTTTTTTTATTTCTTGGTATTCATCAGAGTTCCAAAATTCAAGAGCTCTTTCCTTGCTCGGCCATTCTGAAATGACAACGGAGTTATTATCCTCATCTATTCCTTCCAGAGGAATTGCACCGGGAGCCCTGATTAAATATTTGCCACCATATTTTTCAAGTAATTTAGCAGCCTCAGCACCGTATCCGCTGATAAATTTTTCTCGATCATGAATAACGCACCTTACAATCATGTAAGCTTTCATAACCCCAACCTTACTGATTGCCTAATACTTTTTTAAAGTAGGTCCAACTGGTTTCATTCCTTCTGTCATCATCAGTTGGAGGTGGTTCATTGTATTTAGGGTAGTTAGTTTCTATCTCTTTCTTGATCGTATCTGGTAATTCATCATAACTGTCTAATTTTTTTCCGAATGTATGAAAATAAACAATTCCATTCCTGCCGCTCATTTTCATCCAAGGAAGCCAATAGGATATTCTCTCCCAACCAATGCCAACTTTTGCAGTATCTTTATCATCATCTGTCAAGTCAGAGACGCTACCAGTGGTATTAAACATTTCTGTGGCATGGTAGATTCCACCAACGTAATCCTGAAAATTCCCACCCAATGGATTTTTATAGAAAAGAGGAATAGTGGCTGTGTCCCACCAGTCGTCACCATGAACACTGAGATTCATTTCAAATGGTTTACCTTCTTCATCGCGTTCATAGAAGTAACCCCAATTAACTGGATCATTGGCAACATGAAGTACATCAACAGTCTCACCGGTCCAAGGGTTTGTCCATTGATCTAGAATTTCACCGGTTTTAGGGTCTTGATAAAAGAGCAGCTCTCGACTAACCATTCTATAACCGTTTCCCCGTTTTGAATCCTTAACAGTGTCACATTGTCTGATATTCATACCCTCAACTTTGAAGAGCAATTTATCTTTCTCTCCCTGGACTCTGCTGTACATTCTTCCGTACCACCAATAAACAATGGGCTTATTGTCTTCCATCGAGCATATAATCTTTCTTTGTGCTTTTAAGTAACCCATTCCAGGCGAGAGTTCAAATGCAGAGGTTTTTTCAAATACAAAGGCAATTGAAATTAATGCAAAAGTAAAAAAGCTTAATTTTTCTTTCATATTTCTTCCTTATTTAATTTCTAGATACTGGTTCCGACATATCGGGTTTGTTTAAATATCGACTTATCTCATCGAACAGGTCCTTCATTTCTTCTCCCGTTTTAGGCAATTGATCAGTGGGCATATCGAGATGGTTCATGGGGATCTCTTGTTGATATTGTGAGAAGATTTCTTGCACCATTTCCAAGGCGTAATTTGGAATGGTTCTATTCTTCCTAAATTCCGCAATAGGAATCTCTGCCGAAACGATCCCTTCTTCATGTGTGCTTGGATCTTGGGTAATAATTTTTCCCTGCGGTGAGGCTATCAAGGATTTACCTCCATTCTCACTGTAGGGTGTACCGAGTGGAATTGTAATATTAGACATAGCACTGTAGAAATTGTTTATCCACGCCATGGCTAATACATCGGATTCTGAGAACAGAGTTGCTGTTCTTAACATAATCTCCACACCTTTCATTGCAAAAGCAGCAAAGACAAAAGGGTCTCCTTGTACTGTGCTGACAGCAATATTCCCAAACTCGGTTTTCAAAACCGGGAATTCTTCTTCAATGCCATACTTTTCTCTGTATTTTTCTTGAACAGCTTCAATGGTTGTGGTGGTAATCTCTCGGTCGGGATACAGGCGTTTAATATTTCGAGGTTTCCAATATACTTTTTTAATTTCCCCGTCTCTGCCAATCACCGTATTAAGACTAAGAATATGCTCAGGCCATTCCTTATCTGTCGCGTAGCTTCCAAAGATAAGATAGGCGTCACATTCTTTGGCTACCTTGCCCAAAGCCTCTGTTTCGGGTCCTGGGACTTCGATGGTGTATTTGAGCTTTTCTGCTCTAGGACCTGATGAATATCCTGTTAAGGGGAATTCGTGATAGAGGAGAATATCGGGTTCAGAGCCCTCATTACAAGCAAGATCAGCCATTTCAATCATATGATCTAGGTTTTCCTTTAGGCCGACTTTGGGATCATCATATTCTTGGAGTGAATTTACACCTGTTTGAATCACTTTTAGCGTTATGACCTCTTTTTCAAGAGGCGCAACATCATAGGTGCCATCTTGATTTACGAGTTTATTTTTCAATTCATCTGCCATAAGAGTACAAGGTAACATTATCCAAAAAAAAATGAGACAGCTTTTCATATCCATCATTATAATTAACCTATGAAAAAACTTAATTGCCAAATTGATCTCCATGACTGCTAATTCTCCAAAACTCATATATGTTGACACGTCCAGGGGACAAATGCATGTCAGGCTATATGAAAACAGGGGACCGGCCTTAATCTGCCTGCATCCGATGCCGTATTCAGGAGGTTATTATGACAGCTTTTGCAAGCACCTCACAAAGGAAAGCAATTGTTCTGCTGTTTCCATTGATATGATCGGTTATGGTCGCTCAGAGAAGACCAAGGAACCAATCAGTATTCATGATTACGCCACATCTTCGATCGAAGTGATTAAAACTTTGATCAATGATGATCGAATCTCTAATACAGTCAATTTGCTCGGTTTTCATACCGGTTCAGCAATTGCAAATGAAATAGGCATTTTAGAGCCAGATTTAATTAATAAAATTATTTTTGTTACGTATCCATTTTTTAACCAAGAAAAGAGGGAGGAAATGTTGTCCTCTTTATCCAAAGCCCCCCTTAATGAGGACTTAGAATCTTTAAGATCGATGTGGGAATTTACGATTGAGAATCGTGCAGAAGGTGTTGCTTTGGAAAGAGCTATGTCTAATTTTTTAGATCAACTACAAAATCTCGATAGGGGGTGGTTTGGTTTTCATGCAATGTTTAATTATATTTCTGAGGAGCGTTTACCTCACTTAAAATTGCCCACACTCATTATTAATGATCAGAGTTCATTAACAAAAGCGACAAAGGCAGCATCTGAATTGATTAGTGATATGAATTATATTGAACTTCAGGATACCCAAGGGGGGATCTTTGAGCTTAATATAGATCAGATTGCTAAACATGTTATTTCATTCTTAAATCAGCAGTAGGTTTATACAAAAAGATATGGTTACTCGATGCTTTAAAATAACTGGAAGAGTTCAAGGGGTATTTTTTAGAGACAGCACAAAAAGAAAAGCAGCTGATTTTGATGTTCTTGGCTCTGCGATAAATTTAGCAAACGGGAGTGTTGAAGTAATAGCACAAGGAAGTGAATCGGGGGTCAACGAGCTTCTTAAATGGCTTCAAGTTGGACCTGAAATGGCGGTTGTTGAGAGAGTGGATGAAGTTGCTATTAGCGATGATCTAGAGTTTAATGATTTCACGATAGGTTAGCTATTTACTATGGATCTAAGTCTTAATTTAATTATGATGTTGCCAGACGCTTTAAAAAGACGTCTTCTCAAAGGCAATGATATTGCAGTAGATAACAGGACAATGCATCCTGGCCAACAGATTATCTTATATATTTTAAAAAAGAGGAGAATCACCAAGGATATATATAGTCTAGACCCCCAAACCATTAGAGATTATTACAACAAGACTGCCGACAGATTACAGAAAAGACCACCTCGAATTAAACACAAAGATCACCAGATTGATGTTGATGATGGATCAATAAGGGTTCGTGAATATTTCCCAAAAGAATCTATTGATCATCAAGGTCAGACGCTTCTTTATTTTCATGGCGGAGGATTCTCAATTGGCAGTTTAAGAACTCATGACTCACTTTGTAAGCACTTAGTTGACCTGCTTGGTTGGAGAGTCTTTTCAGTTGAATACAGATTGGCACCAGAATACCGATTTCCTATTCCTCTAGAAGATTGTGATAAGGCAATGGATTGGTTGGTTGAGAACGCTGAGAGTTTAGATGTTGACCCC
>ENA-UPTF01001458-UPTF01001458.1-marine-metagenome-genome-assembly--contig:-NODE-1458-length-14806-cov-2.214475_pt1 | contig 14806 bp, 12 predicted proteins | sample MGYA00238166_ERZ767019 | MGnify/ENA primary metagenome ERZ767019 (study PRJEB28930, sample SAMN06266391) | marine metagenome | isolation source: Sea water from 250 m depth | place: Atlantic Ocean...
TAACGCCTCGGCGATCTCCGGATAGGCTTGCCCCCGTGGATATTAGTCGGTCGATCTCAGGATGCGTCCATTACGCGCACCCGTGAGTTCATCGTTCTCCAGTATCACTTGCCCATTTACGACGGTGTTCTTATAACCTTGTGCTCGTTGGATGAGACGACTTTTATTGTGAGGAAAATCCGTTACCACCTCTGGTTGCCGCTCTTCAACGGCGTCTAGATTTATCACGTTCAGGTCTGCACGTTTCCCCACATGTAAAATGCCCCGATCTTGAAGATCCAATACTTCCGCCGCTCTCTGAGTCATACAGTGAACGGCATGTTCTAGTTGAATCTGCCCGGTGTCCCGGACCCAATGACTCAAGTAAAACGAAGGCCAACCCGAATCCATAATCATGGAAACGTGTGCTCCAGCGTCCCCCAATCCGGGTACCACCCAATCTCGTTCCATTAGTTCTCCAACAGCCGTAAAGTCCATATTGAAGAACGGCTGATGAAAATTAGCCTTTCCGCCAGATTCCAGTGTTAAGCGAAGCCAGGTTTCAGCAGGATGTTCCCCCACACTGTCCGCAAGAGAAGCTAAAGTGTCGTCTGTTGCTTTCGTGTAAATGGGACGAGTTCCATCTCCCATCCAATGACAACGGCTTGCAAAACCCATAGCCTGAGGATTGTTTTTTGCTGCATCGACCAGTTGTGTTCGAAATTCCACATCTTGAATTGCATTCAATCGTTCATTTACATCAATTTCCTGTAACGCCGACCATCCTGGAAAGAGAATTGGGGTTTTGAGGTTCGATACGAAACCACCACATCGGGGCACCGTGACACCATAAATGTGACATCCCTCAGCCCGAAGTTTCTCGATTACGTGATGTGGATCGTCTTTGTGAAACGTGTTTGTTTCGACCGCGCTGAATAGAATTCTCGTGCCACCATTTTTTGCTCCCTGTCCCAATATTTGAAAGTCTCTCTCAATCCAATCTCCCTCACCTGTGTAATGTGGAACGCATTGAAATAACCCATTACCCGCTCCAACCTCTCGACAGATAGCTTCAACTTCCGATGCCTCAGCAAAGGTTCCCGGGATGGGACGCCCGTCCGGTAAACGATGTCCAGGCATACGGTTCGTTGAGAAACCGACTGCGCCTTGACGAACCGAAGCTCCAGCCAAAGCCGCTATTTCCGCTATTTCATCTGGGGTTGGATTTTCATCGATTCCTCGATGACCCATCACGTAGAAACGGGTCGCTCCGTGGCCGACCATACCCGCAACATTAATCGCTGGACGAAGTTTTTCGATCGAGTCGAGATATTCACCATAAGTTTCCCAATCCCATGGCAAGCCATCCAATATGGCTTCACGAGGAATGTCTTCCACGTTTTCCATCATTTCAGCAAGAAATTCCCGATCTGCTTTTTTGCAAGGGGCGAAAGTTACCCCGCAATTGCCCATGAGGGCGGTAGTAACGCCATGCCACGAAATAGGCGTCAACATGGGATCCCATCCAATCTGGGCATCTAAGTGAGTATGCAAATCAATAAACCCGGGAGTAACAACGTCGCCGTCGGCATCGATTTCGCGACGACCAGCAGAATCCACTTTACCGACCTGAGTGATCAGCTCTTCGTCTACCGCAATATCACCAAGAAATGCTCGTTTTCCGGATCCGTCTACGATTAGACCATTCCGGATGACTAGGTCATGTGCCATGTGTGGACCTTAATACCTTATTAAGCGATCTAATTAGCTTACGTTAGTTTGATGTCCACGAGTTAACCGGAACACTCTTATTAATCCATTCCGTTTTTATGTGGGGCCTGCAAATTACCTAATCGGCCTATAGCCCTGTAACGACGGTCTAGTTCGATCTCCCTGGGGGCCGCCAAGCGAATTTGTGGTCGCTGTCGCGCCATTAACACCTGCCAGTATCCTTCCTGTCCTGCTGGGATTGGTTCATTAACCAGTCTAGTATGTGTCGAGGGATTTAGCTGGTTGTAGGAGATGGGATATGGATATTTCTGAGTACGGGACTTCACCGCACGTTGATCCCCTAATGCAGGAATTGGAAGAATTCGGCTTATTCAAACACGTGGTCGAGCTTGAAGCCTACGGCATGACCGTTGTTCCAAAGGAGTTGATGGGCGTAGACGATGACTTCGTGTCCAGACTCCGAGATGCGATTTTGCGCACATGTGAAAAGCGTAATGGCATTAGCATCGACGATTACAAGATCGCCGCTCCCGCCAAGGAGGCGACCGGAAAGTCCTGGGCGTTGCTACCGGAAGACGACGCATTTGCTGAAGCCGCCACGAACCCACGCATGCTTGCGCTCGTACGCTGGCTTTGCGGTCAGAGCGCCGTATTGAGCGGACAAACATGGATCATCAAACCGCAATCGGTCGCCGGTGACAACGAAGGCCAAACCTTGCGTTTGCACAGCGACTCCCACGGCATTCCACCAGGCGGCGGCCACATTGCCCACGTCGCGAACGCATCCTGGCTCTGCACGGACTACCATGGTGCCGAGGACGGACCCACGATTTTTGTCCCCGGAAGCCACCGGTTCGGACGCGCCACACTTCCGCATGAGGAAGATATCGAAACGACGCCGTTTAAGACGTTCCCGTTGGTCGGCGCCGCAGGCTCGCTTGCCATCTGGAACGGTGCGACATGGCACGCATCGGTACCGCGTACCACTCCTGGTCTACGCGTCACGTTGGTGCAAGTTTTCATGCGCCGCCACATGCAGCGCATTCACATGTGGGAAAACGAGCTCACCCCAGAATACCTCGCGAAACATCCGGAACTTGATAGAGTTCTTGGCCAGCACATGTACCCGTTCGGTGCCGATGGTCCGAATAGGGAACACACTAAGGCTATGACAGACACAGGGACTGATCCCTTCGCCTAAGAAATAGGGGATTAAGCCGCCGTCAAACTAGCGCTCAGGGTTCCGGAAAGAACGTAGGGCAAACATGCCGAGAGTGGCCGCCAACCCCCCCCTTCTGGTCTAAAGGCTACCGAGAAGCCAACGCCCTTAATACTTCCTGGTCACGTTTACTCGGAAAATGATTGATCCCGATTACTACCGTCGCGAGCGCACGGGCATCATTGGATGAAGAGTCGTCTTGAATAATTGCGTTCAAGCGCGCGCTGTCCGCTGATGTGACCTTGTGCTGAATATTGGCGATCGCCGTCGCGATATGTTGTTCGGCAGTATCGCTATCGGGATCTTCCGCGATTGCGACCAACGAAGCTTTGGCCGAATTACTTGGAAAATGTTTCAGTTCCATCACCATGAGTGCCATTTCCGCGATTGTTCCGTCGTCCGCAACGGCAACCTGCACATATTGACTGAGGAAAAAGAAAGAAATAGCCATTATCGAGGATCGGGTTTTCACAAAGTTCCCCTTGATTCGTAGTCATCGAGACATTCGACACCTTCGCAGGTGAGAAATAAAGCATCTGATCGAATCAATTCCAATCTTCGGAACCACGCGCTCCGTCAGTACGCACTTCCGTCGGCGAATCCAGCTTATGAAAAGTGCATCCCCTTCACTTTAAAGATTTGCCGAGTTCAAGCGTCTACCAAAACGCGATGGTAGGGTAGCACCGACTAATCGAAACGAACCGCTCTGCACCGAGCCGCCTGATGGTCGCATCAGTTATAGACGGAAAAGCAATCGCCGAAAGACTACGCGCAGCCGTTAAGGAGCGAGTCGAGGCATTTCACAACGAACACGGATTCATTCCAGGTCTAGCCGTGATATCAGTTGGCGATGATCCCGCAAGCCGGATCTATTTACGAAACAAGTTAAGTGGTCTGGCTGAAGTTGGTCTGCGTTCCTTTGAACACAGCCTCCCCACCGCGACAAAACAAGAGTTCATATTGGATTTGATACACGACCTAAATAAGGACGTGTCCGTTCATGGGATCCTCGTACAGATACCACTGCCCGATCACATCAATATCGACCATGTAATCAGCCAAATTCAACCAGAGAAAGACGTCGACGGCCTACATGACCAGAATATGGGGCGTCTATTATCCCAAGGTGGCTTGACCCCCTGCACTCCGCTCGGTTGCATAACTATGTTGCGAGATTACCTCGGAGATCTTTCTGGACTCCATGCAATAGTTGTCGGTCGGTCTCGCCTCGTCGGTAAACCGCTCGCTCAGCTATTGTTGTCAGAACACTGCACGGTCACCGTTGCCCACTCACGAACGAAGGATCTACCCAAGCTATGCCGAATGGCGGACATACTTGTCGCTGCGGTTGGCAGTCCTAGGCTTATTCAAGGCGAGTGGATCAAGCCAGGCGCTACCGTAATCGACGTAGGTATCAACAGAGTCCAAACGGCCGACGGCAAAGTCCGCCTCATCGGAGACGTCGATTTCGATTCAGCAATGCTGGTCGCCGGGGGCATAACGCCCGTGCCCGGCGGAGTAGGGCCAATGACCATCGCTTGCCTGTTGTCGAATACGCTTCAGGCGGCGGAAATAGGGCTCAGAAGCAAACCATAAGCATTTAGACGTTGAGGAGAAAACACCCGGGACAGATAATTCGACTCACCAGAACGCTTAGATACTCGCCAAAACCGTCAGGTGATAATCCTTATATGCCCGAGGTTTAGCACTCCCGAATCCTCCAAACATTTCGATGTGGGTGTATCCAGTAACTTTCAACATCAACTGTATTTCGTTCTTAAAATAACTATTCAGTCGTATTCGATATTGGTGACAGTTAACAAGTTCTTGGTCTTCATACTGCTTAACTCGTATTTCCCGAACCGAATACTGCTCCATCGGATCAAACTCGATTGTACGGGTCTGCAAAAGAAGCTCATCACCATCGCTAGATTTTCGAACGTCCGGTTTCGTCCAACGCGAAGGCAAAGTTGGTCGAGCCTGCTTGGACCAGTTCAACCACTCGGTCGAATGCTCACCCGGTAAATAGAAGTCAAAGATCAAGCATCCGCTCGGCGCCAAATGTTCCCTTATGCGACGAAGGCCTTCTAGGTCCTCTTCGCGAGTTGTTCCGACCCCGAACACACCACAGCTTATGACGGTCCGATAGCTTTGTCCGAGATTAAGTTCATGCGTCGGGGTGGCCATGAGGTGTGCATCCAATCCGAGCGAGATCAATCTCGCACGACAGAGACGGATCATCTCATCTGAAATGTCGGTCCCGTGTACTTCAATACCCGCTTCAACACACGGAACAAGAATACGCCCAGTACCACAACCAACATCAAGTGCAGGTTGCCCAGACCGTTCAATAACGTTCTTAAAATACTCAATCTCGGAACCGCGCCAATCACGATTAAATTCATCCCACCATCTCGCGATCAACCCGTGATGCCACGTACTAGCCAACTCAACCTACCTGCGGAACGAGCGTTTCACCGGAAGCGTACCAGGGACATCTAAAATACCGATTTCGTAGCACGCTAGGCCAAGGTTGCTTGTGATCCCTAACGATCGATCTTCGATCAAGAGCCAATTCGATTCGAGAATTCTGGATCGGAGTCAAATGATCAGAGTGCCGATATAAAACCGTTAATTGATGCCAACGAATCGCGATAGATCTCGGGCGTGATGTCCGGATAAGAAAGGTCTCCCGCATGCGGCGTCCCATGAACCGTCCGGCCTACGGCTAAAACCCCCGCGGATAGGAGCTTTCGATAATAGGCGAGCCCTTCGTCTCGCAAGGGATCCAGCTCATTAACTGAAACGACGTGGGGCGGCAGTCCTTCTAGATCATCTCTTTGGGCATGATACGGCCAAGCTAATGGATTCGTGCCGTGTTCATTAGCAGGGTCGTAGACTTTGACAAGGGCGGCCATTTGCTTACACGACAGCACATACCCGTCATTTTCCCTCAGAGAAAGTAAGGTCTTGGGAGGATTCCCGTATTGTCCAGATATGTACGGACAACAGGCATATACCCCAGCAATTTGATCTATCCAACCTTCTTTGTTGGCTTTAAGAGCCGTCGCGAGCGATAGATTTCCTCCCCCCGACTCTCCAGAAATAACGATCGACGAAATACCTAAAGCGTCACGATTTGAGTCGGCCCACTGAACCGCACTTGCACAATCATTGAGTCCCGCTGGGAACGGATGATTCCCCAAGCGGCCGCCACCATTCCGAAACTCCACACCAATAACGACCACGCCCAATTCGGCCAAAGCACCGCGCCACCGCACGAACATGGGATCCGTCGCACCCATGAGCACCATGCCGCCACCGTGAATATGGACGATACAGGGAACACGTCCCGCACGTTTTCTAGGTCGATGGATGTAAAGCTGAATTTCGTTGGCGTCGACACCGCCGATAATTTCTTTCGATGTCTCAACGGACTCAGGTGCAGCAAGGTTAGCCGAAAGCAGTGCGTTTCCTTCAGCTGCCGCGTCTTCAAACGCTGCACAATAGGCTAGACAGTCTTCGTAACTTGCTTTGGGATCGATTTCATCCACTCCCGGCGCTAAACCGCGCGCTGCCAACAGGACCTGAACTATCCTTGGATCAGCCCGTTCATCGGTCTCTAGAGTGGCGTCGTTACGGCCCAATCGTCCTGGTAAATAATCCGAAATCTCGCTCATGTTGGCGTCAATTCTCCCAACGCGTACTCGCCGCGTCTAACCCAATCGTAATGACCTTCGTATCCACCATAACCCTGCCAAGGTTTGAAGCCAATCAATGCGAGCAATTCATCCGATGCTTCGGCCAATACTTCGGGAGACGTTCCCAACATAAAATTTTCTTGTTGACGAAATTGTGGGGCACAAAAGTTGGTCGTTAAACCGATCCGAGGACGGCTGCTACGATTGACCCCGGTCGAGTGCCAAACCCGACCTTCGAAGACGACCACGGTCCCTGCGGCACCCGTTGCCGAAACCCAATCAGCGCTCGAATCGGTCGTCGGATCGGGTTGCCGCCCGCTCAAATGACTTCCTGGTACAACTATCGTCGCCCCATTATCTTCGGTGAAATCATCCAACATCCACATCGCATTACAGACGAATGCTGGGGCAATAGTGTTTGATCCGGTCGACTCTCGCTCCTCGATACGGTGGCCCCGGTGGTCCGCTCTCGTTATAGATCCCGGCTTAACAGACACCTCCTGCCCCGGCGCAACGGGAGGCGGCATCCAAAATTGGTCCGTATGAAATGCCATCGCACCTCCTGGATGCGCAAATTGGGCGCGGTATGAAGACAATTGGTAACTCGTACCGAGCACATGGCGTAGCAATGCATGAAGAGACGGGTGCATGAGTAGGTCACGAAACACTGCGCCCTTATTCAACAAGAACTTGATCAATTGCTTTTTGTCTTCGCCGTGATATTCAACGCCCAGTTGTTCTTCAGCTTCCTTTTGCTCGAGAAGGCGAGTGCGAATAGCTGCTAGTTCATCGGGGCTCAGTGCTCCCTTGAGCAAACAATACCCAAAATCATCTATATCGGCTCTTGCACAATTGAGATCGTCGGTTGCGTCGGGCTGCCTTCTGTTCGATCGGCTCATGGCTCTTTAATGCTCAGATAAGTTACTCGTCAGTTTACTACTACCCTTGTAGTGTGTTTATCGTGCTATTTCTGAAATCTAGAACCTCCGGGTCCACAGAGATTTATTTTCAACCATCGGTGCTTTAGGTTCCGAGGACGAACATTGGAAACGTTCGCGTACTACCCTCCACCGAAAGGAGAGATCTATGGAAATACACGGTGATTGCGACGATCGATTTACCAGAGTAAAGGAAGCATTTGAACGCAACTTCGCGGAGCACGGCGATGTGGGCGCTAGCTTTGCTGCGACTATCGATGGTGAATTCGTCATTGACATATGGGCAGGGCACCGAGACGGTGCAAAAACATTACCTTGGGAACAAGACACCATCGTCAACGTATTCTCAACCACCAAAACCATGACGGCGCTCTCTGCTTTGATATTAGTAGACCGTGGCGATCTCGACGTCGACGCGCCTGTTACCGACTATTGGCCCGAGTATGGTCAGAATGGTAAAGACTCTACATTAGTCCGCCACTTTCTCGGCCATTCAGCCGGCCTCCCAGGATTCGGCGAAAAACTAACAAAAGAACAGCTCTATAGCTGGGACACGGTCGTCGAAGTCCTCGCAAGACAAGAGCCCTGGTGGGAGCCTGGAACCATGGGCGCGTACCACGCGATTACACAAGGTTTCCTCGTCGGCGAAGTGGTCCGGCGAGTCAGTGGCCAATCGCTGGGAACTTTCTTTAAGAACAATGTTGCAGAACCTCTAAACGCGGACTTTCACATTGGTCTCGATCCGAAGCATTTTGATCGAACCGCAGAGATGCTCGGCGGCACGGCACCTCCACAACTGCCCGATCCTGATCAAATTCCGGACTACATGAAGGGGCGTGAACAAGGTACCCCAGACGTCATGCCACCCGAAACCAATTCCTCCGGTTGGCGCCAATCAGAGATACCCGCTGCTAACGGTCACGGCAACGCTCGGTCGGTCGTTCGGGCGCAAACCGCCATTGCAAATGGTGGTGCTGCGTTCGGAGTTGAGCTCGTATCTCAAGGCACCATCGACCGGATTTTCGAAGAGCAATGCGATCTCTTAGGAATGGGCGTCAAACACGGCATCGGATATGGTCTTGCGTCCTCTGCATCGGCTGCATTTATGGGCATTCCCGAAGAAGTAAAACTTACCTTTTGGGGCGGAGCTGGCGGGTCCACCATTTTGCTAGACCACACCAACAAGGTCGTCCTTTCCTACGTCATGAACCAAATGGAGATGCGTCTCCTTGGTGATACGCGGGGACGAAATTTGACGGCCAGTTTCTATGAAGCCTTTTCAGCCTAATGGGATTCAGTGGGGATAAACGACTTAACCAGGGAGTCGGTATTAGCTACTCGTCCACCAATCTAATAGTCTACTTTCCGATTACCAGGGGAGTGAATCATGTCGGATTTTCTTGAACGACTGGAAATTGGAAATACGGGTCTAACGTCGAGCCGCCTCGGCATCGGATCAACATTCGATGCTTCCACCGCAGTAATCGAGGACGCATTCGATCGGGGCATCAATTACCTGTATTGGGGTACCGTCCGTCAACCAGATTTCGCTCGAGCCATGGTGAATCTATCAAAGAACCACCGAGACGAACTCATCCTCACCGTACAGTCTTATTCGCAAGACCCCAGCAGCATTGAAGGGGAGGTCGAAGATGCGTTGAAAACGGCGGGTATCGAGAACTTCGATTTCTTGTTGTTGGGAAACCGAAATAGCGCACTATCGGAAGAATACGTTGAGCTCTTCGAACGAATGCGCGATCGAGGTCTGGTGCGCTATATGTCCCTTAGCAGCCACAACCGACCGTTCTTACCCTCGTTAATCGAAGATTACGAACAGGATCAAAGCCCGTTCGAACTCCTGATGCTTCGGTACAACCCCGTGCATCGAGGTGCGGAAACAGACGTATTTCCCTACGTCCCGAAGGGAAAACGGCCCACGATCGCCACGTACACGTCGACGCGTTGGGGACACTTGCTTGACGCCGATAAAATGCCACCTGGTGAAGCACCACTCACGGCAAGCGACTGCTACCGATATGCTCTTTCCAATCCCGCCGTTGACATGGTTATCGCCGGACCCGCCAACGGTGACCAAATGGACGAAGCAATATCTGCTCTTGAGGCTGGGCCCATCGAAACCGAAGAACGAGCTCGAATCGAACGAATCGGTGCGCATATCTATTCGCAATATGCCCCTCAGTATCCGGATGCGGGCGATGCCGAAGATGTTTCATCGGGTCGTGCGGCTCAGTGACGGTCACGAAATAATCTCAGGAATCCTCGCTGAGGATTTCATACCACAATAATTACTAGACTGACCTACTGCGGGGGATCGTAGGCTTCAATGGGACCGCTCCACCAATCGCAATCGCTTCCGTCAGAGTAACGAGAACTAATCTGTCGTTTGAACCGATCAACCCTAGCTGCTTTGTCTGTGTCTGCCCCGTATATCGCCTGCATCCTCACCTCGATAGTTGACCGCATTGGAGCATCAGGGCGGGTGTTGGGATCTTTCACCGCTTGATGAAATACCGTTCGCAAATTCAAGGTTTCTTGTCGCGTGTCGTATTGCCTAAAAATCAGCACTTCTTCTGGTGACATATCGGGAAAGTAGTACCACCTTTGTTCGGGCGAATACACGATTCTCTGATCAACAACCTTCGTATATTGCTTGATGTTCCCCGTGTTCATTCCGTCACCGAAAACGATATCGTTAGGATCGACCGATCGCATATCACAAACCGCCAAGGGCATGGTCTTGATCAGCTCATCAAGTTTCGTACTTCTCCATATATTGATGCTCTCAAAGTGTCGTTCATCAGGAATAATCCGAAGAAATGCATCTTCGACAACTGCGCACATATCAGCGTGGATCCCTAATGCGTATGCTCCACCGCTCCCATTAGGAGTCGGTTTGACTCCCCTAGGACCACTCTCGCCACCGAATCCATTTCGGTATTCGTGTCCACCACCACGGACCTCCAGACATCCAGTGGCCTTAAGCAACATTTCTCGACATTGTTCGTAATATTGCGAACGAACGACCTCGGTATCCAAAAGATCTAATTTCGTGGGTTCAATGAGGAGCTGAAACCCATGACTATCGAGGGTAGGAGGAGGATTGAGTTCTCGCCCATTAATTATCTCTATCCACTTCGTGACACCAAGCGACTTTAGTTCCTCGGGATTCTTGACCGAATATTGGTTGGGAACGCGGTATCCCCGATAGCGGCCGTGGACAAAACGAGCTTCCGCTTTAATTTTCATTTACGCATTTATTCCCGGGACCACAACTACTATACCGAGCTTACGAGAAACCAAAAGAACTCGTGAGCTGGGTTTTCCTTCTAACAAGAGACTATCAAAACGTTGCGCCGTGCATATCTGCTACTCTTGCCCAGCGAACCAACCTGCAAAACCACTAGGGATGGCATTATGCGGTCTTCCTCTAATGCCTTCCTTCACCGCGCCAAACAGAATTTCGTATTTGCAGACAAGTAATGCCCTCGCAGAGAACACATCGTGACCGCGTGGAATTTAGTAGAAATAACGTTCTAGCATCGCGTCGTTAGCGAATCCTAGTAACGGGAGTTCGTACACCAGACGATGACACCACTTCGCTATTACTTACTAGGGACGGGGACGTGGTTCGCATCCTATGGGATCCAAGGGGTTATTTTCGCGTGGCTTATCACCTTGGTTCTACGCGAGACACCTTCCATGGTCGGCGTTGCTCAAACTGCAATGCTGCTTCCAGCAATGTTATTCATGCTGATCGGCGGATCGCTCGCGGATCGTTGGGGCGGACGCATCGTTGCAGCTCGCGCCCAGGCATTGGCGGTAATCCCACCTCTAATCCTAGTGTACGTACTTTTCACGGATCGGCTCTCAATAGAGATCATGATCGTATACGCGGCCGTGATCGGGGTACTGCAAGCTTTTGTGACTCCCGCTCGAGATGGCCTACTCAACACCGTTGCGTCAGGACGAATTCAGCGCACCGTTGTGCAAGTCACTCTTCTGCAATTCACGGTCCAAATGTTGGGCTTCGGTTTAGCCGGAACGGCTGCATATATCGGCGGAGAGTGGATCGTGCTTACCCAAGCATTATTACTTGCCATCGGGGCGTGGGCCTTCTATCAGCTTCCGCGGATACCGCTAATAACCATACAGAAAACGGATGTGTTCATCTCATCAATTTGGCATTCGATCAGCGAAGGAAGTCGTACCGTGATGCAGTCCCCTGGTATGCGAACCGTGGTGATCACGAATATAGCCATGGGCATCTTTTTCATGGGTTCTTATATCGTCACCATTCCGTTACACATCCGAGAGATCTACGACGGCACATCTGTTGATCTCGCAATTGTCAACGGTCTGAATTCGTTAGGTCTGGTACTCGTCATATTCGCGTTATTGAAGCGCGGAGACATCAAAAGGCAAGGGAGGGCACTGCTTATTGCACACGGTCTAGGCTCAGTATTCCTTGGGTGCGCGAGCGCCGTATCTCAATTCCCCCTATTTGGATTCTTTCTTTTTTGTTGGGGTGCATGCGGAGGTGTAGCCATGAGCATGTCCCGAACAATTATGCAGGAATTAGCACCCGAAGATCAGCGGGGGAGGGTGATGGGATTTTTCTCCTTTTCGTTTATGGGCGCAGGACCAGTGGGGGCTCTGGGTTTAGGCTTCCTAGTCGAACAATTCGGGTCGTCAGCAACAATAGCGATGGCGGGAATCGCCATGTTTGCGATTGCAGTATTCATGGGTATCTGGACACCCTTGTGGAGACTATCGACATCATCGGTGTCTAGTTCAACCGAATCTACACGTTACCCCGCAACCTAATCCAAATACTCTCCGTCGCGAAGATATTGTATAACTTGTTCAGCACAGATCTCCGCTGAATCATGTTCGCAATCTAGCGTTAATTCAGGGGCAAGGGGGGGTTCGTATTTCGAGTGTACGCCCGTGAAGTTAGGTAACTCTCCCATCCGCGCCTTGGCGTAAAGACCTTTACTATCTCGCTCTTCACAAGTCTCAAGCGACGCGTCGACGAAAATTTCTATAAATTCCCCCTCCTCGAGTCGAGCTCGCGCGTGATCTCTGTCGCTGCGAAACGGGGAAATGAACGAAGAGAGGACAAGCAATCCCGCATCTATCATGAGATGAGAGACCTCCGCAACACGTCGAATATTTTCTACGCGATCTGCATCGGTAAACCCGAGATCTTTCGTCAGTCCATGACGCACATTATCGCCATCTAGTAGATAGGTATGCTTACCTATAGTGTTGAGTTTCTTTTCTACCAAATTGGCTATCGTCGATTTACCTGCGCCAGACAGGCCCGTAAACCACAGGACAGCAGGTCGTTGACCCTTTTGAAGAGCACGCGCAGTTTTATCTATGTCCAGAGCTTGCCAATGGATATTGTCCGCGCGACGAAGACCAAATTCGCACATACCCACGGCAACTGTGTCGTTGCTTAGACGGTCAATGACGATAAAAGATCCCAGGGTCCGGCTTCCTTTATAAGGAGCGAACACGATGGGGCGGTCGAAATGAACATTGCAGACTCCGACTTCATTGAGCTGAAGTTCTCGTGCCACCTCGCTTTCAAGGGTGTTTACGTTCACCTTGTGACGAATGTCGGTAATTTCGCCTTGAACGAGGTTATTTGTGGTTTTAAATAGATATTGGCGGCTCGGTAACAATGGTTTATCCGACATCCAAATGACTTTCGCTTGGAGCTGATCCGAGACTTGACAACCAGCACCCATGGTCACGATCACGTCACCTCGAGAACAATCAATCTCGTCTTCAAGAACCACAGTGACCGCCTGATGAACTTCGACATCATCTACATCGTCAAATCCTCGTACGAGCCTCTTAATACGTGATTTGAAACCTCTCGGTTGAATTTCGACTCGCTCGCCAACACGAATAGATCCCGAACAAACCGTTCCCGAAAATCCTCTAAAGTCCGAGCTTGGTCGATTCGCCCACTGCACCGGCAACCGGAAGGGGAGGGCTGAATTCTCGTCGGCAATCTCCATCTCTTCGAGAATTTCAAGAAGCGAATCTCCTTGATACCAAGGTGTCCGTTCAGACGTGACGATCACATTGTCACCATGGAGCGCAGAAATGGGTATGTATGCGACCTCGTCAAAATCCAATTCGCGGGAAAATTGTTCGTAATCTCTCTTAATTTGAATGAACTTTGCTTCTTGAAAATCAACAAGGTCCATCTTATTGACGGCCAAGATCACGTTTCGAATACCCAACAATGACGCTATATAGCTGTGCCGATAGGTCTGAGTTTGAACGCCCAATTGAGCATCCACCAAAATCACCGCAACGTCGGCAGTCGAAGCTCCGGTCGCCATGTTCCTCGTGTATTGTTCATGACCAGGTGTGTCTGCCACGATAAACTTGCGATTTTGGGTGGAGAAAAAGCGGTACGCTACATCAATGGTTATTCCTTGTTCGCGCTCGGCAGCGAGTCCATCTACAAGTAGGGCCAGATCGAGATCCCCTTGTTGCGTGCCGGCACTTTTAGACTCAACCTCCAACGCAGCAAGCTGATCCTCATAAATGAGTTTGGAGTCGTAAAGAAGCCGGCCGATTAACGTCGACTTACCATCGTCCACACTTCCACACGTAATAAACCGTAACAAGCCTTTTGCTTGCTGACTTTCAAGATAATCCGTGACGCGAACATAGGGATCAGACGAAGACACTAGAAATAACCTTCGCGTTTCTTCTTTTCCATGGACCCACTCGAATCAAAGTCGATTAGTCGTCCCTGACGCTCAGACGTTCGCGCGATAAGCATCTCCTGGATAATTCCATCGAGATCGGTGGCCGCCGAATCAATGGCACCAGTCAAGGGATAGCAACCCAATGTTCGAAAACGGACCATTCGGTTTTCAATTTTCTCACCACGCTCAAGAACCAGACGGTCATCGTCCGCTAATATCAACATGCCGTCCCGACTGAGGATCGGCCTTTTTTTCGCAAAATATAGAGGAACTATTTCTATTGATTCCTCACGGATGTATTGCCAAACATCAAGCTCGGTCCAGTTAGACAAAGGAAATACTCGCGTGCTCTCACCAACCCCCGTGCGCGTGTTGTATATCGACCATAATTCTGGTCGCTGATTCTTCGGATCCCAGCGGTGCGTGGACGTCCGAAAAGAGAAAACGCGCTCCTTCGCGCGAGACTTTTCTTCATCCCGG
>ENA-UPTF01001459-UPTF01001459.1-marine-metagenome-genome-assembly--contig:-NODE-1459-length-14797-cov-2.752446_pt1 | contig 14797 bp, 23 predicted proteins | sample MGYA00238166_ERZ767019 | MGnify/ENA primary metagenome ERZ767019 (study PRJEB28930, sample SAMN06266391) | marine metagenome | isolation source: Sea water from 250 m depth | place: Atlantic Ocean...
CCTGCAACACGATGCGATGCCATGGTTATTCCTCTTCCTCGTCCAAGTCGTCAGATATTTCGGGTATGAACTCCGATAGCTGACTCGATTCTTCTATGTCGGATTGTGGAGTTTGAACCTCGATATTACCCATGAGTTCACTGATATCACCTTTAGATATGTCTGAGATTCTTGCAGTCTCTCCTCTCTCTGCTTCTTCCTCGTATTGTTCTAATGATGATGGGATGTTTAGGCCAGATAACTTTTCCTTTAATTCTAAGAGAGAGCGCTCGCCGAAGTTTCGGATTTTTAGCAATTCCTCGTCCGACATGTCCACCACCTCGCCTACTTTGGTTAGGTGAGCTCGTTTGAGACAATTTGCGGTACGTGGAGAAAGCTGTAGTTTGTCTAGTGGCATTTGAAAGATTTCGGGTGATATTTGTAGTCTGGGTGAGGGAGTTTCTGGATCAGCATCAGGATGGAAGTTACTAAATATGAAAAAGTGCTGTACGAGATTCTCTGCTGCAGCTTGAACTGCCTCTAACGGCCCAATAGTTCCATCGGTCCATAATTCCAAAACTAGACGCTCGTAATCCGTAACTTGTCCTACACGGGTCCTTTCTATTGTATAGTCGACTTTACGGACTGGATTAAATATAGCGTCTACCGGTAGGACTCCAACTGGCAATCCCGAGACACCTTCATTTTGTATTGCCGGTTGATAACCAACCCCTTGATCTACATTGAACTCAATAGATAGTGTTACATCGGGGTTATCCAGAGTGGCGATGTGTAATTCGGGATTAACTATTTCGAAATCCGAGGATGTGGAAATGTCTCCTGCACACACGGTACCTTCGCCAGTGATTTCGAGTCGCATTTTCCCTGTCCGTTGAGCGGGTGAGTTGATGCGTATCCTTTTTATATTCAAAAGAAGGTCCATGACCTCCTCTTTCACACCCTCTATCGCGGTATATTCGTGCTCAACATTATCTATTTTCACCCAAGTTACGGCGCTCCCCGGAATTGAACTCAGGAGGATCCGTCTTAAAGGGTTTCCAATGGTGATGCCGTAGCCTCGTTGTAAAGGTTCTATGGCTAGTTTCCCATAGTTGTCGTCTGATTCAATCAAACGTATCGTAGGATTTTGTGGAACGACCGGTGCGTCAGGCACCTCAGTCGCTACAATGTAACTCGTATCTAACATTAATTCCGTTACCTCGAATAGAACTCTACTATTAATCTAGAGTTTATTGATTCCTGAAGATCTTCGTCTGCAGGTAGGCTAGTAATTTGGCCACTCATGTCGTCTTGATTGAAGGCCACCCAGCCTGGGATTAACCTCTTAGGTATACCTTCGGTTCTATCTTTATAAAAATCTGAGGATTTGGTAGATTCCTTCCAACCTATTACGTCACCGATGCGTACTTGATATGAAGGTATATCTGTTTTTACTCCATTCACCGTGAAATGTCCGTGATTTACGAACTGTCTTGCTTGTTTTCTGGAATCAGCAAAATTCAACAAAAAAACTACGTTATCTAGTCGCCTTTCCAGCATTCTTAGTAGATTCTGACCGGATACACCTGGTGTATTGAATGCTGTGGTCATGTATTTTCGAAATTGACCTTCCATAACTCCATACATTTGCCGTGCTTTTTGTTTCTCGCGGAGATGGACGGCATAATCTGTGGGGCGTCTACGACGGTTTGACACGTCTCCGGGTGGATTGTGCCGCCGTTCTACTGCACAACGTGGTGTAAAGCACCGATCGCCTTTCAAGAATAACTTCTCGCCGGCCCTTCTACAGAGTCTACAAGATGGTCCGTTATATTTTCCCATTTATTCTTTACCTAAATCCTTCTGCGTTTGGGGGATCTAACTCCGTTATGTGGTATAGGGGTGACATCCCGTATGCTGCTTACAAACAACCCTGCACCTTGTAGAGACCGAATAGCTGATTCTCGACCAGATCCGGGACCTTTTATCAGCACATCAATTTGGCGAAGACCCATATCCATACCTCGACGGGCTGCTTGTTCGGCTGCCCTTTGGGCGGCAAAAGCTGTGCCCTTACGAGAACCTTTAAAACCAGCTGTCCCCGCACTGGCAGTAGAGATAACATTGCCTTGCGGGTCTGTGATACTGATTATAGTGTTGTTAAACGTTGAATAAATATATGCTTTACCTTGTGGGACAGCTCTACGATCCCTAGTTCTAGTCCTGGGTCTTGGCATTTATTTCTTTCCTCCACTGCGTCGGCCGCGTCCTGCTACGGTCCGTTTGGGGCCTTTTCTAGACCTGGCGTTGGTACGAGTACGTTGTCCATGGACGGGCAAGCCTCTCCTGTGCCTGAGGCCTCTATAAGATCCTATTTCGATTAATCGTCTGATGTTTTGGTTAACTTCCCTTCGGAGGTCTCCTTCGGTGTTGTAACTATCAACGATTTCTCGTATTTGGTCCAGTTGCTCTTCACTTAACTCGTTCATTCGCGGAGGTATTTCAGAGTCCAACTCGGCCTTTACTATTATTTCGGATGCTATGGCGGGACCAATTCCGTATATACTACGTAGTGCTACGTGAGCGCGTTTTCTATCTGGTACGTCTACACCAGCGATTCTAACCATTACTGACTCCTAATAATGCTTTGTAGATCTGTGCTTTAACCTTGTCTTTGGGTATGCCTACGGTTAGAGCAAATAACTCTGATAATACCTTTACGCTTTATTATGCGACATTTGTCGCACCTTTGTTTTACAGATGCGGATACTTTCATTTAATTCTTCTACTTAAACCGATAAGTTATACGACCTCTGGTAAGGTCATAAGGAGATAACTCGACTAATACGCGATCACCAGGCAAGACTCTGATAAAGTGCATTCTGATTTTTCCTGATACGTGTGCTAATACTTGATGATCATTCGGTAGTTCTACTCTGAACATACCATTAGGTAAAGCCTCTGTGACTTTTGCTTCGACTTCTATTGCTTCCTTTTTTGGCATCGGCCTCTTTCTATCTTCCTAATTACAATATTTGGTGCTATTTCGTTGAGTGTTAGCTATGCACGGTCAATATTCTAGGTCCTTCGTCAGTGATTGCTATAGTATGTTCAAAATGGGAAGAGAGGGTTCCGTCTTTTGTAACTACAGTCCAATCGTCGTCCAGTATTGATGTTTCCCATCCTCCGATATTAAACATGGGTTCAATTGCTATACACATCCCGTGTCGTAGGAGAGGTCCTGGCCCTTTGCTGGGATCCCTGTAGTTCGGCACTTGAGGCTCTTCGTGAAGATGGCGACCAACTCCATGTCCGACAAACTCTCGAACTACACCATATCCTAGTGACTCACCATATATCTGCACAGCTGTTCCAATGTCCCCTATTCGGTTGCCTGGTTGTGCAGCTTCTATCCCTCGTTTAAGACTTTCTTCCGTTGCGTCCATGAGTTCTATGGCCTCTAATGAAACCTGCCCTACTGGTACCGATACGGCCGCGTCTCCTATGAAGCCATTTATAGTTGCACCAACATCCATTTTTATAATATCGCCATCTTTAAGTACTCGTTTCCCGGGTATGCCATGAACAATCTCTTCGTTTACAGATGCACAGATACTTGCAGGAAAGCCGCGGTACCCCTTGAAGGTAGGTTTGGCTCCCAGTCTTGTGATCTCTTTGTAAGCTATAGCGTCTAATTCCTTGGTGGTTATGCCGGGTTCAACAGACCTCTTAAGTAGCGTTAATGCTGAACCAACTATGCCACCTGCCAACTCCATGTACTGGAGTTCTTTGCTCGACTTTATAGTTATCCCCCCGTTGTAGGGAGAAGGTGAGTTGGACGCCGTATTATTTTGTGTCTTTTTGTTCACCTAGGTATTTTACTCCGGTTTGTCTAACTTGGGAAGTCGCCAATCATTATAAAGAACTCAGGCTAACTTGATAGTTCATTGGGTGAGCCAATTCTCGATGTGCCTTTGTACGCGTTTGTTTATGCAATTTATTGGCCCAGTACCATCTATGGTGATAACTAAATCTTGGGAACGGTAAAAATCCAATACTGGAATTGTTTCGCGTTGATAGACATCTAGACGGGTATTAACGCTGTCCGTATTGTCGTCAGACCTTTGATATAATTCCCCGCCACACAATGAGCAAATCTTGGGTTCAGATGGATTTAACTGCAGTGGAGCTTGACAATCGCTGCATATGTATCTATTGGACAATCTCCTGACAAGCTCTGTAATTGGCACATCAATATATATTACTTTGTCTATATCCTTGGACTTCGTGGTTAACTTTTCACTTAATATCCGAGCCTGATATTCGGTTCTTGGGAAACCGTCCAACAAGAACCCGTCGGTCGGATGAAGATCCAAGAGCTTATCCAATACTATTTCAATAGTAACGTTGTCGGGTACTAATAGACCTTTGTTGATATATTCAGACGCTTGGATCCCCAAAGGAGTTTTCTGTTGGAGATGATACCTAAACAAATCTCCCGAGCTTATATGGGGGACGTTCAAATAATCTCGTAGATATAGTGCTTGGGTACCTTTACCTGCTCCCGGTGGACCGAATAGTACTAGGCGGACTGATCCCATGATCATCGTAAAAATCCGTCGTAATTTCGCATTAGCAGCTGGGCTTCCAGTTGCCGTAATGTGTCTAGTCCAACTCCGACCATGATCAAAAGGCTAGTACTACTTAATGAGATGGCTTGCACCCCGGTTATTAACGACGCTAAATAGGGCACTATAGCAACGAAACCAAGAAATAACGCTCCGCCCATAGTGATCCGTACGATAACCCGATTTAGGTAGTCTTGCGTCGGCTTTCCGGGGCGAATTCCTAGGACGAAACCGCCGTTCCGCTGCAAGTTTTCAGCTAGCTGTTGTTGATTAAAGACCACTAAAGCGTAGAAAAAAGTAAAGATCGCAACCAATATGAAGACTAGGACCCAGTACATGGCCGATGTAGGTGTGAATAAGCTGACTAACATTCGGGCGATACTGCCAACTATCCCGCTGTTCGAAGCAAAATAGGTAGCTATAGTCCCCGGTAGAATCACAACAGAGAAAGCAAAGATTAGAGGTATCATGCCGGCGGAGTTGATTCGTAATGGTATGTAGGATGCGCCGCTTTGCCTGTACATCCTTCCTCCCCTAAAGATGCTTCGTCCATATTGTACAGGGATGCGCCTATGAGCCTCGTTAAATAACACTATCAAGGCTACTATCAACACGCCTATTATTAGGAAGAACCCCACCCCAAGAAGATTATCTCTATCTAGAAATCCTTGTGTAAGCATTGATGGGAATCCTACTACTATACCCGAGAATATGATCAGCGAAATCCCATTACCTATACCTCGTTCCGTTATTAGTTCTCCTAACCAAACTAAGAACATTGTGCCTGCAGTCATTGATATTATGGCAGCCAGTGTAGGTAGGAGAGCTGGACCACTGTAACCAACGGTAGTTAATACGTTACTTTGTTGCAGTAACACTAATTGTCCAATGGCTTGAGAAATCGCGATAGGAACTGTGAGCCAATGGACGAAACGATTCATTTTCGCCCTACCGGATTCACCCTCCCTAGAGATCTGTTGTAGGGTTGGGATCACGGGTGTTAGCAGTTGAATTACAATGGATGCGGTAATATATGGAAATACTCCCAGAGCTACTATGCTCATTCGACTTAGGGCTCCACCGCTAAAGAGGTCGAGAAAGCCTAGAAGTTGGTTATTTCGAAAGAGGTTATCTAATTGGAACTGGTCTATTCCAGGAATTGGTATGTGGGCTACGAACCTGTATAGTGCTAACATACCTAACGTGAATAGGATTTTAGCCCGGAGATCAGGGAGACTAAAAGCATCTATGGCAGCTTGGATTAAACTCGGCCACCTACCTCCGGATGCTTCAGATGGCATCATATTAGTTAAAGTTCCTCTATAGTCCCACCGACCGCCTCTATTTTTTTACGTGCAGATTCAGTGAACTTGTGGGCTGATATGTTTAAAGGTTTGGTTATATCGCCATTTCCAACGATCTTTATGGGATTTTTTTTGCTTCTTGTTATACCGGAGATGTATAGGTATTCGGGAGTGATGTTATCACTAGCAGGAAGTTGGTCTAAACTTTCCAGAGAGACTAGAGAGTAGTGAGTCTTGAATTTGTTATTGAATCCCCTGATCATTGGTAAACCTTTGATTAGAGGATTTTGACCACCTTCGAATCCAGGTTTAATACCTTTACCAGAACGGGATTTCTGACCCTTTAGCCCTCTTCCGGCATATGTGCCGCCTCCAGCAGCATTGCCTCTCCCGATTCGTTTTCTAGGCTTACGGGACCCTGCGTTTGGCTTAATGTGATGTTGCATCATTGTAATGTACTCAAAATGTTAATTCTTTGTATACGTTAGTTATTCTCTGGTGTGTTATTGAACTTAAGTATCATGGCCAGTTGCTTGCTTTGCTAGAAATTCGTTTCAGTTTGATTATGCTGGCACTTCTAGGTTATAAAGATAACGACTAATGGTTTGGTTGGAGACCTTTACTCAGGGACTTCCTCAACCTTTAATAAATGTTGTACTTTGCTGACCATACCTCTTATGGCAGGTGTGTCTCCGTGGATGACGCTATGGTGCAGACGTTTTAACCCGAGAGACTCCACGACCCTACGTTGGTTTTGCGGTTTTCCTATGCAGCTTTTCGTCCACGTAATTTTCAACTGCGTCATTGATTCCCCTTCACGCGTATTCAATTTGTATTTTTAAGAATCTTCTGATATCGGAGATTCAGCATTCTCGCCTGTGGGTGTTTGTACAGTTGGCTCAATCGACTCCTCAACAGGGGCCTGTTGCGAACGTTGTGCAGACCCTTGCCCACTAGTCCCTAGTCTTCTTTGTACTTCAACCTCTGGGTCCCTAAGGAGCCGTAGTGCTTCCAACGTGGCTTTTACTATGTTGATCGGATTTCTTGATCCGAGTGACTTGCCTACTACATCTTGAACACCACCGAGCTCCAACATAGCTCTCATAGCTCCAGCTGCAATTATACCTGTTCCTTCCCGAGCAGGTTTTATGACTACTATCGAGGCACCCTTTTTGACGGTAATTTCATGTGGGATTGTGCTTCCTTTGATGGGAATCGTTACCATTTCTCTTCGGGCGATCGCGTTCCCTTTTCGTACGGCATCGGGTATCACTATTGCCTTTCCCATCCCTGCACCGACTTGACCTTCTCCGTTACCTACTACAACTAACGCGTTGAATCTGAGCCTTCTACCGCCTTTAACGACTTTGGCAATTCTTCGGGTATATACCACTCTTTCGGTAAAACCTGAATTATCTTCTTCTCTGGCTCTTGGTTGCCTGGGTCTGCCTCGTGTTAAAGTCATTAAAACTTGAGACCTCCCTCTCGTGCTCCATCGGCCAGTGCCTTTACTCGACCGTGGTATTTGTATCCACCCCTGTCAAAAACAACCTCAGTTATCCCTTGGGATTTAGCTCTCTCAGCCACCAGCTTGCCTACTTCGCTAGACGCCGCGGTTTTCGGCGAAATCGATGGTGATTCTTTGCTGGAGGCAGAGGTTATAGTTCTACCAGTGGAATCATCTATTATTTGAGCGTAAATGGAGCGTAAGCTCCTAAAAACACATAGTCTAGGTTGCTCGGTTGAGCCGGAAACCTTTTTACGGACTCTTTTGTGTCGCACCTTACGTAACGCGACCGAATTTCTATCCTTTGGCATTAGGTTAATCGTCCTCAGTGAATATCTATGACAGGTTAGGCAGTTGCTCTACCGGATTTTCCGGGTTTGAAATGTAACTCTTCCCCTGCGTATTTTATTCCCTTTTCTTTATAGGCATTTGGAGGTCTCACTTTCCTGATTTGGGCAGCTAGTTCTCCTACGCGTTGTTTATCTATTCCGGTTACATGTATCCGGTTGTTACCTTCCACTTCTAATGTAACACCTTCTATAGGTTTTATATCTACAGGATGGCTATAACCAACAGCAAGGGTTATCCCATCGTCGGACTGTTGGACTCGGTATCCTACGCCCATAAGCTCAAGAGTTTTCGTGTAGCCATCTGTTACTCCAATTATGGCGTTGGCTATCAGACTCCTGGTGAGACCATGTAGCGAGTGATGAAATTTACGTTCTGACAATCTCTCTACTAATACTTGGTCTTGATCTACCACCACCTTGACTTCTGGGTGGTACGTTTGAGTTAAAGTTCCCTTTGGGCCTTTTACTGTCACACCGTTAGTTAAGACTTCAACTTCTACACCCTGAGGTATAGGAATCGGTTGCCTACCAATTCGAGAAAGCGTTCGGCCGGTTGTTGTATCTTCACCAGACATAACAGAGTAATTCACCTCCTAGCCCTGAACGCCAGGCTTGTCTACCAGGCATGATCCCTTTTGAAGTAGATAATATAGCTATACCTACTCCTCCGTATACCCGGGGGATTTCTCCCTTGCCGACATATACTCTCAGCCCTGGCTTGCTAATACGTTTTAATCCAGTAATAACTGGTTGTCTGTCAGAACGGTATGCTATGTGAATGCGTAAAGTCGGGTGGACTCGCCCACGTGGAAGGTCGAAATCTCTAATATATCCCTGGTCTTTAAGGAGTTGGGCTATTGCTTGTTTCAACTTAGAGTGAGGGACTAAAACTGAATCATGACGAGCCTGTATAGCGTTTCGAATTCTAGTAAGCATATCGGCAACAGGATCGGTGACTGGCATAATTTTTCTCTTTACCTCCTGTTACAAACTGGCCTTGCGGACTCCGGGAAGCTCGCCGTTGAGGGCTAGCTCTCGGAAGCATATCCGACAAATACCGAAATATCTAATATATGCGCGTGGCCTACCGCATCTGTGGCACCGGTTATGGTACTGTGATGGATAAGGTGGCTTACGTAGCCATTTCTGAATTTTTGATTGTTTTGCCAATGAACCTCCTTAGTCCTGACTCACGAATGGCATCCCAAACAGCTCTAGAAGCCGCATCGCTTCGGAGTCATTAGGAGCACTAGTGCCTATGGTTACTTGGAGTCCCCGGATTCGATCAATCTGATTATAATCAATCTCAGGGAATATTATTTGTTCCCTAATACCAATAGAAAAGTTGCCTCTACCGTCAAAACCCCTACGGGAAATCCCTCTAAAATCGCGGATTCTGGGAAGGGCGGTATTTACTAATCGGTCCAGAAAATGGTACATACGTGCACCACGCAAGGTAACGGAAGTGCCTATTTGATTACCTTCTCTTAGCTTGAAATTAGCTATCGATTTTTTCGCTCGAGTAATTACCGGCTTCTGACCCGAAATTGTCGTTAAATCTTGTACGGCTGCTTCCATTGCTCGTCCGTTCGTTAGTGCTTCTCCAAGCCCGATATTCAGTGTCACTTTGCGAATTCTAGGAACTCTCATGGTATTACGATATCCGAATTCAGACATCATGGTGGAGACTATTTCAGAACGGTAGGTTTCTAGAAGTCTAGGTGAAGGGGGCTGTTCTGCTGGCACATTTGTTCCCGATTCACCATTAGACGCTTCCGATTGGCTGGTACGCGTTGTTCGTTGACGCCTAGGCCTAGCTGTTGATGTTTGTTCTTCCGTAATCTCTTCATTAGGCCTATCTGATTGGAGATTATCTTCGCTTACTATATTATCTTCGGGTGTTTCGCTATCTGGCATCGTCAATCACTTCCTGGCATTTAGGACAGGTTCTTACCCTATCACCTGTTTCAAGTTTCATTATATGAGGGCGAGTTGGCTTACTACATTTGTTACAGATCAGCATGACGTTAGAGATGTGTATCGAAGCTTCTTGTTGGATTCTGCCCGATTGCCGGACCCCTGGTCTCGCTTTAATGTGTCTTGTAATCATGTTAACGCCTTCAACGACTATGCGGTCGTTGCTAGTTAACTGACGGTCAACCCTACCAGTTTTACCTTTGTCCTTTCCCGCTATTACTAGGACGTTGTCACCCTTTTTTATACTCATTAGACCACCTCAGGAGCCAGAGAGACGATTCTCATGAACCCTTTATCGCGTAATTCTCGAGCAACTGGGCCGAATATGCGGGTTCCTCTTGGTAGTCGATTTTCCTGGATGATCACCGCTGCATTATCATCAAATTTGATATAAGTCCCATCCGGCCTTAATAATCCTTGGGCTTGTCTAACTACGACCGCTCTAACTACCGACCCCTTTCGGATAGGCGAATTGGGTACCGCTTCTCGTACGTTACATACGATGATATCCCCAACCTGAGCATATTTTCGCTTACTACTACCGGGAATGTTGATCAGACGGATGCGTTTCGCGCCGCTGTTATCTGCTACGTTTAATCTTGTATAAGTTTGGATCATTGTTCTGGTTCCTTTTAAACTAAACCATTTCGTCTAAGGTCAGATGAACTTTTTATGAAGACAATTCTGATGTGATATCAGTTTCCAGCTCAATAGGCTGTACATCCGCCAATTGTCTTCGCTGAATTATTTCCATTAGTCTCCAATGTTTCGTCTTCGATATAGGGCGCGTCTCTTCAATTCTAACTGTGTCGCCAACTTTGCATAGGCTTTCAGGGTCATGTACGTAGAATCTCGAAATCCGTCGCATCTGTTTTCGATAAACTCTATGGCGCTGTTTCCATACCATTTCAACGACGGCAGTACGATCCATTTTAGTCCCCACTACAAGCCCTACCCGATCCTTTCGCATGAGCTTCGACATTTTTAGCTACTTATCCCCCTGCGTTCCCGTATAACAGTATTAATTTGAGCGATATCTCGGCGCGTTTTCCGAGGCATATTTGTATCAGTTAGTTGATTTGTTGCTGCTTGAAACCGTAGGTTCATCAACTCACGATATCGGTTGTTTACCTCTTCAAGTAATTGCTCGTTTGTCATTGACCGTATCTCATTTATAAGCATTGCTTTTATCCCGATACGGCAGCTGCAAGTCTGTCGCGCTGCACTGCTTTGGTAGGAATGGGTAGTTTGTAGGCGGCTAACCTTAAGGCGGCCTCGGCTTGCTGAGGTGTTACTCCTCCGACTTCAAATAATATTTTACCGGGTTTGACAACTGCTACCCAATGGTCGTTTGCAGCTTTTCCGCCACCCATTCGGACTTCGGCAGGTTTTTTGCTCACCGGTTTATCCGGAAAGACTCTGATCCAAACCTGCCCTCCTCTTTGGAGAGATCGTGTGATTGCGACACGAGCTGATTCGATTTGTCGAGCAGTTATCCAGTCGCATGCCATGGCTTTAAGCCCATATTCACCGAAGCTGACACTGTTACCAGTTGTAGCCTGGCCTTTTCTACGGCCTCGCCCAATTTTTCTAAATTTGGTTCTTTTAGGTTGCAACATCGAATGCTCCTCTGGTCGCTACTCCACCAATAACGTCGTCGGCTATAGCTTCTGTATCATCTTCTGTTCCGGATTCCACACGAACTTCAATTGTATCGAGCTCTTCGTCTTCTTCTGGCAGAACAGGCAATATCTGGCCATGATATATCCAGACTTTGATTCCGATACGACCCATGGAAGTGTGCGCTTCAGCGATGGCGTAGTCAATATCTGCTCTTAATGTGTGTAGCGGGACTTGTCCCATCAATAATTTTTCATCCCGTGCAATCTCTGCTCCAGATATCCTGCCCTTCACTATTATTTTTATACCTTGGGCACCAGCCTGCATTGCTCGTTGTGCTGCTTGCCGAATCGCCCGACGGTATGCCACTCTTCTTTGGAGTTGTTCGGCTATATTACGACCGACCAAATATGGGTTCAGTTCGGGCTGTTCTATTTCGATTATGTTTAACTGGATTCTATGCTCTGCGATTGCTTCCAAACGTGACCTTAGGTTCTTAACCCGTTCACCTTCTCTACCAATTAGAATGCCGGGCCTGGCAGAGTGTATATTGATCACTGTGTCTTGTGTTCCCCTATCGATTTCTATTTTTGCTATGCCAGCATCGGAAAACCCCTGGTATTCGCCGTTGATGCTTTCTCTTAATTTGATATCTTCAAGAAGCAACCTGCTATAATCTCTGGCGTTATTGGCGTACCAATGGGTCTTCCAGTCTTTAATAATCCCTAATCTAAAACCGTAGGGGTGAGTTTTGTGCCCCATAAATTAAAACTCCTGAGGGTTAGCTTCGTCAACGACTACAGTAATGTGGCAAGCCTGTTTGGTGATCCTACCGATTCTTCCTCTCGCTCTGGGTCTAAAACGTTTCAACGGTCGAGCTTGATCTGCAGTGATACGCACAATTATTAGATCATCTCTATTCATCATCATGTTATTTTCGGCGTTTGCAGCCGCTGATTGAACGGTTTTGTATATTTGCCGTGCCCAGGGGGATGTTAGTAAACTTAGTTTGTTTAATGCATCATTTACCCCTTGATTCCGTACCAAATCCATAATAGGTTTGAGTCGTTTAGGAGAGGCCCCAATTTGTTTCGCTACAGCTTGTACTGGCGGCATATAATTACCTTACTCTACTAGTTCTTTCTGAGCGTGACACATGTCCACGGTATGTTCTGGTAGGAGCGAATTCTCCAAGCCTATGCCCTACCATATTCTCTGTTATGAATACTGGGATGTGGCGTCGTCCATCATGAACTCCTATGGTCAAACCCAACATGTCAGGCATAATCATAGATGCTCGGGACCACGTCCTAATAACTGTTTGAGCTCCGCTCTCCTGGACAGCTGACACCTTTTTCATCAACTTGTTCTGTACGTAAGGGCCTTTTTTTATCGATCTAGACATATATACAATCCCACTATCTTCTTCTCGCTCTAACTACCATCGTGCTGGGTTTATTTTTTCTACGAGTCTTATAGCCGAGAGTTGGTTTTCCCCACGGAGATTTCGGTCCAGGCATTCCTATAGGAGAGCGGCCCTCACCTCCGCCGTGCGGGTGGTCCACGGGATTCATAGCTACTCCGCGGACTTTTGGTCTCCTCCCCAAGTGTCGTTTTGCGCCGGCCTTGCCAAGGCTTTCGTTTTTGTGATCCGGATTGGATAGTTGACCGACAGTGGCACGACAGTTTAACAATACCCTGCGCATCTCTCCGGATGGGAGTCGAATCAATACGTGTTCACCTTCTCTGGAAAGTACTTGCGCCCCACCTCCCGCACTGCGGACCATTTGTCCACCTCTATCTGGAGTTAATTCAATGTTATGTACGACAGTACCGGTGGGTATATTCCTTAATCTGAGACAATTTCCAGGACTGATTTCAGAGTCAGGTCCCGCTTGAATCCAGCTGCCAACTGCTAGAGATTGAGGAGCTAAAATGTAGCTCTTTTCTCCGTCGGCGTAGTAAATCAGCGCTATTCGGGTCGTTCTATTAGGATCATATTCGATTGATACTACTCGCCCAGGGACGCCCTCTTTACGTCTTTTGAAGTCAACCAGACGATACATTCTCTTGGCGCCACCACCGCGACTACGAGTTGTTACACGTCCTCGGTTATTCCGCCCTCCGTGTTTGGACAGTCCGCTGACAAGCGTCTTCTCTGGCTTTTTCCGAGTAATCTCCTCGAATGAAGGCCTAACAGCATTTCTTTGTCCAGGTGTAATAGGACGTAGATTTTTTAATGGCATAGTATTTTTCCTATTTGTCTAAAGCCCTTCAATTAGGTTAATCCTGTCTCCAGGTTGAAGGGTTACTACGGCTTTCTTGATATCGGGCATTTTTTTAAATCGTTGCCCGTACCTTTTTCTCTTTCCGTGAAGTTTGGTAATGTTAACATCACGGACTGTAACGTCAAAATTCTTTTCGATTGCTTCCTTGACTTGCGATTTGTTAGCTTTCAGGTCCACCTGAAAGGTGTATATGCTAGACTCTTGGAGCAATGTGCTTTTTTCAGTGATAGTTGGCTTCAGGAGCACTTGATGTATGTTCATTGTTCGACCTCTGGGTCTGGTTGGGTCGTTCTACGGCGCCGAGGAGTTGGGGGTGTATCCGCATTCTCCGCTGCGCTATTGGTTCTACGCCTTCTTGGGGTAGGTGGCGTTTCATCTTCCGTTCCAGTGGCAGCAGTTGATCGACGCCTCCTAGTAGTGGTAGGAGGGTTCTCTTCATCTGATTGCGCAGAGGTACTGGCCCTAGGTCTTCTAGGAGTTGTACTTGTGGTTTCATCCGCCTGAGCAGCAGGGGATCTCCTGGTCCGACGAGCAGGCGTTGAAGATTCCTGACTTGAAGTTGCTTCTGAACCTGGCGGTACTTTGGCTGAGTCATCGGACGTGCTGGTGTTGGGGATATTAGCCGCTGCTCTTTTTTGCCGATGCCCTATAGGGTCTGCCCACATTTGCTCGGCCAACTTGGCTGCCTCAACCGTCATAACAAGAGTCTTATAATTTAAAATATCGTTCGCGTTTAGTAAGTTAACTGGTGTTGTCCATAATCTAGGTATATTATGTCCTGCCCTGAATACGTCCGATTGGGAGCTGGCAGTTACTAGTAATGCGGAACTCGATATTCCTAGATTATTTAGCAACGTTGTCATGGATAGAGTTTTGCCGTTGAGTTCGTCGGTACTATCTAAGCATATAAAGTCACTTTGCCGGATTTTATCTGAGAGTGCGCATTTTAAAGCCTGTCGACGCATTTTCCGTGGTATGGCCTTCCTGTAGTCACGTGGATGGGGGCCAAAAACTACTCCGCCATGTCTCCATTGTGGAGACCGAGTGCTCCCTTGGCGTGCCCTTCCTGTGTGTTTTTGAATCCATGGTTTCCGTCCTCCACCGGACACTTGGGCTCTAGTCTTCGTATCATGCGTCCCTTGCC
>ENA-UPTF01001461-UPTF01001461.1-marine-metagenome-genome-assembly--contig:-NODE-1461-length-14796-cov-3.058971_pt1 | contig 14796 bp, 11 predicted proteins | sample MGYA00238166_ERZ767019 | MGnify/ENA primary metagenome ERZ767019 (study PRJEB28930, sample SAMN06266391) | marine metagenome | isolation source: Sea water from 250 m depth | place: Atlantic Ocean...
GAAGATGATCTTACTGAAATAGATAACTTACTTTTTATAGTTCAAAAAGCCCCACATTCGTGGGGTTTTTTGTTTGTTGGATGGTGGTTAGATTAGGATGGGTATGACTGAACAGAAACGCAAACTTGCTACTATAGTATTTACCGATATAGTTGGTTTTACAAAACTCACTGCAAAAGACCAACAAATAGCGAGTGACCTGCTGGATCTTCAAAGAGAAGAATTCAAACCACTTGTTGAATCATATCAAGGGAAATGGGTCAAGGAAGTTGGCGATGGGCTTATTTTAACATTTGACACTATCAATAAAGCAGTCCATTGTTGTATAAAAATACAGGAAAAAGCTAAAACTATAGAAAATTTATCTATTCGAATTGGTATACATCTGGGAGAAATATTAGAAAAAGAGAATGATATAATTGGTGATGATGTAAATATTACGGCAAGGATCGAACCTTTTTCAGCGCCTGGTGGAATTGCCATTTCTAATAAGGTTAATGACGGCATAATAAGAGAATCAGAATTCACAACTAAATACCTGGGAAAGCCAAAGTTGAAGGGCGTTGGACAGAAGGTGGAAGTGTATTGTATCACTTCTCATGGACTTCCAGAAACTAAATTATCAGATGTATCTGCAAAATTAGAAAAATCCCCCTTGTTTATTTATTCAGCTATAGCAGCAACTCTTATAATACCACTTTTTGTTTATTTATTTATCTTTCAAAAAGAAAGTGTTGATTCAATTGCAGTATTATATATGGATGTAGGCAATAATAGTGAATTGAATTATTTAGAGACTATAACTGAAGATTTAATATTTGATTTAACAAGTTCATCACAGGGTTTATTAAATGTTGCAGAATCAGGTACAGTAAAAAAATATAAAAATAGTGAATTGAGTTTAGAAGACCTTGCCGATGATATTGGTGTTGATTTCATTTTTCAAAGTAGTGTTCAACCTGATGCCAATGGTTACCATTTTAGGGTCAGATTATTTGATTCTAATAAAGGAAAAGACAGATTTACCAATAAATGGTTTATTGAAAGTAAAAATCTACAGTCTATTGTAAGCGTTTTAGTTGATAATATAGTACAAGAATTAGATATTGAAACGTCTGATGCATTTACAAGAATTGAATATAATTCCGAAGCGTATGATTTATATCTGAAATCAAAAAGTGTTTATTCATTAAGTGATAATTACGATGACAACCTTAAAGCAGTTGAACTAATGAAACAAGCGATTAGTAAAGATAATAATCTCGTTATGGCACAAGTATACTTAGGACAAATGCAATATGACTTAGGCTATTATGCAGAAGCTTCAGTAATCTATGAAAAAGCTCTAACTCGGAGTAAATCTTTACAGGATAATGCAGGTGTAGCCGAATCATTAAGAAAGCAGGGACAATTGCTGAGGAAAAATAAAGACTATGAAACAGCGCTTGCTAAGTTTGGTGAAGCACTATCTATATCAACAGTCATGAACGATAAAAGTTCTATGGCTAAAACATACAATAGTATGGCCATATTGAATTTTCGAACAGACGCTAAAGATGATGCATTAAAAAATTGGTTACATGCTTTAGCAATCGTAGAGGAATTGGGTGATAAACCTAAAATATCTAAATACCTGAATAATATTGGAATTTGGTATTGGAGAGATGATGATTATAGTAAATCGATAGAATATTATCAGAAAAGTTTATTGATAAAAAGAGAACTTGGTGATGTAAGAAATATTGCAAAAACTTTAAATAACTTAGGTGAAGTCTATTTTGCAATGGGAGACTATCCTAATTCTACTAAGCAATTTGATGAGAGTATTAAAATCAAGGAAAAGCTGCAGGATAATAAAGGGCTTAATGCAACATTGTATAATCGAGGTGAAACATATTTTTATTCATTTGAATATAAAAGGGCAATAGATGATTTCAGACGTACAATAAAAATGATAGATGATGAAGGCTCCGACCATGAAAGATACAGGTATATAGGAATGTCACACTTTTATCTATCTAATTTTGATAGCTGCAATTTTTATCTTAAAAAATCAGATGAATATTTTTCTAATGATTATAGAAAGAGATTGTCTATTCTACCTTATCTAGTCATTTCCTACATGAAAACCGGGGATAATACACTTTCTAATACTGCATTAAAGAATTTTAAGGATATTATATCGGAGCATGACCCACCTAAGAAAGACTATATTATTACAAACTGGGCTGCCTATAAAGCACTGAGTGCTGTGAATGAAAAATCTGAAGCTGCAGAATATTTGGAGAATGCTTATTTTGAACTAAAGTCAAAGTCAAAAGACATTAAGAATAAGAAAGATAGAAACATATATCTTAGTGCTAAGCTGCATGAAAATATTATGAATGAGTGGTCTAAAAGGTAATCTATTAGTTTGAGTAAACGTTGATAATCTTAAGGCGTCTATTCTCTATATCTTAATTTTATAATTAAGTAGCGGTGTTTTTTGGTTGTGGGATGATGGGTATATTCTTTCAGTGACCGCTCTTTTTATTAGATCTTTATCCAATGTTTAAATATTTTAATTTATTCATCCTGTTCTTTGTATTTATTTCTGCCTGTGATCCTGGTTTTGACCATGATATTGTTATACGAAATGGCACAATTGTTGATGGGTCTGGGGCTCATCGGTTTCAAGGTGATATTGCAATCAATGGGAATTCCATCAGTAGTATTGGTTCTGTTAATGGAATAGGGAAAAAAGAAATTGATGCCAATGGAAAAATTGTTGCCCCTGGGTTCATTGATTCGCACAGTCACCATGATTGGGGCATCTTTAAAGAACCAGCTGCACTTGCTGCTGTAAGCCAGGGGATCACTACCCTGTTTATCGGCCAGGATGGATTTTCAAATTATCCACTATCTGATTATACTAGAAAATTAAAACGTAATCCTGTGGCTGTAAATATTGCATCTTTTTCAGGGCACAATTCTCTTCGTGAAATAGTTTTAGGAAAGGATTTTAGGCGAGCTGCCACTGAATCTGAAATTCAGAAAATGTCTGAAATGCTGGGTGATGATATGGAAGCAGGGGCATGGGGGCTATCGAGTGGTCTAGAATACGATCCGGGGATATATTCGAATTCTGAAGAAGTGGTAGAACTAGCCAAGGTCGCTGCTAAAAAGGGAGGACGATATATCAGTCATATTCGCAGCGAAGACAGATATTTTTGGAAAGCTGTTGATGAAATCATTTCAATAGGAGAAAAAGCCCAAATACCGGTGCAAATCTCCCATATGAAACTGGCATTACAGAGTTTTCTGGGAAAAACAGATGAATTAAAACGGAAATTGGACATAGCCCGTTCAAAAGGAATTGAAATATCAGCCGATATATATCCATATACCTATTGGCAATCCACTATGCAGGTTTTGTTCCCTGAGCGCAATTTTAATGATAGGAATGAAGCTGAATTTGTTTTATCCCAAATAACAACGCCTGCAGGTATCACTCTTACCCAATTTGATCCAAACCCAGATTATGTGGGCAAAACGCTCCAACAGATTTCAAGAATAAGGAACGAAGATCCTCCTGCAACACTTTCAGCTCTTATTGAGCAGACGCTTGATAAAGATGATTCAGAAAGTATTATTGCCGAAAGCATGACAGAAGAAGATGTGATAGATCTGATAAAGTGGAATTATACAAATATCTGTACGGATGGTGGGTCTGGTGGGGGCCATCCACGTGGATATGGGACCTATCCCCGGGTCTTAGGAAAATATGTGCGGGAGAATGGCTGGTTGAGCCTTGAAGAAGCAGTCTATAAGATGTCAGGGCTTGCTGCAAAGAATATGGGATTGAAGGGCAGGGGAATGCTGAAAGTTGGAAATTTTGCCGATATTGTTATTTTTGATCCAGAAACTATTATAGATAAGGCAACTCCCCAGAACTCAACTGAAATTTCTATTGGTATTGAAATGGTGATTGTCAATGGCAGTCCAGTTTATTCAAACAAGGCTACAACCCGTTATAGACCCGGAAAATTTTTAAACGGTCCTGGATATAATGTAGATCAATTTTCTGATGAGATTACAACATACTTTAATGCCCATGTAAAAGCAGATGAACCGGGTGTTGCTCTTATGGTCCGAAAAGACGGCAGGATTATTTATCGGCATGGTTTTGGCTTGGGTAATCTTGAAAAAAAAGAAAAAATAGATTCCCACTCATCGTTCAGGATGGCATCTGTCTCCAAGCAGTTTTTTGCAGCGGCAATTTTGATCTGTCAGGAAAGGGGGTTACTTACTGTTAAAGATCCTATAACAAATTATATTTCTAATGAGCACTTAACAGGTATAACCATAGAAAACCTGGTCCACCATACTTCAGGGATTGCTGATTATTATGGTGAAGCTTTTAGGACCTGGGATGATAGCAGAAATCGAAACAATTTAGATGTTATAAAATTTTTTAAAGAGTCTTATCCAGAACCCTATTTTAGTCCCGGAGAGAAATATCAATACTGTAATCCAGGGTATGAGTTGATGGTTACGATCATTGAAACTGTAAGCGGACAAAATATCTATGATTTTATGGATGAACATATTTTTCATCATCTTGGAATGAATGAGACACAGGTTTTTGATGGGATATTGGATTTCCACTGTCCCCAGCGGGTAATAGGGTATAGTAAAGACAAGAATAAATTTGTAGAAGATGACTATACATTTCTCAATGGCATTATCGGTGCCGGTGGGCTATACACTTCCTTAAACGACTATTCGAAGTGGCTGGATGCATTGGATAATAAGGCACTGCTATCTCCTAAGAGTATGGATTTTATGTATGACCCTGCACGCCTAAAGGATGGTTCAATTGCTCCCGTGGGTGGCTTGACATTAAAGGAAGTCCTTTTACCCGATACATCAACATACTACTCTTATGGATATGGATGGGTTGTCAATAAAGGTAAAGAAGCAACCTTATCTCATTCAGGGAGTTGGGTTGGATTCCGAAATTATGTTTTCCGTAATCTGGATACGGGTGTGGATATAGTTATGTTTAGCAATAGCGGAGGGGCATTAGACAAGGATTGGTTTCGCGAGGTGATGAAACGTATCAATAAGACCATTCTGAACTATTAAAATCATGGCTAGAGTTTTCAATTTACTTATTCTTGTATGTTCATTCATGAACGCACAGCCTCAGTTATATGATTTTTCCTATGATGGAGATAATAGACAATACTATCTCTATACTCCGGATTCTTTGGAAGCCGGAGCAGCGTTAATATTTGTTTTTCATGGTTATTCTGGCTCTGCGGCTGGTATAATGGGGTATTCAGACTTGAATGATCTGGCAGATGAGAACGGGTTTGTGGTATGTTATCCCCAGGGGCTTATTGATGACTGGGACTACAGATTTTGGAATGTCGGGTATGAGTTTCATTCGAATGAAACTCATGATGATGTAGGCTTTGTGAAAGCATTGGCATACTATCTACAGGTTCAGTATCAACTTAGCAGTTATAATACCTATAGCACAGGGATGTCAAACGGAGGAGATATGAGTTACCTCCTGGCCTGTCAGGCATCGGATGTATTTAGTGCTATCGCGCCTGTTGCGGGCTGTATGATGAGCTGGATTTATGATTCATGTGAACCGACACGTTCTATACCGGTATTTGAAATTCATGGAACAGATGATGATGTGACATGGTGGGAAGGTGCGGACGAAAATAATAATGATGGCTGGGGTCCGTGGGAAAGTGTTGATACAACATTTAATTTTTGGACTGAGATCAATGAATGCACAGAATACACGGTTGATACTTTACCTAACGTAAATCCAACCGATGGCAGTTTTGTGATTGGCCATAAAAACATACATGGTATCAATGATAATGAAGTTTGGTTGTATGAAGTTGTTAACGGAGGTCACGACTGGCCGGGTGCCTGGGGTAATATGGATATTAATGCCAGTGCAGAGATATGGGGTTTCCTGGATCAGTACTCCATTACGGCTGAAATAGGTGATATTAATTTTGATCAAACAATAAATATTTCAGATATGTTGTTAATCTCAGATGGTATTATGAATGATCAACCGTATAATTATATTGCGGATTATAACCATGACAGTGAAATAAACACTCTGGATATAATATTTATTGGGAATTTTATTTTGGATATTTAAAGTTTAATAAAGAACCCCACTGGGTTGTGGGGTTCTTTATTCTTGGCCTGTGTTGACCTGCCTGCAAAGCTTGGGGCATAACTCATATATGAGGTAAGTACATCAAATGAATTATGCCCCGTTCTCTACATACCAAACGCACCTAAACAGGTACATCTTAAGAAATATACGTTCCTTAGCTTCCAAGCCCCTACTTACTTTTTTGATGACGTGACCCCCGTCACACATTTGTTATATGATCAGAATCATTTTTCTATTTAATTCAATATTTTTCTTCAAATTTTAGCTATGTTTAATCACCCTATTCTTAGGATAATAAATAAACGGTCTATGCTGGTTAACATACCACGGGTTGCAACGGTCATTTTTTTATTCCTTCAGATAACAGGAATGCAGGTTTATCCTGGGGGAACGCTGCATAATGATGCATCTGTAGGATATTCATTCACGGAGAATTTCTTTTCTGATATGGGGACCTATGAGGCCCGGAATGGTGAACCCAATTACCTGTCCATGATTATCTTTGCTTTTTCATTGACTATTGTTGGTGTAACCTTTGCTTTTTATTACCTGGTCCTTCCGCAGGTATTGGGGAATGATAAACTGAATTATACCATGGCAGTTATTGGAACTCTTTTTGCTTTTGGAGGATCTGCATGCATGATAGGTGTGGGATTAACACCATCTGACCTTGTATTTGATCCACACGTATTTTTTGCGAACAATATATTCCATTGTTTTTTGATTACGGCACTGATGTACACGGTTGTTATTTTTAGATCGGATACACTTAAAAAACGATATGCCATTGGGTATGGATTATTTTTTATTTCAATTTTTGCTTATGTAGGCATTCTAAACTTTGCTCCTCCAGCCAGTTTAGGTCATTCTGCATTGGTTTTCCAGGTTGTGGCCCAAAAGATGATTGTTGGAGTATTTTGCTGTTCTGTGGTACACCAGACTTTTGGGTTTGCTCAACCAGGAGTATTGGAAAACATCTGATTGTTTAATCATGAATTACCACACTTATTCTATAAAAGAATATTACCCTGATATTGCAGCGGAATCCCGGGGCCAGATTATTGAATCCATTTATACGAAAAAAAATCATATCACATTTTCTCATAAGATCAAAGGCCGTTGGGAAAACCAGTATCTGGACCTGGAATTCGTTCCGGCTGTGAAAGACATTTTCCATTTTGCCTGTAAGGCTGCAAGGAATATAACCGATCAATCTGTGGTTATTCCTTACAAGGCACTGGGTTTTCCGATAGACGAATTCTGGTTTAATATTGCAAAACCCGGAGAATCCACAGGCTGGCATGACCATAAGGAGAATGCTGCACTATCAGCTGTTTATTATCTTAAAGTACCTTCAGGTTCAGGCCAAATTCAATTCCGGAAGAAGAACAAAGAAGGATGGTATGAATGGTCCCTAAAGTCCCAAACAGGTAAAATGATCCTATTTAATTCAAATGTTGAGCATGCTGTTGAGAAAAATAACAGTAGTGATGACCGAATTTCACTGGCATTCAATTTGTATACATTACCATTGAAATTGGATATGGATTCAACCGGATATTCATCTAATAAATTCTTTCTATAACCCAAACCTGGGAGTCCCTATGGATCATACAAAAAAATACATGTCCAGCATCTTGACCTTAATTATTCTTTTTACCGGTTGCATTGAATACGAAGAAACCTTAATCCTTAAAATGAATGGTGGAGGTTCAATCACCATGGCTTACGGTATGCCGGCTGAAATGGCCAAGGGAGATGATACTTTTTCAGCAGATAAGATTAAAAGTGATCTGGCTGACATTGATGGTGTTACCGTTGTCTCTACAAAAGACTTTGAAAAAGAGGGTTTAAAATGGGTAGAGACAAATGCCCGCTTTACTTCTTTAGAAAATCTTGGAAATATCAAAAACGACCAGTTGCCTGGCTTTGCAGGTGCCATGACATTTACAGACCATAACAATGGATCCTACACATTTACCAAAGTATTAGGTGAAGAACCAAAACAAACAACATCGGCTAACGATAAAGAAATGATGATGATGAAAAATATGATGGGTGATGTTACATGGGATTACGAGATCACATTTTCTATGATTGAAAAACAATCTAACTGCCAGGGGTGGGAAACTAACTCCCCTACCGGTTTTACAAACTGTGATCTTGAAAAATGGAGAAAAAATTCGGGGAGAAGTAATGAGTTTGAATAAAAAATCCTGCATCGTTAAAGTGGGGAAAAAAAGAGAACGAATCAATCGTGGCACTATTCATTCAATTGAATTTTAAGCGAGCCACATTCTAATAAATAGTTTTATCATTATTGATTCGATTAAAATCCCGCGTTACATTTTGAGTACAATTATTATTATACAGGGCAAATCATGAACCGTTTAACTCTTAGTATCCTATTATCTTTCGCAATCGTAATGACAGTCACCGCACTGAATTATACACCTGATACAACACCGGTCCAAACATGTAAAGCAGGCGTGGACTGTGATATCCAAGACTGTTGTCAAAAGGTTACTAAAGCCTGCGGAACAGCATGTACTAAGCCCTGCTGTGCAAATAAACCAATCAAGCAATGCGGTCCTAACTGCACTAAACCCTGTTGTGCTAAGACATAATTATTGATCATTTTGTCTTACAAACCCATGGTAAAAACATTTATCATAACACCCGGAATTTTTCTGGGTGTTTTATTTTCACAGACATTTTCAGAATCGACTCCGGTTCATACTTATTCTATTGTTGCTTTTGATGAAGAGACAGGAGAATTGGGTGTTGCAGTTCAAAGCCACTGGTTCTCTGTGGGGTTTCTGGTGCCCTGGGCAAAAGCGGGTGTTGGTGCGGTTGCGACCCAGTCTTTTGTAAAAGTAGATTATGGTCCCGAAGGTCTAAACCGTATGGAGCATGGACAATCTGCAGAAGAAGCATTAACTAGTCTTCTTGCAGAAGACGATGGTGAAGCTGTCCGCCAGGTTGCCATGATCGATGTAAAAGGCAGTGTAGCAGCCCATACAGGCACAAAATGTATTTATGCTGCAGGACACCAAATTGGAAAAAATTATTCTGTCCAGGCCAATCTCATGGAAAAAGAAACGGTTTGGCCGTCCATGGCAAATGCGTTTGAAAGATCAAATGGAGATCTGGCAGAAAAAATGATGGCTGCATTGGAAGCAGCAGAAGCAGAAGGCGGTGATATTAGGGGGAAACAGTCAGCGGCGATGCTGATTGTCAGTGGTAACCCCACAGGTATTCCATGGAAGGATGTTGTGATGGATATTCGGGTTGATGATCATGCGGAGCCACTGAAAGAACTAAAGCGACTGATCCGTATTCATCGAGCCTATCAACATGCGAATAAAGGCGATCATTACCTTGAAATGGAAGAAATTGAAAAGGCATTGGTCGAGTATGAGAAAGCATCTGAATTCTATCCTGAAAACCCAGAGCTGCCATATTGGTCAGCTGTTACGCTGGCAAGTAAAGGGAATCTAGATCAGGCTTTACCCATTTTTCGGGAAGTCTTTCAAAAAGAACCCAGGTTACGCATATTAACACCGCGACTCGTTAATTCCGGGTTATTGCCGAATGATCCTGCATTGATTGAAGCTATAATCCAAATACGCTCAAAATAAAAGTTAGGATCAGTATGTTAATATATATTTTGAAAAGATATCTACCGATTCTGTTTTTTTTCATGATCTTATCTGGATCATTGAAATCCGAACCGGGCCAATTGATTGATTATAACCATCAATCCACGATGACCCAGGATGATATAAATTTTATTTTGTGGTTTGCAGGATTTGATCCTGTTGCGGTCTATGGCATTTCGGTCTATGATATACACTATGAGTCCCATAGTGAATATGGCACAGTAGACACCCTTGCCGGGCTTGTAATTATCCCGCATTCACCTACAGAAGCCTTCCCTATTTTTACCTACCAACACGGCACAGTTATTCTGGATAGTCAGGCACCTTCGATCACGGGTATAAGCGCAGATAATGTTGAGATCCTTATGATAAGTCTAATTAGTGCACCATCAGGATTTATTACTGTAATTCCTGATTATACCGGGATTGGAGACCCAGATAAATATCATCCTTACATAATTGCTAACCCTCATACAGAGGCTTTGGTGAATATGATAAGAAGTGTTAAGCAATTATCAATTGTATTAGAAGGGAATGATGGGTTTCAATTCAATGATCAATTATTTCTTGCTGGTTATTCTGATGGTGGGTATGCAACACTTGCATCCCAGAAAGGTATCCAAATAGATTACCCTGATGAGTTTTCCATCACTGCTTCTTTTCCCATGGCAGGTCCCTATGATCTTTCAGGGACCATGGTAGACTACTTTCTTTCTGAGCCAGAATATACCCAACCCTATTATGTGCCTTATGTTTTGACAAGCCATCTATGGTATTACCAGGGTTTGGATGTTGATTTTGCAGAATATTTTGAACCATTCTGGGCTGATACACTGCCATCTCTTTTTGATGGTACTCATTCAGGAAGTGAAATAAATGATCTGATGCCGGGGAATCCATTAGATATATTGCTTGATGATGTATTGGAAGAATTTGAGAATGATGAAGACCATTTCTTTCGCCAATCTTTGGAAGAAAATACTTTACTGGATTGGGTCCCGGAGAGTCCAACCTATTTTTACCATGGGATGGGTGATGATATAGTGCCATACGAGAATGCTCAGGTGGCTTATGATACATTTGTAGATAATGGGGCATCTGATGTTAGCCTGGAGCTTTTTCCGGAAGAATTAGGCGGGCATTCAGATGTGGCAGTGACATGTCTCTTAGCAGGATATACAGTTATCCTTGAATATCAAAGGATCAGCCCTAAAGGAGATATGAATAGTGATGGACTCGTTTCATTGATTGATTTAGCCCTATTATCTGAGTCTATTCTTGTCGAAAATAACATCACTGAATTCCAATGGTGGGCTGGTGATTGTGATTATGATGATCAGCATTCCGTTATGGATCTTTTGATGGTTGCAGATCTAATCGAGTAACCTATGAAAAAATATGCCATCAAGGCTTTTGTTATTATCTGCCTGGGATATTTATTATTCTACTATTTTCTAATCTGGTCCACACACATCTAATGGTAGCGCCCCTGAAAAAGTTTGGAGTCATGTTCTTCTGGATGGGTGTTGCAGCTGGCTCTGTTATCTTGGCGGATTCTTTTTTTAAACTCCCTGATGAAGTATCTGGAGTACTGTATTTTATAAGTATAGGAATAGCAGCATCCGGTACGCTGAACTATTACCGATAAATCAAAATGAAAATCAATAAACAAGTTTGGACATTGAAGGATGTGGTTATTTCAATTATTGTTTTTAATGCTATTTACAGCCAAGTTCCTTCAAATAAAAACCCGGCATTAAATTCAGAAAATACTAGTGAATCAAACACAATGAAAAAAACTGATGCAGAATGGAAACGGATCCTGTCATCTGCCGAATACCATATTCTTCGGGAAAAGGGTACAGAACGGGCCTTCACAGGAAAATATGATGGTCATTTTGCAGATGGGAACTATTTCTGTGCAGGATGCGGGAATAAACTGTTCGAATCTGAAACAAAATACAGGTCCGGATGCGGTTGGCCCGCCTTTTACGAAGCGCTTCCAGAATCTGTGGAAGAAACTGAAGATGGGAGTTATGGTATGAAACGTACAGAGATTACCTGTAGTAAATGCGATGGACACCTGGGGCACGTCTTTAACGATGGTCCCAATCCCACGGGTTTAAGGTATTGTATCAATTCTGTATCCATTGACTTTCAACCCAATGATAAAGAATAATGCAAAAGGGTGTTGTAAAGGAATATGATCGGTCAAAGGGTTTTGGATTTATCACGGGCGATGATAAGGAAGATTACTTTGTGCATGTGAGCGGGTTGCGTGAACATTTGCAATCCAAAGGACTCCGTACTGGACAGAAAGTCTCTTTTGATGTGGATTTTGGAATGAAGGGGGATAAAGCAATCAACGTTCGCGTTGATTAATTTATTTTATTAGACTGATCTTTTGGGTCAAGGTTGATCCTTCCGCTTCAACCTGAGCAATATAGCTCCCTGATGAAAGATTTGTTCCATCCAGTTTAAATAAGTGATTCCCAGCCTTCTGTTTACCCTGGTGGTGTACCTTTAATACTCTTCCTCGCAGGTCCAATAACCGTATCGTAACGTTTTCTTCCACTGGTAAAGTGTAAGACAGCATGGTTGTTGGATTGAATGGATTTGGATAGGCAGGGTTGAGCATAAACCCATTGGGACCTGTATTGGGTTTGGAGCCAAGTCCCTGATCTACAAAGGGGATAGCTTGAAAATCACCGTTAAATACCTGGTCAATAGTAGATGCATTCAGGCCGAACCAGTTGGCCATGACCGTAGTGTAGATTTGCCTGTAATCAAATTGAACCATCAGGTTCCCATTCTCATCCAGATTTTCAAGGTTGGGATCATCCCCAAAGATCCCACCATTGATATCAGAACCAAATATGAATACTGGAGCACTTGTCCCGTGGTCTGTCCCTTCAGATGCATTTTCGTAGACCCTCCTCCCAAATTCACTTGTTGTAATAATAAGTATCCTGTCCAAAAGATCCAGGGCATCCATTTCGTTAAAAAACACATTTAAGGCATCAGCAAGTTCAGACAGCAGTTGCTCATGCCTGTATAGCTGCTCAACGTGGGTATCATAGCCATGCTGGTAAAAGCGGTAGAATGGCGTAGCCAGTCCTCCTGTGATAAGCCGAGCGGCAACTTTAAACTGTTGACCAATATTTGTATTCGGGTAGTTCATGATCGTATTAGGTGCATTTTGAGCTGCTTCGTTAACCACCTGAGAATAATTAAAAGACATGTAATCCATCTCTCTTAAAAAGGCTAATTCTTCTCCGCCATAGGTATCGGGGATTTCTTCATTCTGATCGTCTACATAATTCCCTGTTATTAGAGAGTACATTGTATCGGGATCATACAAATAAAGCGCTGTATTGGATTCACTGGTTTTGAATTCCAAAAGGTTTGCACTGTTGAATTGTATGGCCAGGGGATGATCTGGTGCATTATCAGGAAACCCTGGATATTCCAGTTCAAGAAGCCTGCCCAACCAACCCGTAGATAGTTCATCGTTCTCATCCGAACCCGTATCCCAGATATCTGAAGAGCGAAAGTGTGATAAATTGCCACCTGCATATCCAACTCCCTGAATTATGGCCATTTTCTGTTCATTAAATAAAGACTGCCACGATCCCAGGGCAGGGTGCAATGCAAGGGTATCCGTAATGGACAAAGATTGACCATTGGCAATTGCAAGGGATGGCCTTTGTTGGTAATAGGATGCGTTTTGAAAAGGGATAACCGTATTTAGTCCATCATTCCCTCCGTTCATTTTAATGAAAAGAACTATCCTGTCAGAATCAATTGCTGAATTTCGAAAGCTAAACCGGTTTTTTGATCCAACCAGTAAAGAGGGTATGCTTGCTCCAAGTGCAGTTAAAGCAACAGATGATTTGATGAAATCCCGTCGTTTCATGATAGCTGGAACTCTGGTATTCTCATCATATGCTGGAGCAAATCTTCCATACGGTTCCACTGTGCGTTGTAGGCTGGTAAATTAATATTCCAGTCGTAGGGTTCAGCTCCATCGAGTAAAATCTCCAGCATTCGTTCTTCAAGGCTTTCTGTAAGAGGCAGCCCAAAAAATATAAATGCTAATTTCTGAACCACTTGGACAGCAGGATAATTGTCATCATTTTCATCATAGAGAGATTGTGCTAATGCAGGCACATTGAGATAGGATCCAAAATTTCCAAAGGGACTTTCGCCCATCACAAGAGAGCATAGCAATGCTTTACGCATTGCAAAGGTATTTGAATTGATCCAGGATCGGTATCCAGTCCAGCCATTAACATCCGGTGGTTCGAATAAAATCATATTTAAGGCATGCTGGACATTGTAAAAGAAATCAGAATCAAAAGGTTGATTCTGCATATTCAGTCTTTTTATTGAACCCAGGAAAAGTTGAACCGGGTTTTGAATGTTGGCACCAACATAAGCAGAGTCATAAAAATGGTCGTTTGTAAATAGATATTCCAGCACAGGTTTAATCTCATAATCGTTTGTTCGTAAAACATCTGCCATACTTACAATAAATTCTGTATCTGGTTCATTGTATAAAAACCACTTATAGATTTTCCTGCAAATATGGACTGCACATTCATCCCGATCTAATATCATATTAATAATATCATCGCCTGTCCAGGGTCCTGTCTGGCCCATAAAGGTCTTATCGTCAAAATCATGCCAGTCGGTCCACCAATATCCCCAGCCTTCCATGGTATCAAAATCATAGTTAGTCAGGAGACCGTTGGTCACATAGCCTGTAAATGCGTGGGATGCCGCAACCACATCATCCTGACTGTAGTTATCAACACCCAGGGTAAACAGCTCCATCAGCTCTCTGGCAAAATTTTCATTGGGTGCTTCTTTTCTACTTCCCGAAATATCCAGCCAGATCATCATAGCTGGCCCAAAGGTTGCCTGTCGGAGTAA
>ENA-UPTF01001463-UPTF01001463.1-marine-metagenome-genome-assembly--contig:-NODE-1463-length-14792-cov-3.521780_pt1 | contig 14792 bp, 13 predicted proteins | sample MGYA00238166_ERZ767019 | MGnify/ENA primary metagenome ERZ767019 (study PRJEB28930, sample SAMN06266391) | marine metagenome | isolation source: Sea water from 250 m depth | place: Atlantic Ocean...
CCAATCTTATTAGCAGGATATACATTTGGTTGTCATGCCTTTAGACACCTAACGGGTGGGAACAAAGATTGTTTTTCATGCCCAAATGGAAAGCTAACATTTCGTTATCGCATTTGGAAGGGTGTAAGTTGGTTGAACGGTCGTCATATGATGTGGGCTTGGATAAGTATGATATGGGTCGCATTTACCGATATTTATGTTAGAATGGTTGCAAGCGGTTATTGGGTTGATATTAATACCTGGAACAATTAATGAATATATCTGAAATCAAAACAGTTGAACATGATGTTATTGTTCTTGGCGCAGGTGGTGCCGGTCTTCGCGCTGCTATCGAATGTTCCATGCAAGGCCTCAGTACTGGCTTGGTTTGTAAATCACTATTAGGTAAAGCACATACTGTAATGGCAGAAGGTGGCGTTGCGGCTTCATTGGGAAATGTAGATAACCGAGATCATTGGAAAGTCCATTTTAGAGATACAATGCGTGGTGGAAAATTTTTAAATAACTGGAGAATGGCTGAGCTTCATGCCAGAGAAGCTCCTGCGCGAGTTAGAGAGCTTGAAGAATGGGGTGCGGTTTTTGATAGAACAAAATCTGGATTAATTAATCAAAGAAATTTTGGTGGTCACCGATACCCAAGGCTTGCGCATGTAGGTGACCGTACAGGTTTGGAGATAATACGTACACTTCAAGACCATGGTATTCATCAGGGGATTGATATATATATGGAATGTACTGGTCTAGATTTAATTAAAGATGGTAATTCAATAAGTGGTATGGTTGGAATGTGGCGTGATAATGGACAATTTATAATATTTAAATGTCGGGCTATTATTTTAGCGACAGGTGGTGGTGGAAAAGCTTGGAAAATCACATCTAATTCATGGGAATATACTGGTGATGGATATGGAATGGCCTATGAAGCTGGTGCTGAATTAATGGATATGGAATTCACGCAATTTCACCCAACTGGTATGGTTTGGCCTCCGTCTGTCCGAGGAACTCTTGTTACAGAGGGTGTTCGTGGTGAAGGTGGAATCCTAACCAACAGCGAAAATAAAAGATTCATGTACGATAATATACCGAATCGATTTGCAGCGGAAACAGCTGATTCTGAAGAGGAAGCAAATCGTTGGTTGGCGGGCGATAAAGACGCAAGGAGACCGCCTGAACTTTTAACTAGAGATGTCGTTGCGCGTGCAATACGAAAAGAAGTTAAAGCTGGGCGCGGCTCTCCTCATGGGGGTGCTTTCTTAGATATCGCTAGTCGTAGAAGTTCTGAAGATATAAAACGCAAATTACCTTCTATGTATCATCAGTTTAAAGTGTTAGCTGAATTAGACATTACAAATGAACCTATGGAGGTGGGTCCAACACTACACTATTTCATGGGTGGTGTAAAAGTAGACTCTGATACCCAAATGACGCGAGTCCCTGGTCTTTTTGCCTGTGGAGAGTGTGCTGCTGGTGTACATGGGGCAAACAGATTGGGCGGCAATTCGCTATCAGATTTATTAGTTTGTGGGAAGCTTGCAGGAACAGGCGCTGTTGATTATATAAAATCATTAAATAGTAATTATGCATTAAACGATAGTGATGTTCAAAAAATTATTCGTTCCGCAACAGATATCTTAAACCGAGAAACGGGTGAAAACCCCTATTTAATACATGAAGAATTACAGGAATTAATGCAAAACAATGTTGGAATTGTCCGGACTGATGAACTTTTATCTGAAGGAATAAACGGTCTTTCTGCACTATGGAAAAAATTTGAAAATGTTAAAGCTGATGGGGCAAGTCAATTTAATCCAGGATGGCACCAAGCTATTTCTCTAAAAAATTTACTTGTGACATCAGAGTCTGTTGCGCGAGCCGCAAAAATGAGAGAGGAAAGTCGAGGGGCCCACACCCGGATTGATTTTGAAGGAGAAAGCGATGAGTGGCTTAAATATAATGTGGTTATCAGTAAGTCCAGTGAAGGAAAAATGAATGTTGAAAAAGTTGAGCGTGAGGCGCCCGATTCGGAATTAAAAAGAATTGCTCAACTAAGTATTGAAGAATTAGATAAAGAAGTGTTGTCTGAAAAAGAACGGGGATAAAATATGGGATTAAGAAAATTCAAATTATTCCGCGGTGATGCCGATGGTGGTACAATGGAAAATTATTCGGTTGAAGTAGATAAAGGAATGGTTGTTCTCGATGTAATTCATCGCATTCAAGCACAGCAAGCTGGAGATTTAGCTGTTCGTTGGAATTGTAAAGCAGGTAAGTGTGGTTCGTGTAGCGTGGAAATTAATGGTAAACCCAAATTGGCTTGTATGACTAGAATGAACGAATATAATACGGATGAGACAATATCGGTTAGGCCGCTTAAGACATTCCCATTAATTAAAGATTTGGTTTCTGACGTATCTTGGAATTACAAACAAAATAAAAACATTACTCCTTTTACTCCTGATCCTGATAAAAAAGATAAAAATGGTAATTATGTTATGATGCAAGAAGATGTGGATAGGGTTCAAGAATTTAGAAAGTGTATTGAATGCTACTTATGTCAAAATGTTTGCCATGTATTAAGAGATCACGAGAAAAAAGATGAATTTGTTGGACCAAGGTTTATGATCCGATTAGCAAGTCTTGAAATGCATCCTCTTGATAACGCTGATCGAATACCAAATATTAAAAATGACCATGGGTCTGGTATGTGCAATATTACTCGGTGCTGTACAGATGTTTGCCCTGAGCATATTCAAATTACAGATAACGGTATAATTCCATTAAAAGAGCGTGTTGTCGATCGATACTATGATCCGTTTATGCGATTATTTAATAAAATGTTTTCAAAGAATAAATAAAATATAATTAATAATCTTTATAATAGAAGCGGAGTCCGGTTATCGTCAGAAGCTCATCAAACAACGCCTTGTTTTCCTTTGATATTTTCTCGAAATCTGTAGTTAATAAATCCTTTAGAGAATAGTTTAAGCTCGTGGAGTGCTTTTCAAGATATTCAATATCTATACCTTCCTGAATTGAACACTTTCTCAATACGACAAGTAAAAGCATAAGATCATCAATAAATCCAGCTGCACCATGTTTTTCCTCAGAGTATAAATCGTTTGGATAAAATAAATAACCTATTGCTAAAAAAAAGTCTGCTCTCATTTTCATCGGTAATGTTGCAGACTCAAGCAATTTACATACTAAATCATAAATTTCAGGTAGAAGGCGGATTTGATCAGAATATTGACCTTCATAGTCTTTGGTATTATCTATCAAATATTCTTTAAAATCGAAATCATTTATTAGTCCCATAGTCATAAATAGAAATTATGATAAAATTTTCTATCACCATAGTTGATTAATGATTTACTTTTGTTAAATTCACTAAATACAATAAATTCACTGCTCATTTGGAAAATAAAATAAATTAAGGATCTACAATGAAATTATTTAAAATATCAAATATCCTATTCGCTTTGATATTATTTAGTTGTTCTAAAACAACAAATGTCCCACTTCCAATTACAACAAGCAGCCCTGAAGCATTAGAATATTACAATACTGGTTGGTATCATTGGGGAGATCATGATGGGCCCAAACAGTCTGAATATATGAAAAAAGCTCTCGATATAGATCCTGATTTTATATTGGCTAATCTTTTTGTAGTTGAACCAGATCCAAATAAAAGAAAACAATTTAGAGATCGAGCTATTGCTAATAAGAACACTGGGAACGAAGCAGAAAAATTATTAGTAGAGATGTTTGAAGCTGGTCGCGAAGGTCGAGCTGGAGAAAGAATTGATTTAGGAAAGAAACTGGTTGAAAGATATCCCAATACCGCACAGGCCTACATGGAATTGGGAGATGCATATAATGCTGCGCTAGAATTTGATGCAGCAGCAGAAAATTATAAAAAGGCAGTTAAAATTGATCCCCAGAATGTTGAAACCTGGTGGCGATTGGCCTCACAACACATAAACGTATACAATGGTCAAGTTTTACTTCCTGAGAAGCATCAAGATAAGGCGCTGGGATTAAAATATGTTGACAAAATGATTAGTAATCGACCAGATGCGGCTGTTGGTTATCAAATTAGAGGAAACGCAGATCGTGCAAAGAGCGATTTTGAATCTGCAAAAAAATGGTATCAGCAAGCGCTAGATAAAAGGCGCGCTACCGGAAGAGTTGCTAGCGGATTATTGGGTGTAATTGCTCACAATTTAGTCTTCAATGGTGAGTTTGAATTGGCTCAAAAATATTATGATGACGGCATCGCTGAGGGTAATACTGGAAATACAAAATATTCTGTAGCAACATTTAAAATTCAGTCTTATTTATTCAATAATGATTACACAGGTGCGATTCAAGTGTCAAATCAAATTTTAAACGACATGGGAAATTGGGGTTTATCGCAAGTACAGTTGATGAACGGGAAGGCTGGGGTTGAGTTGCGAAAATTTTTAGCCTATGCCCACAATCAGCAAAAAGATGAGGCCTATGAATCGCTTATGGAACGTAAAAAGTATTCTAAGATGGGAATGGAATTAATGGAAGTTGATGTAGTCCGTCAAAGAAATTATGATGCCACCAATTTTGAAATGGCGGCATGGTACAATATTTTGTTTGGTGAATATGATGAAGCAGAAAAAAACCTTGTTGAATTGTACGCTATAGTTAGTGATATAGAAAGTCCTACGGCTCAAGATGTATATTCTGGCTTAATGGGTATGGTAACATTATTTAGAGGAGATGCTGAGGGCGCCCTTGATCAGTTTAGTGAAAATATCAACACTGAAAACTATCAATATTATAGCTATTTCAAAGCTGTTGCTTTAAAAGCTGCGGGTAAAGAGGATGATGCAATGGAAATATTTGAACAGCTTGCTAATTATAATTTTAATGGTCTAGGCGTTTCTTTGGTTAGAACGTTAGCTGGAGAACAATTAGATTCATAATTTTTACTACATCTGAAAGGAATTTTTTATGAACCATTATAGAAAAAACATTGTTCTCGCAACTTTTTGTTCAATATTTTTTTCATGCACTACAACAAAAGATACACAACTACCAGTAACATCATCAGTTGGGGGTGCATTAGAGTCATATAATAAAGGTTATCTACACTGGACACAAAATGAAAATACATCTGCAAAAAAACATTTTGAGAAAGCAATTAATCTAGATCCCAATTTTATTTTAGCTAATTTATTTGTACCAGAAACAGATCCGAATAAAAGAAAAATATATAGAAATAAGGCAATTAAAAACAAAGGGAACGGTACAGCCGCTGAAAGATTGCGCGTTGAAATATATGAAGCAAACAGAAATGGTAATGCAATAAAAGTGGTGGATTTATCTAAGAAGCTTGTAAATCAATATCCAAATAGCTCAGAAGCTTATGTGCTCTTAGGTAATGCATATACAAATGTTAGAGATTTTGATAATGCAATCAAGCAATACAATGAAGCGCTAAAAATAAACCCCAAACAATATCAAGCTTGGTGGGGACTTGCGGCACAGCAAGTTAATGTTGGACAAAACATTTTATTACCAAAAGAACAGCAAACTAGAAAATTAGCAACAAAATATACAAAAGGAATGATATCTGCTAGACCAAAGGCTGCCTTTTCATATCAGCTACGAGCAAATGTTGAGAGACAATATGGTGATTTTGAAGCAGCCGCACCAATTTATCAAAAAATGGTGGATGTAGCAGATGAAACAGGTTCAGAATTAATTGGTGGGGCATATAATGTTTTTGCACATAATCATTTATTTGGCGGGGATTCTGAAACTGCACGTAACTACTATGATAAGGCTATTAATCTTGTAAGTAGACCTATTGCAAAGGTTAATCTTACTTTTTACAAATTACAATCATATCTATTTCAAGATGATTATAACGGGGCATTAAAGGTTGCTGAAAAATTGGAAAATCAAATTAATGAATTCGGTTTTACACAAACCTCTCTTAACCAGCAAAAAGCACGAATTGAATTCTTTAGATTCGTATGCAATGCATACAATCAGCGCCAAGATGATGCCTATACAGCATTAAATGCGCGCAAAAAGTATGCTACAATTGCAATGTCACTTATGGACGTTGATAATATTCAACAACGCAACTATGATGCATTTAATGCGCAAATGGAAGCCTGGTATTATCTTTTATTCGGCGAATATGACAAAGCAGAGAAAAAACTTTCTGAGCTTTATTCTATCGCAAGTAAAATACAAAGCCCAGATGCTCTAGATAATTATAATAGTTTATCAGGCATGGTTAAGCTTTTCACTGGAGACGCTTCTGGTTCACTTAAATATTTTAATGATAATATTAACCCAGAAAACTATCAATACTATGGATACTTTAAAGGATTAGCTTTGAAACAGGTTGGGCAAACTAAAGAGGCAAATAAAATATTCAGTTATATTGCCAATTATAATTTTAATAGTTGGGAAGCGTCAATAGTAAGATCATTGGCAAAAAAGCAGCTGTAGAAAAAACCCATAATAAAGTCAGATGTACCTGATTTTATTTGGTTTGGTTATAACCTAACTTTTTAACCTAAAATTGACAGGGATAGAAATCCAAACGCCCACGGCTCTCTCTCGTTGCTTCGCGGGGCGAAACCTTACATTTCTAATTGCATCAGATGCTGCTTCATCAAGTCCTGTATTCGGTATACCCTTTAAAATAATTGTTTCCTTAACTCTTCCTTTTGCATCTACAAATACTTGTACAACAACAGTTCCTTCAATACCTGCTTCTTGTGCGATTTCAGGATATTTTGGACGAATTGGTCTTAAAGGAACTGGAGGATCATCATAGGGAATAAATTTAACGCGTGGTCCCTCTGGGGGTGGTGGGGGTGCGTCCCAAGCGTCGAATTCATCTAGATTAAATTCATCTAAGGTAACATCGTCGGCAATATCTTCACTTTCAGATTCAACTGGTACAGAGGGTCTCGCCGGGGGTGGTGGTCTATCAAATTGTTCTGTTTGAGGTATGTCTATTTGTTCAATAATTATTTGAACCTCATTATCAAGCTCCATAACATTTGTAGCCCTTGGAAAAATTAAAAAGGCAGAAATTAACAGTACAATACCGAACAATCCTGTAATCCGCACAATAACAGGATATATAAAATTTAAAGCAGCGGATGATTCCGTTCTCATTTTAATCTACTGCTGTTTTAGAGGAGTAATTGAGTTTCAAGGCATCTGCCTTTCTAAGTTCTGTGTGTATGTCGCTTACTAAACCCATTTTTGATCTCTCATCCGCTTTTAATGAAACAACTAATTGTGGATCAGCGACGCGCTTTTCATACATAACATGCCTGACGCCATCTGCCTTATAAAGTTTATCCTCAATTGAAATAAGGCCGTCTTTTGAAACCCATATATGAGACGTATGTCTCTTTGATTTAAGTTTTTCAATCCTTTTTGCTTTAGGCAATGAAATAGGTAGGCCTGAATATTCTCGCAAAACAGTTGTCACCATAAAGAAGATCAATAACATAAATATAATATCTGGCATTGATGATGTTGGGATTTCTGAATCAATTTTGGTTTTTCGTTCTAATTGCATTAATTAGATTCCGCGATAGAAATTCTAGTAGCATTAGCTTCCTTAAGCTGATCAATTACTTTAATATAATCATTATAGTTTGAAGCTTTGTGGGCTTTTACGGATATGACCAATTTATCGTTTTCCGCTATTTTTTGTCTAACAACCCTTGATAGGTTCCGTACTTCAACTGGTTCTCCGCCAAGAAGAACGTTCCCAGTTGAGTTAATTAAACAATTCAAAATATTTTTTTTATTGATTTCTAATTCTTCACCTTCAGCGGGTAAAACCATACCCAGACCCTTATCCATATCAATTGTTGTTGTAACAAGAAAAAAAATCAACAATAAAAATGCAATATCAGCCATAGAGGAGGTTGGAATATCTCCCCCTTTAAATCTTCTCTTAGTTTTCACTAATTATTTAATTATTCTTGTGCAAGTTTTTCATATTGGAGGTGCAATAAATCCAATAATTTTACTGAATGTTCTTCCATTTCAAGTATCAACTTGTCTATTCGTGATATAAAATAATTTTGAAAAAACTGTATAATCATAGCGGTAATTAATCCAAATGCTGTTGTTAAGAGCGCCTGCGAAATACCACCCGCAACAACCGCTGGAGAAATATCATTCGCTGCTTTAATTGCATCAAATGCTGCAATCATTCCCACAACAGTTCCCGTAAATCCAATCATTGGCGCAACGGTTATAACTGTATTAAGCCAAATCATGTTTTTTTCTAGAAATGACATTTCTAGAGAACCGGCGTTTTGTATTGCCTTTTCAATCTCTCTTAGGCCTCGGTGAAAACGTGTTAGACCTGCATGAAAAACGCCTGCCAGTGGACCCGGCGTTTTATCACATAAATCTACTGCTGCCTGTACACTTTCATTTTCAAGAATGTTTGTTATATCCTCATAAAACTTTTTTGAGTTTATCGATGATATAACAAGAGAATAAGCTCTCTCAAATGAAAAACCCAATCCAAATATCAGCGATATTAGAATGGGCCACATAAATCCACCACCATCTATAAAATATTGAACCATTTTAAAATTTCCTCCTGTCTAAAATTTTTTAAAAATTAACTTTACGCTGAAAGCGCTTTAAGCGCCTCTTCTTCGTCCTTGTACAGTGTCGCATATTTAGATATTCCCATAATATTAAACGTCTTTTCAACAATCGGTGCCGTATTGCAAAAAGCAATCGTACCGTTTGTGCCTTGCAATTCTTCAATTACTTCTATTAGAATTGAAACGCCAATACTATTGACCATATCTGTTTTTTCCACGTTTATTAAAAATTTTCTCTTGCCCTCTGAAATTTTTTGCAAACAAAGAGAGGCCACCTGTTCTCCTCCGTAGTTATTCAAGTAACCATCTGTGGTTACAACAATCACGCCACTTTCTTCTTTAATTTTTAAGTTAAAATCAGCCATTTTATTTCTCCGTTTATTTTTATTTAGATTTTGTCATCGTTACAGTGGTTCCCGAGTCAGTTGTTTCAAATTTTACTGTATCCATTAATTCTTTCATCAGTTGAATTCCCCACCCTCGTTTATGTTCAGATTTGATTTTTTCATCAATATTCGGGATTGCAACAACCTCGGAATCAAACCCTTGACCTTTATCGCCAACTTTGATAACCAAAGTGTCTCCCTCAATTATGTAAGTAATAAATACGTTATCTTTAGTTTTTGAGTGTTCAAATGCATTGATACAGGCCTCAATTAACGCCATGTTAATTTCAGCGGTTTTCATTTCATCCAAACCCATTCTATTTGCAACAACTTCGGCCGTTTTAGTCGCAGCAAGCTCCATGTCTTGCATTACGGGGAGGGTTAGTTCTACTTTTGGATCTGACATATTTAAATATCTCCTTTATTATTCTAAGCGGATGCTACTTTTTTTATTTCTGTTTTGTTAGCTACTTTACTAGGTTTTTTACTAAAATCGCCTTTTTCAAGAACAACAAACGTTATATCGTCTGGGTTTTGAGTACCGTTTAACCATTCATCTGCTAATTTAATTAACGCTTCTTTTAAAGGGCTTGCTCCTAAATGCCCATGCTTTTCAACACATTCTTGGACCGCAGGATAATCCAATAAACGACCGTCTGGGTCAGGAGCCTCGGGAAGTCCATCTGATAATAACAGAAGTAGGTCCCCCTGATTAAAGTCTCGTTCAACTAGATCAAATTTTTCATTATCTAATCCCCCAAGAGGAAGATTGTGAATTTCTATTTCTTCAACACTTCCCTTTTTTCCATTATACAGATATGCTGGGGGCATTGCTGCTGCACTTATATAAAGCTTGTTTTCTTTAAAAATACATACGCTCAAACTCATTCGCAACCTACCCGTGTCAACCCTTCTTACAACATTATTGAGACGATTTAAAATATCATCTGGTGAATTTGAAACAATACCTGCTAGGCCGGCTTTTGTAATTGAAACCATCATGCCAGATTGAGCGCCATGTCCTGTCGCGTCACCACATACAACATAAAAACTACCATCCTCTAATTCAAAAAAGTCATAATAATCACCACCAACCTCAGTTGATGTGCGCATATATGCCTTTATATCCATACCAGCATAATCTGGAATTTCTTTGGCTATCATCTTTAGCTGAAACTCTCTTGCTTCTTCTAATTCTTGATCTTTTCTGTTGTCTTCGCGTTTTTTAACTCTATATTTTTCTAGTCCAGTAAAGCTTAGATAACCAATCCCCACGGTTAGAAACACATAGAATATATATGCATACCAGGTGTCCCATATCGGCGGTGTAACAATCATGTTAATAATATATGGGGATTCGTTCCATATGCCATCATTGTTACTTGCTTTAAATTTGAAAGTATAGTCTCCATCATCTAGACCTTGAAATGTAACAGACCTACTGTTCCCGTTGTCAACCCAGCTGTTTAAATAATTGTCCATAGTGTACTGATATTGATTCTTTTCTGTTTTATTATAAGTCAAGCCAACAAAATTAATATTAATTGATTGAATGTTATGATCAACAGAAAATTTGTTCCCACTAAAATTAATTGAGTATCGTTTGCCATCATAATCTATAGCACCAATAGAAGAAACAGCTAATGTTGGTGGCTCAGTGTTTGTAATTACCGACGTTGGGTCAACTGCAGTTAGACCTGAAACGCTTCCAAAAATAAGTTTGCCATCTTTGCTCATATCAATTGAGCCATCATTAAAAATTTCAGATGGTAGGCCATCTGAGATTTCAAAAGACTGCAGGTTGCCATCAGGTAAAAGTCGTGTTATTCCCCTGCGTGTGCCCATCCAAACTGAACCTTGTTCATCAGAGATAATAGACAATACTGTATTGCTCGGTAAGCCGTTGTATACTGACCAGCGATCAAAATTGTTTTCTGTATTATTATATCTATATAGGCCTTCGCCCGGGGTGCCTATCCATATAGTACCTTCTTTATCTTGATGGATTGTTTTTACACCAAATGATGAAAAACTTTTTTCGTCGTTTTTATCAAGAATATAGTGTGCAATTTCTTCCATTGATTCAGCATTAACCCTAAAAAGACCATTTGTCTCCGTACCAATCCATAGCTCTTTATTAATAGCGTCGCTTACAAATGAAGTTGCATTAAGCAAAAACTCTTTATCCGGATGTAAATCATATCTGTATACTGAAAAAATGAAATTATTTTTTTGTTTTGGTTTCAACTCAACCTTAGCAACTCCATCTCTTGTGGATATCCAAACAGTGTTATTTGATTCATATATAGTGTTAATTCTTCCTGTTAAATTTATTCCACCACCAATTTCATCATCTCTGATAGTGTTAAATCGCGAAAACCTATTCGTTTTTGTGTTAATTATTGTAAGTCCTTCATATTGACTTCCTGCCCACAATAAACCACCGGATGTCATTGCAAGGGCAGCTGTTTCTTCGCTTAAGAGAGAGTTTTTATTTGTTGGGTCTGAAGTATATGTTTTGACTGGTTTCAAATCTATAGAAAGCTTGTCGATCCCCTTTTCGTGCGAAACCCATACGTTTTGATTATTATCAATCAAAACAGATCTGATGTTTTCACCCTTTAGTTGCTTTGGTCCTTTCGTTAGTGAATTAAAATTCTGCGATGTGTTTATTAAGTGATTAAGCCCTAACTGTGTACCAACCCATATGTTGTCATCGCTATCAATAAATAAATCATTAATGTTTGCATTAGCAATTGATTGGGGTTCGTTTACTCTTATTAATGACCCGCTCACATTTGGTTGTAATAGTGTAAAGTCTTTTTCATTGAAAAGCCCGCTTTGTTGAAAAAAGGTCTGTGTATTAAAATGAATCAATCCTGTAAAGGCAACAACATCAATCCAAAGGTTTCCTTTGGAATCTGAATCCACGTTGTTAATGTATTGACCAAACAAATAGTCCCAAGCCAAATCTTCAAACATTTGATAGCTCTCATTATAAAAGACCATGCCGGTTGTTGTTGCGACCCAAAATCCTGACATGTTTTTATCGGTTCCAAAATCTAATAATTTATTTACTGTGTATTGATTTAAGGGCGAAAACCACTGGTTTTGCGCTAAACGACTTATAGAAAAATCATTTGTATTAATTTTGTCTAATCCAGAGGGCGTGCCAATATAAATTTCATTTCCTTTAACTAATAGTGTATTGATCCGATTATTAGAGACAGTGTTTAAGTTTGATACAGAAGACATGAAACGCTGAAAAAAGTCCTTATCTTTACGGTAGTAATTCAAACCAGATACTGTACCAACCCATATATTACCAGAAGTGTCGACAACGATTGGATTAAACTGTTTTGAATCAAAATTGCTACTTGATATTGAATAAGGATCTGAAGGGTTAAAGAGATAGTTTCTTTTCTCTCCCGTTTTTTTATTTATAGAAAACAAACCATTGCTTTCCGTTGCAACCCACAAAACCCCATCTAGGTCTTGTGTAACAAAGGTTGGTTTGCTACCAGTACCATATCTTTTGAACTTATCCACACCATATATATAGAGATCTAAACTCATATCCGTTAAAGACCAAATGTCGCCATCTTGATCTTTATAAATATCCCAAATTCTATTTCCCGAAAGCGCAGTTGTATCAAAGGGGTTTGAATTGTATACTGTAACCTCATAGCCATCATATCTATTCAGACCCTCTTTGGTGCCAAGCCATAGAAACCCTCTTCCATCGTTGGTAACGGAAGTGATTTCATTATCAGACAACCCATCCCTTGTATTAATTATTTCAAATTGGAAAGTCGCTTGATTCGCAAATAAAGCTCCAACCATGGAAACAGTAAGAATCTGTATTAATCTGAAAATGTTTTTCACTGAATTCTAAATCTTATAGGTAAAACCATTCTAACTGGTACTGCGTTGCCCTGGTGATAGCCCGGGGTGAATTTGACACCTTCCTCTATAACTCTTATGGCTTCTTTATCAAGGGGGACAGCTAGACTGCGAAGAACTTTTGCATCCTTTACCTCACCTTTTTCATTAACAACAAACCCAACATATACAACACCCTGGATGCCCATTTCGCGAGCTATTTTAGGATATCTAATTTTTTTACCAATGGCTGCCATTCCACCCTCTATAACTGGCATTTTTTCAGCATTTAAGTAAACGCCAAACTCATCTTTTTGTTGACCAGAAAGACCAGAGATAAATAACACAAAGAAAACAATTATTAAACTTTTTTTGTTCATGTCATAAGTCCTATCAATTTTTTCCAATACATAATTTGTTTATTAAACAGTTTTTACCTCGAAAAACTCTGATTATCGCGCCGGATATTCAAATATTAAACCCGGTAATTTAGTTGCTTTGAACCAAGAATGCATCAGCTTCGTTAAAATGTTTTAAAGCACCCAAAATTTGATTATCTGCCATTATTCTAACACCCCAAAGCTCATCGCGTCCCCAGCGCTGCCCAGCAAGCTCTGCCTTCAACATTATTTTTATATATTCTTTATCCTTGTTTATATCTTCTATGCTTATTCCCCCTTCTGTATCAGCTAAATAAGATAAAAATTTATCATAAAGAATATCAGAGATTTCCCATTCAGACTGAAAATCTTTGTAAGAACCCGGTATTTTGTTTTTATTAATATATTGTGTGCTCCAATTAAATATCGGTCTTTTTGGGTTTGACATTGTTTTTCTTGTCGTTTCTGTTATATCCAAATCCCATGGTAGATGAACGTCTGGTGTAATTCCTCCGCCACCATATACGGTCCTTCCTTGGCGGGTTAAGTGGGGCGGGCGTAATTTTTTTAAAGAATCAAGCTTTTCTTCTCTATCTTCTTCATATATTTCTCTATAGTAATCGTCATAATTGTTTTTATCAAAAGGCCTTTGTATCAATCTCCCGCTAGGCGTATAGTATTGTGCGATTGTTATGCGAATAGCTGATCCGTCGCTTAATCCTGCTTGACGCTGGACAAGACCCTTGCCAAAGCTCGTTTCGCCAACAACAAGGCCTCTGTCTAGGTCTTGTATTGCTCCAGCAACAATTTCACTTGCACTAGCCGATCCTCTGTTTAAAACAACAATGATTGAAAACTCATCATTCCCTTTTGATGGAGAGGCAACAAAAACCTCCTCTGCGTCTTTATATTTACCTTTGGTGTAAACAATCGTATCTTTTTTAGCTATAAAAATATTGGCCACCTCCACAGCTTGGTCTAATATTCCTCCACTATTATTTCTTAAGTCTAAAATCATTCTGTTCATGCCTTGATTAAGAAGTTTTTTTATTGATCGTCTCACTTCCGGTCCCGATTTTGTTGAAAACCTTGTAAGCCACGCATATCCTGTCCTGTCATCTAACATTACGCTTGCTCTTACGCTATATAGGGGGATGTCATCTCTAACAATTGTGATATCAAATGGTTCTGAGCCAATGCGCCCAATTTTTAAATCAACGCGTGTTCCTTTTTTGCCTCTTAGCAACTTATAAACATCATCCCTATCAATGCCGCGAGCATTTTTTTCATCAATTTGAATTATCCAATCTCCAGCTTGAATACCCGCTGCCTCTGATGGCCCACCAACAACTGGTGCTATTACGGTTATATATTCATTTAAAATATCAAACTCTATTCCGATTCCTTGGAATTCACCCCTAAACATTTCATCGATATTTTTTTGATCTTTTGCAGATATAAACAATGAGTGGGGATCTAGTTGGTCCATAATCCCCTTA
>ENA-UPTF01001464-UPTF01001464.1-marine-metagenome-genome-assembly--contig:-NODE-1464-length-14779-cov-3.544416_pt1 | contig 14779 bp, 16 predicted proteins | sample MGYA00238166_ERZ767019 | MGnify/ENA primary metagenome ERZ767019 (study PRJEB28930, sample SAMN06266391) | marine metagenome | isolation source: Sea water from 250 m depth | place: Atlantic Ocean...
AGCCTGTAACCAAAGCAACTCGTTTTGCACTACCCATTTTTGCTTATTTATATAGTTGTTCTTGTGTCATTCAAAGAGGACCTAAAAGTTTACATAGCGTATTCGCCAAAGTAAAATTGCCGCGCTTGCTGCGCAGAACGAAATCAATCACAATAAATACTAATAGATGAAAGGGCTTAAAAAATGAGAATCATTGATCTGCATTGCTATCCAAATACCCAAAAATGGATTGATTGCCAAGGCCCGTATGTGGATGCATTGGAACAGTATTGGGGAAGGGCTTGGCAGGCAAAAACCGAAGAAGAGGTTGTTGCTGAATTTAAGGAGTTTGACATCGAGGCCATGTTGGTTGCGCTTGATCTGACCACAACCATTGAAACCCCTCCTTGCGATAACGACTACGTGGCTGGCATGCGGGATAGGCACGATGCAATAATCCAAGCGTGGGCGGCTGTTGAGCCAGCTCTTGGCCAAGCGGCTGTTGATGAAGCCAGGCACGCAATTAACGATCTCAACATGATCGGTTTTCATTTTCATCCAATCATGCAGCATATCCGCGTTGATGATAAAAGCTTCTACCCTTTGTGGGAGGAGCTGACACAACTAAAGGCACCAGTGATGATTGATGTGGGCATGACAGGAATGGGTGCGGGCATGCCGGGGGGGCTTGGGACCAAAACCAGAAACGCACACCCTGCATCTGTAGACACTCTTGCCGCTGATTTCCCAGACCTTACCATCATTATGTCGCATCCAGGCTATCCTTGGGTTGATGAGACCACGGCTGTTGCTCTGCATAAGGGCAATGTGTTTTGGGAGATGTCTGGATGGTCTCCAAAATACTTACCGGAGGGTTTAAAAAAAGACATCCGCAGTCGCCTGAAGGACAAAGTTATGTTTGGTAGCGACTATCCCAGCATTCCTTACAAGAGAATTTTTTCTGAGTGGGACCAAATGGGATACAGCGACGACATGCTTGAAAAATTCTTTCACGGAAATGCAGAATCAATACTAGATCTATAGGCCCAAGAAGAAAAAGCTGCCTTAGGTCTACTTAGTCGCTATGAACTGGGTTCGAAAGAACACCCAAGCCGTCTATTTCAATTGTTACCAAATCTCCAGGTTTCAAAAAAACTCCCTGCGGCATACCACAACCCGCGGGTGTACCAGTGGCAATTACATCTCCCGGATACAGCGTAATGTGTTGGCTTAGATAGGCAATTTGATGTTCGCATTTAAAAATCATCTCCTTGCTTGAAGAGTCTTGTTTCACTTCGTCATTAACCATCAGTTTGATTCCTAGATTGTGAGGATCTTCTATGGCCGACTTCGGCGTAATCCATGGCCCCATGGGGCAACCTGTATCAAAGCATTTTTGTCCAATCCAGTCGAACAAAAACGGCACATCGTGTCGTTTGGTGTGGTCCCTGGCAGACAAGTCATTGACAATGGTAAAGCCAGCAACAAAATCCATTGCATCAAGCTCGCTGACCTGGCGTGCTTCTCGTCCGATGACGATCCCAATCTCTGCTTCCCAGTCCACTTGGTTGGAGTATTCAGGCAGGCGAATAGGCTCATTGGCACCAATAATGGTCCCGCGTGTTGATTTGATGAAAAAATAAGGCTTGGTGTTTTCGGGAGGCGGAGGTTTGCCTGACATCTCAAGCACATGGTCGGCGTAATTAGCGCCTGCACAATAGAGTGTGCCGGGGTATAGAATCGGCGGAGCCAGCGTAACCTCGTTTATGGGAGCGCCAGAAGCATTTGGGGTTTGTGCCAACTGCTCTGCTGTTTCTATGAGCTGTTGCTCGGTTTTCTCCCAGTTGTTTAGCATCTCAAGCACAGAATCAAACTTGTCAGAGAGGTCATATATTGATTGATCGACCAATATTCCGGGCCGATTGTCACCTTGTTTGTCTCGAAAGGTCAAAAGTCGAAACATCGTTTTTTCTCAATAGAAATTGATACAACTATCCAGTAAACAGAGCATCTCCGCAAGTTTACATAGACAATTCTCGACTGTAAACTAACCTAAGTCTTTGCCACATCAATGGTTGGGCCACACAAAAGAAAGAGCATGATAAATATCACCGATTTACGCGGATTGGTTCTCAAGAGCACAAAAATTGAAGAGGCTGTTGAGTTTTATGAAAGCCTATGGGGCCTAAAAAATATTGACTCTTGGCAAGGCAACAGCGCCTTTTTTGAGGCGACAGGAGACGAGGGGTTTATTTTGGGACTGGTGCCCGACAATCAGCGCGGTATTGAAACCATCCGTTTTGCTTTGGGGTCTCCCGAAGATGTGGATGCCTCTTTTGCTGAGCTCAAGGCTAGCGGCCAAAAATTACTGGATGAACCAGACAAACTGCCCATACCTGGGGAATACTATGGTTTTCACCTGCAGGACTTGGACGGCACAAAGATTGAACTCAGCGCAACCACCACAACCAAAAAAAACAACAGAGAAGATCCTTTTGCCCCTCAGCGACTGAGTCACCTTGTTGTCAACTCCCCCGATAATGTTGCCCTCAAAGATTTTTATCTCAACTGTCTTGGATTAAAGTTGGCGGATTGGTACAAGGGCGACTTATTTTTTTTCTTGCGCTGCAACCAACAACACCATGTTTTGGGTGTCGAGCGTAGCGACAACTCTTCGCTAAATCATGTTGCCTTCCATGTAGAGAATTTGGATGCCATGATGCGCCGCATTGGGGTAATGTCCAATGCTGGCCATAAACCCATATGGGGACCAGGAAGACACGGACCTGGCAACAACTGTTTTTGTTATTTCGAAGGCCCCGATGGTTTTGTCTTGGAATTTACATCGGAGCTGATTGAGGTGGCGGACGGCGAAGAGTGGACACCAAAAGAATGGATACCGGGCCCGGAGAACGCTAATGTTTGGGGCACCGGAGGACGAACTGAGCAAGCGATAAAACTAATGTCAGGCAGGGAAGATTAGATATGGCACGACGACGAGGGGGACATAAAGCCAAGGCTGCAATGCGATCAGCGCCTTTGGCAGAAGACATCAAGCCAGTACATCCTGGAGAAAGCGGCGGCCAGTACAGACCACTTAGCGACGAAGATATTGCGGCAGTACTCGAGAACAGTTTTCGTATTTTAGAAGAAATCGGCTTTAATCAAGCCACGCCACACTGCATCAAAACCTGCACCGCCTATGGCGCAGAGATGGGGGAAGATGGTCGGCTTCGTATGTCGCGTGAAGTGGTGAAAAAAGCCATCGAGTCAAGCAATCGTAATCTGGTATTGCACGGTCAGGACCCCAAGTATGATCTTCATGTTACCGGGAGTCGCGTTTATTTTGCCACCGCCGGGGCAGCAGTTATGATTGCTGATCCTCTGGGCAAAACCAATCGTGAGGCACAGGCACAAGATTTGTATGACATGTCTCGCATCTCCGATACTTGTGAGCACATACATATTTTTCAACGCACTAACGTGCTTTGTGACATCAAAGACAATTATGCGATGGATCTAAACACCGCCTATAACTCGGTGATGGGGACAACCAAACACGTCGGCTCCAGTTGGACCGAAGCGCACCATTTGGAAAAAACACTCAAGCTTTTGCATTTAATCGCTGGCGGGGAAGAGGCTTGGCGAGCAAGACCATTTGTCAGTCAATCCAATTGTTTTGTGGTGCCGCCCATGAAATTTGCCGAGGAGTCACTGGAGTGTTTGCGCATTGCTGTTGAAGGCAGTATGCCGGTGTTGCTGCTCTCAGCGGGTCAGGCAGGAGCAACAGCACCCGCTTGTCTGGCAGGCACGGTATCTCAGGCTTGGGCAGAATGTTTGGGCGGATTGGTGTATGTGAATGCCATAAAACCTGGGGCTCCAGCAATCTTAGGGACGTGGCCTTTTGTTTCTGATTTGCGTACCGGCGCTATGAGCGGGGGTTCTCCTGAACAAGGAATTCTCTCAGCCGCGTGCGCACAAGTCGGCCAACATCTTGGCTTGCCGACGGGCACCGGTTGCGGAATGTCGGACGCTAAATTGCCGGATTTTCAGGGCGGGGCAGAACATGCTTCCAATGTTGCTGTCGCTGCGTTATCCGGGGCCAATATTATCTATGAATCAGCCGGCATGTACGCCAGCTTGTTGAGCGCTTGCCCAGAAAGTTTGCTTATGGACAACGATGTTCTTGGCGCTTGTATGCGCATGGTCAAGGGCGTGACAGTGAATGAAGAAACCCTAGCTTTTGATGTCACCAAGGACGTTTGCCTAAGCAACAAAGGGCATTATTTGGGCTCGGACCAAACATTGAGCGTCATGGAAACCGAATACATCTACCCTGAGTTTTATAACCGACTTAGCCCCAGTGATTGGAGCGATGCTGGAAAACCAGAGGCCTTGAGTGAAGCTGTTCGACGTAAAGAACATGTTCTCGCCACACATTTTCCAAAACACGTGAGCGATGAAATTGACGATAAAATACGCGCTGAGTTTCCGGTCTTTCTCAGCAAGAAATCTATGGGCCGATAACCCTGTTTTGACATGAGCGATGACAAAAAAACATTAGAGTTATTAAGCGCCAACAGACCTCCTTGTGTAGACACACTAAACGGCAAAGCCACTCAGTTCGTGTCAGAGCCTCCGTCTTTAAAAATGGAATTTGAAGCAGTGCCAGAGTTTTGTCATTCACTAAATCAGGTGGTGCAGGGCGGTTTTGTAACCGGAATGCTGGACACGTCAATGGCACATCTCTTAATTGCTCTTTCAGGTGGAAAGCTCAACCCGGTAAGCCTGGACATCAACGTTAGTTTTTTGGCACCCGCGCATCCGGGCAAACTAATTTCTAGAGCCAAAGTTGTCAGGCTCGGTAAAAACATTGGGTATTTCTCAAGCTCGCTCTACCAACAAGAAACATTAGTAGCAACAGCCACCTCAACTATTAAACTGGTTCCAATGCCCTAAGAGTTTTTTGTGTCAACAATAAGTTGAGCCATCGCTAGCAAAAACACACTGGTCCGATCCTTCCATCAACCGATCAACCTTCTTTGTGAGTTTCCCTTTTTCATCATAGTACTTCCAAACACCCACAGGCCTTCCCCCACTATACTTCTCAACAGCTTGTAGTTGTCCGTTGTCGTAATAGAACTCCCATGTGCCCTCTTTCTCATCGTTCTTAAGTTCTCCTTTGAGGTAAAGCTTTCCATTGGGATGATTGATTTGAAAGGCACCATCGGTTGGCAGGTCATTGCCAAAGACATTAGAGGCAACAAGCAGCAGTGCTGATATGAGGATAAGCTTCTTCATGCCTAAATCCTACAACAAACCTTGTCAGATTCACAAAGATTGATATTTATCGTGATGTTTTTTAAAAGCATTCATTGAGTCTATACAGCTATGCGCCGGAGCGCACCGCTTCAGGCTCGAGTTCCAGCATTACAAATGCCTCTGGTACTGCACGCCAGCCCTCGATTTCCTTTGCAAAAGCTGGGTCAGTCAGGTCCCAATATCTGGGTGCGACACGGTTGAGAAAGATAGACCAGTCTGCCGCAGAAAAATCTTTAATCGCTACTTTACCATCGAAAGCGACCCAACCTTCCGGCTCACCTACACGATTCGTGACTAGTACCGAAATGTTAGGGTTGTTGGTAAGTTGTCGTACTTTGGGGCTGGTGCGACCAGTAAACATTCGAACCATTTTTCCATCCCAGTCGAACCACACCGGCACACCTGTAGGTGCTGGCCGTGAGCCAGGGTAGATCAACATTGCAAGGCGTGGTTCCTTAAGAAAGGTATCGATTTCATGTTGGGAATTAAAACGTTTACTCATTTAGTAGATCTCATTTTTAATTTGGTCCAGTAAGCATCCAGTTCTCGTTTCACATCTGGTCCGAGTAAATACAACGCTAGCATATTGGCAAGCGCCATCGCAAAAATCATAGCATCTGAAAAATCCAGAACAGTATCAAGCTGCACTGTACAGCCAACAACCACAAACAAACAAAAAACTGCGTTGAAAATTCTTTTCGTTCGTTGTTTCGACCCAAACATATAAACAAAACCTTCCAGCCCATAGTATGACCAAGAGATCATCGTCGAGTATGCAAACAACATCACCACAACAGCGAGAACACTTGGAAACCAAGGGATAACGCTGGCAAATGCACTTGATGTCAATTCAACCCCACGGATTGTTCCTTCGTTCAGCATCGCAGGATCGTAGACGGTGAGAATAATTACCAATGCGGTAATCGTGCAAATGACGACAGTGTCAATAAATGGTTCTAGCATTGCCACAAACCCTTGTGTCAGAGGCTCATCGGTTTTAACCGTTGCATGTGCGATTGCTGAAGATCCAATTCCTGCTTCATTAGAGAAGGCCGCGCGGCGAAAGCCCAAAATGAGGACTGCGATCACGCCACCGGTGACACCTTCAGGAGTGAAAGCGTTGGTTATGATTGCTGAAACAGCGGAGGGAATGGCAGAAAAATTGGCCCCAATTACCACCAGGGCAGTGCCGACATAGAGCAGCGCCATAAAAGGCACAAGCTTTGAGGTGACCTTGGCAATACTTTTAATTCCACCAATAATCACAAGGCCGGTTAGCAAGGCCAAGATTGAGCCAAACAACCATCCGCGACTAGCGAAAAAACCCTCGGCGCCACCGGTGACATTGACAAATTGAACATATGCCTGGTTGGCCTGGAACATACATCCCACCCCAAGGCAACCAACAACGATGCAAACAGCATAATACCAGGCCATTGCCTTACCTAAGCGAGGCATATTTCTCTCAGCAAGACCTTTATCCATATAATACATGGGCCCGCCAGAGACAGAACCATCTGCATTGACCTGACGGTATTTAACCCCCAAGGTGCACTCAACAAATTTAGATGCCATACCCAGAAAACCTGCAACAATCAGCCAAAAAGTAGCTCCTGGACCACCAATCGATATGGCAACAGCAACATGCGTGATATTGCCAACACCCACGGTGCCGGATACAGCGGTTGTTAGTGCTCGGAAATGTGAAATCTCCCCAGGCGCTGTATCTGTTTTGTCTTCTTTTCCGAGAACAATCCGAATCGCGTGTGTAAAGCCCCGGACATTAATGAGTTTTAAATAAAACGTAAAATAAAGAGCACCTGCGATAAGCCAAACCACAATCAAAGGGAGCTGTGATTCCCCGATTGGAATCGAATAAAAAACCAAATCATTAAACGCCGAGGCTATCGGCTTAAATGCTTCGTTAATTGTTTCATCAATGGTTGCCATAAAATTGGTCTCAAGATTACATTGTTATTTTTTAAACACAGATTGCCCCCTGGCAAATGTTTCCACAATTGAAATATCTTTCAGGGTATCGGGATTTGCCAACAACGGGTTACGCTCCAAGATTACCAGATCGGCTTGTTTTCCTGGGGTGATGGAGCCTTTTTTATCCTCTTCGAAATATTGATATGCAGAGCCTAGCGTAATGGCATGTAACGCTTGCATTGGTGTCAAACGCTGATCCGGGCCTAAAACAAAGTCACTGCGTGTTTTTCTGTTAACCGCTACCCACATTAAACGCATCATATCCGGTGGAACTATCGGCGCATCATTGTGAATGGTGAATGGTATTCTCATGCGTGCAGTTTCTGCCGCAGGACTTATAAATGCTGCTCGTTCTTCACCAAAACTCCGTCGATGCCAATCCCCCCAAAAGAAAGGGTGTGCCGAGAAGTAAGAAGGGATCAGTCCTAGCTTTTTAGTTTGTTTAAGCTGGTCTCTGCGCATGAGTTGCGCATGAATAATTACCGTACGATGATCTGATATCTCTTTATTTTCAAGGGCTGTAGCTACGCCATCAATTAACATATCAATGGCACCGTCACCATTTGCATGCACTAACGTGGGGGTTCCTCGTTCAAGTAATTGAGCAATTTTTGGGTTAAATTGTTCTGCTGGAAAAATCGGATAAGCTCGATAGTCAGAAGCCGTTCCAGGTGGGCCCTCATTGTAAGGCTCTGAAAGAAAAGCTGTACGTCCTTGGGGTGAACCATCCAAACCAAATTTCACACCTCCCAATCGTAAACCATGTGTATATGATGATTCTGCTTCAATAGATAGCAACTGATTATCATCGAAATAGTTTGACCAAGGAAACACCACAACATCAGCAATATAGGGTTTATTTTTTGCAACCACTCGCAATTTCTCAATGTCTGGCATATTAGCACCGCCATCTTGTATGGTGGTGATGCCATAACTCACGTAACGTTGTATTGCCTGTCTGACTAAATTTTCAAACTTGCTATCTTCAATAGGGGTCAGCATGTTTCTTGGAAATAAACCCATTGCTGTTTCTTCCATCACTCCGTTGGGTTCACCAGTATCAGAGATCCGACGAATCACCCCTCCAGGTGGGTTTTTTGTATATTTGTCAATACTGCTTTCCTTAAGAGCCGCTGAATTTACAGTAGCTAAATGTCCAGAAGCATGCGTCAACATAATCGGGTGATCAAGTGAAGCTTGATCTAGGTCATTGCGATTTGGGTGTCGCCTTTCCTTAAGTAAAGAGTCGTCATAACCAAATCCCAATACCCACGTTCCGGGTGGGAGTTGCTGTTGTTCAATTGTAGATTTAACTAAAGTAACGATATCATCAATACTCTTTACATGACCGACTGGCGGAGGGGCTAGATCAATTACTTCTGTTAATTTAGCGACAGCCGTCATATGACCGTGGGCATCAATAAATCCTGGGACCAATGCATTTTCCCCAAGCTCAATAACACGTGTAGAGCTCTTTTTTAATTTTAAAATTTCTTCAGCAGAACCTGTTGCAATAATCTCTTGGCCAGCCACAGCCACAGCAGTTACTTCTACAGATGCTGAATCTACCGTAATAATATGATCCCCTATAAAAATAACATCTGCGGATTGGTCGCTCGTAATTGAACTTTTTGCTTCTAACTCCAAGCCCGAAGCTATTACCAAAAAACAAACTAAAGCGACTGATCTTTTTATCGGCTTAATCATTGTTGTCATGACTCCCTGTGAGCAGCATAAACGGACGCTATTGCTGCAGAAGCAAGTCTTGCCTCTGGGGGGTCTGCACGTGACGTTAGCATTATAGGCACTTTCATGCCAAGCACTAAACCAGCTGCTGTAGCGCTCATGGAATAAACCATCTGCTTAAATAAAATATTTCCAGCCTCTAAATTTGGCATCAATAAAATATCTGCCTTGCCTGCAACTAAATTGTTTATACCCTTAATTGTCGCCGCCTTTTCAGAAATTGCCACGTCCAAAGCCATTGGTCCAGCAATTTCTGCACCAGGTAAAACACCATTTTTAGCTTCTTTAACGATCTCGACAGCATCTCTACTTGAAGGCATCTCAGATGTTGGTACTTCAGTTCCAGAAATTAGTGCAACACGTGGATTTGTATTACCAAGTGCGTGCATAAGCTCTATAGCATTCCGAGTAATTTCAATTTTTTGTTTTACCCGAGGTAAAATATTTATAACGGCATCAGTAATACATACGCCAGATTTATCACCAGGCACTGTCATATAAAAAGCATGACTAGGGCGTCGCTTTAAACGAATACCTTGCTTGCGTTGAAGAGCCTCTTGCATCAGAGTCTCTGAGTGAATATGGCCTTTCATTAATGCAGACACTTCATCTGAGTGTGCTAGAGCTACGCTGAGTTTCGCTGCCTTAAGGTCACTCTCAGCATCAATCACAGTGAATGCTCTTATGTCCCAATTGATAGCAGCTGCCATAGAGTGGATTATGTCAGAATCACCAACCAATATGGGCTCAATTAAATTATGTTCTGTTGCTAGTTTGACGCTTGTCATCACTGATGCTGTTGTTGCATTAACTACCGCAGTTTTTAGTGGGGGATGTTGTTGTGCATGAACCAGTAAATTTGGTGGACATTCAAATGGTGCAGCGCTCAACATAAAACGTTCCTAGATTCAGACGTATTTTTTATATTTGTCTAAGTGGCGAACCGGTTTCGATAATGCGTCACGCCGGAATGGATCGCCTAACTCTTGTGTGCACATAATCTCAATCACTGTGGTCTTGTGCTCATTCATCTGTGCATCGATAGCAGTTCTTAGAGCCGTCCCAACATCTTCAAGTCGATTAACAGTAATCCCTTCAGCTCCCATGGCACGAGCAATGTTGGCAAAACTTTGATTATCAAGCTCTCCAGCCACAAATCGCTGATCGTAAAAATCCACCTGATTTTTTTTCTCTGCCCCCCACTGACCGTTATTAAAGACTACGGCTGTAGTAGGTATATCTTCACGCACACAGGTCATTACCTCACCCATACTCATGCCCCAAGCTCCATCTCCAGCATAGGCAATAGCAGGTCGATCTGGTGCTGCAACCTTGGCGCCAATAATTGTTGGGAAAGCATACCCGCAGTTGCCAAAGCTCATTGCGGCAAAGAAACTGCGTGGTTTTTCAAAACGCAAATAACTGTTAGCAACTGAATTAATATTGCCAATGTCGGTTGAAACCATGACGTCTTCCGGCATTGCTTTTTCAAGCTCACGCAAAACTTGGCGAGGATGCAGGAAATCTTGACCAGCTTTTTTTATAACCTCTTCACTGAAGGCATCTTTCTCATGAAGCCACCCATCAAGTTCTTGCTCCCATTCCTTCTTAGTGGCTGCAATTATTGCTGCTCGTTCTTCTTTATTGTTATCGCTTGCAAGGGTAACCTCTTCAAGCCTATCAAGCATTGCCTCAGCAGATGCTTTGGCGTCACCACAAATACCAACAGAGACTTTCTTTACCAACCCCAACATTCTATGATCGGCATCCACCTGGATAATCTTGGCCTTACTTGGCCAGTAATCCAGGCCGTATTGTGGCAATGTTCCAAATGGACCCAGGCGGGTACCGAGCGCCAACACAACATCAGCTTGGTTGATGAGCTTCATGCCTGCTTTTGAGCCCTGATAGCCTAGCGGTCCGCACCAAAGCGAATGACTTGCGGGAAAAGAATCATTGTGCAAATAACTGTTGACGACAGGGGAACCAAGTCGTTCTGCCAATTTCTTGCAAGCATCCACACCGCCAGCATTTACAACACCGCCTCCTGAAACAATAACGGGAAATTTGGCATTGGTCAGCAAAGTCGCTGCTTCTTTTAGTGTGTGTTCGCCACCCGGACCACGGTCGAGATGCATAGGTTCTGGAATATCCACATCGATCTCGCCGTAGAATAAATCTCTGGGAATGTTGATTTGAGTCGGTCCCATTTCTGAGAGTGCTCGGTCAAAACAGCGCCCCGTAAATTCTGCCATCCGATTTGGATTGTTTAAGTGCACTTGGTATTTGGTAAACTCCTGAAACATAGGCAGCTGATTTGCTTCCTGAAATCCTCCCAAGCCAATTCCCATAGTTCCTGTTTCCGGGGTAACAATAACCACCGGCGAATGCGCCCAAAATGCAGCGGCAATACCGGTGACACAATTACTAATGCCGGGACCATTTTGGCCTATGCAAACACCCTGCTTTCCGCTGACACGAGAATAACCGTCGGCCATATGCGCAGCACCTTGTTCGTGTACAACAGAAATAAAACGAATGCCGGCGGGTTCAAAAATATCCATAGCATCCATGAACGCGGAGCCCATAATGCCGAAAATGTCTTTAACACCATGCACAGCCATCGTTTCTACAAAAGCCTCACTTGGAGTCATGCGCGGCATATTTTTTTCCTTCTATTAATCAATTTTGAGTCGATGAGACAATTTGTTTCCTTTGGCCTCGCTTAGATTTCTTCTTTTAAAGGTCTTGTCATTAGTTTCTCCACCAAGCTTTCTGCAGGAACGCCTTCAAATAAAATACTATACACCGCATTGGCTATCGGCAAGCCTTCGTGCAAGGCTTGTTTGTTATAAAGCGCCTTGACTGCGTGCACTCCCTCAGGGGTCGTGCCAAGTTTTTCAATGGCGATACCCAGCGACATTCCAGAGCCAATTAACAAACCCAATTGCCGGTTCCGAGACTGATTGTCTGTGGAAGTTAAAACCAAATCTCCCAGTCCAGATAGACCAAAAAAAGTTTCTGGTTTGGCCCCAAAAGCAACTCCAATGGATTTCATTTCTTCCAAGCCCCTTGATATTAAAGCGGTTCTTGCATTGGCCCCCAGGCTTAACGCATCGGATGCGCCAGCGGCAATAGCAATGATGTTTTTAAAAGCACCGCCAAGCTGAACCCCGACAATATCACTTGAGGTATACACCCTAAAGGATGAGCTGGACATGATGCTTGCTAAGCTACTTAATTTTTGTATGTTTTCTGAGGCCAATGTTATGGCTGTTGGCTTGCCTTTTGCCACTTCTTCAGCAAAAGTTGGGCCAGAAATGACGGCAGTTTTGTTGAGAGAGGGCATCTCCCGTTTAATAGTTTCAGAAAATGTTTCCCCTGTATCCGGATCAAGGCCTTTGGTTGCCCAAATTAATTTTTGATCATTATTCATCTGTGCATTTAGTTCAGCAGCGATTTTTTTAAATGCAGTGCTTTTTACACACAGAAGAATGTAAGAGCTGTTTGCAACACAAGGGAGAATCTCGTTTTCGATATTAATGGATTCAGGAATTTTGATGCCGGGAAGGTATTTTTTATTTTCTTTTATTTTATTTATTGCTGAAAGCGCTTCCTTGTCTCTTGAGGTTAAGGAGACGTCCAGCCCATTTTTTGCCAAGCGTATACTGAGCGCGGTTCCCCAAGCGCCCGCTCCAATGACTAAAAACGATTCTTTGGCCATAAGGTCTTAATTAGGCTTTTGTTCGCTGCTTGCTTGTTCCAAGGCTTGATTGTATATGGAGTCAAAGTTAATAGGCTGCAACAGCAATGCAGGAAACCCCGCCTTGGTAACCATTGTAGAGATAAGCTCTCTGATATAAGGAAACAAAGTGTTGGGACAAAAAATACCAATCAACGCTCTTGTTTCTGTTTCATCATAACCCTTGATAGCAAAAACCCCTGCTTGTTCTACTTCTGCCAAAAACATGGTTTTTTCCCCATATGTTGATTCCACACTAAGTTTTAATGAAACATCATAAACTCCCTCGCTAAGCTTTCTGTGGGTGTTTGAAATATTGAGTTTGGTTTCAGGAGTGATCTCTTGTTCAAGAAAAACCTCAGGACTATTGGGTGCTTCAAACGACAAGTCTTTAATATAAATTGTTTGCAGAGAAACATTTTTTTCATTATTTTCTGTTGTCGCATTCTCTTTATTTTCAGGTTCTTTGGCCATAGTCTCTCTCCTTGTTAATCAGCGAGCGAAGAAACAGGAAGGCTTGCGTTTTCCCATTCTGTTTGCCCGCCCTTAATATAAAAAACATTGTCTAAGCCCTTGGAGCGTAATTTCAGGCTCAGTTTTTTGCTGGCATTGCCATTTTCGCATACCAAAAGAACAGACTTATTTTTTTTGTTGCTCTTTCTGAGCTCTGCCTCGGTGATTTCTTCTGGTTTTTTGTTGGCAGCACCTAAAAGGTGTTTTTTGGCATACCGATCGGCATTACCCACATCAAAAATCAAAGAATTCTGGTTGATTAATTTTACCGAGTCGGTTGTAGAGAGCCCGCAAATATTAGCCTCTTTTATTTTTAGTTCATTGAACACAGCAAGAAGAAAAAAACCTACACAACCCAATGCTAGCATTGGATGATTATTGATAAATTCGATTAAGACTTCCATTGTTGCCTCGTTTACCCAGAGTCCATATCTATAACAGCTTGTTCTATGATTTTTGCTGTTTTAGCCAGGGCTTCAGAGTCTTCCACTTCCTTCCCGTGCATTCTCAGAGGCATTTTTTCATAAACAGGGATTATATGCATATGGTAGTGAAACACAGTCTGCCCGGCATCAGTGCCATTAAGCTGGGTGAGAATTAGTCCTGTGGGTTTAAGCGAAGCCTGAATTGCATGAGCAATTTTTTTTGTGGTTTTAAAAACCTCAGAACCAGGCTCATTTTCCAGGTCAAAAATGTTTTCAGCCTCAGCTTTCGGGATGATCAGGGTGTGCCCAACTGAAACCGGCATAATGTCCATAAAAGCGAAGGTGTGCTCATTTTCGAACACTTTGTGTGCAGGCATTTTCCCCTCAAGAATTTGGGCAAAAACATTGTCTGTATCGTAGGCCATTATCTATCTTTATTGGGCAGCGTTGAAAATGCCAATATCATAAATACCTGTTCCATCTCTGAGGTGTCTTATTGCTTGGTAATCCTCGCCGCCTAGGAACGCTTTAATTGAGGCAACATCTGGAAACTCAGCAATAATAAGGCTTTTGTTGTTGAGCTGGGCTCCCTCTAAAACTTCAATAGAGGGACCTCTAATCACATAAGAGCCACCGTATTTTGTTATCAGCTCTGCCGACTTTTGGGCATACAACTTAAGGCCATCATTCATATTTGTTATCTCACAAACAGACACTAAATAAACAGACATAACAACTCCTCTCAACCTAGAATCAAAACAAACGACCATTATCTCTTGTTTTCTTCCTCGCTACCAGAGCAAAACCAATCTTTGCCAGCAGCTGGTTATACTATTCGAAATGTAGTTAGATAGAGCTCATGAGTACTGAAAATAAAAGACACAGCTTTTGCCCAATTTGTGCTACGCCATTAAAAAAGCAAGTAATAAATGGCGAAAACAGAAGGGCCTGCACCAAGGAATCATGCGACTACGTAGAATGGAACAACCCAACGCCCGTTTTGGCTGCCATTGTTCAAGCAGAAGACAGCGTTGTTTTGGTGCGAGCCATGGGGTGGCCT
>ENA-UPTF01001465-UPTF01001465.1-marine-metagenome-genome-assembly--contig:-NODE-1465-length-14777-cov-3.499592_pt1 | contig 14777 bp, 12 predicted proteins | sample MGYA00238166_ERZ767019 | MGnify/ENA primary metagenome ERZ767019 (study PRJEB28930, sample SAMN06266391) | marine metagenome | isolation source: Sea water from 250 m depth | place: Atlantic Ocean...
AGATGAGTCTGGGATACCTTGGTGTAGAGATCATACCTAATAAAGATCAAAAAGATTTTTGCCCTATAATTGAATCAGTCAATAGTGGAACTGTACCCGAAGGGGTGACAATATTCACACAGATCAATGTAATAAATGAGCAAAATGTCGAAAACAAAAATGATCATCCAAATTTTGTAAGTTATAGTTTACCCAAAGGTAGCTATATTATCTTTGCTGATAAATTTGATAAATGTAATAAAGATTCTTATGTAACTTTTGATGTAAAGACAATGGATGCATTTGATGATTGATAAGGAGTAAAAAATTATGATTTATGAATTAAGAATATATGAATGTTTTGCAGGTAAATTAGAAAATCTTAATAAGAGATTTAGGGAACATACGCTTAAGCTATTTGAAAAACATGGAATGAAAAATATTGGTTATTGGGTAACTGATGTTGGACCTAACAATAATAACTTAACATATCTTTTAGCATATGAAAGCCATAATGAGAGAGTTAAGGCTTGGGAGAATTTTAGAAATGACCCTGAATGGCAGAAGGTTGTAGAAGATTCACATAAAGATGGCATCATTGTTAAAAAGGTTCATAATCAATTACTAAATCCAACAGATTACTCACCACTTCAGTAGAATTATTATAATTTATTGTTATTATTTACCTAAATACTAACAATAAACCAAAATGAAGAGGTAATCAATGAAATCATTACGGAAATCCTTATCAGGAAAGGCTGCAATCGTAGGAGTAGCTGAATCAGATAAATTAGGAAAGGTTCCTGAGATTTCTCCCTTAGGACATCATGCTCAAGCAGCTCATAATGCATTAGATGATGCAGGCTTATCCATTTCTGACGTAGACGGCCTTTTTACTGCCGGATATTCAACATATGATATAGGAGAATATCTTGGTATAGAGCCAACTTTTACTGATTCAACTGTTGTAGGAGGTTCTTCATTTGTAATACATTTAGCGCATGCATTGGCTGCTATTAATGCTGGTTACTGTGAAGTGGCTTTAATAACACATGGCCAAAGTGGTAGAAGTGATAGAGCTAGAAATAGGGGTGGAGGAGGAATGCCGGCAGATCAATATACTTCCCCTTATGGAATCATGGGGCCTCCAATAAATTATGCCATGGCTGCAAGAAAATATATGGAAATGTATGGAGAAGATAGGACAAGGCAAGCACTAGCAGAAATAGCTGTTTCAACAAGAAAATGGGCCAACATGAATGAAAAAGCTTATTTCTATGATAAGACAATGTCTTTCGATGATTATCACGAATCAAGATGGGTTTCATGGCCTTTTCATCTAATGGATTGCTGTTTGGTTACTGATGCAGGTGCGGCTATAGTCGTAACATCTATTGAGAAAGCTAAAGACACTAAAAAGAACCCGATAAAAATTCTCGGTGTAGGAGAAGGACATGACCACGGAAGTCTGATATCACAAATGCCTGATTTAACTAGAACTTTTGGAAGAAATACAGGCCCTAGGGCCTTGGAAATGGCAGGATTAGATTATAAAGATATAGATTTAGCTATGATTTATGATTCTTTCACTCATACCGTATTGGTAACTTTGGAGAGTCTTGGATTTTGTGGTCCAGGAGAAGGGCCAGATTTTGTAGCAAATCAAGTGACTGCTCCTGGAGGATCTTTCCCATTAAATACTTCGGGAGGTGGTTTATCTTATACACATCCAGGGATGTATGGAATTTTTACAGTTATTGAAGCTGTACGACAATTGCGAGGCGAGACAGGAGAGAGACAATTAGACAAATGTGATATAGCACTTGCACATGGAACAGGTGGCCTATTATCCAGTACAGGTACAGTATTATTAACCTCAAATAATTAGCAAATGATTTTGTCATTACAAAGGAGAAAAAATGGCTGAAAAAATAAAACCAATTCCACAACCAGAATCTGATAAATATTGGGAAGGTGCGAACGAAGGGAAGTTATTGCTTCAAAAATTTGGTGATCATATTCAGTTTTATCCTAGAGCAGTTTCTACCAAGGATGGTAGTAGAGATGTGGAATGGATAGAAGCTTCAGGTAAAGCTACTTTATATACCTTTACAATTGTACATCAAGCTCCACATCCTAGTTTTGTTGATGATGTTCCATACATCGCAGCAATTGTGACTCTGGAAGAAGGAGTAAACATGCCAACAAGGATAATCGGTATAGATCCAGAACCTGAAAATTTGACACTAGGAATGGACTTAAAGTTGGACTTTATAGATGCAGATGGACAAAAGCTTCCAGTGTTCAAACCTGCGTAAAATGTTAAATAATCTAATAACAATAAATCAATGCGATATTAAAGATTTAAAAGAAATCATAAGCTTGGGCCGAGGATTTAAATCAGGTCAAAAGAAAGAACCCTTAAGAAATAAAACAGCTGTACTTTTGTTTGATAAACCTTCTTTAAGAACAAAATTATCCTTTATGATTGGTATCGAAAAACTTGGAGGAAATGCAATTTATTTCTCTCCTGAAGAAGTAGGGATGGGAAATAGAGAACCAATCAAAGACGTTTCTACCGTAATTAGTAAAATGGCAGATCTTTCTATAATTAGAACTTTTGGGCAAAAAATTATTGAAGAATATTTAGATGCTTCATCAATTCCCGTTATAAACGCTCTAACTAATGAACAACACCCATGTCAAGCATTAGCAGACATAATGACTATAACTGAGCATGTTGGTGATATAGAAAACAAGAATATTGTTTTTATTGGAGATGGCAATAATGTTGCAAGAAGCCTTTCGTATGCAGTAATAAAACTAGGTGGAAATTTTAAAATTGCTTCACCAAAAAACTACTTTTTAGATCCCGAAACTGTCAACCTTCTCAATAAGAATTTATCTCAAAACACTTTAACACAAACAAGTGATATAGAACAAATTATAGAAGGCGCAGATATAGTTTATACCGACGTATGGACAAGTATGGGTCAAGAAAAAGAAAATAACAAAAGATTATTGGATTTTAAAGGATTTCAAGTTACATCTAGTTTATTGGATAAAGCTTCTAATAACGTCAAATTCATGCATGATTTACCAGCACATCCTGGTGAAGAAATAGAGGAAGGATTACTTTACGATAAAAGATCAATCGTATTTGATCAATCAGAAAATAGACTATGGGCTCAAATGGGTCTTATAGATTACATATTCTCAAATATGTAAAATAAAAGAAAAGTAATTTATATTTTATGATTGTTTCTATAATAGGCAGACCAAATGTAGGTAAATCAACCCTCTTTAATAGGATTTCGGGAGAAAGAATTTCAATAGTCTCTAGTATTTCTGGAACTACTAGAGATAGAATCTCTATCAACACGAATTGGAATGACAAGAATTTTATACTTATAGATACAGGTGGTATAGACAATAAATCAAAAAATAAATTTCAATTTTCAATAACAGAACAAGTGTTGATTGCAGTCAAGGATAGTGACAAATTGATTTTTATGGTCGATGGAAAAGAAGGTTTAAATCCACTAGACTACGAAGTTGTAGATCTTATCCGTAAAAACGAAAAAAATGCTATTGTTGCAATCAATAAAATGGATTTACCAAATAATGATAAAACTTTTGAATTTCAGAGACTTGGCAATTTTGATTCTGTAGAAATAAGTGCCTATCATAATAGGGGTATAACTGATCTTTTAGATAAGGTTTTAGATAATGAAACTACCGTTAATAACCCTGTCAATAATGAGATAAAATTGTCAATTGTTGGACACCCAAATGTAGGCAAATCGACTATATTTAATGTTATTACCAATTCTCAAAGATCAATAGTAAGTGATATTCCAGGGACAACAAGAGACAGTATCGACACAAATATTTCTTATCAAAATAAGACTATAAAATTTATAGATACTGCTGGATTAAGAAAAAGAGGGCAAATAGAAAAAGGCATAGAAAAATATTCAACTATTCGTACTCTAAAGTCTTTAGAAAATTCGGATGTTAGTTTGTTGATTTTGAGTGCTGAAAAATTGATAACTTCTCAAGACTTACACATTTCAGGATTTATCAAGGATTTATTTAGACCTTGTGTAATTGTACTTAATAAAATCGATCTAATTGAACAGGAAATCTTACAAAATATAAAAAATGAAATTAAAGAAAAATTTAAACATATCCCCGACGTCCCTATAATTTTTACTTCTGCCCTAAACAAAAAAAATATTGATAAAATAATCCCTATTGCAATTGATGTTTACAATAATTCGATAAAGAAAATATCACAAAAAGAACTTAATCAGTGTTTTTTAGATGCCATAACTAAAAAACAACCAGATTCAAAAGGTAATAAGAGACCAGAAATTCATTCAATAAAACAATATAAAATTGGACCTCCTGGTTTTAAATTTGAATCAACAAATTATGACAGCATTCATTTTAGTTACAAAAGATATTTAGAAAATTGTATAAGGAAAAGTTTTGATTTTTCTGGTTGTCCAATTAATTTAAGATTCGTTAAAAAGGTCCATTGATGAATATATTTATAAATATAGCTGTAATAATAATTTGTTATCTTATAGGATCAATCCAAATCGGTATCATTTACACAAAAATACATTCTGGAATTGATATAAGGGAATTTGGTTCAAAAAGTTCAGGTGCTACTAATATCACTAGAACCTTAGGATTCAAACCTGGATTATTCGTTTTAATTATAGATCTTTTAAAGGGGATTTTACCGATTTTAATCATAAAAACCCTGATGGACTTTCAACTGGTAGCAATTTTATCTTCTTGTAGTTTAGTGTTAGGACATTGTTTCCCTATTTTTTATCAATTTAGAGGAGGTAAGGGAATTGCAACAGGAACAGGGGCAGTCTTATATCAAATTCCTATACTACTTATAGTTGTACCAATTTTTCTAATAGTGTCTATGTTTACCAGATTCATATCGTTAGGTTCAATTATCAGTTGTATTTCAAGTATTTTAATAGTTACAGTTCTAGTAATTACCAATAATTTAGATTCAGAATACCTGATTATTGGAGTATTTATACCTTTGTTAATAATTTTTAATCATAGACAAAACATAAAAAGGCTTATTGAAAAAAAAGAGAATAAATTTAGTTTTAAAAAAAATGTCACAAAATAATATAACAATAATAGGAACAACTTCATGGGGAGTAACTTTATCAAATCTTTTCATAAAGAATGGTTTGAATGTTGCTTTGTTGACTAGATCAGATAAAGAATCTACCTCAATTAAAAAATCAAGAAAATTACCTCATAACACTGACTATATTATTAACGAACAAATTATAATTTCCAATAATTATGAAAAGGTGATTAGCAACTCAAAAATAATCATTTTGGCAGTTCCTAGTACATCGATTAATAAAAACGTAGATAGAATCAAGAAATATATAAATGATCAAAATATTATAATGAGTGCAATCAAAGGTTTTGATCCAATTACTAAACAGACGATTTCAAATTACATCTTGAATAATGTAAATATATCAAAAGAAAATATAGGAGTATTGTCTGGCCCTAATATATCAAAAGAAATATACCAAGGATTACCTTCATCAACAGTTATTGGCTTAGAAAAAAAATATGAAAATTACGTTAGAAATACACTAAATTCAAATATTTTTAGAGTTTATAGTACTAATGATATTTTAGGGGTTGAATTGGGAGGTGCAATAAAAAATATTATGGCCATAGGAGCAGGAGTGATTGACGAATTCAAACTTGGTTCCAATGCAATGTCATCATATATAACAAGAAGTTTATATGAAATGAAAAAGATCGGTAAGGCGATGGGTGCAAAAGAATCTACATTCAATGGTAATTCTGGAATGGGAGATTTGATTACTACATGTTTTAATAAAAGTAGTCGAAACCATCAATTAGGTGTAGGCTTAGCTAAAGGTATCTCATTAAATGAAGCAGAACAAAAAATAAATGGGGTAATTGAAGGTATCCACACAACTAAAATCCTATACGAAATAATTTTAGAAAAGAAAATAGAAACCCCAATTATAGATCAAATAAATAAAGTTTTATTTTTTGGAAAGGATCCCAAATTAGCAATTAAAGACCTTTTAAACAGAAAGGATGTTAAAGAATAGATTACAGTAATGAATGTATATTAAAAACACTGCAAATTGCTGCGGTTTCTGTTCTCAAAATATTTTCTCCCAAACTCTGAGAAGTAAATTTATTTTTTTCTAAAAATTCTATTTCATCATTAGAGAATCCACCCTCTGGACCTATTAAAATAAGAACATTTGAATAATTGGATATTTCATTTATATTTTTTTTCAAGTTGTTATTATTTTCATTAAAAAAAATCTTTAAAGTTTTAGAATCACTAAAATCCTTAGATAATTTATATATGTCGGTTAAAGGTGAAAATTCTGGGATGATATTAGATCCACATTGTTCAGCTGCAGAAATAGCAATATTTTCCCATCTTTTCAATCTGTTTGAATTTATTTTTGTATATATTTTATTGGTATTTTTGGTGACAGTAGGTAATATTTTATCTACTCCAATCTCAGTTGTTTTTTCAATTGCTATTTCGAATCTACTAGGTTTTACAATTGAAATCGCAAGATGAATCTTAGGTCTTGAAGAATTCAGATTTTGAGATAAATATTTTACAAAATTAAGGACAATTTTTTTTGATGAAATACTATTAATTTTCGCAATATAACTAACACCTTTTCCATTAAATACTTCAATTTCATCTCCTTTAGACATTCTTAAAACATTTCTGATTTTATTAACTTTGGTGTTCTCTATAATTATCTCTTCAGATATTTCTGTTGTTAAATAAATTCTCATCATTTATTTCTTAAATATTAGACAGATCCAATCTCCCTGAATTTCTTCTTTTAAAAATGAAAAACCTAAAGAACTCATTTCATTTTTTATTTTTTTTGAATCTTTAGTTAGAATTCCAGAACAAATCAGTAATCCATCTTTTTTTAATCGTTCATTAATTTCAATACCTGATTTACTTATGACATTTGAGGATATGTTTGCAAGGATCATGTCAAATAATAATTTTTTTGATAAATCTTCAATAGATTGTTTATAAAGTTCAATTCCTCTAACTTCAGAGTTCTTTATATTTTCTTTAGCAGATTTTATTGATAATTCATCAATATCAATTGCTAAAATACTTTTTGCACCTAACATTTTTGCTGCTATAGATAAGATCCCTGAACCACAACCAAAATCCAACACTTCTTTGTTAGTAAGATTATGATTTTCTAATTGTTCAAGCATCATTTTTGTAGTTGGATGATGTCCAGTTCCGAACCCAAGACCAGGAGTTAATTTGATTATTATTTTCGATTCTTTAGTGTCTAATTTTAAATCCGAAGTTATAAGAATATTTTCACCAATATTTATTGGGGGGAATTTTTGTTTTGTCCATTTTTCATGAGAAATCTCTTCAATACGTAATTCGGAAACAGGGCTTACAAGTCTTATCAAACTCAATCCACCTTCAATATATGCTATTTTTCTGTCTTTATTATTATCTTTATCTATATAACCTTTTACAGTTACTTTGTCCAATGGGGGTTTCGATTCTCCTTCATCTGGATTATATGTAACTTCTTCAAATAATACACAATTATAATCACCATGCTTATTGAACAAATAAGTAACAGGTTCTACATATTCATTTTGAACATCCAAATTCAATTCAATGATATCTTTATATTTCATTAACGCTAATCTAAAGAGTTTTTTAGTTTTTCAAATAATTCTTCTTGCTCTTTAGATAAGTTTGTGGGAATCAAAACAGAAACAGTAATTATGTGATCTCCTCTTTTGTTGGAACGGCCAATTGTTGACATCCCTTTTCCTGACAATCTCAATCTTTTGCCGGATTGTATACCACTAGGAATTTTAAGTTCTATTTTTCCGTCTAAAGTATCAACATGTATTTTATCTCCAAGTACTGCCTGTGAGACATTAATCTGTTCTACAGAATATATATCAGAACCATTTCTTTCAAATTTTTCATGTCTTGAAACATTAACATGAACATAAAGATCTCCAGAATCTGCTTTTTTCAAACCAGAATCTCCTTGTCCTCTAATTCTGATTTTTGATCCATCTTCTATCCCAGCAGGAACAGTTACGGATAATTTACGATTATTTCTTTTTCTTCCATTTCCATTACAAGAAGCACATTTTTGTGAAATAATTACTCCTTCACCTCTACATGATGAACAAGTTGAAACTTGTTGAAATTGACCAAAAAAAGTTTTTTGTAATCTTGTTACTTTTCCACTACCTCGACATGAATCACAAGTAATAGATTTTGATCCAGGTTCAGACTTTGTTCCATTGCAGGTATCACAAATTTCATATCTATCTACAGTTATTTCATGATCTGTTCCAAATGCAGCTTTTTCAAATGAAATATTTATCGGTAATTCCAAATCATTACCTCGCATAGAAGAAGATTCATTATTTGATGAACCTCCAAAAAATGCGTCAAATATACTTCCAAAACCTCCCAGATCTTCAAAGCCAGAAAAACCAGATACTCCACCTGAATTTTTTAAACCTTCATAACCAAATTGGTCATACATTTTTCTTTTTTCCGGGTCACTTAAAACTTGATAAGCTTCGTTAATTTCTTTAAATTTTTCTGCTGATCCAGCATCTTTATTTCTATCAGGGTGATACTTAAGTGCTTGTTGTCGAAATGCTTTTTTTATATCTTCATCAGATGCATCTCTAGGAACGCCTAATATGTCATAATATTCTTTTTGCTGGGTCATAATAAAATATTTAAATATAGTTCCATTATATACGTGATTTTTGCTTACCTTATATTAGATAATCTAGTTTTCCAGAATAATTATTTCCTGAACATCACCTAAATTACTAATAGTAAAAGATGATTTGCTTTTTGGTTCATAATCTTTTAAACCAAAAACATTAATTATTTCATTCAAACTTTTTGAAGGAACATTTTTTGTTTTATCATATCCTGAAATTAAAATTTTACGTGGTTCTAAGGATCTTACAGTGTTCCCAAGTATTTCAGCGTCAATATTAGAATTATCCGGAGAAAACACTACTGCATGTGGTGAAGCTAGCGTTGTAAGGGCCTGTGAATCAAAATTTGAGCCGATTGTACCAATTACATCAATTGAAAGGGTTCTAGATTCAATTCTATAGCAAGTACAAATACTTTTGTTCTCTTCTTTTTGAATTGCATTAGCTACTCCAGAAACAGAAACATTGTTTATTTCATATTCTCCTGGAGAATCAATAAAAGTTAATGAACCAATTTCATCATGTTCTGTTTGGGTAAATAAAACAACAGTGTTTTCAGGAGGGGATATATTTTTAATTAAATCTTTTGAAGGATTAATTAGAACATTAATTAAATCATCAGAAATTTGAAAAGCATTATTACCTAGCCAAGTTATGTCCATTTTTCTCCTATATTTTTTTTCGTTTTTGCCTTAGCAAATACAAAGGAGTTAAAGAAAGAAGCAATAATCCAACACTTGCAGGTCCACCACCTCTAGAATTACAACCTCCACTTGATTCAGATGAAGTAGTTACAACAGCCGCTATAGCAGTAGGTGTTGGAGTTGCTGTATAAGTTGCTGTTGGTTGTGGTACTGGTGTAGCAGTACGTGTTGGTTGAGGAGTACTAGTTGCTGTAGGTAAAGGTGTTGGTGTGGGAGTTACGGTTGGTGGTACAGCCGTAGGTGTTGGGGTTGCTGTTGGTATAAAAGCTGGGAAAAATAGGGTTTTTCCTTCTTGAAAACCATCTGCTTCAAATTTAACTTTAGTCTGGGAAATGTATTCACCTATATGAAAAATCATATCTTTACCAATATATTCAACAGTCCCTGGATCTGCTGTAATAGTATAATTGCCTCCCGTAACAGTTCCTGCTCCAATTGATTCTCCATCAATTTTAGCTATCATAGTTCCATAACCATCAGGAGCAGTGGGATTAGAACCAAAAATTAGTTTACCAGAAATAAAATGTGGACCAGCCTTATCTGGGGTAGGAGTTGGAGTTGGATCAGGTACTTTCTGAAAAGTTAAATCTAATGTCTTTACAATAGGCAAAGCCCAAGAACATCCTGAACAATATGCTCCAGAAGCTGTAGTTTGACCAAAGATTATAGTTTCAGTAGCTTTTTGATTGCCTATCCAAAATTCAATGTTCTTACCCTCCAAAGGTATATTAGGACCTATTTGAAGTCCTGAGAATCTTCCCGTTACAACATTTCCTATAGCAATAGATCCAAGAGAGACATCTCCTATTTTTGCATGTAAATTATAACCATCAAGAGAATCTGTTTTAATTGAATTACCTTCTAGAAAAACGTTCCCACTAACAACTAACATATGAAGCTCTGGTATTTCCTGTGCTTCAACAGACTGAACAGGCTGGACTATATGTATTCCTAAAAATAATAAGGAAAATACGTATAGTGAAAAATATTTAATATTTAAAAATTTAATCTTCATTTTTTTACTAATATTTATATATATAAAGACATTATATTATTTTTACATAAAAAAAAGCAGGTGTATTTCAACCTGCTTTTTTTCATTTTGTTACTTATTACTAAGGAACTATAGGTGTTAGCAATCCACCTGAATCAGGTTTTGCAAATACCCAGAATGCTTCACCAACATTCACTGCTTGCGCATCAGTAGCTGACGCACATGCTGTATCGTTAGTTATGTCTACTTCAGTCCAAGCTAAGTTGGTTGTGTTGTATTCATAAGCTTTAGTTACAGATGAACCTCCGTCTGCACCCAAGTAGTTCTTCATGCTGTTAATACAAGCACCTTCATTAGCTTGAGTATTAGCCTTAGTTGCATCTGTTACTCCAACTAAGTTCCAACCATTAGCCAAAGGTATTGAAGAAATTGAAGGAGGTGCACTAGCACTAGGTCCTTCAGGTCCTGTCAATGCCACGGCCTGTGTTGAGAATTCAGTTGAGTGTACCCAGTATCCATTACCTTCACTAATATTAGTTAATGAACCACTGAATGTTCCTGCATCACTAGTTGCAACAGTCCATGGTGAACCTTTAGCAGCCGCATCATATCCAACGACTTGATCGATACCTGTATTTGTGAACACAGATCCGATAGCACCGTCAATTGGGTCAGATGGGAATGACATTAAGTTCCATCCTGCAAGGATTGTTGCTTTATAATCTTTTCTTGCGGTTACAGCCAAGTTATAAGAAGTAGAAGTACCTGCATTTCCAGCAAGGTCAGTACCTTTACCGGCTACTGCATATGTTGCAGCAGCAAGGTCGGCAGCTGGTACCATAAAGTATTTCTTATTATTAGTTGTAGCTAATAGAGCAAGTACATCATCTCCACCAAATGTAGCAGTATTCACTGTAACGTTTGAGTTATCAGTAAAGTCCCATATTACATAAGGTCTTGGCAATGTAGTTGAACTACCTGGAGTTCCATCTCCATCAGGGTCTTGGCTCAATACTGGAGCAGTCTTATCAAGTCTAAATGTAGTTGCAGCTGCATTTGCCTGATCTCTATGTCCAAGAGTTCCAGTATTTCCGTTTACGTCAGACGCACTAAGAATTATAGACTTACTGTCTTCTGTAGAAGCATCAGAAAATGCTGTTCCTGCAAAAGTAGCCTTATAATTCAATGAGTCTACTGCAACTGAAGCCACTGTTCCTTCTGCGGCCACGTCAGTTGTAGTTGCACTTGATCCAGTTCCACTATCTTCACTAACAGCTGTTATTGAAACTATGTCAGATGCTCCGTTTGCAGTAGCATCAGCTGAACCATTTGTTAGTGTAACTGTTACGTCCTCTCCTGAGTTCACAACTGAAGCTACAGTTAATCCTGCCAAAACAGTAGCAGTAACACCATTACTTGCTCCTGAAGATAAGGTTAACTCATCAGTTAGTGATCCGTCTTTGTCTGTATCAATTACTGTTTTATCTGAAACTGTTGCACACGCTAATGAAGCTGCGGCTGCAAGTGTTCCTAGATCACAAGAAGCTTGAAGTACAGCACTTGTACCAGTAGTTCCATATCTTTCAGTGAAAAGACTTACAGTAGGATTACCACTAAGTACTTCACTTGTTGTTATGTCAATTACCATGGCACTCTTAGTAAGCTTGTCTGAACCATTAGCTCCAGTGCCTGTTCCTGATCCGCCAGAAACTGTCATTGTCAATACAGGTTTTAGTTTATCAACGGCTCCTGTTACGGTTCCAGACTTATTAGTATTACCTGCTAAGTCAGAAACATTATCTACTAACTCAATTTTAGGAGTTTCGTTTGTAGCTAACGCTGAAGGCAGTGTAAGGTATACATTTTTTCTAAAATCTGTACCACCTGATACATTCACTCCTACTTCAGCCGCTATTGGAGTCATTACTGTTCCAGCGTCTGTTGTAATCTTGAATGCAGCAGCAGTGGCGGATAAGATTTCATCATCAAATGCTACTACTAATCTGTCTGTGGCACCGGTTTTTTCAGCCGTAGTACCTGCATTATAGTAAACACCTGTCTCTGTATTCGCAGAATCAAGAGACGGTTTTACTTCGTCTATATTTATTGTGTATGGATCTCCAGTCACAGCTGCATCGGTGTCAGTTGTGATTGAATCACTAAATCCACGGTTTCCTGCTATGTCAGTAGCTGAAATAAAGTAGTCTACTGTCACGTCAGGAGTAGCAACAGTAGTGTTACAACTAACTGCTCCTACGAAGTTTGTATGGGTTGATGCACCAGTGTCAACCTTACCAGCTGAGTTTGTTCCGTCAGCAGCTCCAGTTGCACATGGAATGTTAGCAGAGGTAGTTACGGTCCATGTTAAACTTGTCACACCATCAACCATTGTTGTTGTATTATCCATTGTTGCAGCCATAGCATCGTACTTGTCTACCAAGTCGATTGATCCAGCTCCACCTAACCAAGCACCTGCTAATTTAGCAGAAGTAACTTGAGTGGCATCAGCAACTGCATTTGTCATATCTACGTAAATAGATACGGTACTTACATCAATTCCTGATCCGATATCAGATACAGTACCTTTGAAAGTAGGTTGTCTGTCCTTGAAAGAAGAACCAGCTACGGGCGAACTTATTGAAGGAGCAGGAGCAGAAGAGTCAACTGTAACAGTTGCTTTTTGCTTTGTTCCTGCTGTTGCAGTAGTTGAAGTAAGACCATCTGTTAGGTCTTGGTACTGTACTGTAATCGTTGAGTTAGCTTGAGCCTCTACAACTGGAGTTCTATCTGTACCAGTTGTTAAAACCCCTGATTTAGTTGCAGTTCCAAGTGAGTTTGAACCACCTGTTGATTTTGTATCAGAACCTATTCGTCCAGACTTCAAATCATTTGCATCAACATCATTGTCAGCATCTGTATCAACTTTTTGGTTGTCAACAACATTGTTTCCTACCAAGAAAACGACATCAGATGTATCATCGTTTCCGTTAGTTATAACATCAGTAGCTGAAGTTATATTTAAAGTTATGTTTCTTGCTGTAGCTTCACTTAGCATACATGTTGTATCTGTACCTGAACATGTAAGTGAGTTAATTACTATAGTTCCGTCACCGGGGTATAGTACCAATTCACCTGCTGCAATTGAATTAGAAGAACCTGCATCCAAGAAAATGGAGTCTGTTATGACACCATCTCCGTCAGCGTCAATGATAAATTCACCTGCTCCAAGAGTAAGTGTAGCAGCTACGTCAAAAGCAGTAGCACCAGCACCATCAGATGCACCATCTAATTGAAAATCTTCAACTAGTCTAAATTCACAGTCAGCGTTTGTACCACCGTATTTATCCCACCTACCATCGGCAGGAGTAGAAGCGGAAACAACTGCTGCACCGTGAGAGGTTCCACAAGCTGTATTAGCATGGCCAGTAGCAACTATAGAAGTAGATGCCTCTGCCAAGTTATCATTTACACCTTCAGTATCAGCCACTATGAATTCAGCTTCGAATACTCCAGTGTTTCTACCTGTTTCAACAACTGAAATCCTTGAAGCGTTAGCTTCTAATTGAACAGTAGACCAGGCAGTTACATCGAATGTGTTTACAGCTGAAGAATGGTAACCAACGAATATATCGTCACCATTTGCGTGTGCTCCCAATGTTACCAAATAAAGTGTTATGTTTGGAGCAACTGTTGTAGATGTTGCAGATGTTGCATTTGCAACAGATACAACTGTCCATATTGAGTTAGTTCTAGGTGCTCCAGTACTTGATTCTGTCCAACCTGTTCCTATTGACACACCTTTACTAGCTGCAGTACCGTCCCAAGTTGTATTTGCGTCGGTATTTTCAGCATGGTCTGACATTATAAGAATACTAATCTCGTCTGTAAGATCACCGTCACTGTCTGTGTCAATAACAGGGTCACCTGCACTTCCAGTAACTGAAGTTGTAGCACCTGCTACTATAGCAGTCGCTCTGGCATTTGCACCACCGTCAACGATAACCTTAGAGTTATGATCCGGTTCAGTTACGGTAATTACAACCTTGTTTGCGTCAAGTAAGTGTGAGTTTCCAACTGCGTTTGTTGTGTCCACGTCAGTCATTGTCACATAAACGGTTGAAGCATTTTTCCTTGATGCAGGAGCAGCCCTAGCAGTAGGAGGGCTAGCTTCCGTCGTCTTAGCTGTCGCCTTGTTTGTTAAATAAACCGCTCCCATAGTTTCAGCGTTAGCAACTCTATCATTGTCAGCTGTCATTATAAATCCAGCTCCA
>ENA-UPTF01001466-UPTF01001466.1-marine-metagenome-genome-assembly--contig:-NODE-1466-length-14776-cov-4.045649_pt1 | contig 14776 bp, 10 predicted proteins | sample MGYA00238166_ERZ767019 | MGnify/ENA primary metagenome ERZ767019 (study PRJEB28930, sample SAMN06266391) | marine metagenome | isolation source: Sea water from 250 m depth | place: Atlantic Ocean...
CTACTTGGATAAATACTAACTGGTTTCTGTCTCACGGCCTGAGACGGCATGGTTATAAAGAGGTGGCGGAAGTTATAGTCGAGAAAAGCTATGAGGCAATTGAACTATCGGGTTACCGTGAATACTATAACCCATACACTGCCGAAGGACTGGGTGCCAGAGATTTTGGCTGGTCTACGTTAATTTTAGATTTTTGAGAACTGGGAGTTTAAAAAGTTAAACTTAGGCCTATGATCGGGAGAAGAAACGCATTACCTTACCAAGATTGGTATTGGATTCCTGTTCATCTTGTTCATTATCTAAATCTAATAGAGGATCTGATGGTTCTATAGCATTAGAAGTAGCCTGATTGGAGTCTGATAATCCTGTTTCAGAGTCTTCGGATGTCGTTTGTGGGTTACTCTGAACGGTTGCAGGATATCGATCTAATATTTTGACTACCAAAGGGTGGTTACGATCTAAATTGAATGTTCGCCTGCGCCGATTTCTCCCTGTTTCATCGTCTCGCTCCGAATGCCATCCTCTGAGGAAAACGCCGCTATCGTTTAAATTCCTAATCATTTTTGTAATGTACAAGCGTGAATGAGTTTGTCCCCAACGGTAAGCAATTTCAGCATTTTCTGCTTCTATACCGTCCTTTAATGCGGCTGTAATTTCACCAACTAGGAAGTTAAAAGCTACATGACTGATACCTTCTCTGTGTTCCAATGTGTCAGCCATTACTATTAAGTCAGAAACTCTTTGCCCATCTAGGCCGTCTTCAGGTCCTTCTGGAAGATTGATGTTTCTTAATTCATCAGCTAAGGCGGTTGATATATCTTCCGGCTCTACTAAGGGAGGACGTCCGGGAGGACGATTTGTGAATTGTCGATTTTGAGTGCGCCGAGACGTTCTTGGATTGCTTTTAAGTCCTACAGGTTGACGTTCTTCAACAATCGGCGGTACAGGAGTGCTGGCTGAGATTTCAGATATCTGAGAAGAACTGGATCCAGTTGTATCTCCCTCAGTCGAAGTATCTTCGGGTGAATCAGCGGTTGTTGTCTGAACATCTGAGCCAGGTTCTTGAGGGTCAGCCTCGTTGGCCATCAAAATCCAGTCGACTAATCCAACAGTAACCAACTTGATATTCCCCTCTTGTGCAACCCTTTGCATGAGTTTTTTAAAGCCGGAATACCCCATCTTCTTTTCGTCAAATCCAGGCAATCTCCGCATCACTCTTTGTTTCAATGAAGTGAGTAAAGGAGTTCGTCCTGCCTGGCGTTCTGCTCGAACTATTTCTTCGATAATGCTGATTACTTCTGATAGTTGTTGATTACCATTACTAGAAGGTCTTTGTTGAGGACGACCACTAGAATTATTTTCCGGCGTGGTTACTGGGTCGACGTCTGTGTCATATAAAATCAGTCCATCTACTTGATCGGCTAAGCGGCGAGATGTGCTCCATGAGACGCCGATGATTATTACTCGTTTGCCCATAGCCCTTAGTGTATTTATGACATGTATAAAATCTGAATCACCTGATACCAATACATATGTGCCAATATTGGAGTATGAATGAGCACATTCTATGCAATCGGCAGTCATTTTCACGTCGACACTATTTTTGACACGGGCTGTACGATAGGAATCAGAAGGGGCTCCAACTGGGGGCAAGCGGGTGGGGACATACACTGGTTCTATCCCTGCAGCGTATAAAGCAGGTGGATCGTTTGTAAATTGACTGGCTCCCCGTAATTCGGGAGCTCTGGTTACCCAGTCGGCATATGCCTTGCCGACCACTACTCTACCATGGTTGCCTACTTCTTCTTTAAGAGCTGTAACGTTTGGACTTCTATGCCCTGAGGCTAGGCTAATTTTGAAGTTTTCCCAATCTATAAATAGAGCGACATCGCCGCCCTGATCTGAGGATAATCCGTTCATGTTAAGTTTACCCGTTCCCGCGTGGCGGGAGTATTGTGTCTGGGGAGTATCGTGTCAGTGTAAAGGCCACCTTATTACCAGTCAAGGAGATTATAAGCATAAAGTGAACAAAATTGAGGTTTTGAATGACCTGCCTGCCGACGTTGTTCGTGACTATTTTGACCATTTTGATCAATGATGCGGTCTCCAGCGATTGGAATCGTGCTAAAATATACTGTAAATAACCATTGGTTTTTAATCGGGTTTTAAATATTTACTTTGAATTTATATTTTACTTCTAAGAATTATATCTCAGTTATTGTAACGCTACTTTTAGTGTTACTAATATGCCTCTACGTGACGGTGCCAGTATCTGAAGCTAATGGTCGCGCTACCCTAGTATCTTCTCAAGAAAAGGGTCCTTTCAATATTGACCTTAGTATCATTCCGGGGAGAGCGGTAGTCCCAAGTACTCATGTTAGTGTTTTAATCCGTTCTGTAGAAGATGATGGTATTGTAACGGATGCTGAAGTTTTGCTCTGGGCGACTGGTCCTGCTGGATCTACTGAACTTGGTCCTATACCCGCTGAGAATCACTTTGCGCCACAATTTTATGAGACTGACTTGAAATTTGATTTGATTGGGACTTGGGGTGTGAAGTTATCAGTAAGTTCTCCTTTAGGTACGGAAAGTGTGTCTCTTGATCTAGAGGTCGAAGAAGGCGGTAATAATATCAACTGGATTATGATATCTGCGATAGTGATAGGCATATTTGCGATAGGGCTTTTCATTTGGGATAAGGTCAAAGGACGGAATACTCACAAGAACGTTAACTAAGTCTTGTATTGTTATACCAACCCGTGTTGGGATATCTGGTGTATTAACCTTTGGTGATTGCTATATTGCTGAGATTGCATCTTGACAGTGATGATCCAACAACGGCATACATCCCTTTTGAATATCAGGGAGATGAGTTGATAGGGATGATCCAGGAGGCTCCTAATTTCACGGAAGAATCTTGCCCTATCAAGTATAGCTGCGTTTTTCCTGTTCGGAGTAATAGTTGAATCGGTCTACGCTCACGGATTCGGAGAACGCTACTCGTTACCGTTACCCCTTTCATGGTTTATAGCTGGAGGTGCGGTTACCGTAGTCTTATCTTTCTTAATGATAGGATTTTTTACTAGAGAAGACAGCCGTACCTTCACTTATCCCCGTTTTAACCTTTTGACATTGCCTTTGGCTAGGATATCTTTTGTTTATAAATTTGAAATTCTTTTAAGAATTGCCTCGGTATTAATCTTCCTTTTAATAATCTTGACCGGTCTATTTGGTAATCAACGCCCTGTTGATAATCTAGCCCCTACTCTTGTTTGGGTTATATGGTGGGTAGGATTTGGTTTTGTTATTTCGTTGATAGGAAATATATGGTCTTTTTTGAATCCTTGGAAAATTGTTTTTACTTGGTGGGAGTTCTTATATGAATCATTTGCTAATGCAGACAAATATAAGGCTCCTTTCAGATATCCTGTAAAATTGGGCATGTGGCCTGCGGTTGCGCTTTTTTTGGGATTTGCATGGATGGAAAGTGCGTTTGTGGATAGTGTTGTCCCACGAATATTGGCTAATTTCGTAATAGTTTATTCTTTAATTACGTGGTCAGGGATGGTGCTTTTTGGAAAACACGAATGGTTGCGCCACGGGGAGGTGTTCTCAATAGTTTTTGGGTTAATGTCGAAATTCTCGATGACTGAGGTCCGAGTTTTAGATTTCGAGGTATGTCGAGACATTTGCCCCGATGATTGTAGAATCGAAGATGGGGATTGTGTAGATTGCTATGAATGTTTTGACCATAGTGAAAATAAGGAATTTAATTTAAGACCACCAATAGTAGGAATTACTAGTTCTGCCAATATAACTCCAAGCGGGTTCGCGATGGTTATGTTGTTGTTGGCGATGGTTTCCTTTGATGGTTTTAGCGCTACACCAGAATGGGTTGCGGTTCAAACGTTTTTCATTTTTAAATTCCCTACCCTTACTTATCAATTTTTTAATGGTGGCTTAATAGCCAACACTATTGGATTGGTAATTGCACCTGTTTTATTTGGTGGTGTTTTTGTCCTATGTCTAAAGCTGATCTGCTATTCGGTTGGAGCGAAACACCCAAATGTTTCTGTTTTGATGGGGGCTTTCTCATTCAGTTTGCTGCCGATAGCGATAGTATATAACTATGCTCATTTCACGAGTTTATTGGTAGTGCAGGGACAACAGTTGATATCTCTAATATCTGATCCTTTTGGGATCGGCTGGGATTTGTTTGGTACTGCGACTTACCAGGTAGATTTTGGAATAATCAGTCCTTTGTATCTTTGGCTATTTGTGATATCCGTTATTGTCATAGGGCATATAGCAGCTGTGTATCTTGCTCATCTTAAAGCTCTTCAGTTATATCGCAAGTCTGATATTGCTTTAAAAAGTCAGATTCCCATGCTAGTGTTAATGGTACTTTATACGATGGTGAGTCTTTGGATAGTCTCGCGTCCGATAATAGAATGAAATAAAGCGAATTGTTTTTGTACATCTTGATACACGTAGCTGATTACTTACTGGAAATGGAACTAGGTATTTAGACTTCTAATTATTGTGAGGGGTTATGGCATGCCAAATAAAGATGGTAGGTTGTCGGGCAAGGTAGCAATAGTGACCGGAGCGGGGTCTAGCGGGCCTGGGGTTGGTAATGGCAAAGCGGCGGCCATTCTCTTTGCAAGAGAAGGAGCTAAAGTTTTGTTGGTAGATCAAGTTTTATCCCGAGCCGAAGAAACATTGGAAATTATCCTCAAAGAATCTGGAGAGGCCTCGGCATACGAAGCCAATGTGATAGAAGAAGCAGATTGCCGTGGCATGGTGGAGGAAGCGGTCAATCAGTTCGGACGCTTGGACATTTTGGATAATAACGTTGGTATATCGAGACGAGGTACAGTTGTAGAGGTTACGGAAGAAGATTGGGATTTTGTTATGGCTATCAATGTGAAGAGCATAGTACTAAGTAGTAAATACGCTATTCCCAGAATGATAGAAACTGGTGGTGGGTCCATAATTAATATTTCTTCTATAGCCGGGTTACGTGCTCACAGTAGTACTCCGTATACAGCATCTAAAGCTGCGGTGATAGGCCTAACTATGTCGATGGCTGCGGATCACGGTCCTGATGGGGTTAGGGTGAATTGTATAGCGCCTGGATTAATTTATTCACCCATGGTAGCTCCACGCATGGATGACGATTTAAGACAAATACGAAAATCCGCCTCTCCACTAGGAACTGAAGGGGATTCTTGGGATATAGGCTATGCTGCTTTGTATTTGGCCAGTGATGAATCAAAATGGGTCAATGGGATAACTATGCCAGTGGATGCCGGTTTGACGGCTGTTAGTCCAGTGACTTACCAAACTCTGGCGCAGCAGCAATATATGCCGTCATAAGTAGCAGGTTAGTTTGTATTATTGGTCATTGTTCAATTTCGACGAGGTGAACTTCAAATATCAGATCTTTCCCGGCCAGAGGATGGTTAGAATCTAATGTTACTTTGCTCTGGGTGATTTCTACTACAGTGAAAGCTACTTGCCCGCCGGTTGGAGAATTTCCTTGTACCATTCCGCCAACCTCTAAGGGCATACCTGATGGTAATTGGTCTCTTTCGATTTCGATCAATCCTTCAGGGTGATGTTCTCCGTAGCCATCAACAGATTTTATATGGATCGTTTTTGATTCGCCTTCTTGCATCCCTATAACACCCTGTTCAAATCCAGGAAGCATTTGTTCATTGCCTATAGTAAACTCGAGTGGTTCTCCGAATCCAAAGTCATCTCGCGAAGCATCAAATTGACTCCCGTCTTCTAACTTGCCAATATAATGGACTCGTACTTTATCTCCATTTTTTGCTAGAGCCATATCTCCATTTTCCCCTTAATTAGCTAATTGATTGATTATCCCATAAAATTTATAAAAGGAACTTCACTTGTTAGGATACCCTGTTGGAAACGCTTCCTCTATAATCTTCATAATAACGTAAGTAATTATTGGGCTAATACTTTGATTCACAGGAGGCGATCAGTTGACGGAAGAAGGATTCGTTAGGGTGGCAAGCTTAGATACTCTGTCTGATGGGGATATGGTGCAGGTAAAAATTGGAAAACAAGATGTTCTGTTAGCGAACTTGAATGGCAAAATCCATGCTAGTTCGGATGTTTGCCCGCATCAGTTTTATCAACTTTCAATTGGTGATCTGGACGGAGAGGTAGTCAAGTGTTCGCTTCATGGTGCTGAATTTGATCTAACTACTGGTGAACAGTTACCCGGTAAATATAATCAATTTGGGGCTCTACCCATTTATGACGTGAGGGTAATTGGGTCAGAAATATGGGTTAAGAATCCGACGACCTGACTATAACTAAGACAAAATCGATTAAATTATATTTCGTGGCTACTTTACGAGTGGTTGGATGGCTTGCATCGTAAAAGTAGCTACGTTTCTGGAGAAGACCAATTATGAATGAATCTCCTAAAGTATTAGACGGTGTTCGGATATTAGAGTTAGCGAGATGGCAAGCGGCTCCTAGGGGTGGTTTAGTTTTAAGAGATATGGGGGCTGAAGTAATAAAAGTGGAATGGCGTAAGGGTGCTGATTTGCGGAATTCGGGCCCCTTTGTTGGAGAGATGAGTGTTCAGTTCGCGGCCTATAACCGTGGGAAAAAGAGTATTAGCCTTAACACACGCCATGACAAGGGAAAAAAATTATTTTTGGACATGGTTAGACTAGCTGATGTGGTTCTGGAGAATTTTCGACCCGGAACCATGGAAGCCATGGGATTTGGGTATGATGTTCTATCAGATGTGAATCCCGGAATTATATTGGCTTCAGTATCGGGATTTGGCCAATATGGACCTTATAGGGACCGACAATGTTTTGACCCAATTATCCAAGCAATGAGTGGAATAGGGCATCAAACAGGTAGAGGATTCGATAGGCCGATAATGGCGGAAGGGCCGATTATGGATCGAACAGCGGCACTTCATGCCACAATAGGTATTTTAGGAGCACTCCGTCATCGAGATAGAACTGGAGAAGGTCAATGGTTAGAAGTAGCTATGATGGACGGAGGGATTACACTGGAAGAAGTGGCATTAGCTATGTGTCATGAAACCGGAACTAATGATTTTATGAGAAGTGGAAGTTTCATACAATGTAAAGACGGGTGGATTACGACTGGTGCAGCTCGCGCTGGCATGTGGGAGCGAATGTTAAAAATAATGGGATATGACGAGTTAGCAGAGGATCCAGAATTTGCCGCCCCAATGTTTGCTACTGACAAGGCAGAGCTACGAATGGAGTTGCTCAATCTTTGGGCTGAAGAACGTACCGTCAAAGAAGCTGAGGAGGCATTAGTGGAGGCTGATATCCCGGTGGGCCGTGCTATGAGTATCCCAGAAGTTTTGGATGATAGACAATTGTGGGATAGAGAAGTAATGATGGAGATGGATATAGATGAACCAGGTGGCAAACAAATGTTGGTGCCTGGCCCTACCATAATAAAATTCTCTAAAACCCCAACTACCGCTGGGCCGATACCCAAATATGGTGAACACAACAACGAAATGTATCGGGATCTTCTAGGGCTAGACGAACCAACATTGAGCCAATTGAGGTCTGAAGAGGTAATTTAATACTTAGTCTTATGGGAGTATGTATCAGCAGTTTTAACGTCACCACGGTTACTTTTAAAATCGTTATTGGGCTTGAATCCTAGAGCGTTTAATCTTCAATCAGATTTAAATCCAATGAATTTTATAACTGCGTTTAATGTATTCGCCGTTGAGTCTTATATATAGGCCATTCATTCGATAATGTTTTGTTTATTTTATACATGATCGGTACCAAAATAATTTACCTGTGGGGATATTTAGGGCATTGAATTTCCTTACCAATTTAGCTTTAGCTAAGCGATCGGTCACTATACTGATAGTGTTCTTAGTCTTGGGTTCAGGGCTTTTTGCATATAAAAACCTTGAACGTGAGCTGTTTCCAGAGATTGAATTTCCCAACATTTTTATCGTTACGCTGTATCCTTCTGCTAATTCAGAATCCGTAATGCGAGATGTTACTGAGCCAATAGAGGAAGCTATTGAGAATTTAGATGGTATTAAGGACATACAATCTACGTCTTCTAATAACCTCTCTTCTGTACAAGTAACATTTGAGTTTGGTGAAGATATGAAGGATGCTGAACGGGCCATACAGAGTAGTATAGGTGGCCTGTCGCTTCCACCCGATGTCAAAGAGCCGCAAGTAGCAAGGCTAAACAACAATACTTTTCCGGTTTTACAACTGAGCGTAAGAGGTGATCGAGATATCCCATCACTCCAACGCATAGTAGCAGAATCTATTACACCTCAAATTACAAAAATCCCAGGGGTTTTTAGTGTTGATGTGCTTGGAGAGGTTGATGAACAGGTAAATGTCGAGGTGGATAATCAAAAACTAAAAGATTCTGGTTTATCATTACAGGGATTAATTTCATCTATTACCGCGAATAACAATAGTTTCTCAGTCGGAGAAATAGACCATCTGGGAAAAACCTTTCCTATTAGAAGCACTTATGAATTGGGATCTATGGACGATCTTGTTAATCTTCCGGTTGGCTTTGAGTCACTGGATAGCAGTATTTCTTCCATTCAATCCGGTATGCGGCGACGTGTTATACGATTGGGTGATGTGGCTGCAGTCTCATTGGGTACAGCCGACTCGGGAAGTATATCTCGCACTAATGGTGGTCCGAGTTTAACTATATCGGTTATTAAGGAACCCGACGCGAATACGGTCAGTGTAACCAACAGGGTTTTACAAGTGTTGGAGAATAATAGCGATCTTCCATCGGATGTCGAAGTATTTGTTTTGCAAAATGACGGTCCGGAAGTAGAACGGCAGTTATCGAATCTCCTTAGGGAAGGTTTGTTGGGATTTTTATTCGCTATGGTGGCGGTTTTTGTTTTCCTTATCAACACCAAACCCAATTTGTTTCAGGGTATGAGAATTACGCTGAGGCCTACTGCAATCATAGGAATTTCTATTCCTCTCAGTGTGTTGACTGGTGTTCTGATTATGGGATTGTCGGGCTTGTCCTTGAATTTCATGAGTTTAGCTGGGTTAGCTATAGCAGTTGGGAGAGTGGTGGACGATAGTATAGTAGTTTTGGAAAATACGTACCGTCACTTGCAATTAGGAGAAAGTCGCATTGAAGCTGCGATTAACGGAACTAGAGAAGTAGGGGCAGCTATAGTATCTTCAACTCTGACTACCGTAGTGGTATTCGTACCGTTAGCTTTTATACAGGGTTTGGTAGGCGAGTTTTTTACTCCGTTCGCTTTGGCCGTAAGTTACGCTTTATTAGCATCTACTCTTGTGGCCCTAACTGTTGTACCAGTATTAGCAGTAATAATGCTTAGGGAAGGTGATTTTCCAGATGATAGAAGCCTGGGCGGCGACACCCTGATTCAGCGAATATATACACCTATCTTGCGGTGGTCTCTTCAGCATGCTTGGCAGACTCTAGCTGGAGCGATGTTTATAGTGATCGTAAGTCTATCCTTATTGTTCGTTATTCCTATAACATTTTTCCCTGGAGGCACCCCAAAATTTATAACTATGAACCTTGAGATGCCATTAGGTTCTGGGGTCAAAGATACTTTTGATCAGGTGATGCGAATTGAAGGGGTTCTCCAAACGTTTGAAGAATCGCGATTAATTGAAGTTTATCAAGTGACCTTAGGTAGTGCGTCTGACGATTTTGGACCCGGGGCCGCGGCAGGAGATTTTACTACGGCGGGATTTTTTCTGAAACTCGCCGATGATGTTCCGAGTAATATTGCTACACAGCTTAGATCTGACCTGGATTTGCTAGAGCTAGACAAAAGCGGGGCTGAGTTATTTTTAAATGAGATATCAGGCGGTCCACCATCTGATGCTCTCGCAATAACCGTAACCGGGAACAAATTCTCATACATCAGTGATGTATCGGGCGAATTGGAACGAAAATTATCAGCTTTGCCAGGCTTAGTTAATGTGGGCAGTGACATCAGTCAAGCAAGGGATGAAATTACGATCCGAGTGAATCCTGTTCTCGCAGCTGAATTTGGACTGTCTACAACATCGGTCGGGCAACAAATCCAACAAATGTTGGTTGGACAGACTGTAACTACCATGGATTTAGATGGGGAAAGCTTAAACGTGGTAGTGATGGGTAACCTTGATTATTCTGATGATATCGATCAATTAAAGAATATGGATATTGAAGGATCAATAGAGGTAATTAAGTTAGGTTCTATAACTGATATTGCTATAGAGCAAGGTCCTGTGAGTATCAGCAGATATGACTTGAAACGGTCTGCTAATATCACTGGTGACATAATAGGTGAGGATACCAGGGCGGTTGGACAGGAGGTCGAAAATATAATTTCCGAACTTGACTTACCTCCTAGCGTAACTATAAAAACTGGTGGAATATTTGAACAGATAAATGAGGGGTTTCAAGACATATTCATAGCCATGGTAATCGGAGTAGTTCTAGTTTATTTGGTGATGGTAGCCACCCTTGGCTCGATTCGTGATCCATTCATCATAGTTTTAAGTCTTCCTCTTGCTATTGTTGGAGCACTTGTTGCTCTGACGATCTCTGATCGTACTCTGAGCCTATCTGCTCTTATGGGATTTCTCTTGTTAATTGGCGTGGTCGTCACCAATGCTATTGTATTGATTACTTTTGTTAAACAACTAAGAGATAGAGGGATGGATGTATATTCCGCTCTGATAGAGGGAGGTAGAACCAGAGTTAGGCCAATATTAATGACTGCTTTTACTACGACATTTGCTTTGATGCCGCTGGCCTTTTCTTCTGCTGATGACGGAGGGATCATTGGTGCCGAATTAGCCACTGTGGTGATAGGAGGTTTGGTAAGCTCCACGTTCTTAACTTTGGTCTCCGTTCCTGTACTTTATCAGGCTCTGCATCATTCTTTCCCTAACTTGCTAACAAACATCATGGGTATTTTCGGTAGGAGAAACCTGATATCTTCTAAATAAATCCGATGCTTTAGCGCATCTTGTAGCCTAAATGGGGCGAAGGTGGGTTAAATACACATTCTCTAGGGTGGATTTAAGTAAATGGATGTTCCAGTATTAAGATTAGAGCGGTTAACTAAACAATTCTATGAAGGCGTATTACAGCGAGCGATTTTTTCAGATATTAATTTGGACATCTTGAGCGGGCAATTTTCGATATTAACTGGGCCAAGTGGATCCGGAAAATCTACCCTACTCAATCTAATTAGTGGAATTGAGCCCCCAACATCAGGGAAAATTATAGTAGACGGGATCGAACTCACCGCGCTGTCTGAAAAGCGGCGGACACTATTTCGTAGACACCAGGTCGGAATGGTATTTCAGTCCTTTAATTTGATTCCCACACTCTCTGTATCAGAAAACTTGATGTTGCCATTAGATCTAACAGGGGTGTCTCGAAAGGAAGCCAAGTTGAGGGTTATTGAAACCTTAGACAGAGTTGGATTAGCAGATAGGTCTAACAGTTTTCCCGAACAACTATCTGGTGGGGAGCAACAGAGAGTCGCTATTACGCGAGCTCTTGTTCATGATCCTACGTTGGTTCTAGCGGATGAGCCAACGGGAAACCTAGATTCTGATAATGCTCACCAGATTATGGGCATTTTTAAAAATCTGGTAAAAGATGAAGGTAAAACATTGATTGTGGTTACTCATCGTAGTGACATGGAGCCGTTGGCAGATAGAGTTTTTCATCTTGAAGACGGCAATATTACAGAAACGTTCGTCAATATGGGTGTAAATGTTGAGGGGACGTAGAGAACTGTATTGAAACGTACCCTACTTCTAGTAAGCTTTAGGTACCTGTTAGGCCATCCGCTGCATACTTGCCTATCCATGATCGGTATATGTTTGGGAGTAGCTGTAGTGGTAGCGATAGATTTATCTAACTACAGTGCGAAAGCTGCTTTTGCTCTATCCACCGATGCCATTGCCGGAAAGGCAACTCATTTCATATCCGGTGATGCGGGTGAACTGTCCGAAGAAATCTATAGGAAATTGAGATTTGATTTCTCAGCCCTGGGGATAGCTCCAATCATTGAATCAGGGCCTATAGAATCGGTCCAAGAGTCATCGACTGACAATCCAATTGTGTCTCGTAGATGGACACTGGTAGGGGTAGATCCTCTGGCCGAGCAGCCATTTAGATCCTATTTAGATTCAAAAGATCTGAATGTAATAGGGCGATTGATGTACGAAGCTAATACGGTACTTATGGCCCGACAATCTGCTTACAAGTCTAACTTAAACTTGGATGATAAATTAACATTAAATATAGGAGGAGAAAACAAAAGCGTAAAAGTAGTGGGCTGGATAACTCCTGACAATTCGGTTAGTAAGGTCGCCACCGCTGATTTAATTATATCGGATATCTCAACTGCTCAAGAATTGTTGCGTTCTAAGGGGTTGATTAGTCGAATTGATTTGATAATTCCTAAAGGCAAATCAGGAACACAGATAGTAGATATCATCAGTAATTCCCTTCCTGATAATGTGAATCTCCTGCCAAGTTCTTCAAGATCTGAATCAGTCACACAGTTAACGAATGCCTTTGAACTTAATCTCACTGCATTGAGTCTTTTGACGTTGTTAGTCGGTAGTTTTCTAATTTATAACACCGTAACGTTCTCAGTTGTTAGACGGAGGAATTTAATTGGGATTCTGAGGGCAATCGGTGTAACACGTAGCGAGATTTTCATGGGGATAGTTGTCGAGGCTTTTATTTTAGGTCTGGTGAGTACGGCGATAGGAATTGGCCTAGGAATAGTGTTGGCTCATCAGGTTATCGATATAGTAACTCAAAATATTAACGATCACTTCTTTCAGCTGGTCGTAGAAGAGCTGATTATATCTTACTTCGGATTTTTTAAGGCGGCGATACTAGGTGTTGGGATTACTGTAGTAGCTTCAATTGTTCCTGCGTATGAAGCAACAGTTGTATCACCGGGTAGTGCTATAAGCAGGTTATCATTTGAAATTGGTTTTTCTCGGCTTTTGCCTAAATTGACGCTATTAGGATTGGCAATATCTGGCGTTGGCTGTGGAGTATTGCTATTCCCGAGCAAGAATATAATACTCGGGTTTGTGGGTTTGTTTGGATTGGTTATAGGCTTAGCATTAATAGTACTTGTGAGTACCAACGCCGGACTCAGCCTGACAAGGAGAATGTCATCACTAAGATTCTCCATCACAAGTCTTTTTGCCATTAAACTTTTGGCTGGATCCGTTAGTCGTATTTCCTTAGCTATAGCGGCTCTATCGATGGCAGTCTCTTTAACTGTGGGGATTGGAGTAATGGTTCAAAGTTTTCGCTTAACTGTTGACCATTGGCTGGAAACATCTTTAGGCAGAGGTATTTATGTATCTCCAGATTCAATGTCCCTAACTAGGTTTGATTCGATTATTTCCCCTGAGGTGTTGGTTCGATTAAAAAATATAGAAGGCGTTACTAAGACCACGGCTGTTAGGCACCTCATGGTGGATACTGTTCTAGGACCATCTCACCTGGTGGTGGCAGATACCGATTTCGAGTCGTTTAACCGACCAGCTAAATTTAAAAAAGGTAATCCGCGCGAACTCTGGGAAGAATTCAATAATAGCGATATAGTTTTGATTTCTGAACCATTTGCTTACCACAAGCAGCTGACAATTGGAGATTCCTTTGCGATGTTAACTGACTATGGATATAAAGAATTTCGTGTGGCAGGTATCCAATATGACTATAGTTCAAGTTCGGGGATTATCACCGTTAGTAAGCAGACATATGGAGAATATTGGCAAGATAAGAAAGTTTCTTCGGTAAGACTTCACGTTTCCCCTAGTCAAGGAATAGATTCATTAATCGAAGAAATATATGAATCAACTCAAAATATCCAACCCTTACAAATACGATCAAATGATGTTCTTAGAAAGTCTGCTCTTGAAGTGTTTGATAGAAGTTTTACCATAACCTCTGTTATGCGATACATAGCTGTTTTAGTTGCCTTGATAGGTGTAGTGGGTGCATTAATGGCGCTTCAGCTTGAACGGGCTCGAGAATATGGGATCGCGGGTGTTATCGGTTTTATTCCTTTACAAATACGTAAAGTGGTAATGCTGCAAACTAGTTTAATTGGCTTGTTGGCAGGTCTGTTTTCGTTACCAATTGGGATTATTTTAGCCTATGGTCTGGTTCATGTGGTCAACGAACGGTCATTCGGCTGGTCAATGGAATTATATATATCTTATAAGGTATTGTTCGAGGCAATCCTAATATCTTTAGTGGGATCGATATTAGCTGGGGTTTATCCAGCGATTAAAATTAGCCGTTCGTCATTGAGTTCTCAACTAAGCGAGGAATAGATGGTCTCGGAGAAAATACAATAATGGCTAAGCGGATTTTTCTTATAGGCGTGTTTCTCCTATTGGTGATTACGTTTTTAACTATTTCCAATAGCGTTGCTGATTCAGGCAATCCAGTTAATAGCGCCATCAGTATGGACATACAAAAGGCGCTGAATTTCCCTGAATCCTCGAGATTTCAGCAGGTTATAAATCCTCGACAATTTACGTTTCCAGCGGATCATGGCCCTCACCCGGATTATGGAATAGAGTGGTGGTATTTCACTGGTACTTTGAACACTAAGGACAATCGACATTTTGGATATCAATTGACACTTTTTAGAATTGGCTTAGGCAAACATGAGGTTAAGAGAGAATCTAACTGG
>ENA-UPTF01001467-UPTF01001467.1-marine-metagenome-genome-assembly--contig:-NODE-1467-length-14767-cov-21.623485_pt1 | contig 14767 bp, 10 predicted proteins | sample MGYA00238166_ERZ767019 | MGnify/ENA primary metagenome ERZ767019 (study PRJEB28930, sample SAMN06266391) | marine metagenome | isolation source: Sea water from 250 m depth | place: Atlantic Ocean...
AAAAAGTGAAATTACAGTTTTGGAGCATTTAGGCGGTTCTAAGGAGAAAATATTTTTAGGCAGGGCAGACTCCTGGGAACATGGCGGAGGAGCTGACCTGAATGCTATGGCAATTGAATGTATTCCGGACAGTAGGGCAGATGTCATTCCTAGAATTCCCGGGCTTCCCGACGAAGCATTTGTGCATGACGGTCAATTGACTAAGTGTGAAATAAGGGCTGTTGTATTGTCAAAATTAATGCCTATTGTTGATCAGGTTTTATGGGACGTGGGAGCGGGTTGCGGTTCGGTTGCTATTGAATGGATGAGAAGTCACCCTCGATGCATGGCAGTAGCCATCGAAAAATCAAAGACCCGTTTGAAGATGATTGAACAAAATGCCATTAATTTGGGTGTTCCTTTGCTTAAAATTGTTCCCGGGACACTTCCTGATGTGCTGGGGAATCTGACTTTGCCCGATGCGATTTTTATTGGGGGCGGGCTTTCAAATTTTAAACAGAAAGATTCAAGCTCACTGCTTGATTTATGCTGGAAGTTGCTTAAACCTGGCGGTCGTCTTGTAGCTCATGCAGTAACATTTGAAACTGAACAGCAATTGTTGAGTTGGCATAAAAAAAATGGAGGAGATTTAACCAGGCTAAGTATTTCGCGGGCAGATTCAATTGGTAAATTTAACGGATGGAAACCTTTAAGGCCTGTAACTCAGTATTCTGTTACAAAAGAGTATTGATATTTCCATAAAATCTTGGAACCTTCCATGAAATTGTAGTGAAAAATAACGCTGGTATTCTCTATGGAATTGGTGTGGGACCGGGTGACCCTGAATTACTCACCCTGAAAGCACAACGTCTGATAAATGATTCAGACGTTTTAGCCTATCCTGCACCCGAAACAGGAGATGGAGTCGCCCTTGAAATTGTACGGCCTTTATTGCTGAATGATCCAAGGTTATTGCCACTGAGGATCCCTATATCTTTATCACCTTTACCTGCACAGCACGCCTACGATCTGTCAGCAAAGCTTTTGGAGCATGAACTGGAATCTGGTAATTCTGTTGCAGTCATCTGCGAGGGAGATCCATTTTTTTATGGTTCATTCATGTATATATTTGAAAGGCTTTCAGAACGATACAAAACTGAAATAATTCCTGGGGTTTCTTCACCAATGGCATGTGCGGCTGAACTGAAAACACCGCTTGTTTCACGCAATGAAATTTTGACCATTTTGCCGGCACCCCTTGAAGAGGCCGAGCTTGAACAGCGTCTTTTGAACACGGATGCTGCAGCCATAATCAAAGTTGGCAGGCATCTACCTAAAATCCGTAGGGTACTTAGGCATTTGAGACTGGAAAAATATTCGCTTTATATTGAGCACGCAACTATGAATAACCAGAAAATTATTCAACTGGATAAAATTGATTCACAAAAAGTTCCTTATTTTTCAATGGTACTTGTACGAAAAATTAGGGAACGTGAAAGTACTGGTGTCAGATGAGTCAGAGTACAGCAGTATTTTGTCTGGGTGTCAGCGCCTTTCCCGTTGCAAAAAAAATAGCCACATTTCTGGATGCAGAACTGCACGGAAAAACCGGACGAGTTTCACAGGCCGATGTTTTTTTCAGTGACGCAATGGAGCATTTGTCCAAATTGTTTCAGGATGGAATCCCAATAGTAGGAGTGTGCGCCTCTGCAGTATTGATTAGGGGAGTTGCAAAATCAATCAGTGACAAGAAAACAGAACCTGCTCTGGTTGCTGTTGCAGAAGACGGGAGCGCTGTAGTACCTTTGCTTGGTGGACACCACGGTGCAAATGATATGGCACGAAAAATTTCTGAACTTTTGGGAGTAGATCCAGCAATTACTACTTCAGGAGATATAAGGTTTGGAATTTCTCTTGATGAGCCGCCAGAGGGTTTTGTTCTGGCAAATCCGGAGGATGTAAAAGAATTTTCCGTAAGTATGCTGGCCGGTGAGTCCTTAATGATTTCTTCAGATGAAAATCATTCCTGTCTTGATTATGTGCGGGGAAACAAAACTATAGGCTCAGATCACAAACAGGTTTTTTATAACTGGCTGAAGGTCAGTAATTTACCTTTTTCTGCATTTGAAAATTTGCAAATATCCCTGACCAGTAAGGCTGTCTCAGGGAACAAAGAACATCTGGTTTATCACCCTAAAACCATTGCCTTAGGTGTTGGGTGTGAACGCGGAACTGACCCGGAAGAGCTAATTTCGCTTGTTAGGAATACTTTGAAAAAAAACAAGATAGCTCCTGAAAGTGTGGCTGCAGTTGTATCAATTGATTTGAAATCAGATGAACCCGCAATCCATGCATTGACTGAAAAATTAGCTGACAAGCCTGGAGAATCCAGCCCTGCAAGATTCTTTGATGCTGCAGCATTGGAAGAACAAACACCAAAACTGCAGAATCCTTCAAAAACGGTTTTTAAGGAAGTCGGTTGTCATGGTGTGGCTGAAGGTGCTGCTTTGGCTGCAGCAGGTAAGTCCGGAAAATTGGTAATACCCAAAATAAAATCCAAACATGCTACTTGTGCCGTTGCACAGTCTGACGAATTGATTGATCCTCAAAAAACAGGAAAGTCTCAGGGAACTTTATTTATAGTAGGTACAGGACCTGGGTCACCAAAATGGAGGCTTCCAGAAGCTGAAGAAATGCTTAAAAATTCAAGTGAATGGGTGGGCTATGGTCTATATTTGGATTTGATTGCTGATTTAAATAAAAACCGATTCGGCAAGGAAAAGCACAGACTGCACAGATTTGAGCTGGGACAGGAAGAAAAAAGGGTGCGACATGCATTGAATTTGGCTGCTCAGGGAAAAATAGTGGCTTTGATATCATCCGGAGATCCTGGAATTTATGCTATGGCAACTTTGGTTTTTGAAATGCTGGAACGCACTGATACTGAACCTGATAAGCATTCGGAGTGGAGTAGAATAAGGGTTGTGTCAACACCAGGAATTAGTGCGATGCAGGCTGCGGGAGCACTTGCCGGAGCACCTTTGGGACATGACTTCTGCAGCATTTCTCTCTCAGATTTGCTTACACCATGGGATACAATAAAGAGTAGAATTATTGCTGCTGCTAAAAGTGATTTTGTAATAGCTTTTTATAATCCAGTTTCAAGCAAACGTATTAATCAGCTGTCTGAAGCTCACGAAATTCTCTTGAAACACCGCAGTCCTGATACTCCTGTGATTCTGGCACATAACCTTGGACGTAGTGGAGAGCGGGTAAATGTTGTCACCCTTGCATGCATGGAGCCTTCTGAAGTAAATATGCTTACGGTTGTAATTGTAGGATCCAGTCAATCAAAAAAAATTCAGCTCCCAAACGGAGTGGTCAGGGTGTACACGCCTCGCGGATATCATAAAAAACAGGAAACTGAAAAAACCTTACCAGTTTGCTGAAAAACATCATCATAAATAACACTTCCTTAAAGTTCAGCATCTTGATATCCGAACTTATTCAAATGGTCATAATGTATTTTTTTGAGAGCGAATGAATGAAGTAGAACTCCTTGTTGACTCTGGAACATTGCTTGGTGAGTGTCCGGTCTGGGATGTGAAAGAAAATGTTCTTTACTGGATTGATATAGACGGGCATAAAATAAATTGTTACGATCCTTCATCTTGTAATAATGAAACCAGGAAGTTGCCTTTCAAAGCAGGATCTCTTGCAATTCGAAAGCAAGGCGGTCTGTTACTGGCGATGTCTAATGGATTTTACAATTATGATTTTAAAAACGAAATTTTGGAATCTAGAGAGTGTGATCCTGAGCCAGACAGGAAAGACAATAGGCTCAATGACGGCCGCTGTGACCCAGGTGGACGTTTCTGGGTGGGAAGCATGAACGACTTGAGACGGATACAGGGACAATATGAAGGGAACCTATACTGCTATCATCCTGATGGAGAATGTGTTTCCCAAAATTTACCTGTGGGTGTAGCTAATGGCCTGGCATTTAGCCCGGATGAGCGTTATATGTTTTTTGCTGATACAATGCGCGAGACAGTGTGGCGGTTTGATTATGACAAGGACCAGGGAAAAATCCGGAATCAGCAGGTATTCCTGAATCTAAAAAACTTGTCCGGCAAACCGGATGGTGCATGCGTGGATGCAGATGGATGTTATTGGCTGGCTCATATCTACGGCTGGAAAGTGGCACGTTACACTCCTAAAGGTAAACTTGACAGGGAAATTCAGCTCCCATTCCCCAAGCCAAGTATGTGTGCCTTTGGAGGTTCAAAACTGGATACACTTTTCATCACGTCGATTTCCACTAAGCATGATAAATCAGACGGAGAAAAAAAATATTCAGGCGGTTTGTTTGCAGTTAATCCCGGAGTTAGTGGTATACCAGAACCCAATTTTTCGGCATAAAGATTAAGATATTCAAATGGATATGAATAAATCGGTGAATTCTTTTATGAAAGTTTATTAATAAATAATCTATGAATTCAACAGAATTCAAATTATTTTTCATGTTGATTTAAAAAGTGTTGGAGATTCATTTTTTTGAAATGCAATTTAGGTAACAGATGACAGTACATTTTATTGGAGCAGGACCAGGTGCCCCTGATTTGATTACAATTCGTGGCCGAGACCTTATTGCGAAGTGTCAGGTTTGTCTTTACGCAGGTTCTCTTGTTCCTGAAGAATTAGTAGCGTTTGCTCCAGAAGGGGCACTTGTTAAAGATACTGCAGCAATGAACTTGAATGAAATAATAGATGAAATAAGAGACGCACATGCGGAAGGAAAGGATGTGGCCCGAGTGCATTCTGGTGATCCGTCAATTTATGGCGCAATAGCCGAACAAATGAGGATGCTTGATAAGCATGGTATTCCTTATAATGTAACTCCGGGTGTCCCATCCTATGCAGCAGCAGCAGCAGAACTTAAACAGGAACTGACTTTACCTGAAGTCAGCCAGACCATTATTGCCACTCGTACCACTATGCATGCCTCAGCAATGCCAGAAGGTGAGGAGTTAGCAAAACTTGGCGCCAGCCGTGCCACATTGGCAATTCATTTATCAGTACGAAATCTTAAACATGTACAGAATTCGCTTATTCCACATTACGGAACTGATTGTCCGGTTGTTGTTGCATATCGAGTCACATGGCCGGATCAAAAATTTATTCTAGGTACACTTGCAGACATACATCAAAAGGTACGCGATGCCAAGATCAGCCGCACTGCATTAATTCTGGTTGGCAGGGTTTTTGACAGTCGGGATTTCCGGGACAGTTCACTTTACGATCCAGAACATGTACATGTATTGAGACCAAAGAAAAAAGCAATGAAAAAGTAGCCAGTGTTCTCCTTCCTTACTTCTGATACATAAAAGCTAATTATAAGTTCCTTAAAAGCCTTAAATAATTACCTTAAACAATATTTACATGCTTCAAAGGTTAAATCTTTACTTTGAAACCTTGCCTGAAAAACTGCGTCCATGGCGATGGTGGGTGGTAGTGTTTTACATTGCACTGATGGCATTTCTGGCAGCAGGGATCCCCCGTTTTGCTTTCACCTGGGCAAATGATGATATGTTTGGTAAAGATGATCCTGTACAAATCTCTCTAGACAGAATCAAAGAGATGTTTGGGGGAAACGTGGTACTGGGAATGGCTTACATGCCCGTCGATGGCAATCTGTTTTCAGAAAGAAGTATACGCGCTTTGAAGTTCGTTCATCAAGTGCTTGATCAGAAATCAATCCGAGCCGAGAATGATCCTGAAAATCCGCTTGGATTGCTCACTGAAGTGGAATCATTGATCAATGTAACCTACATTGAAACTTTAGGTGACAACGTAAGATTTCGTGATTTCATTGGTGAGAAGCTTCCTGTCAGTCAGGAAGAAAGCCTCTTATTATATAATCAGGCAATCAAAGAACCTGAATATCCAAGAGTGTTGATCGCGGATAATAAAAATTATGGAATGCTTTTGCTGCGTACTGATTTAGATGCAATTCCTATTGAGGAAGATGATATCAATGTACTTGAAGGTTTTGATGAAAATGATGCCAGTTCTAATGAAGATCAGGAGACTCAGTTTGTTGAACACGGACTTGAAGATTATGCTGAATTTGAAAAAACCGTCTGGAATCTTCTCAGAGAGGAACGTTTTAGTAAGGACCTGGTATTTATGCATCCTAGCTGGGGTGCTTTTTACCAGAACGATGTCTGGGCTGCAGAATATCAGCGTGCACTAGTAATTTCAATGATCTTCTGCCTGCTAATTACAAGCTTACTTCTTGGGTCTTTAAGAGCAGTTGTATGGCCAATACTTATTTTTATGTCAAGCATTGTTGGGGTTCTAGGACTTGCTGGATGGACAGGGTGGCCGATAGACCTGACACTATATATTGCATTTGGACTGGTAAGTGTAGCAGCCATAGCAGACGTATTGCATGTAATGTCAGGATACCTGTTTTTTTATCAGAAGGGGCAGCCTCATCAGCAGGTGATGTGTTCTGTTTTCAGTAAAACGGGGCTCGCATGCCTGCTTACTAGTGTGACTACGTCCATAGGTGTTTTTTCCCTTTATTTTATCAATCTCCGTGTAATCCAGACAATGGGGCTTCTAAGCGGAATCGGGGTACTGTTTGCGTTCATACTTACAATAATACTGCTGCCTATCCTGTTGAACTGGTTTCCTCCACGTCCTTCCAGAAGAGGGAATGATACTAAGGTTACATTTATCCAGAGGGCAGTACAGAGTTTTCTTAAGCGCATAGAAAAATTGATTTCTGTTTATCCTAAAATAGTAATTGTATTTTTTGCTGTTGGAGGAATACTGCTGGTTATTGGTATGACTCGAATTGAAATCGATACAGTATTTTCTGAGTATTATCCTCCTGAATCACCTGTACGCAAGACAATCAATCTGATGGATGAACAATTCTTAGGTACTGAAAACATGGAGATTTTACTGGAAACTAAAACTGAAGGAGCTTTCCGCGATCCAGAGATGCTACATGCCCTGGAATCAATAAAAACGTGGCTTGAGATACGCTATCCGGAATTGGTTACTTACAACTGGACAATGAACAATCAGCTGAAGCAGACTCACAAAAAGCTGATGGGATCAGACGAAGAAGCTTATAAGATCCCGGAAAGCACTGAGCTGATCTCTCAGCTGTTGCTTTTGATTGAAGCAGGAGATTATGAGGACCTTGAACGAATGGTTTCAATTGATTACGCTAATGCCAGGATGAGTGTTTCACTAAAAACTATAGGCTCTAAAAAGTCAGTTGAACTGATAAATGTGGTACAGCCTGAATTAGAACGTATTATTGCGCCACTGAAAAAGAGATACCCAAGTCTCAAAATCACAGTTACTGGAAGAGTTGGAGCTTGGGCCAGAGTATTTGATGCAATCAGCTGGTCACAGATTCGCAGTTTCGGCATAGCTTTCCTGATTATTTCATTGATCATGATAGGCATTTTCGGATCACTGAGACTGGGTCTAGTCTCTGTTGTACCAAATACATTCCCGATGCTGATAGTGTTTGGACTTATGGGCTGGCTTGGATTTAAGCTTGATACTACCACACTCATGACCGCACCAATCATCATAGGCGTTGCGGTAGACGATACAATTCATTTTCTCACCCATTACCGGCTTTCTCTGCTTCGTGGATCAAGCATTTCTGAAGCAATAGGTTCCACTCTTCATGAGGTTGGTCAAGCAATTGTTTTCACCACCTTGATCCTAATGTCTGTATTCCTTTGTTTCATTCCGGTAAACAATGTAGGCGTCTCGCGCTTCAGCATACTAGCTTTGATTGCAGTACTCTCTGCACTCGTCACAGACTTGCTATTGCTTCCTGCGCTGTGTAGGGTCTTCAAGGTCCGTCTATGAGACAAATAATGGTTTACTAAAATTTTGATTCCACAGCCATTTTTCTGCGTGATTATCTGGCAAGAGATTTTCTAATTATGCTTTTAATTATAAGAGCAATGCAGATTTACCCAGTCAACTGCTTCATTAACTGTTTGGCATGACTTCGCAGTGATCATTTCTGGACGCCTTACCATCAACACAGGAATCTTAAAATACCTTGCCGCTTCAATTTTTGCATAGGTTGAAATACCTCCGCTGTTTTTTGCAACAAGCATTGAGATCTTGTGCTTTTTAAGAAGCTTAATTTCGTTTTCCAGAGTATACGGTCCTCGATCCTTTAGAAACGTTGCTTGAGGCCATTCAGAAACAAGTTCAGGTTCTTCAACTGTACGCACCAGGAAGTGATAATTGAGGGAGTTTTGAAATAACCACAATTCCTTATTGCCTGTGGTCAAAAAAATTGATCCCGTTGAAAAAAGGGAGCCAGTTTTTTTTTCAACATTTTTCAGGTATTTAACTGCATTTTTCAAACTTGAGACCTCAATCCACTGGTCTTTACTTTGTTTAACCCATGGCGGTCTGTTTAAAACTAAAAATGGGAGTCCTAAATCTGACGAGGCGAGAAGAGCGTTTTTGCTTATATTTTCAGCAAACGGGTGTGTTGCATCCACTAGTAGTGAAATCTCTTCCTTTACCAGAAAATTTTTTAACCCGGCTAAGCCGCCGAAACCTCCTGTACGAAATTTTCCTTCAGGAATATTTGGTTTTTTTGTAGTTCCGGCAAGTGAGCTGATGAAATTTATCTTTTCATGAGGAAGTTTAGCATCCAGATTTTCAGCAAGCTGGTAGGCCTCACGTGTGCCACCTAAAATAAGGAGTTTTTCAGGCATTGTCTTTTGATTTACCAGCAAGTTTCCCCTGACTGTCTATCACTAGAATATTCAACTCAGTTTCTGCATTACCTAAAGTCTTATTTACAACTAATCTAGCTTTTTCTGCAATACTGTCCGCAAGGGGAAGTGATTCATTTTGTGCCAGATTAAGAACTTCGTTTGCCGTATTTGCCTCCATTGCCTGCCTGCATAACTTAGAAGTTGCGCCGAGTTCCCTAAGCTGTTCAGCCAACAGTATAAAATCCACCTGACTTCTTCTTGAATGTAAATCAAGCTGGCCCTGTGCCAATTTTGTCAGCTTCCCGAATCCACCACCTATAGTGAGTTTTGGAAGAGGATGTTTGCGAAAATATTTAAGCATGCCTCCCACAAAATCCCCCATATCCAGCATTGCTATATCAGGAAGATTGTAGATTTCCTGTACTGCTTTCTCACTGGTGGAACCGGTACAACCTGCGACGTGAGGCAGAAAATTTGCCCTGGCCACGTCAATGCCTCGGTGTATAGAATGGATCCATGCAGAACATGAATAAGGTATTACAATTCCTGTAGTGCCAAGAATGGAAATTCCTCCCAAAATACCAAGCCTTGGATTCCAGGTTTTCCTGGCTAAATCCTCACCACCTGGAACGGAAACGGTAAGTACTAGATCTCCTGAATCCTGAAATTTTTCAGCAATTTCTGTGACAATATTTCTCATTAATTGTTGGGGGACAGGATTGATTGCAGGCTCACCAATTTCCAGCTTAAGTCCTGCCTTAGTTACAGTCCCAACACCCGAACCAGCTTTGAAAACCACACCTGATCCCCGAACCCCACGCCTGACTGTAACTTTGATTTCAGCTCTGTCTGTAACATCAGGGTCATCACCAGCGTCTTTTATAATGCTTGCTGCAGTAAAATCAGGACCTGTTTCTTTGTTAAAAAGTTGAAAAACCGGCTGCTCACCTTTTGGCAAAACAATACTTACTGTATCTGAAAAATCACCTGTGATCAGTGCCTGGTAAGCAGCTTTAGTTGCTGCGGCGGCACAGGCTCCTGTTGTCCATCCTCGTCGGAGCTTTCCTGAAGGTTTTTGATTCATACTTAAATCTTAACTGTAATAATCATGTTGATCCTGATATTCTTGCAAAAAAAAGAATGAATCTTTAATTGTAAGACTCTAACTTATATTTAAAAATTTTTCAGACCAAAAAATATGGACCTGCTTCCCAATGAATTGCCGGATTTTAAGCCAGGATGGGTTTGGTTAGCAGGTGCGGGACCAGGAGATGTGGGACTGTTAACGCTTCATGCTTTAAATGCTCTCAGGCAAGCTGATGTGCTGGTCTACGATGCTCTTGTTGGGGAAAAAATCATGGAACTCGCATCTTCCGATTGTGAACTTGAATATGCAGGTAAACGAGGCGGAAAACCTTCACCAAAGCAGAAAGATATTTCTCTGCGTCTTGTGGAATTAGCAGAGCAGGGAAAGAGGGTTTTGAGACTCAAGGGTGGTGATCCCTTTGTTTTTGGAAGAGGAGGGGAAGAGGCTTTTCATTTGTTCAAAGCTGGAATTCCATTCAGGATAATACCAGGTGTTACAGCAGGAATTGGAGGGCCTGCGTATGCTGGAATACCTGTAACCCATCGTGATTTCAATTCCGCCGTTACATTTATTGCAGGGCGGGGTTCAGCTGGCGAATTGCCTGAACGGCATAATTGGGAAGCAATTGCAAAAGGATCTCCTGTTATAGTGATGTATATGGCTACAAAATATATTCACGAAATTGTGGATCGGCTGATAATTCACGGACGTTTACCTGATGAACCTGTCGCAGTTATTACTCAGGCCTGTCTTCCTGAACAAATGGTTTTTGAAACCAAACTCAGCAAATGTGCGGAAGACATTAAAAAAAATGGGATTAAACCACCGGCATTGATTGTTGTGGGCAAGGTAGTTTCTTTACGCAGATACTTGAACTGGATGGATTAGTTTTGTTCTTAATGCAATAAAAGGCTTTGAAGTACGGATTATTAAATGAGGAGTAAAAAAGAAACTCAGTAAAAACAAACCAGAACTTGGTCAGGCAACACTCAAAAAAAAATCTTAAGCAATCAGAAGAGGGAGAGTATCTCCTTCTTGCTCAGCAAATGAAAACAGGCAGTAATTAATATAGAAAAAAGAATATGGTAAAAATTACTAAAGTATACACAAGAACGGGAGATTCCGGGCAGACAGGTATAGTCGGGGGCAAGCGTCTTCCTAAAGATCATCCACGCATTGAAGCATACGGGACTGTGGATGAACTTAACAGCGTGATTGGCATTGTATTAAGTTCCCTTGAGCATAAAAAAGCTTCAAAAAGGAGCTTGAAACTGAAACTGATTTTAGAAGCAATCCAGCAGAAACTTTTTGACATGGGATCAGAATTAGCTACCCTCCCAGGAGATGAGTACAAAGGGCAGATCAAATTGCAGTCTGAGGATGTGGAATGGTTGGAGGAAATTATAGATGCAATGAATGATGAACTTGAACCGTTAAATAGTTTTATTTTGCCGGGCGGTACTCCATTAAATTCTTTCCTTCACCAGGCTCGTACAGTTTGCCGAAGAGCAGAACGTGAAGTCATTAAACTAAACCAGGTTGATTTAGTGAGCCCTGAAATAATCAAGTATTTGAACCGCCTTTCTGACTTTCTTTTTGTTTCGGGACGCTGGGTGGCAGAAACATTAGGTGAAAAAGAGACCTTGTGGGAACCAGGGAAAAATAGACCGGATTGGAACTGGAAGTAGATGTTGGTTGGGAACAGAGTCCGCTTGCGTGCAATGGTTACAACTGACGCGGAAGCAATTTTGAAAATCTACGAAGAAGGGATTCAAACTGGTCATGCCACATTTGAAGCTGAAGTTCCAGACTGGCATAAATGGGATTCCGGGCACCTCACTCAATGCAGATGGTTAGCAGAAGAAGAGGATACTGTTCTTGGTTGGGGTGCTCTTACACAGGTTTCACCCCGCAAGGTATATTCCGGAGTGGCGGAAGTCAGCATCTACGTTTCCTTAAATGCACAAAATCAAGGCATAGGATCCATTCTGCTTGAACGTCTCATAATCTCCTCAGAAGAGTCCGGTTTTTGGACACTGCAGGCTCAGGTATTTCCGGAAAACAAAATCAGCATCTATGTACATGAAAAACACGGTTTCAGAAAAAGCGGCACACGCAGACAGCTTGCCCTGATGTCTTATGGCTCCATGGCAGGTGAATGGAGAGACGTGGTTTTGATGGAACGCAGAAGTAAAATAGCAGGAATCTAAATGCATAGAGTTGCCACACTTTCCGGAGAGCTGGATCATGAGCGTAAATTCGAAACAATAAGCCAAAATCCATCCGAAATTTTATTCATAAGCACTGCCGATACTGAGCTTGCTGGACTCGCAAAAATCTGGAGCGATCGTTTCGGTAAAAAACTCGGTTTATTCCAGTCAGGTCACCTGCTTCATCCAAAGGCTGCAGAAAATTTTGTTGATAATGTACTGTGTAAAGCCAGACTGGCGATTTTCCGCTTACACGGGGGATACGGTTATTTCCCGCACCTGCTTGATGAGGTAAGCCATATAAAAAGTCATGGAGCCAAGACAAGCATTCTTGTTTTGCCTGGGACAGATGAGTGGGATCCTGAGTTGATGCGGTTTAATGATTATGAAGAACCCTTAGTAAACAGAATGTTTTCCTACTTTCGCGAAGGCGGGATTGAGAACATGGTCCTTGCTGCAGATGCAGTTGAATTGTTGTTGCAAAACAGAAATGAGGGATTCCCGGAAGCATTTGAAGTTCCAAAATTTGGCTGGATTGAAAACAGATCGGCAGTCAAGATCAAAAAACATGAAACCGGAAGAGTCTGGATTACTTTTTATCGCGCTCTGCATCAATCAGGAGACATGGCCGTCATTGATTCATTGACTGAATCTTTGCAGGCACAAGGACTGGCAGTTTCAAAATTTTATGCCTACTCGCTTCGTGAACAAAGTGCACAGCAGGAACTGCTCAGGAAAGCTGAACAGGAACCACCGGACGCTATATTGACCATGCAAGGTTTTTCTATAGGAAGCGGCCCTTCAGGAAAAAGTAGAGATGATCGTGTTTCATTTTTGGAGACCCTCAATTGTCCGGTAATTCAGGTGCCTACTTCGACAGAAGATCGAGAGGCGTGGTTAAATAATCCGCGGGGTATTTCAGCTTCAAATGCAGCGATGTCGGTTGCACTTCCGGAAACTGACGGGCGTTTTTTCGGCACAGTTGTGGGCTTTAAGCATGATGAAGTTTTTTCTTATGGGAAAGAAAATGATTCTGAATCGGAGTTTCGACTTAAGCGCCTTGAACCTGATAAATCTCAAATCACACATGTGTCAGGTCTTGCTGCAAACTGGGTACTATTGCGCCGCACTGAAAATTGTAAAAAACGTTTAGCCATTATTCTGGCTAATTATCCAAACAAAGACAGCCGCATCGGGAACGGGGTGGGACTGGACACACCTGCCAGTGTAGTTGCCTTTTTGAAGGAACTGGATAAACGTGGTTATGGATTAGTTTCTGAGGAAGAAGGGCCAAGTGTTCCGGAAAACGGAGATGAACTGATGCGTATTTTACAGGAAGGAATTACCAACGATGAGGAAATGAATTATGGCAAAGATCCTGATCAAAGCATCTCCTGTGATCGTTTATTCGAGATGATTTCCACCCTTCCAGAGTCATGCAGGGATGCTTTTTCCAAACAATGGACAAATAATCCTGACTATCCAAAGTCATATTCTGATTTGATAACAGTAGCCGGAAAGTGTTTCGGCAACATTTTCATTGGTATCCAGCCCCAGCGTGGATATGGTCTGCAGACTCAGGCAATTTACCATGATCCTGCTTTGCCTCCCCCTCCCGAATATCTGGCTTTTTATCAGTGGATTAAAGAGGATTTCAAGGCACATGCCGTGATTCATTTCGGCAAGCACGGCAATCTGGAGTGGCTGCCTGGCCGCAGTGTGGCTCTTGGTCCTGAGGATTTTCCTCAAATTGCCTTAGGTACCTTGCCTAATTTATATCCCTTCATAGTCAATGACCCTGGTGAGGGTGCACAGGCCAAACGTCGCTCTTCCGCAGTAATTATAGATCATCTAACTCCACCCTTGACGCGTGCTGGTCTTTATGAGGAATTTGACAAGGCAGAGCGATTGCTGGAAGAACATGCGCACTGCGAGATACTTTATCCGGAACGTGCACACGAACTTGAGCATGAAATTGAACATTTGCTGGAAAATGCTGAATGGAGTGCGGAACTTCCTCAAGATGAAGATCCTCTCAATGCCCTCAGCAATCATCTGTGTGAATTGAAAGAAAGTCAGATCCGCTCAGGCTTACATATTTTTGGACAGATTCCTGAAGGAGAAAAACGTATTGACTTCCTTCTCAGCCTGCTCAGGATGTCTTCAGCGGAACGTCCGGGTTTGCTGCAGGCACTTTTGGGCAAGGGTCACGATTATAATCTTGATTCACTTTCTATCAGCGAAAGGGACAGGATCGAAAAAATGGCAAGAGAATGGGTGAATTTTGAATTGTCTGCTCCATTAAATGAGAATAATAAAATGTTTCCAGAAAATGAAGGGACGGAAAAACTTAGACTATGGATGCATGAAATATTATTGCCAAGATTCAAACGCTGTGCGGAAGAAACAAGAAGCCTTGCATTGGCACTGGAAGGCAGGTTTGTAAGTCCGGGGCCCTCAGGTGCACCCACTCGCGGAAGGATCGATGTTCTGCCGACGGGTCGAAATTTTTATTCTGTCGATCCTCGAGTAATTCCAACCCAAACCGCATGGCGCTGTGGACAGGATTTGGCAGAAGAGCTTATTCAAAGATATCGTGACGACCATGGAGAATTCCCTAAAACAACTGCGCTTGTAATTTGGGGAACATCTAACATGCGAACCGGAGGGGATGATATAGCACAGGCATTGGCCCTTTGGGGATGTGA
>ENA-UPTF01001468-UPTF01001468.1-marine-metagenome-genome-assembly--contig:-NODE-1468-length-14759-cov-3.230554_pt1 | contig 14759 bp, 9 predicted proteins | sample MGYA00238166_ERZ767019 | MGnify/ENA primary metagenome ERZ767019 (study PRJEB28930, sample SAMN06266391) | marine metagenome | isolation source: Sea water from 250 m depth | place: Atlantic Ocean | study...
AGCGATATACTGCCCCCAGTCTTGGAAGGACCCGCAGATGCAGACGTTACGTTGATCGGCTGGGGCTCAACTAAAGGGATTATAGATGAGGCCGCTGGGTCATTGAACGCCGCAGGAGTTTCAACCAACCGCTTGCACATCAAGTGGATGGTGCCCTTCCACGGCGACGAGATTATGACCATCCTGTCTAAGGCCAAGCGCACTATTATTGTTGAGAATAACTTCTCGGGCCAGTTTGCCAGGTATCTGCGCAGCGAGACCGGATTCGCTGCCAACGGCCATATACGCAAATACGACGGCGAACCGTTCATGCCCCATCATATAGTTGACGGTGTGAATGCCCAAGTCGCTGGCAACACTGACAAATATGTCCCATATCAGGAAATAACCGTTTAATTGGCAACCATCGTTATCAGATGATATAGAGACGGCGTGTTAATCGAGGTGAGACCATGGCAACTACAGAGATAAACCTTAGGCCTGCAGACTTTAAAGGTAAGTCGAATCCTGACTGGTGTCCCGGCTGCGGTGACTTTGGCGTGTTGAACGCCATACAGCGTGCCGTTGCGGAATTGGGATTCCGGCCTCATGAGATCATGACCGTAAGCGGTATCGGGTGCTCCTCCAACCTGCCAGGATACATAAATACCTATGGGATGCACACTCTCCACGGCCGATCGCTGGCTATGGCCACCGGCGTTAAGATGGCCAATCACGAGATGAACGTGATAGTTACCGGTGGTGACGGCGATGGTTACGGCATCGGCGGTAACCACTTCACTCACACGGCCAGGCGTAATACCGACTTGACATATATCGTAATGAACAACCAGATATATGGTCTGACCACCGGCCAGGTATCACCCACCAGCAGTCTGGGGATGACCACCAAGAGCACCCCTTTCGGGAACGTGGAGCAGCCGATAAACCCATTGACCTCGGCAATCATGAATGGCGCGACTTATGTTGCGCGCGCTTACAGCGGAGATGTAAGACATCTTTCCGAGTTGATTCAGAAAGGCATACAGCACAAGGGCTTCTCGATCATCGACTGCTTTAGCCCGTGCGTCACCTTCAACCTAACCAATACCCATGACTTCTTCAAGGAACGGGTTAAGAAGCTGGAAGACGAGGAACACGACACTAGCAACTGGGAGCGAGCCTGCGAGAAGGCTATGGTCTTCGGTGACACCATCTACACCGGAGTCTTTTTCGAAAGTGACCGCGCCGCGTTAGAGGATGTGGAACCGGTCTTGAAAGAAGGTGGCCCATTGTCCAGGCGTGAATTAGGACTGGCCAAGGACGAGGCACAGAAGATTATCGACCGGATGATGTAATCCGGTAGGTTTAAACCATAATAATGGGAGCGGACAATGTCCGCTCCCATTATTATGGTTGCCCCTCTTCGTGCCGTGCATTAATATCTATCCAGCGCGGGCCAGGGCGGATAGACCCAGGCTCGTCCAGGAGGCGGTCTTGGCCACATCAATGGTAATGCCCCAGATGGGTTACGACATGCACGAAGGCAAGGTGGTCCGCTGGCTTAAGCAGGAAGGGGAAGAAGTGATTCGCGGCGAGGTAATCGCCGAAATTGAGACCGACAAGGCAACTGTTGAGTACGAAGCGTACACCGGTGGCGTGATGGGCAAGATCGTGGCCGAGGAAGGCGAGACCATCCCGGTCGGAGGGCTCATCGCAGTAATCACAGCACCCGGCGAAGCCATCCCTGAAGAACTGCTGACTGATGCTGCGATATCTGATTCTAACAGCCCCCCCGCAGACCTAGCACCTACCTCAGTCGAAGTTCCGGCGCCTCAGCCGGCTGCTGCTTCCCCCCAAGATGATGGGGAGGTTCGAGCATCACCAATAGCCCGCCGGTTGGCACAAGAGCGCGGAGTAGACCTGTCGACCGTCACCGGGACCGGACCAGGCGGCCGAATTACCGAAGCTGACATCCCAGATCAGGGCACTCCGGCAGCTGCTCCAACACCGGCTCTTGTAGTCGCCAACGGATATATAAAGGCGTCCCCCCTGGCCAAGCGCTTGGCCAGGGAAAGGGGGATCGACTTAGCCTCTCTCAACGGTACGGGCCCCGAAGGTCGGATAACTGAAATTGATGTACCAAGGCACGCTCCAGTGCCAGATGGCTTGGTCGACGACTCTGCAGAATTGTCCTCCGAGAAGGTGGAACTATCACGGATGCGCCAGGCCATCGCCAGAGTCACCGTGGATAGCAAGCGCGAGGCGCCCCACTTCTATGTCTCTGTAGATATCGACATGACTAAGGCGATGTCCTTCCGGCGGGACATGAATGACGAACTGGACGCAGAGAGGAGGGTTAGTGTCAACGACCTGATCGTCAAAGCTTCGGCCATAGCCATAGGTCGTCACCCCAAGTTTAATTCTTTCTTCCGTGACGACCACCTACAGATGAATTCCGCCATCAATGTTGGCATCGCAATCGCACTGGAATCGGGGCTGATCGTGCCGGGAATCAATGGCTGCGAAGGCAAGAGCCTGGTACAGATAGCCGTTGCCAGCCGGGACCTGGTTGCTCGGGCCAACAGCGGCACCCTTCGCAATGATGAATACAGCGGTACCACATTCAGCGTGAGCAACCTCGGAATGTTCGATATAGAGAGCTTCACCGCCATTATTTTCCCACCGCATGCAGCGGTGCTGGCGGTAGGCACCGTGAAAGAGCAGCCAGTGGTTCGCGACGGCGAACTAGCCATCGCTCAGATCATGAAGGCCAACCTCTCTACCGACCACCGCGTGGCGGATGGATCAGAGGCTGCTCAGTTCCTGGTGGAGATTAAGAAACTCCTGGAAAATCCGATCAGCCTAGTCATATGAAGCGTTCAGATTTTAGTTTTAGCCTGGCCGAACGCCCGGCCGTTTCAGGCTAACCGTTCACTGCTCAAAACAAGGAGATTACATTGCCAAAACTAACCGGTGGCCAGGCCATTATAGAATCGCTCAAAGCCCAGGATGTGGATACTGTGTTTGGAATCATTTCCATCCACAACCTTGACCTGTTTGACTCTCTTTTTGGAAGTCATGATAGCCTTAATTTTGTGGGAGGCCGTCTTGAGTTGGGCTGCGGATTTATGGCCGATGGGTACGCCAGGTCGACCGGAAAGCCTGGCATTCTGATAACCAGCACCGGCCCCGGAGCGGCCGACTCTATGGGAGCGATAGGCGAGGCCTATTTCTCCGGTTCTCCTATCCTAGAGATCACCACCAACGTAGAGCAAGAATTTGTCGGCAGCGGTAAGCTGGCAACCCACGAGACTAAGGACCAACTGGGCATGTTCGAGGCAGTCACTGACTGGAACGCGTCTATCCCTCAAGTCGAGTCTATCCCTGATAACATCACTGAGGCCTTTGACAGGTTCCAGACTCGGAGACCCAGACCCATCGAATTGGAGATACCCACTGATCTGCTCGGCACCGAAGCTGATGTGGAGATGCTGACAGCCCGGCAGCCGGACATCCCCAAAGGCGACCCTAACCAGGTCGAGAAAGCCCTGCAGATGCTCCTCAAAGCCAAGCGCCCCGCCATCTTGGTTGGCGAGGAAGTCCAGCAATTGGGCGGCACGCCTCAGATCGTCGAATTGGCTGAGAAACTGGGTGCGGCGGTTGTCACCGCTGACGGTGCGAAGGGAGCGTTTCCAGAGGACCATCCCCAGTCAGTTGGCCAAATCATGGGCAAACGCATCTGGGGTGAGAACCCAGTCCAAGACTGGCTGGGCACCTGTGATCTGGCGATCGTATTGGGGTCCATAATGCCCCAGCGCTCCACCTCCGGAATCGGGCTACAGATGCCCAGTGACATAGTCCACGTCCTCTTGGATGGCGAGGCTATCGGCAAGAATTACCCCGCCACCGTGCCCATCGTCGCCAATTCCCAGGCTGTGGTTCAGCAGTGGTTGAGTGCAATCGGCAACCAGGATGTTCATAAAGGCAAGGCATTTGAGGACGACATAGTGTCCATCAAGAACAATATTAGGAGCAGATTAGAAGAGACCTGGAGTAATGAGTTGAAGATTTTCGAGACTGTGCGGGCCGTCACTCCCAGGAATACCATCTTCTCACTGGATCCGACCGTCGGTGCCAGCCGGGCTACCCGTTGCCTGGAGATATACGAGCCCAGGACTTACATGCACCCTCACGGCTGGTTGGGACTTGGGTTCGCTTTCCCCGCTGCTATTGGGGCTAAAGTAGGTAAGCCACAAAGCCCCGTGGTCTGCGTGACCGGTGATGGTGGATTCCAGTACAATTTCCAGGAGTTGGCCACTTGTGCCCAGTACGGCATCCACCCGGTAATATTGATGTTCAACGACAACGCTTGGGGAGTACTGAAAGGCTTCCAGGGAGACCGATTCGGCGAGGAACGCCGGTTCGCCACAGACCTGGTGAACCCTGACTTCGTTAAGTTGTTCGATTCCTACGGTTTCGAAGGCACCAAGGTCAGCAACGTCAACGACCTGGGCAAAGCGCTTGAGAGCGCCATCGCCTCAGGGAAAACCCACCTGGTCGAGGTCCAGACCCCAGACGGGTTTGGTGCTCTGACTTAGTGCAAACTTCGGTTACGACCAAGGGTCTGGAATCATTGATTCCAGACCCTTGTTTATTACCTGGTAGACAGCCACAATTGACATAAAGTTGGGATTTGGTGCCTTGACGGTCGCGCCCGAACCCGAGCAAATGGCCTAAGCAACTTTTTGCCAATCCAATGCAGGAGTTTCAATCGCAAATGAGCCAGCCGAAACTGGACAGCGGGGCTACCGGACACCTTTATCCCAGACGCGTCTATCCTCTGGATGCCCATGATCTCAGCGAAGAGCAAATCGCAGTCGCGTTCGCTATGACCTCTCGCCGGCCCGAAGCCTTCGACGAGATAGCCGAGAAGGTCAGCCTGGAGAAAGCGGCCGACTTCCATGAGCGTTGGGTGCTCGGTTACGGCCACAGTTCGGTTGCGGAGCATGCGGTAGTGCACCTCGCGGTGGAGAATGTTTCCCGGCTTGCTGTCGACGCCCTTGAGGACAACCGCCTGGCGTCATACACGGAGAAGTCATCCCGCTATCAGGTGATGCCTGCCGACTACTACTATGTTCCTCAGGAGTTGGACGGATACTCTGCCCTGAAGAAAGAATACGAGACGGCCTGCCAGGCCCTTTTTCAAGGGTACTTCAATCTGATTGATGGCTGCATGGAGTATCTTAAGGAGACAACTCCGCGTATCGCAACGGAGCGGGACGGTGCATTCAATGGGCGGCTGAGCCGCATAGCCACCGACCACTGCCGGGCGGTGCTGCCGGCTGCCACTTTGACCAACGTTGGAGTTACGGCCAATGCCAGAACGCTGGAGCATGCTATCGCCAAACTGGCTTCTTCCGATGTCATGGAAGAGCGAGCTCTGGGCGATGCAGTTAGGGAGCAAGGCAAACTGGTTACGCCAACACTGATCAAATACGCTGAACGGGTTGAGTATCTTGCCAAAGCGTCTGGTGTACAGCTAGACCAGGCCCGTGGGGCCGGGTTTCCCGATGACCCACCTAGGTCGACCAGCGATGGTGATCCCGAAGTCCGTTTGGTGCACTGGGACCGGATGGGCGAAGAAAAACTGGTGGCGGCGCTACTCTACCAGTACTCCAACCTGTCCTACGACCAGGTCTGGAAGTGTGTCGAAGACCTGGGCCCTGAACCTCGGCAGGCGATCATCGACGAGAGCATTGCCGGCTTGGGCCCTCACGACGCTCCTTTGCGAGAGTTCGAAGTAGTGGACTACAGCTTTGAGTTCCTGATGGACTACGGCGCGTACCGGGAGTTTAAACGACACCGGATGATGACTTACCTGCCTCAGCCGTTGACAGTGGCCCACGGATACCGGATTCCTAAGGTGGTGGCCCAGGCAGGCCTGGAATCAGAGTTCGAGGAAACGGTGGGTCCAGCGGAAGAGGCTTACTGGAAGGTGAGAGAAGTGTCGCCCGTGGCGGCCCAGTATCTGGTAACCCACGCTCATAACCGGCGAGTGCTGACCAAGATGAACCTGCGAGAGTGCTACCATCTCTTCAAGTTGAGGACATCAGACGAAGCCCATTTCTCTATCCGGGAACCTATGACGGACGCCATGCGCTTGGCGGTGGAAGTACAACCTCAGTTCTTCCGTCATATGAAGCTCCGGAACTATCCGGAGTGGTGGCCACACCCCGTCACGAGTTAGTTTCTTTTTGAATTGCTGGCGCTTGTTAAAAGACTGTTATCGCTAGCGAGGGTCGAAGTTCGCCGAAGAATCTTCCAACCTAGACCTTGGCAGACTCTTCTCTTTTTACGAAAGGATTATGGAGATATCTGGCCGGCGTGTTTAGTCCCGTTTAACTCACAGATAGGCTAGCTGCGACCGAGGCTAGTCGGGCACCCAGCACCCTGGCCTGGGCCAGGTCTTCCTGGGTCACCTCTCCTACCGCTGTAGCACCGTAGTAAGACCCCGAGTTCTTCATGTGCTCGCCCCAGGGCAGTCCGACTATCATCATGCCGCAGGCCAGCATCCAGTGGAGCATCTGCAACAGGGTAATTTCGAGGCCGGAGTGTTGGCCGGATCCGGAGGTGAAAGCGGCTGCAGGCTTTCCGCCCAGAGATCCGTCTTCCCAGAGGTCGCCTTGGTCGTCTAGCCACGACTTCAGCGATCCGGTGATACCGCTCCAGTTAGGAGAACCCAACAGCAAGCCGTCGGAGGCCAGCAAGTCGGCACGGGACGCTTCTGTGATGCGTTTTAGGGAAACGGTTGCCCCGGATATCTCAACGCCTGTGGCGGCAGCCCGCGCCAAGTCTTCGATTGCTGAGTTCTTGCGGTCGTAGAGGACCAGGATGGAGACCGGCATCAGGGGTCTGAGCAATCGCGGGTGAATCCGCAGTTGGGGCATTTGATCTTGCAGCTACGCTCAATCATCGTGCAGCCACAGATCTCGCAAGTCAGATCGTAGGTATTACCTGAGTTAATCTGAAGGAAGAGCGCGCGCATCACAACATTCATATCCATCGTTTGATGGCCACCATGAGGTTGCACGGAGTATAGCAGTCTGGATCTTTTGGCCCCAAGAACTCTTTAACGAAGTTTATCCAGGGTTATAGAGATACTACCGACCTGGGGCATAGGTCACTATCCGAGGGAGCCCCATGGGACCAATGAACGCGGGAGACCATATTTTTGAGGCTCGAGTACGCCGCTGCTGGCGGTTAGTTCAAATGGCTGAGGGTAGTTTGAAGGCCTTCGATCTGCCCTCTGACCCGCTTTATATCTTCTGGATCGGTGGCATCCTTGAGGTACGTCTCAAGGGCCGCGATAGCCAACCGGAACTCGTGCTGCTGGGCGTGGCACCAAGCCAGTTCCTGGTATATGGACGGAATGCCGGGGCTGATGATTGCCATCCGCTGAATGACTCCGATGGCCTTGGGAAGAGCAGCGGCTTCCATGTAGATGCTTTTCAGATTATTAAGCATCCTGAAGAGGATATCGTGCTTCGTTAGAGGTTCGAGAAACTGGTCGGTCCATTCCAAGCGCCCGCCGGACATCTTTTGAACCAGCGTGCGGCAGTCTTCTAGCGACAGGGGAACTCCGCCGTTGAACGGGTCCAGATATTCGCCAGTCCCGTCCAATCCGACTATGAAATGGCCTGGTAGACCAATTCCGGAGCAGCTAAGACCCAGGCGGCGCCCGACCTCCATGAACACCAACGAAAGGGTTATGGGTATTCCTGTCCTCGTCTCCAATACCCGGTTCAGGTAGCTGTTGTCGGGGCTGTAGTATTCCCCTGAATTGCCGCGAAACCCGACGTCGGCAAACAGATAAACTGCAATGGCACGCGCCATGTCAGAGGGAGATGATTTGTCATTCACCTGAAGGGATACACGGGTGGCAAAGGCGTCCAGTTGAGACAGGAGTTTAGGTATGTCGAGATTTGGGTATTCTTCTCCGGCCAGATATAACGCAGCCAGGTCCAATTGGATATCCTCTGCGGGTTTCTGCACCTGGTCGATGAAGAGCGCCCGGAAGCTGGAGTTGGTCGTCATCTGGCTAGCTAGACCTCTAAACCACTAGGCCATCGAAGAGGTCGTCCATATCGGTGGCCTCTTCGACGGTCCAGATACTCTCCAGGACCTGATCGCATTGCATGTCAGATAGGACTCCGGCGGAGAAACTGCGGAACTTGGCTTCCAGCTCATTGTCGTCCAAGGGGTTGTTTTTGTGGCCCTTAGAGTAGGAGGTGTGGGCGGTGTGCTCGTTGCCGGCCTGGTCGGTCACCGTGATTCGGCAGTTGTACTCAGACGGGAATTTGGCGGTGAACTCCGCGTCTTCGGACAGGGTCATCTTGGCCATGGTCGCCCGCTTTGCGGGGTCGGCTATGAGCTGGGGGGTGAAGCTGCCTGGGGTAACCGCTCCTTCTTGGAAGGCGGCTGCCACCAGGAAAGGGATACTGTGGTCGGCGGTCTCCCTAGTCTTTGGGTCCCACTTCTCCGGCTCGCTTGAGGCGCTACTGGCAGCGGTGTGATAGGTATCGATGTGGATGGATTTGATGTCTGCCAGCAACACCTTTTTGCCCAGTTCTAGGGCCAGGCCAATAGGCGCTTGGGTGTGGATCTGGGACGGATAGCTCTTCACGATGGTCTGGGTGATGCGGAAGGGGTCGTCGCCTTTTCGGTTGGCACCTAAGGGGAATTCGGCGATCTCGACTGGTTTACCAACTGCCTGTTCCCATAGGCCTCGTTTGCCCTCAAACGGCTCTCCTGGGCCGCTCATTCCCTCCGCGGCCAGCATGGCCGCAAAGACAGCGGAACGGGTGGCGGCGGCGGTGGCGCAGCCCTTCCACATGGATAGCTCACCACTGCGAGTCACGGCTAGGGGCAGAGAGGGCGTCACAGCTAGAGATATGGCATGGCCCATCTGCTCTTGGTCCAAGCCTAGGATTCGGCCAGCGCCACAAGCTGCACCGATGACGCTGAAGATTCCCTGGTCCCAGCCCAAGTCTCCAGCAACTACCTGGTCGGACAACCGACAGAAGACCTCATAGGCCAGGGCGATGGCGGTTACCACGGTGCGGCCGTCGGCGATCATCGGATCAGCTAGGGCCAGCACAGCTGGAATCATGTCGCTGGGGTGCCCGCCGCCAGGGGAGAAATAAGAGTCGTTACAGTCCAGGTACCGGACCATCACACCGTTGGCGAACCCTGCCATATCGGGAGACGTGTATTCGTTAGTGCCCAGCACTCGCGAAGGTGTTGTGCTGGTGATTGACGACGCCATACCCCGGGCGATCTTGGCGGGCTCGGAAACGAAACCGCCCATGGCACAGCCCACGGTGTCCACCAGGGTCCGTTTGACCTGGTGCACGGTCTTGAACCCTAGGTCTTCAAAGGAGAGCCTGCAGGCGTAGGCCGCCAGCATTTCGGTGGTCCGGTCCATTTGTGTTCCTCTCGTTATCATCATTCTTGAAGTCGGTCTGCTCATCCTGAACTTGTTGAAGGACGCCGCCGGCCAGTCTATGAGAAGGTGTTTCCCAAGCGACGTTTCGACAGACTCAAAATAAGTGGCCTTTGCCCGCTGGAATGACGATGCGGGTGTATTGCTAACGCAGGACAGCTTCAGCCATGCGCTCTAGTTGCTCGCCCATCTCTTTCTCGGTTTCCACGTGCTCGGGCCGGACGACTACGCGGTCTGCGCCGGCGTTGAGCAGGGATTGGACTATCTCTTTCTCCGGCAGTTGGCCATAGACGGAGATAGTGATGGACTTGGGGTCACGTCCGGCTTCAGCGGCCATGGCGTCCAGTTTCTTGCGGCTCTCCTCAACCTCTGCGGGAGTCACCCGGTTGGGCAACCAACCGTCAGCACAGGCCACGACCCGGCGAAGCACGTTCTTGGCCATGCCCCCCAAGATAATGGGTGGGTGGGGCGTCTGCGCCGGCTTGGGATAGGACTTAACCAGGGGAAAGTCGAAGTAGCGACCGTGGTATTCTGCTTCTTCCTTGGTCCAAAGCTCTTTCATCACTTCGATGGCTTCTCTAGTCTGGGTCCACCGGTGTTCAAAGTCGCCGCCCATAAGTTCGGTCTCTTCCTTGAGCCAGCCGGTGCCGATTCCGAATTGAAACCGTCCGCCGCTGTAGCGGTCCAGAGTGGCAATCTCTTTGGCCAACAGCAAGGGGTTCCGCTCGGGTACCAGCGTGATTCCAGTGCCCAGCTTGATCTTGCTGGTTACGGCTGAGGCCCGTGCCAGGGCGATGTACGGATCGGTGAAGTGTGAGTAAGTCCACGGAATATCGCCGCCCGTGGCAGGGAATGGGCTGTCACTGTGGACCGGGACTGCCGCGTGTTCGGCGTACCAGATGGACTCGAATCCCAAGTCTTCGGCAGTTTTGGCCATGAATGCCGGGTCGATGGTATATGCCGGTAAGGGCACCGATGTTCCAACGCTCATATTCTTACTCCAGTGTCGATTTTGAGTTTGGGTCTGTTAATCTCCAGCGGGTTGCACCTGTTTCGCCTGAGACTCGATGAGGTCGTATCTTTCGCCAGCCATCAAGCCGACTCTGGGCACGTCTTCGTTCAGCAGATAACCTTCAGAGACAAGGTCTCTAGCCACGCCTTCCACCCTGTCTAGGTAGTCGTCCTTGGAGGCATAGCGTTCTTCCACGGATGGCCGTGGGTCTGAGATGTCCTGGCGCTCCTGCCGGGTGAAAGTGAATGGTACGGTTGAGCCCATAATTTTATGCGTCTGGTCTGGCCCTCCGGTGTCGGAGTGACGGAGGTTCCAGCCGGTAACGGTAGCCAAGGGAACCTCTACGTCTGGTAGACGTATACCGGCCACCTCGTTGCCGTCGGAGTCAACGGCGGAGACAAGGGCAGGGTATGGCGCTCCGTAGACGGGGGGGAGATTTTCAATGATCCCTTGGCGGGGTCCGAAATCGTACCGAGACAGGTGCCTCAGGTGTCCCGGAAATCCGAACCCTGGGATAGCTTGGTAGACGGATCGTAAAGACTCACCGGGAACCGCTGTCCCTTCGTCTAGCCGGGCGTGTTTGCTGGGCGGCGGAGCAGTATTGTTGGTGACCCAGGCGTCAAGGTTGGCCACGGCTGACCGCAAAAGGGGACGCCAGTCGACCCAGTTAAATGGGTGCTTGCCGACAGCACCCGTGGGCTGGGTGTGGGTTAGAGGCAGGGCTCCGGCGCTGTGCTGTGTGCTGGAAAAGTGGTAGATCCGCACTTGGTCGTAAGGGGTTATGTCCCTGACACCAGTGGAGTCCATATGGGTTAAAGCGCTGTGGCCGCCCCAATATTCACTGGAGGTGTTGGTAAAGAAAATCTTCGGCACTTTTGCCCTGCCCTTCAACCGTTTGAGCAGGCCGTCGGTCTGGCCTGTCTCCGGATCAGTCTGGTCGATGTCGGCGAAAGGGAAGAGGCTGCCGGTGCTGGCTTCCACGGTGTTGGACGGTTGGCCGAACCGTTGGTTGAACTCGCCTCGGCGCCCGCCTGCGATGTGGGAGATGATGCCGTCAAAGACCATGCGGTCTTCTTCGTCCTGGTTCATCGCCAGGTAGAGCATGTGACGCAGGAAACGCCCACTTTGAGACGAACCAAAGGCCATGGTGTGATGGATATCCCCGGCGCATGGATTATCAAGGTTATTTGAGTACCTAAGGTAGGAGATGAGGTCTCGGACTCCTGCGAAGCCTAATCCCACTAGTGGCGCTGTAGCGGTTGTGTAGATGCACTGATAGACCTTACCGGCCTTGAAACCTTTTTCCAAGGATATGTGATAGGGGTCGGGTTCCAGTTCGCCTTGCTCCAACCGGCCGATAGACCAATCGGAACGGGGAATAATTGTTGCTGGTCCGCCATCATAATCGTGGACCAATAGCTCGGCGTCTAGCTGTTCTAGGCTACTGGCCGGATAGGGCATGTGCCCCCGGTCTGAGAGCATCTGGAACAGGGATGTCCGGTTTGGCTGGAACGTGACGGCGATGCGGCCGGTTACCGGGCCATTGGCGTCTGATGCATTGGGAACATGGACACGGAGTAACCCAGGAGTCTCGGGGACATCGTGCTGCCAGCCGCACCAGACCTGAGTGTAACCCTGCCGCATCTGGTAACCGTTGCCATGGCCCATCGGGTCCGTCTCGGGGGTGCTGTTTATGCGCATAAGAGACAACGGCTTGCCCCGGTTCACTACGTCGAAGAATAACTTGTGGCTACCCTTCTGTTGGTCGACGGGCTTAATGATCCTGAATTCGGTGGAAAACTCGACCAACCCATCCTCATTCTTGGGGGCGAGTTCTAGGTCAGTGATCGGGCTATTGCTAGGGTCAGACGGGTCAACAGCGAAGTGGGCGATGCCGTCTAGCTGTTCGAATTCGCCGACATCACCAAAGAGAATACCCTCGGCGTATGGCCGACGTTCTTTGATGTCCAAGTAAGTAACTGCCAATGGTTGTCTCCGTGTTAACTAAAGGACTGTATCTGGGTCAACGTCCAGATCGGTGGGCGGGTCCTCACTAGCGAACTCGTGCCACCACGCGGTGAAGTTGTCACTGCCGTGTTTCTCCTTCAACCGTGCCAGGTGGGCTTTGGCCTGATCCAGAACCTGCAGGTTATTGGTGCTTGCCAACTGGTAGGTGCGGCCGGCCCACAATAAGGCACCGGGGACGTCATCACGTTCTTCAGCAATCATGCCTAGTTGTCCGTATGTGCGGCAGATACGGTTCAGATCTTGCAGTTCTTCGAAGATGTCACGGGCCTGGCCGTACCATTCCTCGGCTTTCTCCAGGTTCTTCTGCTGGTGGAAAAGCACGCCCAGCTGGCGGCATTCGTCGCCCTCGGACCTCCGGTCGCCTACAGCCTGCCATTTATCCAAAGCCATCATGAACCAGTGCTCGGCGTCGTCAACGAACATGTCTCGGGCTTGTTCGACCAGGCCCAGGTGATGGAACTCTACACCCATCTGAGCGTGGTTGCCCATGCGATCGCTGACCTGCAACGCTTGCTGGTACCAGTTCTCGGCCTCGTCGAATTGGTACTGGGCGTGGCAGACCGTGCCCAGCGAGTGGTAGACCATGACTGCATTCTCCTCGTCCCGTGCCTCTTCGAGTATCTCCCTGGCCCGCTGGTACCAACTGGCGGCTTCGTCGTATTCGAACTTGTACTGGGAGCATAAGCCGAGGGAGCGGTAGTCCTTGACCATCTCCTCGCCGTCGTTAATGCGCTGGTGTATATCCAGCGCCTTGCTGAACCATTCCTTGGCTTCGGTGTAGCGTCGGCGGTACTGGCAGACCATGCCCAGTCCGTAATAATCGTCGGCCACCGTCTCTTCATCTTCGCCGCCCTCAATAATGGCCAGGGATCGTGTGTATAGCTCCTGGGCCTCTTCTAGTTGCCACCGGTTCTGCGCCACCTGACCCATCTGGTGGAATACAGCGGCTGTGCGCGGGTCGGAGTCGCCGTCATCTTGGCTGGATAGGTATTCCAGCAATTGCTGGTTCAGTCCGTCTGCTCGCTCGAACTCCCTGGTCTCGATGCACTCACTGGCCTCGGTGCCGAGGAGGTACAGCCAGAGTTGGATGCCGCCGGTCTGTTCCGCTTCCTCTGCGGTGGCTCCAGTTACCTCGAGCAACTGCCGGCGTAGGCGCCGCAGTTCCGGGTAGCGTTTCTGCATGCGGAAGACCTGGGCCAAGGGTTGCACAAGCAGTTGAGCGTTGTCCCACTGCCCCGCTTCCAGGGAAAGTGCCAGCGCCTGGGTGATGTTGCCTTCTTCAGCCAGGATAGCGGTGGTGCCGGCGTCCTGGTTCTCGTAGAGGGTCTCCATGAAATAATCGGCGGTGTCTGCGTAGACCCGTACCACTTCTTGTTCCAGTTGTTGTACGCTGCTCTGGGGGAATTGACGGTACAGACTGCGTCCTAGGTACCAAGGCAATGAAGGATGGATCTGGTAGACACTGGGCGTGATGGGTTCTAAGAACCCACTGCCGAGGGCGCTTCGGAGCAGTGTCCGGCACGCGCCATAGCCAAGCTGTTCGCCGGTAACCGACTTGTATGCCTGGCCCTCCTGGGTGATGTGCGTCAGGATGTCCATCATGACCCGGTTCCGGAACAGTGAAAGGACAGGCAGGTGGACCCTGCTGCGGTGGGTCATGCGGGTGAAGGCATGGTCCATTACTACTGTCAGGTAGGAGGGGCGCCCTTCCTCGTCGGCTCCACGCTCGTGCTGTTCGAGCTCGGATTGCAATTCTCCTACTAGGACCGAGGCAGGTACATCTTTCAATAAAGGAAGAGCGATTTCCATGGCCAACGGATGGCTCTCGACCATATCCAAGATCTGAAGGTACTCGGGACCAAGGCGCATAGGGTCAGCGCCGGCTTCTTCCAATAATCTAGTTCCCAATACGATCCGGTCGTGTCCGGTCAGCCCGCTCAGCCGGGTGCTGCTGTGGGGCACAGACAGCCATGATTCGCTGTCCTGACGGCTGACTAGCAATAGCCACGTCTGGCCGCCTTCCGCCACTTCTTTTAGGAACGAGTCCAGGTCGGCAAGCTCACTGTCGTCTAGCAAGCCAGGCGAGCCAGCAGGGAACCCGGCCAGATTCTGCAAGCTGTCCAGAACCAGCAATGCAGGATTTTCTCTGAGGTATTCCGTTACCCATGTGCGCCGATCTTCGTGCCGAAGGTCACCGAAATCAAGCCCGGCAAGGGATGAGCCGATTTCATGAAG
>ENA-UPTF01001470-UPTF01001470.1-marine-metagenome-genome-assembly--contig:-NODE-1470-length-14747-cov-6.498500_pt1 | contig 14747 bp, 21 predicted proteins | sample MGYA00238166_ERZ767019 | MGnify/ENA primary metagenome ERZ767019 (study PRJEB28930, sample SAMN06266391) | marine metagenome | isolation source: Sea water from 250 m depth | place: Atlantic Ocean...
TGAGCCAGAGCCAGAACCTGAGCCAGAGCCAGAGCCTGAGCCAGAGCCAGAACCTGAACCAGTAGTCGAACCAGAGCCCGAACCAGAGTGTGTAAATGAAGAACTTGTTGAGGACGGCTTTTCTTTAAGAAGTGATTGCTTCAAAGATGGAGAAAGAATTCCTGTTCGATTCACTTGCGATGGCATTGACATATCTCCGCATCTTGCATGGTTCAATGTACCTTTGGGCACTGTGGAGCTTGCACTTGAAATGCACGATCCTGACGCGCCAGTTTCTGGTGGATGGACTCACTGGATTGTTTTCAATATTAGTCCCGATATTACATCCATAGAAATCGATTCAGTTCCTGAAGGAAGCAAACAAGCAAGAAACAGTTTTGGACGAGCTCCTTATGGCGGCCCTTGCCCTCCATCTGGAACTCATGGATACATATTCACTCTATATGCACTTGATACAAATCTTGATTCAGTTAGTAATCTCCGTGATTTGCATAACAAAATAGACGGCCATGTTCTCGGAGAAGCAAAATTAACTGGATTGTATTCTAGAAGATAGATTTATTATTTTTTATAAATTCGGAGTGTGTATAAAATAACTAAAATTCTAATAAAAATTGAGGATGCCTTGAAAAAATTAGAGGTAATTAATCCAAATAAAGGAAGAATCGCCAAGTTTACTTTTTATTATATTCGTCCTTGGATATTTGGACGTGGTATAGTAAAGTCATTAATTGATCGAAATAAGAAAAAGAATTAATTAATTAGATAGGTAATGTTCTGATACATCTTTTCTAAATTTTATTCGTGGTTTACTTTCCTACGTTGACTATTGGATTAGCTTCTCTGTCAGATGTTAATGTGACAAGAAGATTGTTGATTAATTCTATTCGATGTTCATCGGAAAGATTGATGCCTTGCTTTTTGTAGTGTTCGAGTACATCATCTACTATGCCGAGAGCACCTTCAACTAGTCGACGTCGTGCGAATAATACAGCTTCTGCCTGCTGACGCCTAAGCATAGCAACAGCGATTTCGGGGGAATAAGCCAGGTGAGAAATCTTGGCGTCTTTGATCAGAATTCCTGCAATCTGAAGTTTTTCTTGTAGTTCATTTACTAGTTTCTCGGTAATCTCGCCTGTGTTTCCACGTAATGATATCTTGCCTTCTGCGTCGTATGGATATTGTGCGGCGATGGATCGTATTACAATTTCACTTTGGTTGGAAATGAATTCTTGATACGCGTCAACTGTGAAAATAGCTTTTGCTGCGTTTTCCACACGCCATACAATCACCGACCCAATTTCAATGGGATTGCCGTTTGAATCGTTTACTTTGAGTTTTGGCGATGTGAAATTAATGAATCTTAACGAGACTTTTTGTTTTTGGGTAACAGGAACCGTCCATACCAATCCATTCATGGTGACCGTTCCCATATAACGTCCAAAGAATGTCAGAACTCGTGCTTCATTGGGATTTATCACAGTAAATCCTGATAACACTATGAGAATTGAAATAATAACAAATGGAACAGTTCCTACTGCGGCATTTTCTCCCCCTGCCCCAATAATTACTAATGATAAAACAATCATTGCACCAAGTACAATAAAACCATTGATCGATAATGCCGGCTTATCTATTATGTCTTCCATTATTCTCTATCTTCAATGCGTTTCTAAAGTATTTGAAACTGCCTCATCGTTTTTCATGACTCCGATATTAAATTAATATATATCATAATGCCTAACATTATACGTGAACCATAATGATTGACAAAATCCTAAACACTAAGGTAGTCAGTATTGTTGTTGCTGTATGGATGGCCTTTCATATATTTATCGCATTACAGGGCGACTTGATTTGGCAGGTTTTCGCTACACTGTCATTGATAGGAGTTGTTAGTTATACTCTGGATAGTGCATCCTCAAGAAAATTACTAATGGTGTTCGGTCTTGGATTTCTAGCTACGACTTCTGAATTTCTTTACCATATATCACAAGGAGCCGCTCCTGGAACAGAAGGACTTCCACCTGCACCAGGGATAGTTCTCTGGGTGGTTATCAGCTTATGGGTAATTGTTGCTGGTACTGCTACTTACACTGGCCTGATTAAATCCGAAAGCTAAGATAGTTAACCTGTCGCCCAATAGTACGGATAATTCTCGTAATCCCCACTAACGTCGCTCTTGAAAAATCTGGAATAATGCTCGTAATCCTTTCTTAACAAGTTCATTCTGTGTGATCTGTGCAACCTGTTGTCGCCTATCCATTCAGGAAATTCTACGGATTCAGGTACATGGTATATTTTCATCGTATTGTTGTAACCTCTTTTGATCCATTCCTCAATCATGGCATTTGTGTATAGTTTCAACGCGTCATCGTATCCCGTCCACATCTTGACGATAGGATGGTTCTTCCATCCTTTCTTGTCATAATCTGGACTAAGTATGTTCAAAATTGTCAATCCTTCGACCCTCTGTTTCCCCAATCTCTTCCAGTCTAAGACTTCTGCTGACTTTACAAAGTCAGAATACGGTAAGAATGTCTGCATAACACGGATTTTGTATTAAAAAATAAAAGTGGTTCCGTCATTTTTTCCTGATGACTAATTTTAAGCTAATAAGTAATAACAACATATTGTCCTCACTTGACAAACACCAAAGCAATCGATAAAGAAATCAAGTCATTAAAGAAGACGTGCACCGACGTGGACTGCGATAACGTTAGCGAATGCTGGAGTGACGAAAAAACCGAATTATTAAAGAAAGATCTCTCTGTTCGAAGGAAAAACTAGTTTGTTATTTATTTTTTTTCGCGTAGTACATTGCATATCCGGCGTGTCCTACAAATAACGTAAGTATTAACCATGCACTCATCGTATGAGAAATAAGTAGATTGCCCATTCCTGCTAGCAGCATATAGCCTGTTGCGAGTTGACCTAAAATAACCAAAGATGCTATGACCATGACGTACTTGGTTATTGGAGTTGTAGAAACTTTCAACGCTTTGTTGGTCATGAATAACGTTGCGCCAAACCCTCCGACTCCGATTACTACGTGTGCTATTGTTATTGGAGCCATCATTACAGGTGTTACTAGACCCGCAAATCCTAGAATAAGTTGAACAACTACTCCTGCAAGTATAATCATTCCGATTATCCGAGTTTCCATATTTCTTGTTCCCAACTCCTAATTTATAACTTTGTCCCACGTCAAACACTATGATGGCAAACGCAATCACTATCAAAGATCTTACAAAAACTTTCGGTGATATAACAGCCGTGGATAACCTTTCCTTGGAAGTTCCTAAAGGTTCTGCCTTTGCTTTCCTTGGACCAAACGGCGCTGGAAAAAGCACTACTCTAAAAATTCTTACATCCTTGATCAAACCTACATCCGGCGAGGCACACTTCTTCAACATCAATGCATTAGAGGAACCTCACGAAGCGTTGTTGCAGATTGGCGCTGTGATTGAATCTGCCGAATTCTATCCATCATTGACTCCTTCAGAAACTCTGGAATATTTTGGAAAATTACGAGGAATGAATTCTGATAAAGTTCATAAAAACACAAATAAATTCCTGAAGATTGTAGGACTTGAAAAATGGTCTGACAAAAAGATCGGCACGTTTTCGCGCGGAATGAAACAAAGACTGGCATTGGCCCAAGCATTGCTGCACGAACCTCCTATTCTTCTATTCGACGAACCTACTTTCGGCCTCGATCCACGAGGCATGGCAGAAATCCGCACTGTCTTTAAGGACTTGACCAAGGAAGGAAAAACGATCTTTTTCAGTTCCCACCTTATCGGCGAAATTAAGGAAATCTGCGATACTCTCGCAATCATCGACAAAGGCCAGGTGCTCTTCTCGGACACCATAAAGAACCTGACAAAGAAATTTGAAACGGACGATCTGGAAAAAATCTATCTCAAGACAATCAAGGAGTCTGTCAGATAATCTCATGAAACGCACGAAAATCAACCGCACGAAGCAATTTCAGGACGTCATACGTTTTGAACTAATCAAATTCCTACGCAGTCGTAAAATCCGCGCATCACTAATTCTTACCGCCATTGTACCGATACTGATCTATCTAATTACCAACTATGTCGGAGGCACCTTCGTGTCTCAGATATACAACAGTGAAAGCAGTGTTGTGAACGACTATCAAATCTTTGTGAACTTCATTCTTACTCTCACTCTAGTTAATGTCATAATGTTTGGAGGCGACTCGCTAACCGGTGATTTTGAAAACAAAACCGGTTATACCTTGTTCATCAATCCAATATCTAGAACAAGTTTCCTCTTCGCCAAATTCGCAGCTGCATCTATAGCAATAACATCTTTCAACATCTTGTTTTACATTATAGCTTCAATTTTTTCCTACGCCAAACATTCTGCCATACCCGAAAACGCAATCCTTTCCCTGATTCTTACAACATTGTTTAGTCTAGCTCTGCTCTCCACGTCATTTGCACTCAGTTCCTTTTTCAAACGGAGCAATATGTCGAATATTGCATTCATCTTTCTCTGGTTCCTAGTGGTTGGGTTGCTGGAATACTTTTTAATTATCTCTGAGATCAAACCCTGGTGGTCACTGACATATGCCGCAGGGGTTGTCGTATATATCTTCGAAATTCCCTATCCTAAGGACTCGATGATTGATATTCCGTCAATACTTGTTCCAGGTCAATCACAAACAATAGTCAATTTCATTCCCGAGGTCAATCTAAGTGTGGGAGTCTTCTTGATCTATATGATAGTCGGGCTATTGGTGTCAGTTTTGTTCTATAAACGCAAGCAGCTAACCTAATTATGACACTCTGATTATTCCCGTCATTCCGTGAAACTTGATCATACATGAATAGAAATACGTTCCTGGAGTGTCAAAAGTAACACTGTAAGTTTCTCCTGGCAGCAAAGTCTCATGAAAATATACTCCGCCATCAGAAGTAACATTTGCACTAGATACTGTATGGACTTCTGAATCAATGTTTGTCCATGTTACTGTGTCCCCTAACTGTATGTTCAACATGGCCGGTGTGTATACAGACTTGCTTACTGCATCGACATGAAATTCCTCAGGTGGTCTTCTTTCTTCCTCAACAATTTCTTTTTCCTCTGACTCGCTCTCAGAATTCTGTTGAGGTAGAAAATTTGAATCTGGCATGCCTATTACAATAACTCCCAATCCCATCACCATTGCAATGATTATTACAATAATTCTACGATCTTTTGAAAAACTCATTATACTATTGTCAGAAATTGATAATTATTATATTATCTCAAATCTCAATAATTTCATACAAAAGGTGTTAATCCATGAATAGTACATTTAGAATAGCCATATTTGCAACTGCATTCGTAGTAATTCTTTCCTCGTCTGCATTCATTTATCCATCGATTACTAGACCCGATGTTAGTCTAATTGTTTCTGTTGACGCTGAATTAAATGGAATTGCCGACGAATACAACAAAGAATATCGTCCTATTCAAAGCGACGAACAGGGTGTCATGGAAGAAGTTTTCGCTTTACGTATTGCAAACCTTGGCAAAGTCGATGTTAACGATGTAGTGATTAATCTCAATTTCGAACCAGACAATGATTGGTATTCTCTCGTATCAATTGAACAAACATTTGGATCATCTACAACTATCTCCGACGACCAGGTTATTGTAAATAAATTATCGGTAGACGAAACTGTTACAATAAAATACACAATATCCATGAATGCTAGTGCAATAGGATCTAATAACCTGCTTCAAAGAAAATCCCAAGTCTACTTTACAGTCACTGCAGAAGAAAATCTCCGTATTTCTGACAATTTATTTAATGTTAGGTTACCTCCTTCGTAAATTTTCTCCAGTAAATTATATCTGTTTATATTATACTTCATAATAATCTCACTTTGTGAGCGACGACAAGATCAATAAAAAACGCGAGAAAGACCAAAGAAGACAAGATCGTAAAAAACAAAAGAAGCGATCCAAACAAATTCAACTTGTTAGAACTTACTCTATTTACCTAATTGCTATTGCTTTAATTGGTTACGGATTATTCTCAGTTATATCTGGACCCCAAATTGGTCCAATGGGTTCAACACATGAACATCTTGACATTCTTGTTTACATTAACGGCGAAGCCTTGGATCTAAATCAAACACGTTATGCAATGAAAAGCGGTTATGGACATATACATGGAGGAGAAGGCGACATAATGCATCTTCACGCAATTAATATACCTCTTAATTGGTTCATGGAATCACTTGATCTAGCCATTACAGAGCAATCTATCAATGTTCACGGTATTGAATATTTATCTAATGACGACGATGTATTCCTAATATTCGTAAATGGCGAAAACATTCTCGACATTGAATACATGTTGATGGACGAAGATAAAATTCTAATCTATTACGGATCTGCTTCCGACGACGATATAGCTAATGCTTTAAGTCTAGTTCCTGATCGTGCAGAAGAAGTTAACGCATCACCAAATAAGGGCGATCAAGTCTAACTTACATCTTTTTTATTTCTTCTTCGAACTCTGAGAAGAATGTAGATATCTTTGGTACATCAAATTCACTCAAGATTGAATCTTTAGATTCTTTTGACAACAAGAATTCAAAACACGTTTTTATGAATTCTTCAGGTGTTTTACCATTTGCCAATTTTTGATGATAATCATGACTCATTCTTACTCTATGCTCTGTCTGACCCGACTCGTCTCTTACTTTTACTTGAAAAATCGCTCCACCACTTGATGACGATAGCGTTTCTACAATAATTTCTGCCATTTTAATCACTAATAGTGAAAATTCTCTAAATTTAAGAATTGTGAATTTCTTATTTTCCTTTAAATTTAGGCTGCCTTTTTTCCGTGAAACCCTTTATTCCTTCTTGAATATCCTCAGTTTTCACCAATTCTTTCATCGCTTCTACTTCTAAATCGAGTCCCTCTTCAAGAGTACTTTCATCGTTTCCTGCGTTGATTATTTCTTTTGCCGCTTTTATCGCCAATGGAGCTGCTCTTGATGCAATCTGCCTTACTATGTCGGAAGCAGCGCGCAATTCTTCACCGTCTGGAACTACCTTGTTTACCATACCTATTCTGTATGCTTCTTGCGCTGTAACAAATTGACCTGTGAAAATAAGTTCTTTAGCTTTTGATACACCGACTAATCTGCTCAATCTTTGTGTTCCGCCCCATGCAGGTATTAACCCTAGATTAACTTCTGGTTGCGAAAATCTTGCTCTGTCTGAAGAAATTCTAATGTCACATGAAAGCGCAAGTTCATTTCCACCTCCATATGCTGCACCATTTATTGCAGCAACAACTGGTTTACCAACACCAGATAATTTTTTGAAAACTTTTTGTCCTAATTCAATCACTGCTAATACATCATTTGGATCAGTTAATTGCGCGAATGATTTTATGTCTGCACCTGCGCAAAATGCATTGTTTCCTCCTCCAGTTAATACTATTCCGACAATTTCTTTATTGTCAGATACATCGTCAATTACTTTATCCAATTGTTCCAAAACTGATGAATTAAGAGCATTTACTGGTGGATTGTCAACTGTGACTATTCCAATACTGTCTTCAATTCTTACCTTAACTAATTCATTTTCCGCCATCTAATCACCTATAATCGTAGAATCCTCTCTTAGTCTTCTTACCATAACGTCCAGCATGATAAAGCTTTCTTATAGTTTGCGAAGGTTGACGCATAGTATTTCCACCTATCATCTTTCTTACTTCTTCTTCTACACGGTAAATCACATCTATTCCAACTAAATCTGATAGTTCAAACGGACCCATTGGCATACCTGCTCCAGCTTTCATTGCCAAGTCTATATCTCTCATAGAAGCTACTCCTTCATCATAACAAGAGTATGCCTCATTCATCATTGCAAACAGAATTCTGTTAACAAGGAATCCAGGAACTTCTTTCACTTTTATCGGCTGCATTGGATATCTGTGGTTTCTCACTGAGGACATAAAGTCAATCATATCATTTACTGTCTCCTCACTTGTCTCCATGCCAGGTATTACTTCTACTAGAGGCAATGTAACAGGAGGGTTGAAAAAATGAACACCGATTACTTTCTCTGGCCTATTAGTTGCTGACGCAATCTCTGTGACAGACAACGACGAAGTATTTGTAGCCAATATCGCATGTGAAGGAGTATTCTTATCCAGTTCGGCAAAGACTTGTTTCTTTAAATCTACGGTTTCCAATACTGCCTCAATTACAAGATCTACGTCATTGAATTCTTTGTAATCGGTTGTCGTTTGTACCTTGTCCATTGCTTCTTTCTTCATATCTTCATTAAATTTTGGTTTCAACGTTTCTTTTATCTTATTTTTTTGCTCATCAGTTAATTGTATCTGATTGGTTTTTTCAATTCTTTCTATTTCTTTATCTGCACGTGTAACATTAAATTCCAATAAACTATCCAAGTTATTTTCCACATTTTCACGTGCTTTTTTCAAATACTCTTCGGAAATATCTTTTATAATTACTTCTTTGCCATTGATGGCCATTATGTCGGCAATTTGGCTACCCATTGCTCCTCCACCTACTACTCCCACACGTTTTACAAATAATACCATTATAATCAACTCGTATCGTATTCGATTTAACTCTTATTCAGATATCTTCTCGAAAACCATTCCAGGTTTGTATGACTTCACAAGTTTTACCTTCTGACCTATTTTTAATTCTTCTTTTGAAGATATGAATGGTATCCATCCTGTGATTCTTATTTTCTCTTCAAGCTCCACAATTACCCAAGCATATGGAACTTCATTTACAAAAGGATCTGGAGCAACAGTTTGAATCGTATAAGTTACTATTTTACCAACATTGTTTATTTCTTTAATTTCTAATTTACTACTTCCACAATTTCCACATAATGCTTGTACCGAAACCCCCGATTCATTACAATCAATGCAACTGTATGATTTGATTATTCCTTCTCTCGTTGCCTCAATTATATCATTTACAAAAAGCGCTTCATCAGTCATTCTATTCACTCTCAAAAATATGTACTGCACAACTTCCACCAGTCGCACCTACGTTATGTGTTAATCCAATTCTCGCATCATCAACCTGACGTTTACCTGCTTTACCAGTTAACTGTTCGAATACCTCAACAATTTGTCCTACTCCAGTTGCCCCTACAGGATGGCCCTTTGACTTTAGACCTCCAGATGGATTGACGGGAATTTCACCCTTTAACGTAGTTCTTCCTTCAACGACGGCTTTTGCCGCTTCCCCTTTATCAAATATTCCCAAATCCTCCATTGCAATTATCTCTGCAATCGTAAAACAATCATGTACTTCTGCGAAATCGAGATCTTTTACACTGATTCCTGCTTGTCCTAGTGCCTCTCTAGACGCTCTAACTGTCGATTCTAGACTAGACATATCCTCCCTGGTATGCAATGAACCAGATCCACCAGATCTGCCAGAACCTTTTATCGAAATCTTTTTTTCTAATCCATTTCTATTCATAAATTCTTCACTTGCAATAATTGCAGCAGCAGCACCATCAGAAAACGGGCAAGCATCAAATAATTTCAATGGATCAGCTACGACTGGAGACTTTAACACATCATCAACTGTGATTCTCTTCTGAATATGCGCCTTCTCATTAAACATTCCATTATTGTGATTTTTTACTGCAACTGCGGCCAATTCTTCTTCTGTAGTGCCATATTCATGCATATGAGCTCTGGCCATTGCAGCATAAAGTCCTGGAAAAGACGCACCTGAACAGCCTTCAAATAAATAATCCCCGCCATATGAGAAATATGTCGTAGCAGTCAAAGTGTCTAAATGACTTACTTTTTCTGTTCCCGTGATTAACATGACATCATAGAAACCCGAAGCAACATTGACATATGCCTCTCTAAATGCAGAACCTCCACTACAACATGCTGCTTCTATTGTGGATGACGGAGCATGAGGAATTCCTAAACTACTCATTAACAAAGGACCTAGATGCCCCTGTTTTTCTGCCATACCGAATGCGTTTGCAACAAATGATGCTTGAATGTCTTGCGGTTTAATTCCCGCGTTTTCTATTGCATGTTTTGACGCTAACATAGACAAATCTCTAGCAGTTAATTTTGATTTTCCGTATGTTGTTCCTGCCGCACCAAGCAGAAATACTTTATTCATAATAACTATTAGATTTTGCAGAATAAAAAAGTAATTACTGGGTTTTGTTTATTGACCACTGTTTCGACATCCCTAATATTGCTCCAACTGTTAATCCAGTAAAATGCGAAAGATAATTGATACTGGATCCCAGTAAAACAGGCGAATGTATGAAAATTACAAACGCAAAAAATAATAATTTTGTATTTTTTTCATTCCAATTAAGAATTGTAAATGTAGTGACTATCCCAAAAATTGCTCCCGAGGCACCTGCAGAAATAATCGTTCCCAAGAATAAGTTTGTAAAACTCGTGGAAATACCGGTTACTAGAAATACTATTATTACAAATAACCCACTAGAAATTTTTTCTAACCTAATTCCGTAAAACCATAAACCAATCATATTCAATATAAAATGTAAAATTGCAATATGAACAAACATTTTTGTAACAAATTGATACAGATTCTCGCCTGAAAAAATTAATTGATTTACTTGTGCGAATCGGAATAAATTATCGCTCTTAATACAGAACATTCTCCAGGGTATGTCCCCGCAAACCGTGCTTCCAAGTATAACATTAAGAATAAGAAAAACCAAAAAATTTACCGCTAATAAAAAATACGTTCCTTTAATCTTCATCTTTACATTCACGTAATTATCTCGTACTAATAGAATATTTCCTTGGATAAGATTATTATGCAATGAATATACATTATGAATAATTTGACATCTTCAAACGAAGAAATCGATATGATTAAGGATGTAATCAAAGATTTTGGAGTAAATGAAATCACTCCTGTTGCATCTGATATCGAATTAAATTCTGAAATTCCTAGTTCAATTCTGAAACAAGTTTCAGAATTGGGTTTGTATGGAATGCTTGGTTCCAGTGAATATAACGGTGCAGAAACTGGTTTCTCTACATTTATACACGGAATGTTGGAACTTGCGAAATACTCTCCTGCATTATCTGCTCTTCTAATGTTCCAAAATACCTTTTCAGTCCAACCTATCACGCAATTTGGTTCAACAGAACAAAAAGAATCTATCCTGGGAGATCTGAATACTGGCAACAAGCTTGGGACTGCGTTGATCGATGACAATGGAGGAACATTAAATATCCGTACCATAAACACCGAAGCCATGGATGAAGGAGATAGCCTCTCGATTAGCGGAACTAAAAAGTTCGCTTTTAACGGAGCAATTGCTGATTATTTCATCGTTTTATGCAATATCGGAACAAATCCCTGTTTTGTATTGATTGAAAAAGATAACCCGGGTGTTTCTGTAGGCAATCCAATTGATACTGTAGGATTGCGCGGTAACAAATCAGTTCCAGTTTCCTTTTACAGTTGTAATGTACCAAAAACAAATATTATTGGTTCTCCTACCGACACGAATAAAATAATTCATTCCATCCAAGAAAGTTTCTGGATGGGTATTGGCGCAATAAGTAATGGAGTCATGCAATCGGCCCTTTCTCAAGCTATAAAGTATTCTAATGAACGTCAACAATTTTCAAAACCAATTAGTAGTTTTGAAGCAATCCAAAATAAACTTTCTAACATCTCTACAGACATCGAAGTTTCACTTGCTATGTTGGAAAAAGCTTGCAAATCAAAAGACGCTGGAGAAGATATACTCAGGCAATCTGCAATGACAAAGATATTTACAACTGATAAAGCTCAACAGAATACAAAGTTAGCCTTGTTAGTACATGGCGGTTATGGCTTCATCAAGGATTATCCTGTTGAAAGAACTGTTCGAGACGCCGAAACATTGAAAACCATATGTGATTCTAATGACGATTTACGCTTAATCGTCTCTAAACCATTCGTTAGTTAGTCTTCATCATCTTTCTTGCGATATCCTTAAAGTAATCATCTTTCCATTTATTATCAATGCCATTCGAATTTTCTTTCACAGAAGAACAAGAGAAATTCCGTCGTGACGTACGCGAATTTATCCATAATGAAATTATGCCCACCGTGGCTAACTATGACAAGATTGAAAAGCTTCCAATTGAAAACATGGAAAAAATGTCCGAACAAGGATATTTCGGTTTAACTGTTCCAGAAAAATTCGGAGGAAAGGGATTATCAAAGATCGAATACGGCATACTTCTTGAAGAACTTGGCGCAATTTGCGCATCACACGGTACAATCCTTGGAGCGCATCTAGGCCTTTGCGTTACTCCTATTATTCTCTTTGGCACAGAAGAACAAAAAAATAAATTTTTACCCCCTCTTGCTTCTGGTAAATCTATTGGAGCTTTTGCATTAACGGAGCCTGGAGCAGGTAGTGATGCCGCTAATCTCCAAACTACTGCAACTGCTGATGGAGATGATTTCATTCTTAACGGAACTAAAATCTTCTGCACAAATGGCGATAAAGCCGACTACATTATTGTTTTTGCGTCTAATGATAAATCACTTGGACCGATGGGAGGAATTACTGCATTTATTGTAGAAAAAAACATGACTGGCTTCTCAGTAGGAAAAAAGGAAAAGAAACTAGGATTAAGAGCATCATCTACTATTGAATTGATATTTGAAAACTGTAGAGTGCCAAAGGAAAATATTCTTGGCGATATAGGTGCAGGTTTTATGATTGCCTTATCTACTTTGGACGGGGGACGTGTTACACTTGCTGTTGGTTCATTGGGAGCTGCTCAGAGAGCGCTAGATTTGTCTGTTGACTATCTTCGACAAAATCAAGGCGAAGGAGGAAATCTGTCAAATAGACAATCAATTCAGTGGAAATTAGCTGATATAGCCATGGAAGTGTATGCGTCAAAATTTATGTGTTACAATAATCTGGTTGAACTGGAAAAATACTATGAAGTTATTGAATCAAAAGAAAAAGTTCCAAGACAATTACGAGATCGTGTATCTCGTGGTTCTGCAATCTCTAAAGCATATGTTTCTGAAGTTGCATCTCGTGCAATAACCACTGCCATAGAAATACAGGGATTGACTGGCATTACTGCCGGTTCAGAACTCGAAAGAGGCTTCAGAGATTCATTTATTGCTGAGATTTACGAAGGAACTAATGACATTCAACGTATGATTATCGCTAAAGAATTGCTGGGATTGGGTCTTTGATATGACATCTGAACTCACTATTCTAAACTCCTTCGTTGCTTTTCTTCCTCAGGGATTCATTTTCGGTTTCTTTGATAATTTTATTCTATTACTGGGCGCTTATACCGGAGTAAATATCGAAAAGTACATCGACGATAAAGCCAGTGGAGTACTTGGCGGAGTTGTTGGAGCAGGTTTGGCGAACTCTGTTTCTGATGGTATTGGTGCACTTATTGATCCAAATATGAATGACATGTTTGTCGGAATAGTTATCGGAACTATTATACCTCTATTTCTAATTCCAGTAATTGAAAAACTACGTAAATAATTTCTAATGTTAATTAACAGTGTTAATTAACAGTAATTATATATCAAGAAATCATACTATTTCATATGGCGCTCTTCGACGGATTCATTTTCGGTTTCTTCGATAATTTCTTGTTGATACTTGGTACATATTTCGGAGTAACTGTCGAATACAGACTTCACCGTCTGACCCATGATTATAAAACCGCTAGAAAACTTAGAGATTTTCTAAGAAAAAATTCTAAAGGAGTACTTGGCGGACTTATTGGAGCCGGTCTTTCACATGTTGTTTCTAACGGATTCGGCGCCTTTCTTGATCCAACATTGAATCATATGTATATCGGAATAGCAATTGGAACTCTTGTCCCTGTACTCTTTATTCCGATTATTGAAGCATTAAAGTCAAGACGTTCTTCATCTACTTAGTTAATATACAAATCTTGTAAATATTATCTTGATGAATATTCTTCAAATGAATATTGAATTCAATAAATTCCTTCTTGACTTCATCGATATCCTTAATTTTGAATGTGAAAATGGCGCTGTTGTTCTTGTAGAAGGAAAAAAAGACACACAAGCATTATCTTCACTTGGTTTTGTCGGAAAAACAATTGAATATTGTAATAATAATAACATGTCCAAGATTGAACGTAAAACTAAATCATACAATAAACTTATCGTCTTATTCGATTATGACGCAGAAGGAAGACGACTTACGAGTAAAATTCTCATAACACTTGATAGAACTTCCATTATTGAATTAAAATATCGACGTAATCTGTCTTTTGCCTCAAATGGAGGTATTAGGCGTATAGAAGAACTCTCAAAACTATCTCCATATGTACTTTTAACAGAAAATTTTATATAATTATTTAATAAATAATATTCAGTATTTTGGTGTTTATGTGAATGAAATTTTGTCCCGAGTGCAGTGCAAAAATGCGTCCTAAAAAAATTATAGACGAATCTAGTTCGAAATCTCGCCCAAAATCAATTATCATTTGTTCTTCCTGTGGATATCAGGAAAAATCTAGGCGTGTTACAGTCAAAGAAAAGAAACTCGACGATACTAAAAACATCAAAGTTGTAGATAGTAAGACTCAAAAACTTCAATCTATGCCTACCACCAAAGCTAATTGTCATAAATGCGGTCATGATTCGGCATATTTCTGGGAAAAACAAACTAGTAGC
>ENA-UPTF01001471-UPTF01001471.1-marine-metagenome-genome-assembly--contig:-NODE-1471-length-14740-cov-1.944759_pt1 | contig 14740 bp, 13 predicted proteins | sample MGYA00238166_ERZ767019 | MGnify/ENA primary metagenome ERZ767019 (study PRJEB28930, sample SAMN06266391) | marine metagenome | isolation source: Sea water from 250 m depth | place: Atlantic Ocean...
CGTGCTCGTGCCGCACGGCGGCGCGCCCGCGCCGGTGCCGCTGCCGGCGCCGGCGCCCGCGCCCGGCACGCCCGCCGCCGCCGAGGAGGCTCCGGTCGCTGCGGAGGCGCCAGCTGCCGCCGCGCCGGAGGATGCCGCTCCGGCCGACGCGGCGTCCAACGCCGAGGAGGCGATCTGTTCAGGTGTGACCGGTACGTGCTCACTGCGGCCGGAGGTGTCGCCCGCGCCGGTCACAGCGCACGAGATGATGACGTCACGGTTCATAGATCGGGTCACGAGGCCCTCTGCTTCCCGTCTCCCTCCCGACCGGGAGGTTGACTGTCCCACTGTTGTACTACCTGTCCCATTGTCCCGAGAACGGGCCTTGCGTAGGCTTACCCTCGGCCCGGATCACCGTCCCTGACGGGATGAGGGGTCCCGGTCCGTCCCAGAATCCGCGCAGGCTACCCCGCCGTCCGCACCACATGTGCCGGCGTCGGCGTGCCGAAGGAGCAACCATGAAGATCCTGTTTGCAGACGCCCTGCCCGAGGCGTACGTCGACCTCTTGGCCCAGCGGGGGGACGAATGCACCGTCTCACCCGAATTGGGTGCCGACGACATCCCCGACGCCATCGAGGGCTACGACGTCCTGGTCGTCCGTAGTACCAAGGTCACCGCCGAGGCCATCGGCCGATCCAGTCGTCTCGGCCTGATCGTTCGGTCAGGCGCCGGAACCAACACCATCGACTGCCAGGCGGCAGCCGATGCCGGCATCTACGTGTGCAACGTGCCCGGCACCAATGCGATCGCGGTGGCCGAACTTACCCTCGGCCTGCTGCTGGCCGTGGACCGCCACATCCCGGCAGCCACCGGTGACCTCAAGAACGGCATGTGGGACAAGAAGGGCTACTCGAAGGCCGATGGCCTCATGGGTAAGACCTTTGGTGTGGTCGGCGTAGGCGAGATCGGGCTGGCCGTCGCCGAACGGGCCCGCTCATTCGGGATGACGGTGGTCGCCGAACGTAAGGCTGACCGGCGGCACGATGTGGAAGCCCGGATTCGGTCCATCGGCATCCGCCTCGTCGAGAACCTCGATGAGTTGGTAGCCGAGTCCGACATCATCTCGATCCACGTACCTGGTGGCGAGTCGACCGAGAATCTGATCGACGAGCGCCTCCTGGGCCTGATGAAGCCCAGTGCCATTCTGATCAACACCAGCCGCGGCGAGGTCGTCGACGAGGAGGCGCTCATTGCCGCCATGGACGACAAGGGCATCCGGGCCGGCTTAGACGTGTTTCGCCATGAGCCGGACGGCGGTACCGGGGAGTTCAACTCGGCACTGGCCTCTCACCCCAACGTGGTTGGCACCCACCACATCGGGGCGTCGACCCAGCAGGCCCAGGACGCCACCTCGGCCGGCACCGTAGATGTAATCGAGGCCTACCGGGCCGGTGATCCGCAGAACTGCGTGAACGTGGTTCGGACCCGGGTGGGTTCGGCCACCATCACCATCCGGCACTTCGATCGTGTGGGCGTGCTGGCCGCTGCTCTCCAGGTACTGCGACGGGGCGACATCAACGTCCAGACCATGGCCAACAAGGTCTTCCAGGGGTCGAACGCCGCCATGGCCATCATTGACGTGGTGGGTGAGGTCAGCGATGACCTCACCAGTGAGTTGGCCAGTCTGGACAATGTGATCCAGGTCCAGATCACTGCCCGCAACGAGTAGGGCCGGCCGATGAGCGTCCTGCGCCCCTTCCCGGGGCTAGTCGTCGATCCAAAGTGGGCCCACCGGGTCACCACCGGCCCCTACGACGCCTATACCGCAGCCGAACGGGTGGCTATCGCCGAGTCGAACCCTTACAGCTTCCTAAACGTCACCCGGTCCCAAGAGGACGTGCCTGCCGAGTGGCGCGACGACGTGGACTGGCTGATCGGCCAGTGCGCCGAGTCGATGCAGCGGATCTACGACGCGGGTGCCTACAGATCCCACGACCAGCCGTCGCTGTTCCTGTACCGGTTGGAGGTCGGCGACCACGTCCAAACAGGGGTCATGGGCCTGGTCCCGGTGACCGAGCCGGGCGACCGGCGGTTGCTGCGCCACGAAGCGGTCCGTCCCGGTCGGGCCGACCTGCTGACTCGTCACCTACTTGAGGTTGGTATGTCGTCCAGCCCCATTTCGTTGACCTACCGGACCGACGACGTCCTGGATGCCGCCATCGCCGCCGGCTGCGCGGACGAACCGGTCCTGGAAGCCGACGGGGATGGCATCCACCAGACCGTATGGGCACTTTCCGGTGAAGCCGCTGAGGCCCTGATAGTTGCTATGGGTGACCGTCCCCTATACGTCACCGACGGACACCACCGGTTGGCTGCTGCCGTCGAGGCCCTGCACCGGAACCCGGGAATCGACGGCAACCATCCGCTGCGGTGGACCCAGGCCGTATTGTTCCCGGACGCTGAGATGCAGGTCCTGGCCGCCCACCGACGGGTGGGCGACCGCACTGGTCGATCAGCCGAGGACCTGATCGCCGCCCTCTCAAGGGTCGGTCACCTCGCGCCGTGTGCCGACATCACCGAGGCTCGACCGGACGGCCCCGGCGCGGTCGGTATCTACCTCGCCGGACAATGGTTCTCCATGGACCTGCCGGCAGCGTCGGGGGACCGGGCCGTTGACCGGCTTGACGTGTCCCGCCTCCAGGACTCGATCCTGGCCCCGGTACTGGCCATCACCGACCCGGGTTCAGATCCGATGATCGACTACGTACCCGAGCCGGTGGGAATCGATTCGCTCATCGAGCGCTGCGACGCCGACCAGCGGATCGGCTTCGTTCTCCACCCCACCTCGGTAGCCGAGATGATGGCTGTGGCCGACGAGGACGGACTGATGCCACCGAAGTCTTCGTACTTCGAGCCAAAGCCCCGGTCCGGAGTATTCGTGCGCCGCCTCGACCGCGAGGGTCTCGGCGCCTGACCGTGCCCCCTGCACCACGCAATCGCAGGGCAACCTGGGCAGCCGTCCAACAGGCGGTGGTCCAGTGCCCGATGGACGACCAAACTGCTGTCAACTCCGCCGGCGACGAACCTCTTCGGTGATGGCCGGGATGACCTGGTGCAGGTCCCCAATCACCGCGTGCCCCGCCCGGGTGACCATATTGGCCTCCTGATCGGTGTTGATCGCCAGGATGTTCTTGGCCGCCATGGCCCCCACCCAGTGCTGGATGGCACCAGAGATGCCGCTGGCGATGTATATCTCCGGTGCGATCCGGGTCCCAGTCTGGCCGACCTGGTCGCTGTGGGGTCGCCAGCCGTTGTTGGTCACCGCACGCGAACACCCGACCACACCACCTAGCTCGGTGGCTAACTCCTCCAGAGGAGCGAACGCCTCGGCTGATCCGACGCCGCGCCCGCCACCCACCACCACCGGCGCAGTGGACAGGGTGATGCCCTTGGTCAGTACCACCCGGTCGGTCACCACGGTGCGGGCCAAGGTGTCGTCCAGGTTCGGGCTGAACGCATACAGATTACCGGGCGCGGGCGTATCGGCGGCGGCCGCCTCGACGGCATGGTGGGCCACCGTCACCAGATGAACGTCGGCGGTCAGAGTGGTGTCTTCGAGCAGCGAGCCGCCCCACTGGACACGGGTCATAGTCCAGTTCCCGGAGCCGTCTCCCACCGGGTCGATGCTGCGGCAGTTGGCCACGAAGGGCTGGTTGAGGCGGGCAGCCACCTGGGCCACCACCTCGTTGCCACGGTCCGTGCCACAGGCCAGCACGACGGTGGCCCCGGTACTGTGCACCAGCTGCACCACCGTCTCGCCCCACGCCTCGGGACCGAAGTCGGTTAGCACCGGGTGTGAGGCCACGTACACGGTCTCCGCGCCGTGCGCCCCCAGATCGACAGCGGCAGCCTCGGCACCCTCACCGATGACCACCGCGACCAACTCGAGGTCGGCGGCTACGGCTAATGGACGCGCGAATGTGAGTGCCTCCAGCGAGGCTTCCGAGAGGCTGCCCCGGTCGTGGTCGCAGACGACAAGCAGGCTCATGGCAGCACCCCCAGTTCCTCAAGTAGGTCCACGACAGCCGGAGCGGCCTCCGGCCCGGTGCCCAGGATCACCGTCTCGCTGATCTGCTCTACCGGTCGGTGCAGGCGCACCCGCGTCTGGCCACCGACATCAGCGACCCTTTCGTCGGTGATCACCACGGCCTTCTTAGAGGCCAGCCGGCCCTTCATGGTCGGGTATCGCGGGAGGTTGAGGCCCTCCTTCACGCCGAGCACCGCCGGCATGGGCAACTCGTAGACCTCAAAGCCGCCGTCGATCTCCCGGCGAGCCGAAACGACGCCAGTGGACACGTCTGTGAGCTCGTCGCTGTCCACCTCGATCCCCTTGATCCCGTTGACCATGGGCCGGTCTAAACGATTGGCCACCCGGACCCCGACCTGGAAGCCTCCGGCGTCGGCCGACTCGTTCCCGAACAGGATGAGGTCGAACGCACCATGAGTGGTCTCAACCTCGACAATTGCTTCGGCGAGAGCCGCCGCGGTGCGTTGTGGGTCCCAGTCCACCTCGTCGATGGGGATCAGCACGAGGTGGTGGACTCCCACGCTGGCCGCGTACCGGAGCTGCTCTTCGGCCTCGGTCGGGCCGAGGGTCATGACGGTGACCTCACCGCCGTGGGTCTCGGCTAGTTGGACGGCCTCCTCCACCGCGCACTCCTCGTGCGGGCTGGTGGTAAAGCCCAGGTGGGTCGCGTCGACGGTTTGGCCATCGACGGTGACGTTGATGCGGGCGCCGGGCGCGGGAACGCGCTTTACACAGACGAGGATCCTCATACGCGCCGGATCAGGCCTTCATCCGCATGTCGTCCGGATCAAAGACGGCACCCGTGGACGCCACCTTCACGGGGTACAGCTCATTCATGTACATCACCTGTAGGTCGGTCCCAGACACGGCTAGCTCGCGCGGGAGGTAGGACATCAGCAGGTGCTTTGCCACAGACGGGCCGTAGCCCGCCGAGGTGACCCTGCTACATCGACCGTGGCTGTCCACGATGCGACGGCCGTCAGCGTCCAGAACCGGCTCGTTGCCGCCCATCATGTGGCGATCCCGGCCCTGGCCGTCGGTCTGGTCCTCGACGGTGAGTGTGCACATGAGCACCTCCGGGTCACCGGCCTCTCGGGCCGTTTGGTAAGCCTCCCGTCCAATGAAGTCCGTGGCCTTTAGCTTCGGCCGGGCCAGGCCGGCCTCTAGTGGGTTGTACTCGCTCTCCAGTTCGGCGCCCATCAGGCGATACCCCTTCTCGAGGCGACCCGACGAGCCGTATACACCACCACCGGTCGGGCGGATGCCTAGATCGGCGCCAGCCTCCATGAGGGCGTCCCAGAGAGCGGGACCGTTGTCCCAGGCCGTGTAGATCTCCCAGCCGGTGTCTCCCACATAAGAGATGCGGAACAGTTGCACGGGCAGACCGGCCACCTCGGTGTCGATGATCGAGCCATAGGGGGAACCGTCCTGACTCAGGTCCTGGCCGGTTAGTTGGGACAACACCGCCGGGGCATTGGGTCCCCAGAGCCCGAGCGTGGTCAACTGCCTGGTGACATTGGCAAAGGTCACCGAACCGTTGGTTGGCATATGGCGCCGGGTCCAGAACTCGTCCCGACCTCCGTCGAACACGCCAGTCACGATGCGCACGCTGTCTTCACCAAGGCGCATCATGGTGAGGTCTGAGTGGAAGCCGCCGTCAGGTGTCAGCCACGGGGTGTAAACCGACCTACCTACGGCCACGTCGATCTTGTTGACGGCTAGGCGCTCGGCGTACTCGATGGCCCCCGAGCCGGTGAGTTCATAGATCTGGAAAGCGCTTAGGTCGACTACGCCGCAGTGCTCGCGCATGTTGAGGTGCTCACCGATGGTGATGGGGCTCCACCAGCGGTTGTCCCACTCCACCTCGCGCTCTGAGAGGCCGTAACGCTCCACGAGGTCGGCGTTGCTGCCGTACCACTGTGGACGCTCCCAGGTGCGGGCCTGGAAAAACATCGCCTCGAGTGCCTGTTGGCGGGAGAAGTAGGGGCCGACGGCAAGGTTGCGGCGCCCCTCCCACTGCTCGGCCGGGTGGACTATGCCGTAGGTCTTGTTGAAGTGCTCGTCAGCTCTGGACCAGATGTGCTCGTCGGTCCGCTCCTCGTCGTAGAAGCGGGAGATGTCAGCACCGTGGACGTCGATCACCCGGGGGTAGCCGTGGGTCATCCACTCGGCGACTACCTGGGCCATGCCTGGACCCTCCTTAACCCATACCGCTGCTGCCGACCAGAGGTTTCGCACCTCGGTGGTCTCACCGAGGCACGGCATGGTATCGGGGGTGAGCGAGAGCAGACCGTTGGTGGCGTACTTGATCTCGGCATCGCCGAGCATGTCCATCAGCTCAATGGCTGACTCCATCTGGTCGTCGAAGTCGTCCGGGGTGAACGGCATCTCCGTCGGCGATAGTGCGGCTTCAGCGTTGGATGGGATCTCGTCCGGGTGGTGAAGGATCGGCCGGTGGCCGTAGGACCCGATCTCCATGGAGCCCGAGGACTGCCGCTCATAACAGAAGGTGTCCATGTCGCGGACGATCGGATAGCCGATCTCGTTGTTGGTCTCGGCGAGGACGTCCATGGGGCCCACGTCGGCCATCTGGTGGACGGCGGGAACCAGCGGAATGGTGGCACCGGCCATGTTGGCGATGCGGTTGGACCAGACGCCACAGGCCACGACCACGTAGTCGGCCTCGACGGTGCCTTTGTCGGTCACCACGGCCTTGACGGTGGTAATGCCACCCTCGCCCTCGGCAGTCTCGATATCCAGCACTTCGGTGTTGGCGAAGACTTGGCAACCGACAGTCTCGATAGCCTCGCGGCGCATGGTGGTGCCCGTCTCGAGCGAGTCCACCACTGACACCGTCGGACAGTAAAAGCCGCCGAGAATGACATCGGCATTGATGAACGGCACCAGTTCCTTGACCTCGGCGGGGGTCAGCATGTGTGCCTCTATGCCCCACGCCTTGGCTGACGTCATACGGCGGGCGAGTTCATGCAGCCGCTCAGGGGTACGGGCCACCTCGATGCCGCCAGAATCAACCGACATCTTCATGTCGCGATACTGGTTGGCGCTCTGCTCACCAAGCAGGGCCATCTCCTTGTTGTGATCCACCGGGAAAATGAAGTTCGAGGCGTGACCGGTCGAACCTCCGGGGTTGGGCAACGGGCCCTTGTCCAGCAGGACTAGGTCGGTCCACCCCAGACGGGCCAGGTGGCCGACGAGGCAGTTGCCGACGATGCCGGCACCGATCACGACGACGTTGGCGCGAGCCGGGAAGTCACTCATTCGACTGTTCTCCTGCGACACGGCCCGGGACGGTCCGACCATGGAGGTGGGATCGGCCAGGGACGGTTGGGTCGTTACCCGACGGCGGACGCCGAGAGGCGTGGGGAGCGTACCCATCCCCTCCCAAAGATGCTGGCGGAGGGGTAACTTTCGCGTTACACGGTTGTGCCGGGACTCCGGTTCTCCGACACCGTGGATCTCGACCAGTGGAGGACCCCCGATGACGGAGCCACAACGGGTGCTAATCACCGGAGGTGCCTCGGGCATAGGGCGGGCCATGGCTGAGGCGTTCGGCGCAACAGGCGCTCGCGTTCACGTCGCCGATCTAGCCCACGCCCGAGGTGGCGAACCCGACGGCTGTGGCTTCACCGGGGTAGACGTCTCCGATCCCGTCGGCGTCGATGAACTGTTCGAGGAGTTGCTAGCCCCGACCGACGCCGGAGGTCTCGGGGGTCTGGACGTGCTGTGTGCAAACGTCGGCATCGCTGGTCCGACCGGCCCCGTCGAGGACCTCGACGTTGAAGGCTGGGACCGAACCATGGCCGTCAACGTCCGCAGCGCCTTTCTCTGCTGCCGCCGGGCCGTTCCCGCCATGCGGGCCGCCGGGGGCGGTTCGATCCTGTTGACCTCTTCTACCGCCGGATTTACTGGGTTTCCGATGCGTTCTCCGTACGCGGCTTCCAAATACGCCATCGTCGGGCTGGGCGACACGCTGGCCATGGAGGTAGGCGAATTCGGGATCCGGGTGAACGTGCTGTGTCCCGGGTCGGTGGACGGCGACCGCATGGTCCGGGTGATCGATGCCGAGGCGGCGGCCACGGGTGAGTCGGCGGCCGACCTACGGGCGACCTACGAGAAGCAGGTATCGATGCGGACCTTCGTAGAGGGCCGAGACATCGCGGCCATGGCCGTATTCTTGGCCTCTCCGGCCGGCCGGTTCGTCAACGGTCAGACAATCTCAGTCGACGGGGGGCTCGAGACGCTCCGAACGACCTGGAGGACCTAGGCACGGTCCCAGTCCGACCCCCGGAGGACCGGGTATCACGCCACATGACCCAGGGCGGCCGAAATCTCGGAAGCCGCCGAGCGTGTCCGGTCGCTGACGATGCCCCGCAGTGCCGGATCGGGGAACCGATAGCTCGGGCCGTGACTGTGCAGGGCCCCCACGACAGCACCGGACTGGTTGAACAGAGGGGCGGCCACCGAGTTAATGCCAACGGCGAACTCCTCCTCCATCCAGATGTACCCGACCTTTCGGATCTCGGCTAGACGGCTTTGAATCTGCTCCGGATGGATGACCGAGCTCGCCGTGTACCGATCCAGCTTTCGGTCGAGGTACCGGTCGACGGCCCCCTCAGGCCAGTGGGCCAGGATGACCATGCCTGAAGGCACGATATGCATGGGCAGGCTGACCCCAGTCCAGTCACGGACCTGGACGGGGTTCGCACAGTCCAGTTGGCCGATGTAGTGGACGTCGTATCCGGCCGGGATGGACAGGCCCACCGCCTCCGCCACCAGGTCGACCAATTCCTGCATGGTCTTGTGGGCCACGGCTAGCAAGCTCTGTGTCGGATCCACGCTGGCTGCCAAGGTCACTAGTGCCGGCCCGATTAAATAGCTATTTTCGTCGGGAATCCGCTCGACAGCGCCCAGATGCTCGAGAGTGCCCAGGAGCCGAGCCACCGTGCTGGTGGGAAGGTCCAGGCGCCGTGACAACTCGCTGATACCGGCTGGCTCATCGGCTACTTCGCTCAGGATCTGAAAGGCCCGCTCGATGCTCTGAACACTCTCCACCTGTGCCACCTCCCATCTGTCGGGCCCCCGCCTAGAAGCCGTTTTGATCCCAACCGGAGTGGACAATCGCCGACAGGACCAGATATTATTTCCCACAATACAGGATCTTCCCGCCTAACGGGAAGACGGTTTCCGACATTCCGGCTACCGTGACAACCATTCGACCAGCAGATACGGCTGACCACGGGACGTGAGAGCGTCCCCCGATCCGCAACGGAGCGCATCAATGGCCGAAGACACCGGTAACGAAGAAGAGATCATCCTGGCGGACCTCAGCGACGAGGACTTGACCGCCCAGATGCACGACGATCTCTACGACGGCCTCGCCGACGAGATCACCGATGGGACCAACATCCTCCTGGGTCGAGGTTGGGATGCCGGACGGGTCCTGAACGACGCCCTGGTTGAGGGTATGCGGATCGTGGGCATCGACTTCCGCGATGGCATCCTCTTCGTGCCCGAGGTGCTGCTGGCCGCCAACGCCATGAAAGCTGGCATGGCCATCCTCCGGCCACTGCTCGCCGAGACCGGTGCTGAGCCCATTGGCAAGGTGGTCATAGGAACCGTCAAGGGCGACATCCACGACATCGGCAAGAACTTGGTCGGGATGATGCTCGAAGGCGCCGGATTCGAGGTCATCGACCTCGGGATCAACACCGACGTCGAGGAATTCCTCGGGGCACTCGATGAGCACAAGCCCGACATCCTCGGCATGTCGGCTCTGCTGACCACAACCATGCCGTACATGAAGGTCGTCATCGACACTCTCGAGGAGAAGAGCCTCCGCGAGGAGTACTCGGTGATCGTGGGTGGTGCCCCGCTAAACGAAGAGTTCGGCGAGGCCATTGGCGCGGACGCCTACTGTCGGGACGCTGCGGTGGCCGCCGAGACGGCCAGTCGCCTAGTCGCCGAGCGCCGGGCCACGGCCGCCTGAACCCGACGGTGACCAAGCCCACCGATGCCTCCGTGGCATCTGGCGGGAGGACCCTCATCGTCGCCTGTGGCGCACTCGCCCGCGAGTTGCTCCAGGTGGTGGAGGCCAACGGCCTGTCCCACATCGACGTCGAGTGTCTGCCCGCCTCTTTTCACAACACCCCCGACGTCATTCCCGACGCCGTGGCCACACGCGTCCAGGCGGCCACCGACCGGTACCAGCGGATCTTCGTGGGCTACGGAGACTGCGGTACCGGCGGACGACTCGACGCTGTCTGCAAAGAACTCGGTGTGGACCGCCTCCCCGGTGACCACTGCTACGAGTTCCTCGCCGGTAGCGAGGCATTCGCTGACCTGCACGCCGAGGAACTGGGCACCTTCTTCCTCACCGACTACCTGGTGAAGCACTTCGACCGACTCGTGGTGAAAGCGTTCTGGCTGGATACCCACCCCGAAATGCTCGACTCGGTGTTCGGCAACTACCGTCGCCTCGCCTACCTGTCCCAGGTTGACGACCCTGATCTGCTGGACCGGGCCCGGGCCGCCGCCGATCGGCTGGGCCTGTCGTTCGAGCATCGACCTACCGGTCTGTCCAACCTAGAAGCCCAGGTCCTCATTGGGATTGGCTCCCCCCCCAAAGACACCAATCACCCGACTCCCGCAGGAACGTACTGAACTCATGGCTGCCGAACTCGTCACCATCTACTGGCGTGACATCCCCGCCCAGATCACGGCCCAGGAGGGGCGAACCCGGGAGAAGGCCTTGCTTGGCGCCCGCTTCCAGCACGCCATAGACCGGGCGGCCATGGTCGCCGGCATGGACGACACCGACTCCTACGTCGCCCAGTGGCGTCGCGAATCGACCCCGCTGTCAGATGACATGGCCGCCGCGGTGGCCGACGAGGTCGCCCGCATCGACGCCGCCTACGACCCGGAACGCCTTGAGCACCTGGTGCAGTCCGGCGGCATCGAAACCTGACCCCCGTCCACCCGGACAACACACCCTTTAGCAGAGAGCCGTCATCCAGATGACCGATACCATCCTCAGCTCCACCAGCCGTGAAGTGGCCATCGGCTTTGGCCGACCGTTCGTGATGATCGGCGAGCGCATCAATCCCACCGGCCGAAAACTTCTCGCCGAGGAGATGAAGGCCGGCGATTTCAGCAGGGTGGAAGCCGATGCCATCGCCCAGGTGGAGGCCGGAGCCCAGATGCTGGACATCAACGCCGGCATCCCGCTAGCCGACGAGCCAGCCCTGCTGGCCCGGGCCGTCCAACTCGTGCAGTCGGTGGTCGACGTCCCACTGTCTATCGACTCGTCGATCATCGAAGCCCTGGAGGCCGGCCTCGCCGTCTACAAAGGCAAGCCGTTGGTCAACTCAGTCACCGGTGAGGACCAGGTGCTGGAGAGGGTGCTGCCGCTGGTAGCCCGAACTGGCGCCGCGGTGGTGGCCATCTCCAATGACGACACCGGCATCTCCGAGGACCCCGATGTGCGCTTCGCCGTGGCCAAAAAGATTGTCGAGCGGGCCGCCGACCACGGGATCCCCTCGTCAGACGTGGTGGTGGACCCTCTCGTGATGCCCATCGGTGCCATGGGCACTGCCGGCCAGCAGGTGTTTCGACTGGTCCGGCGACTCCGTGAAGAACTCCGGGTCAACACGACCTGTGGTGCGTCCAATGTCAGCTTCGGCCTGCCAAACCGACACGCCGTGACCGGTACCTTCCTGGCCATGGCCATCAGCCACGGCATGACGTCAGCCATCATGAGCCCGATGCATCCCGAGGTGAAGGGGGCCATTCAGGCCGCAGACGTGCTGACCGGCGCCGACACCAACTGCGCCATGTGGATCCGCCAGAACCGTGACCCCGAAGCCAGCGGTGGCGCCCGAGAACGGCGCGGCAGTCGGCGTCGCCAGTCTGGCTGAGCCGGGATCCGAACCCGAGCTGACACGCGACCATGACCGAACCCGTTGAGCACCTGGTGGTCTTCACGCCATCGGGACTGCGCGGGTCGGTGCCCGACGGCACGACAGTGCTGGACACGGCCCGTCGACTGGGCGTCGACCTGGACTCCGTGTGTGGCGGCCGAGGGATCTGTGGCCGCTGCCAAGTAATTCCTACCTTCGGCGAGTTCGCCAAGCACGGAATCACCGCCACCACGAGCCACATCTCCGGACGCGGCACAACTGAAGAGAAGTACCGGGGACGCCGTCCACTTGCAGGCGACAGTCGCCTAGGGTGCGCGGCCACAGTTTGCGGCGACCTAGTGGTGGACGTCCCAGCCGAGAGCCAGGTCCACCAACAAGTAGTCCGCAAGGAAGTCGACCTAGGTGACCTGGCGCTTGACCCCGTGCTGGTCCTGCGCCTGGTTGAGGTCTCCGAACCCACTTTGGACGAGTCAATCGGCGAGAGGCAACGTCTCGTCGACGCCCTGACCGAGCAGTGGGGCCTGGAAGGCCTGACGGTGGCCGACGACCTGGGGGTCGATGTTCAACAGGTCCTGGCTGACGGGAATCGCACAATCACCGTGGCCGTTCGCGACGACCGCGAGGTGGTGGCCGTGTGGCCGGGATTGCGGGACCGCGCACTGGGAGTAGCCATCGACGTCGGTTCGACCACGATCGCTGGGCACCTGTGCGACCTGGCCACCGGCGAGGCCCTGGCCACCGCTGGAACCATGAACCCGCAGATCCGCTTCGGAGAAGACCTGATGAGCCGGGTCTCCTACGTGATGATGAACCCGGGCGGCGAAGCAGAGTTGACCAGCGCGGTTCGCGGCGCCCTCGACGATCTGGTGGGGGACCTGGTTGGTCGAGTCGATGCCGAGCGTGACGAGGTGCTGGAGTTGGTGCTGGTGGGCAATCCGGTTATGCACCACCTGTTCCTGGGCTACGACCCCACGCCGCTGGGCAGGGCGCCGTTCACCCTGGCCGTCGATAAGGCCCTCGACCTGGAGGCCCACAACCTGACCATCGAGGTTCATCCGGCGGCCCGGATCCACGTGCTGCCATGCATTGCCGGTCACGTAGGGGCCGATACCGCTGCGGTAATCCTGGCCACTGGTCTGGGACAGGACTTAGGTGCCGGCCTCAGCCAGCCGGACCAATCCACCCGACTGGTCGTTGACGTGGGCACCAACGCCGAGATCGTGCTGGCCGGTCACGACCGGGTACTGGCCGCCTCGAGCCCTACCGGGCCGGCTTTCGAGGGGGCTCAGATCAGCTCGGGTCAACGGGCTACCCCGGGGGCCATCGAACGGGTCCGCATCGACGCGACCACCGGCAAACCCAGGATCCGGATCATCGGGGTGGACGCTTGGTCAGACGAGGACGGTTTCGCCGAAGCCGCTTCACCCACGGGCGTGACCGGTATCTGTGGTTCGGGGATCATCGAAGTAGTAGCCGAACTCTGGATGGCCGGCCTCATGGACGCCGACGGGGTGATCGCCGGTGCGGGTACGAAACCCTCGGACCGCATCGTGGCCGACGGCCGCACCTTCTCCTACGTCTTGTTTGACCCCGCCGAACTGGGCTTCGGTGGCGACCGTGTCCTCGTCACCCAGAACGACATCCGCGCCATCCAGTTGGCCAAGGCGGCCCTCTATGCGGGGATCCGCCTGCTCATGGACCATTTGGAGGTCGAAACCATCGACGAGATCGGTCTAGCCGGAGCCTTCGGCAGCCACATAGACACCATCCGGGCCACCGTGCTGGGCCTGGTGCCCGACTGCGACCCAGACCGGGTTACCAGCGTTGGCAACGCAGCCGGCGCCGGGGCGACAATCGCCCTGCTATCGGGCTCGGCCCGCAGGTCGATCACCGAGATTGTGGACCACATTGAAAAGGTCGAAACTGCGCTCGAGCCAGCATTCCAGGATCACTTCGTAGCCGCCATGGCCATCCCCCACCGGACCGCCGATTACCCACGGCTATCCACTCGAATCACGCTCCCCGTGCGCCCCGACAACTCAGGAGCCGGCTCGGAGCGTTCCAGACGGCGACGTCGCCGCAACGACGCGACGAGAGAGGGAAAGACCCGATGAGCGACATGACCGACGAACAACCACCGCCCACCGGAGGCCGCTCCGGCCGGCGCAGTGGTGGCCGGGCCGCCCGACAGGCGGCCCGGTCAAAGACCTCGACCGAAACCCAGCCGTCGTACCCGATCTCCTCGAGCGCCCCGAGAATCGGGACGAAATCGGTTTCGCCCATTCCCGGACCCAGCAGGTTCGTGTCGTTGACATGGAAGTGACCCAGCCGGTCGGCATGGCGGTGGACCAGTTCCGGAACAGGGTCGGTTTCCTGGCCAACCATCGCCTTGACGTCCTGGTGCAACAGGAAATTCCTGGCATCCGTGGCACTTTCGACACGCTCGATCAACTCGACCGCCTCGGCACACGTCCGGATGAAATCGGTTTCATTGGTCGTGAGTGGTTCCATGCACAGGCTGACGTCTCGCTCGGCCAGGAGCTGCGCCTCTACCCGAGGCTGCGCGCCGAGGAGACTACGACCTCCTTCGGCGCCTTCATTGGCGTTGTTGTGGTCATCTTTGCTGTTGTCGTCGCCTGGGAGCTTAGGTGGGAGAGGCGGAGGATTATCGCCGCCTGGTGGCTTACCTTCGGGAGGTGGAGGATTGCCATCGTTGTTGTGGTCATCTTTGGGTTT
>ENA-UPTF01001473-UPTF01001473.1-marine-metagenome-genome-assembly--contig:-NODE-1473-length-14722-cov-2.590372_pt1 | contig 14722 bp, 11 predicted proteins | sample MGYA00238166_ERZ767019 | MGnify/ENA primary metagenome ERZ767019 (study PRJEB28930, sample SAMN06266391) | marine metagenome | isolation source: Sea water from 250 m depth | place: Atlantic Ocean...
GTGGCAGTGGGAGATGCTGCTGGGTTAGTCAATCCTATGAATGGAGAAGGAATCGACTACGGACTAGAGACCGGCATGTTGATCGCTGATCTCTTCGATGCAGATCCAATTACGGCCACCGAACAATATGACCGTATTGTCGCTGAGCGCTTCGACGGCTTCTTGCGAACAGGTCGGCGTTTCTCATTTCTGATCGGTCATCAAACGATTCTTCGCAACGGGTTAAGGCTCGCGGTAGGAACAGATGCTATTGCCCGAATTACTTTGCAGGTCATGGGAAATCTTATTGACAGCGAAACCCCCGGCGCAGCAGGTCGCATCATGACTGTTGCTGACAAGCTGCTTGCCGCGGCCGATCCAGTGCTTCGACGCACTCGGGCTGCGGCGTAGGGGAAGCCTTAACCTAGAAGACCCATATCGGCGACTGCGTCTCGTTCTTCCACAAGTTCGGTCCAAGACGCCTCAATTTTCTCATGGCTAAAGGCGTCTAGCTCTAAACCTGTGATGACTTCATATTGTCCGTTTCGGGTGGTGCAGGGAAACGAAGTGATGATGCCCTCAGGCGCGCCGTAGTCACCGGTTGACGCAATCGCCATCGATACCCAGTCACCCTCGTTGGTGTTAGATGCCCACTCACGCATGTGGTCAACCGCTGCTGACGCCGCTGACGCAGCCGAGCTTGCACCGCGCGCATCAATGATCGCCGCGCCTCGTTGTTGGACGGTCGGTATGAAGTCGTTTTCAAGCCACTGCTGGTCGTCAACCATTTCAGCTGCGTTTTGTCCGGCAACCTCGGCATGAAACAGATCGGGGTATTGGGTGGCTGAATGGTTACCCCAGATTGTCATTTTGGTGATGTCGTTGACTGAGGCTCCTAATTTTTGGGCAAGTTGGGCGATTGCTCGGTTGTGATCAAGACGAGTCATCGCTGTGAACTGAGTGTCAGCAATGTTGGGGGCGTTGTTCATCGCTATAAGACAATTGGTGTTCGCAGGGTTTCCAACGACGAGTACTTTGACCGAGCTGTTTGCGGCTTCGCTGAGAGCTTTCCCTTGACCTGTGAAGATCCCTCCGTTGGCCTCCAGTAGATCGCTTCGTTCCATCCCTGCTTTGCGAGGCATGGACCCGACAAGAAGGGCGTAATCCGCTCCATTGAAGGCTTCGTTAGCATCTGAGGTTTCCACTGTCCCGGCCAGAAGCGGGAACGCGCAGTCGTCGAGTTCCATTTTGACACCGGCGAGGGCTCCTAGCGCGGGTTCGATTTCGAGCATTTGCAAGATGACAGGTTGGTCAGGGCCGAGCATGGTGCCTGACGCGATTCGGAACAGGAGTGAATAGCCGATTTGGCCTGCTGCTCCGGTGACTGCAACTCGAACGGGATCTTTCACCTTTGGTCCTCCTTTAGCGGTGGATCGGTCGTGTGCCGTTCTAGCGCACTCACGGCACTAATTACACGTCGAAATGCAAGCTTCTTAAGCCTGCGGGATTTACTTCATACTGGCTATTGCCGCGTCGACCGTGTTTTTGAGAAGCATCGCCCGAGTCATTGGGCCAACACCACCCAATCGCGGTGTCACCCACCCGGCGACGTCGGCTACGGATTCGTCGACGTCAGACAAAATTCGTTTTCCGTCTCGGGTAAGCCCTCCACCTATGACAGCTGCACCTGGTTTGATCATGTCGGGCGTCACCAAGTTGGGTACTCCTGCAGCTGCGATAACAATGTCTGCTTGTCGGGTGTACTGAGCAAGATCCGGGACACCCGTATGAATAACCGTGACGGCTGCGTTAGCTGTCGGGCGTTTTAACGCCATGAGGAGGGCCATCGGACGCCCGATGGTGAGTCCTCGCCCGATCACGCAGACATGTTTCCCTTCGACTGGGATGTCGTATGTTTCGAGCATCAACTGAATTCCTCGAGGGGTACATGGCAGTGGTCCGTCTACGCCCATAACGAGTCGACCAAGGTTGACAGGGTGCAAGCCATCTGCGTCTTTGTTCGGGTCGATTGCGAGAAGCGCAGCTTCTTCATCTAATTGCGGTGGCAGCGGGAGTTGGACGATGTATGCGTGAACCTGGGGGTCAGAATTGAAGCGTTGAATTATCTCTTCAAGATCAGATTGCTTGATGTCCGCAGGCAGTTGTTCGTGAATAGAGGCTATGCCTACTTCTTCGCAGTCACGAATCTTTGCTCCGACATAGCTGTGCGAAGCTGGGTCATCCCCGACCAGGATGGTGCCGAGACCCGGAGTGATCTCTAAAGCTTTCACTTGGGCGGCGACTTCTTGTTTAACCGTGTCGGCGAGAGCTTGGCCGTCGAGGAGTGTTGCTGTCACAAGATGCAGGCTAGGTCTGATTTAGTGCCGGAACTGTCGTTCACCAGTGAAGATCATCGATATGTCAAGTTCGTTGGCTCGTGCAATGACATCTTCGTCGCGCATGGCGCCGCCTGGTTGGATGACCACAGCGGCGCCAGCCGCAGCTGCTGCTTCGACACCATCGGGGAATGGGTAGAAGGCGTCACTCGCGCATGCTCCCCCTGTAGCTCGTCCTTCAGCCTTTGACGCCGCGATTTGGCCTGATTCGACACGGTTTTGTTGTCCTGCCCCAATTCCCCAAGCCGTTCGGTCCTTGGCTAACACAATGGCGTTGGAGGTGACGTGTCCAGCGACGCGCCATGCAAATTCCGCATCTTCCCATTCACTAGGTTCGGGTTGACGCTCGGTGACAACGGTCCATTCGTCTCGTTGCGTTCCGTAGTGGTGAGGGGTCTGCACTAACCATCCCCCTGTTATTTGCCGAAATTCGATGTTCATTAGTTCTGGTGCTGGGCCTTCAATGACTCTGGTGTTCTTTCGTTTGGCACGGATCCGGTCAATGACACCGTCTTCGTAGCCTGGGGCGATGATCAGATCGGCTTGGGCTGCTTGTTCGATTATTTCGACGGTGGCGAGGTCGATCACTTGGTTGGTGGCGACAATGCCACCAAACGCTGACCGTGGATCACAGTCGAAGGCACGTTGATAGGTATCGGCCAGGTTGTCACCTGTGGCAGCGCCGCAGGGGTTGGCATGTTTGATGATCGCTACTGCTGCTTGAGCCGATAAATCACCTAGGTCATGGGCGACTCTCCATGCTGCGTCGGCGTCGAAGAAGTTGAGGTAACTAAGAGCTAAGCCTTCATGCTGGACTGTGGCGTCCCACCAAGGAGAAGTGGAGATGGATCGGTATCTCGCGCCTGCTTGATGTGGGTTTTCTCCGTAACGACATTCGTCCACTTTTTCGAGGGCGAGGTGAAGTGTGGATGGCAGCGGGTCATCATCATCGAGCCACTCAACGATGGCTGCGTCGTAGGCAGCAGTGTGAGCGAAGGCCGCTCTGGCGAGTTGGCGCCGAGTGTCTGGAGAAAGAGTTCCTTGGTCCGACAACTCTGCGATGACCTTCGGGTAGTCATTGGGGTCGCCGACAATACCGACACTGTCATGATTTTTGGCGGCGGCACGCACCATCGTGGGGCCCCCAATATCAATCAACTCAATGCTGGGATCGCTCCGAAACGGGTACAGGTTGCATATGACGAGGTCGATGGGTTCGATGCCGTATTCGTTGAGGGCCGCGAGATGTTCGGGTTTATTCCGGTCTGCGAGTATCCCGCCGTGAATGTTGGGGTGCAAGGTTTTGACGCGCCCGTCGAGCATTTCTGGGCTCTGAGTAACTTCCTCAACTGGTGTTACATCGACATTGGCTTCGCTGAGAGTTGCTGCTGTGCCTCCGCTGGACACGATGTCCCAGCCAAGTTCAGCTAGAGCTTTCGCAGTTTCGATGATTCCGGTTTTGTCGTATACGGAAATGAGTGCTCTCATCTTTGTGTCTCCATCTGGGCAAGGAAGGTCTTGATAGTTGCCGGGTACAGGTCGCGTTCGGTCAGTTTGATTCGTTCATGAAGTGAAGTTTCGTCATCGTCGTCTCGTATTTCGACTGGTGATTGGGCGAGGATTGGACCAGCATCAACTTCGATGGTGGCTATGTGGACGGTGCAACCGGTGATCCGTACGCCGTGTTGGAGCGCATCGTTGACTGCGTGCCATCCGGGGAACGAAGGTAGTAATGACGGGTGGGTGTTGAGTACTCGTCCTTCATAGGCCTCAAAGAATGGTGCTCCGAGTATGGTCCCAAATCCTGCCATAGCTGCGACTTCTATATCGTGTTCCTTTAAGGCTGCGACGACATCGTTTGAGTAGTCATCTCGGTCAAAATCTGTTCCAAAGTTGTCACGTTCGACAAGCAGGACCGGGATATTGCCAGCTTTCGCCATGTCAATAGCCGGACAGTGTCTATCGACGAGGACCGCGGCAACTTCGACATCAGCGTCGATGATGGCTCTACATATTGAACCGGTTCCTGATGCAAGTACTGCTAGACGCACCTAGTGGAACCTAGTTGGCCTTGGCTATAAGGAGGCGACGATCTCTGCCATGAGTTCACCGGCTTCGGTTGGGTTGAGTCCGACTTTGACTCCAGCATCACGCAGCGCTTCCATCTTCGCGTCCGCTGTTCCTTTCCCTCCAGAAACAATGGCTCCGGCGTGTCCCATCTTTTTCCCTGGGGGTGCTGTTACTCCCGCAATGTACGACGAGACTGGCTTTGTCATGTGGTTCTTGATGAAGTCGGCTGCTTCCTCTTCGGCTGAACCACCGATTTCGCCGATCATCATGACGGCATGTGTTTCGGGGTCTGCTTCGAATGCTGCAAGGCAATCAATGAACGAGGTGCCTGGCACTGGGTCGCCACCGATACCGACACATGTGGTGACACCGATATCTTTTTGCTGCAATTCATACAGTGCTTGGTAGGTAAGCGTGCCGGATCTGCTGACGATGCCGACAGGGCCGCCTGTTTTGGCAATATGTCCCGCTGTGATACCGATATTGCATTGTCCGGGGCTGATGATGCCCGGGCAGTTCGGTCCGAGCAGTTGAACGTCGGGGTGTTGCGCTTTAAGTTCGTTATAGAACGTTGCTTCGTCGTGGGCGGGGACGCCTTCGGTGATGCACACAATGAATTTGATGCCGCCGGCTGCCGCGTCCATCACAGCGGAATACACCCCAGGTGCTGGTATGAAGATGCATGAAGCTGTGGCTCCTGTTGCTTCAACTGCTTCTGCGCAGTTCGCGAAGATAGGGATCCCTTCAACGTCTTCTCCGGCTTTTTTAGGGTTGGTGCCACCAACAACCTGGGTGCCGTAGTCACGGTTGAGCAGGCCGTAGTACCGGCCTTGACTTCCTGTGAGTCCTTGGTAGATGACTTTGGTGTTGCTGTCGACGAAGATGCTCATGCGTCTGCTCCCTTAGCGAGTTCGACGGCTTTTTTGGCGGCGTCGAGCATGGTTGGTTCCATCATTAGTTTGTCGTTGAGTGCCGGTTGGAGGATTTCTCGTCCCTCATCTGCATTAGTGCCGTCGAGACGGATGATGATCGGGGCGTCAATGTCAACTCTCTTCAGTGCCTCAATAATGCCGTTGGCGACTTCTTCGCCTCGGGTGATTCCACCGAAAATATTGATGAAGATTGATTTGACTTCAGGGTCGTTGTTGATGACTTCAAGGGCACCTGCCATGACATCGGCATTGGCTCCTCCGCCGATATCAAGAAAGTTCGCGGGCTTTCCTCCGACTTGGTTTATGACGTCAACTGTCGACATGGCGAGTCCGGCGCCGTTTGCGATGACACCGACGCTGCCTTCCAGCCCTACGTATTGGAGGCCTTTCCCGTGTGCCGCTTCTTCGCGTTCATCGCGGGGTTGGGTTTCGTCGAATTCTGCGTAATCCTCGTGGCGGAAGACTGAATTTGAGTCGAGTGTGACTTTGGCGTCGAGGACATGAACTCGGTTGTCGGGTGTGAGGATGAGTGGGTTGATCTCAACAAGGTCTGCGTCACCTTGAACGTAGGCGTCGTAGAGCTTCATGACGACGTCTACGGCTCCTTCGACAGCGACGGGGTTGAGGTTGGCTCCCTCCACCCAAGCTTGTGCAGCTTCTTGGGTTAGGCCGACCGCTGGGTTGACATGGACTTTGCTTATTGCGTCAGGATTTTCTACTGCAACTGTTTCTATTTCGACACCTCCTTCTGCGGAAAGCATTCCTAGGTGTTGTTTTGCTGACCGGTCGAGCGTGAAGCTGGCGTAATACTCTTCAGAGATATCGCTGGCTTTTTCGATCCATAGTCGTTGGACGATGTGGCCGTTGATGTCCAACCCCAAGATGTTGTTTGCGTGTTCTTGAACATCTTCGATGGTTGCCGCGAATTTGACGCCACCTGCTTTTCCTCGGCCTCCTGTGTGGACTTGAGCTTTCACCATTACTGGTGTTCCGAGGCGTTCTGCTGCATCGACTGCTTCTTGCACAGTGAACGCGACTTCGCCGTCAGAGACGGGCATGCCGAACTGTTTGAAGAACTGTTTGCCTTGGTATTCGAAGAGGTCCACGAGGGGGCTCCTGTCTGGGCTGTGCGTAAGGAGATGAGGTTGCCCTACGAATTCGACATACTAGGTGTATTGGAGAGGTAAACGTCTAGTGAAAGTGGTGTTTCGGTGAGCGAATTTGAAACGGGTACTGATGTGATGTTGGCAAGGTGCGAGGGTCGGGTTGCGGTGTTGACCTTTAATCGGCCCGACGCTCGTAACGCGTTACATCCTGAAACGTATGGGGCGTTTGAAAAGTTGTTGCCTCAATTGGCTGATGATCCCCAAGTCGGAGCATTGATGTTGACTGGTGCTGGTGGTGCTTTTTGTGCTGGTGGCGATGTAAAGGGCATGAACGCCCGTAACTCTGGTGAGGCTCCGTCCCAGGCCAGTTTGGAGTCAAATGTCGATGATTTGCGGCAACGTCAGCGGACGGTGTCTGCCGCGTTGCAAAATTTTCCAAAAGTAACGGTGGCCGCGATTGATGGTGCAGCTGCTGGTGCCGGGTTGTCGATCGCGTTGGCGTGCGATCTGAGAGTTGCTTCTCCTCGAGCTATTTTCACTACCGCCTTCGCCAAGGTCGGCTTTTCAGGTGATTTTGGGGGTAGCTGGTTCTTAACCCAGTTGGTGGGTGCCGCGAAAGCTCGAGAATTGTATTTAACCGCAGATCGTTTTGATGCTTCTGAGGCGTTGTCGTTGAACATTGTGAACAAAGTCCTTGAGGACGAAGATTTCGAGTCCGCTGCTGTGACATACGCGACTCGTTTCGCTGAGGGACCGCTGGTGGCGCAGCGTTACATCAAAGAGAATCTGAATCGGGCGTTGGGGTCTGATTTGTTGACATGCCTCGATGCTGAAGCGATGGCGATGAGTCGTTGCCGTTCCACTGATGATCACAAGGAGGCAGTGGCCGCGTTCGTTGAGAAACGGTCACCGCTATTTACCGGGCGTTAATTCTCAGTTTGACGGCTTTTCTAGGTTGGCCCATCCCAGGAGGAGGGTTTTCTCGCCGATGTCAACGAAGTTGACGGTGACTTCCGCGTTGTCTCCTGAGCCGACGAGTTTGAGTATCACTCCGTCCCCAAATTTCGGGTGATGGACATCGTCGCCTGCTTTGAAATTTGTGAATGATTCGGTGGGTTGTTGATTCCCAGCCGCGATCGCTTTTTCGATGATGCGTTCTCGGGCCCGTTCTCGACGTTCGGCTCGTTTGTCTTCATCAACTTCGATGGGTGCTGTAGCTGAAACTGTTGTTCGTCCAGCTTTGTGTATTCCTTTTGGGCTCCGGTCATCAACAAGTTCATCGGGTATTTCGCGGAGGAATCGGCTTGGTGTGTTGTATTGCTGTTGGCCGTATATCCAACGGCTTTCGGCCAGCGTGAGGTACAGCTGCTCTTCGGCTCGGGTTATTCCTACATAGGCGAGCCGTCGTTCTTCTTCAAGTTGGTCGGGGTCACCAAGCGACATGAATGAGGGGAAAATGCCGTCTTCCATACCGACGATGAACACAAGCGGGAATTCGAGACCTTTGGCGGTGTGGAGCGTCATGAGGGTGACTTCTGACTGGTCGTCAAGTTCGTCTGTGGGTGAGACGAGCGAGACTTGTTCGAGAAATTCGTCGCAGGTTTCGTATGCCTCGGCTGAACCGATGAGTTCTGCGAGATTCTCGAGTCGCCCTTCTGCTTCTATTGAACGTTCGTCTCGTAATTCTTCGATGTAACCGGAGCGTTCTAGGGCGAGTTGCAAGATTTCTGCCGGTCCATCTGAGACGCGGTTTGAGAGCTGTCGGATCAGTTCTGTGAAGTTGGCGAGTCCTTTCTTTGCAGGGCCGCTGATTCCTACTTCTGGCCAGTTGTTCAGTGCTTCGTTGAAGGGCACCGCGTTGCTGTTGGCGTATTGGTCGAGTCTGGCGAGGCTGCTGTCGCCTATGCCGCGTTTAGGTACGTTGAGGACCCGTTTGAGTGAGACTTCGTCGGTGGGGTTGACGATGGCTCGTAGGTAGGCGAGCGCGTCCTTCACTTCTCGTCGGTCATAGAAGCGGGTGCCACCGACGACTCGATATGGGAGGGAGGCAGCTGCGAGGCGTTCTTCGATGATTCGACTTTGTGCGTTCGCTCTGTAGAAGATCGCGACGTCGCTCCATCTGAGGCCTCCTTGTTCGTGGCGTCGTTGCAGTTCACCGATAATCCAGGCTGCTTCGTCGACTTCGTCGTCGGCTCGGTACAGGATGACCTTGTCTCCTGTTGATTTATCGGTCCATAGTTCTTTGGGTTTTCGTCCGAAGTTGTTGGAGATGACGGAGTTCGCTGCGTCGAGGATGGTTTGTGTGGATCGATAGTTCTGGTCGAGTACGACGACACTGGTGTCGGGGAACGCTTTTTCGAATTCAAGAATGTTTCGTATGTCGGCACCGCGAAAGGCGTATACGGACTGGTCGCTGTCGCCGACGACGAAAACGTTTCGGTGTTTGTCTCCCAGTTTGAGAACAATGTCATTTTGGGCGGGGTTGGTGTCTTGGTATTCATCTACGAGGACATGCTGGAACCGTTCTTGGTAGTGCTTGAGGGCCTCGGGGTAATTGTTGAAGAGTTCGACGGTGACGGTGAGGAGGTCATCGAAATCCATAGCGCCTGCTGTGCGGAGGCGTCGTTGGTATTCGTTGTAAATCTCTGCGACTTTTCGATCGAAAATTCCGTCGGCCCTCTCGAGTGCTGTGTCGGTGGATATGAGCTCGTTTTTGAGGTTGGAGATGTGCGCATGAACGCTTCGGGCGACGAATTTTTTGTTGTCGAGCCCCAGGTCGCGTACAACATATCCGGTGAGGCGGGTCGCGTCGGCTTGGTCATAAATTGAGAATGCGCTCGGATATCCGAGTTGTTCGGCGTCGCGTCGGAGGATGCGAACGCATGCCGAGTGAAAGGTAGACACCCACATTTTTTCTGCGACAGGACCCACCAACGCTGCGACTCGGTCTTTCATTTCTTGGGCGGCTTTGTTGGTGAACGTGATGGCGAGGATTTGGAATGGGTTGATGTTGTCTTCTTGAATGAGGTGGGCAATGCGGTGGGTGAGGACCCGTGTTTTCCCTGAACCTGCGCCAGCGACGACGAGCATTGGTCCATCTCTGTGGATCACGGCGTCGTGTTGTGCGGGATTGAGGTCTTGGAGGATGTCGTTGGCGTTCATCACAAAGTTCAGGTGGTGTAGTCGGCGTTGATACGAACGTATCCATCTGTCAGGTCACATCCGTACGCTGTGAAGGTTCCGTCGCTGATACCGAGATCCGCGGTGATGTGGACTTCGTCGCCCGCGAGATAGGTCTCCAGTTCGCTGAGTGTTTGTGGGGTAGCTGGGGTGGGGTACACCTCTTGTTTGCCGAATTGGATGGCGACGTTGTGTTGGTCGATGTCGGCGTCGTCGCATTTTCCGATGGCCATGGCGACGCGACCCCAATTTGGGTCACAGCCGTGGACTGCTGTTTTAACGAGTGGGGAGTTAACGATGGCCTTCGCCACTCGTCGAGCTTGTTCGTTGTCGCGGGCTGAGGTGACGTTCACAACGATAAGTGTTTCTGCGCCTTCTCCGTCTGCGGCGAGTTGGCGAGTGAGATTAAGGCATACCTCTGACAAGGCTGTTTCGAATTGGTTTTCGTCGACGGGCCCAGCTTGTCCTGACGCTAAGACGATGGCCATGTCGCTGGTCGAGGTGTCGGTGTCGACGCTAAGAGCGTTGAAGGTGTGATGGACAACTCGACGAAAGGTTTGGTCAAGGGTGTCCGAGGTGATTTCCGCATCGGTGGTGATTATGGCAATCATCGTCGCCATGTCCGGTTCGATCATGCCAACGCCTTTTGCGATCCCGACGATGGTTGCTGGTCCAGCAGAAGCTGAAGCGACCTTTGGGTGCGTGTCGGTTGTCATGATTGCTGTGGCGGCCAGTTCGGCTGATTGTTCAGAGAACGGTTCGTTGAGTTGGGTGAGGTGTGTTCGAATTTTGTCCATTGGGTAGCGGACACCGATGACTCCGGTTGAGCCGATAATAATTTCGGTCGGGTCTGCGTTTACCGTTGCTGCAACCAGTTCTGTGAGTTCTTTAGCGTCGGCGTAGCCCGTTTCGCCGGTCGCCACGTTGGCGTTCTTGGAGACGACAGCGACGGCTCTCGCGGTGCCACTAGCGATGTTGTGTCTACAGATTTCTATGTTGGGTCCAGCGAAGCGGCTCTGCGTGAAAACACCTGCAATTGTCGTCTGAGGATCGCAGCTGAGCAGCATGAGGTCGTTGGTGTCGTCCTTGACGCCCATGTTGCCTACGTGAAGGGTGAATCCTTGTGGGAAGTCAGTCATCTGTTCATTCCCATTCGATAGTGCCAGGAGGTTTTGAGGTGATGTCATATACCACCCGATTCACGCCTTCGACTTCGTTGATGATTCGCGATGACATGTTTTCGAGTATGTCGTAGGGCAGTCGGGCCCAGTCGGCTGTCATTGCATCCTCACTGGTAACTGCGCGAATAATGATCGGTCGGGCATAGGTGCGTTCGTCACCCATGACCCCGACACTGCGGATATCTGCGAGGACTGCGAACGCTTGCCATATTTCTCGTTCTAATCCAGCGTGCAGGATTTCTTCTCTGACTATTGCGTCGGCGTGTTGGAGCAGTGCAACGGCTTCGGGGGTTACTTCTCCGACGATGCGGACTCCCAAGCCCGGTCCGGGGAATGGTTGTCTCCAAACGATTTCGTCTGGAAGTCCTAGTTCGGTGCCTACTGTTCGCACTTCGTCTTTGAACAGGGTACGTAGGGGTTCGACGAGTTCGAATTCCATGTCGTCTGGGAGTCCACCTACGTTGTGGTGGCTTTTGATTTTGGCTGCGTCGCTCGTCCCTGATTCGATGACGTCGGGGTAGAGGGTTCCTTGGACGAGGAACTTGGCGTCGGTGATTCCGCCTTGTGCCTGTTCGAAGATTCGGATGAATTTTTCACCGATTATTTTTCTTTTGTCTTCCGGGTCAGTGATTCCTTGAAGTGCTTCGAGGAAAGCGTCGGCAGCACGTTCATGAATTAGCTCTATTCCTTGGGTCCGTTGGAATGTTTCAACGACCTGGTCGCCTTCTCCGAGACGCATCAACCCGGTGTCAACAAAAACACAGACGAGTTGAGATCCGATGGCTTTATGGACCAGAGCTGCGGCAACCGCGCTGTCGACACCTCCTGATAGACCACATATTGCTCGTCCTTTGCCTATTTGTTTGCGGATCGCGTCGACGCTTTCTTCGATGACGTTGGTCATCGTCCAGTCAGCTCGACACTCGGCGATGTCGATGAGGAATCGTTCTAAAAGCTCCTGGCCGTGTGGTGTGTGGACGACTTCTGGGTGGTATTGAACTCCGTATATGTGGTTGTCGACATTTTCGATGACAGCTGCAGGGGCGTCGTTGGTTGATGCCGTGATGCTGAAACCTTCAGGTGGTTGGATTACGGCATCGAAGTGCGACATCCATACCGAATCACCGCTTGTCACATCTTGAGGCAGGAGTTGTGACGGTTGTGTGTTCCGGTGAAGTTCGGTTCTGCCGTATTCGCCGCGGCCGCTCCGGTCGACTGTTCCTCCGAGCTGGTGTGCGATGAGTTGCGATCCGTAGCAGATCCCGAGGATCGGGATACCTAGTTCGTACACTCCTTCGTCGATTGTTGGCGCTCCCTCAACGTGGACTGATTTAGGTCCACCGGACAAGATGATTGCTGCCGGGGCACGGCGTGTGATTTCTTCAGCAGTGATTGTGTTCGGCACAATTTCGCTGTACACACGCGCTTCGCGAACTCGTCGAGCTATGAGTTGAGCATATTGGGCGCCAAAATCGACGACCAGAACTGTTTCGTGGGCGTTATCGACCTGGACCATGCGCGATTCGTCCGCTCGGGAAGTAATCGACTGTAGCGGTCATTGATCCCGTATCACGGTTTATTTTGTTTCTTCCGGGTCTTGGAAGGCGGTCGTTAGTAGCTGGTGGAGCAGGTTTGCTGTTGCTCCCCAGATGGTGTCTCCATAAAGTTCGAAGAAATAAACAGGGCGTTCTTCGGTCGAACCGGGCCATGCCCACCGTTCTTCTCGATAAACCCCGGGGAGCAATAATTCAGATAGTGGAACGTTCAAGATTTTGTCCACTTCATCTGGGTTGGCGATCAGTGCAGGTTTGTGTGGGAGGCGCGCCACATAGGGCACGATGCGTGCTTGGGACGAGAACGTTGTGAGGTGGTCGAGCTCACCAATCTTTCGCACCAGTGCGCTGTCTAGGTGTACTTCTTCGCGTGCCTCTCGACAGGCTGTTTCCCACAGTGATTCTCCTGGGTCTTGGCCTCCTCCTGGGAAACTGACTTCACCGCTATGGGAGCGCATCTTTTGTGTCCGGCGGGTCAAGACAACTGTCGTCTCAGGGTCGTCGTACAGAGCTATCAGAACAGCTGAGTGCCGTTTCGGTGGGGGAGCTCCGGTTCGCTGATAACCGATTGGTCGAGAAGCTAAGTGTCGTTCGAGAGTATCCAAACGGATTCGGGTCGAACTGGGCCAAGGAGCGGGGTCGCCAAGACTCCAGCGGTCCGGTCGTGGAATGTGTTGAGGACCGCCTCGTTCGGTTTCAGTCACGACTGCAACCTAGGAGATTTCCTCGGAAAACGCATCGGGGCGGACCCGAAGGTCCGCCCCGATACACATGAGTTATTTGGATTACATCATGCCGGGCATGCCGCCGCCCATGCCTCCCATGGCGGCAGCTGCTGCAGCAGGATCCATTCCTTCTTCTGGTTTGTCAGTGACAAGTGTTTCTGTCGTCAGCAACAGTGCAGCGATTGACGCCGCGTTCTGGAGTGCTGCACGAGTCACTTTGGCCGGGTCAATTACTCCAGCAGCGACAAGGTCTTCAAATTCGCCTGTTGCGGCGTTAAAGCCGTTATTACCGCCAGCGGTTTCAACCTGTTGAACAACGACAGCACCTTCATGACCGGCGTTAGCCGCAATCTGTCGAGTAGGGGCATCCAAGGCACGGAACACCATGCTGGCACCTGTCGCTTCGTCACCATCTAGTGAGAGGGCGTCGATAGCTCCTCTAGATCGAAGCAATGCTGTGCCTCCACCGGGGACGATGCCCTCTTCTATGGCTGCTCGAGTAGCTGAGACAGCGTCCTCTATGCGGTGCTTCTTCTCTTTGAGCTCAACTTCTGTTGCTGCACCAACTTGGATGACTGCGACGCCACCAGCAAGTTTGGCGAGGCGTTCCTGAAGCTTCTCTCGATCCCAGTCGCTGTCAGTTTCGTCGATTTCGCGTTTGATCTGGCTGACGCGTCCTTCGACGTCTGAACTGTCGCCTGCACCTTCGACGAGGGTTGTTTCGTCTTTGGTGATGATGACCTTTCGGGCTTGACCAAGAAGGTCGACGCTTGTGTTCTCAAGTTTGAGGCCTACCTCTTCTGAGATGACCTGACCGCCGGTAAGGACCGCCATATCTTGGAGCATGGCTTTGCGTCGTTCACCGAAACCTGGAGCTTTAACGGCTACAGAGGTGAATGTTCCGCGGATCTTGTTGACGACGAGAGTGGCGAGAGCTTCGCCTTCAACGTCTTCAGCAATGATCAAGAGATCTTTCTTGCCCGACTGAACAATCTTTTCGAGCAGCGGGAGCATGTCCTGCGCACTCGATAGCTTGTCATCGGTGACAAAGACAAAAGCGTCATTTAGTTCACAGGACATTGAAACTTCATCAGTCACAAGGTAGGGCGAGATATATCCGCGGTCGAGCTGAACGCCGTCAACCAGTTCAAGTTCGAGAGCATTAGTTCGGCCCTCTTCAACGGATACAGCGCCGTCCTTGCCAACGCGCTCAAGCGCCGTAGCAATTTGTTTTCCAATAGACTCATCACCCGAGGAAATCGTCGCCACCCACTCCATTTGTTGGGGTTCACGAATCTTTCGCCCTTGCTTGGCGAGTGCCGCTTCGGCGGTGGCAATTGCTTTTTCCATGCCACGCTTGATGATCATTGGATTCATCTCAGCAGCTACTGCCCGTACACCATCATGGATCATATGTTGGGCGAGCACCGTGGCTGTGGTCGTTCCGTCTCCCGCGACATCATTTGTCTTAGTAGCGGCTTCCTTTACGAGTTGGGCACCCATGTTTTCGAAGGCGTCTGCCAGGTCGATATCACGGGCTACGGTGACACCGTCGTTGGTTATAACGGGTGCCCCGAATTTTCGACCGAGACCTACGTTT
>ENA-UPTF01001475-UPTF01001475.1-marine-metagenome-genome-assembly--contig:-NODE-1475-length-14718-cov-2.797418_pt1 | contig 14718 bp, 9 predicted proteins | sample MGYA00238166_ERZ767019 | MGnify/ENA primary metagenome ERZ767019 (study PRJEB28930, sample SAMN06266391) | marine metagenome | isolation source: Sea water from 250 m depth | place: Atlantic Ocean | study...
AACACAGCTAGTATGGCATCGACTCGCGGCGACGGCACGGTCAACACTACGCAGCCATCGTCGGCGAGCAGACGGTGGCAAGCGCTTGGCCAAGCCGGCTTGTTGGTTTTGGGCACATGTTCGAACACCGCGAGCATTGTGATGGCATCAACCGGCTCGCCGGCGGGAAGGTCATCGGGGAAATTGCCGCATACGAACTGAACGCCAGGAACGCCGTCCAGCTTGGCTAGTCGCGGATCGATTCCCACGCCGTTCCGCCCAAATTGCCGCAACAGTTCGCCGTCGCCGCAGCCGACGTCAAGTAACCGTTCAACCTCGGCTAAATGCGGGAGAGCCTTGCGAATGCGCCAATTTCGAAGGACTCGATCGAACCTCTTCACCCGTCGCTACCCTTTCGTTTCAAGCCCAGCACACTGAGAAAAAAACTACCCAGCACAACTTGAAAGCCAAGCGCCAGCGCTACGATCGACGGGATGACTTGGCGCAGCACGACCGACGGCTCAAGTTGGCCAAAGTCGGTTTTCTGCCAGCCAAGCGTTGCAGCCAACGAGCCCGCCAAGCCGCCAACCACCAGCAGTCCGCCAACCACCAACCCGGTCTCGAGCGTGACGAAACGGTACAGATAGTTCAGCAAGCGACTTGGCGGCATCAGGCCCTGCGTAATGGCGAACGTCCGCGTGAACAGCGAGAAGAGCACTGCCTGAAAACCGAGTAACACCGACAGCGCCGCGTAGGCAAGCGTGTGGACATCGAGCGTCGCCTCGCCAAGCTGCCGCTCCTCTGGCAACAGCCAACCGCCGACACCCAAGCCGGTGAGCATCAGCAAGAGTCCCGGATATAAAAACAGCCAACGCGGACTGAATAGCAGCATAAACCGCAAGTGCCGCCAACCGTCGCGCCAGCTCCGCAGGTGCGGCGACCGGCTGCGACCATCCGGCGAGAGCGTCGTCGGTACCTCGGCAATTCGCAGGCCAATCAACGTCGCCTTGACAACCATCTCGCTAGCGAACTCCATGCCAGTCGTTTGCAGTTTCATACGCTCGAATGCATCGCGCGAAAAGCCTCGCAACCCACAGTGTAAGTCTCCGGCCGGGCAGAGGAAAAAAAGTCGACCCAAGCCACTCAGAACGGGATTGCCAAGGTAACGATGCAGCGGCGGCATGGCCCCGGGCGCGATGCCTCCTTTGAACCGGTTACCGATAACAAAGTCGCAACCGGCGCGTAACTTTTCGATGAATGGCATGAGCGCGGAGAAATCGTAGCTGTCGTCGGCGTCGGCCATGATGACGAACCGCCCGCCCGCCGCCGCAATCCCTCCCATCAGCGCGCTGCCGTAGCCTTTAGCCTCGACCGACACGAGGCGCGCCCCCCCAGCCTCGGCGATGGACTGCGAACCGTCAGTGCTGCCGTTGTCGGCGATGATGATCTCGCCGGAGACACCGTTGTCGGCGAGGCAGGCGCGGGCTTTTTGGATGCAAACCGCTAGTGTCTCGGCCTCGTTGAGGCACGGCATCACCACGCTGACTTCGGGTGAATCGCTGGTCTGTTGCCCAGGCATAACTCGCGCTTGGCCAAGCGCTTGACCAAGCTGTTCGGCACACGATGCCCGAAAGGTGGTGGCGCGACAATCGGCGATTATTGGCAAGTTTTTGAGACTAGTCTCATTGACTTGATATCGGTTCTGGGCAACAATTCACGCCGTGCAGACCTTAGTGAGAGAGGAGGCCAAGAGGAAATTTATGGATTTCCTCGAGAAAAAGAATCTTCGTATCACCGATCAGCGGCGTGTCATAATCGACACGGTGTTCTCCACTGAGGAACATTTCACCGCCGAACAACTACTTGAGTGGGCACGGGAGAAAGACCGCTCCGTCTCCCGCGCAACGGTCTATCGCACATTGCCACTCCTCACCGAGAGCGATCTCGTGCACGAGATGGACTTCGGGAAGCCGTACAAATTCTACGACCCCAACTACTCCGACCACCCGAACCATAATCATCTCATTTGTGAGGACTGCGAAAAAATCGTGGAGTTTGACAGCGATCAAATCGAGTCGATCGAGAACGAGATTGGCCAAAATTTAGGATTCACCGTGAAGTCGCAGAAACTGCAACTCTCAGCCACCTGCGACGTGTTGAAAAAAAGCGGCGCCTGCGACAACAAGGCCAGCAATTAGTCTGCGTTCAATAAGACTTCAACCTCAGGTGGTGATCCACCCTGCCCTGCTGGTGATGCTCAAGAGGCGGCAGTTCGCAGAGCGTGGGCGACTCGGTCTCGGCAAGGAGGGTTCCGGCGTGTTCACGCAGCTCCATCCAGCGCATCCAATCCAGCTCCGGCGCGTGGGTGATCTGTCGTAATAGACTGCGCCACTCGATCACCGCGCGATCAATATCCCCAGCGCCCAGCAGATCGGTCACCCAGTTGGTCTTATCAGCGGGATTGGCATGCATCGCCGCTATGACCTGCTCAGCACCTGAGCCGTAACGAGGCGGCAAGCCGGCGTCGAGATACCCCGGCACCGTCACATCGCCGTAACGCTCACGGCAGGCGATGGGAATGCGCCCTTCCCAACGATTCTCCTCATTGCCAAAACGATAGCCAGCATCAAGGTTGGCCAACTCGTACACCAACTCGTCGATCGGCAGCGACTCATCCTCCAACGCCGCCGCAATGCCCAGGCCGTAGCTCTGCGAAAAAAAACTGACGACACGGCCCCGGCGTGTTGGGCTACCGTTCTCTTCAACCAGTTTGAGCCGTTTCCAGAGCAACGCCACGCCGGTGGCCGGCTTGAGTTCACGACACTCGCTGTACAGCCCGCAACCAGAACAGGTCGGATTGACCACCTGCCGCTCCTGTGGCCGCCATAGCGCGACGCCGCTCAAATCGACGTGGGCGGGAACAGCCTGGCGGCCTAGGCGTAGCTGAACGAAGAACTGGTTGTCCTCCCGGCGGAACCGCTCCACCGGCGTTTGGTTTGCCGCCAATTTTTCCTCGAGAAGCGGCTGGATTTTTTTTTGCCAGAGCGGCAGCGGCACCACGCGCATCCGCCAGCCGGTCAGGCGCCGAACCCACTTGGCCAAGTCGAGCCGTTCATTGTTGAGTTGATCCGCCACCTTCTGCTCTCGACCGTACGCCTGACCGCTCGGCAGAAGGACCAATTCACCCGCGCCGGTTCTCCGAAGCACCTCCGGCTCCATCAATGCCGGGCGCAGCAAGAGCGCCTGGCCAAGCGGCGGTTGCACGTCCGCCTCTCTGTCGCCGCTTGGTTTTTTCGGAACGAACACCTCGCTGAGCGGCATCTGCTTGGCCTTGGGCCACGCCTCCCAGCCGCCCTGACTGTTTAGCATCTCACGGACTCGCTTTCGGGCTTTTCGCGCCCGCTCCGAGTCGGTACCCAAGCCGCAAGGCACTTCCGGATGTTTCATCGCAAACTCCATGCCGAGCAGGATTGGATGAGTGCTAAACAGCCGTTCCTGCACGCGAACCGCCTCAGTGTACGGCTCACGCCCCTGCTCTGCCGCGCCATGCATCAGGCCCAGTAGCGACGCCCAATCGACCATGCCATTGCGAGAGAGGAAACAGGGATGGCCATCGCGAATTCGGATTTCATTTCTCGAAACCAAACCGTAACCGATCTCGTCGATGCCACGGCGGCCAGCACGCCCAAACATTTGGTGAATCTCATCCGCTCGGATCGGCACTTCCAAATGGTCGCGACGGTACGAGTCGGCTGCCAATGTCACGCTGCGCAAAGAGAAGTTGATGCCGGCAGCCAAGCCCATCGTTGCCACGACGACTCGCAGTTGGCCGGCCTTGGCCAAGGGCTCGACCACTCCAGCACGTGCACCGTAGCTCAACCCGCTGTGGTGATACGCCACTCGAGCCTGTAACATTCTGGCCAAGTGATCATCCACGAGATCCTTTTGCTCTGCCGTCAACTGCAGCGGGTTGGGATTCGGCAGGTTACGTGCAATGTCGGTGGCGAGCGCCTTGGCCGCGCGGCGGCGCGGTGCAAAAACCAAAATCGGCCCAAGCCCCTCTGCCAGCGCCTTGGCCGCGAACCTCGGCCAATAACCGCGAATCTCTGACGGGACATTGTAGTTGAGCATCCCGGCATAAACCTCCTCGAGCGGCACCGGACGGTCGTCATGCCACACCCACTCAGCCTGCCTGCCTAGGCGCTGCAGCCAGGCGACAACATGCCTGGGATTGGCCACGCTGCCGCTGAGCATCAGGAGTTGGGTCTGCGGCGGTGCCATGGCAATGGCCAACTCATAATTGAGACCACGGTCAGCGTCGCCAAGCATTTGATACTCGTCGATCACCAATAACCTCGGGCCGTCGCCAGTGATGAGCCTGTTTTTCTGTGTCTCGAGCGTGGCAACAATGACCGGCGCGTCGAGGTTCTCCGACAAGTCGCCGGTGGCGATGCCCACGTTCCAGCCGCGCGCCCTCCACTCGGCCAGCTTGTCATTGGCCAAGGCACGCGTCGGCACGGTGTAAATCGCCTGACCCGGATTTCGACCCTCGTTAGACCACAACTCGAAAATGAAGGTTTTACCGGCCCCGGTTGCCGCGTGAACGACGACATCCCGGCCGGCCCGCAGATGTTGCACCGCATCCTGCTGCCACAAGTCCGGAACGACGACCTGATCCAGGGCGGAAAAACGATCCAGTTGCGCCCCAAACTCCTGCATAGGGCAGGATTAGCAAATATTGGAAAAAAAACGAGTAAATGGGCGAAAAACAGGAAAAATTCCGTACTGACTGCTGGTTCGCGTGGTTGTTATTGGATTAGGGTCGAGATGAAGAATTGGCATGACCCCCAATCCCTTTAGTACTGTTTTAGAAATGCCGGATAATTTGGAGGAGATAAATCCGGTTACTGCTGCAACCCACTAGTTGTTTAGGGGTTGCGTGCTTCGCAAATAGGCCAACAGGTGACGGATTTGCTCATCGGAATAGGCCGTCAACAAACCGGCCGGCATAAGCGATGCGCCCTGGGCTTTCAACTCGCGGATGTCCCCGCGGGCAATAGTCACATCCTGCCCATCCAAGCCCCGCAATACCACCGTCTGGTTGTCCTGCTCGACCAGGAAGCCCGTGACCAAGCGCCCGTCCTTCGTAGTCAGTAAAAAGTTTTCGTATCCCTCACGAATCTCCGCGCCTGGTTTAATGATGCTCAGTAGCATCGTGTCCAAATCGCCCCGCTGGTACGCCGTCAAGTCGGGGCCAATATGGCCGCCCTGCTCGAACAGACTATGACACGCCCCGCAACTTGCGGTGAATAGCTTCTTCCCTTAGTATGGGCTGCCCGGTTCCGCGGTGACAACCTTAGCCAAGCGCTGGATTTCCTGATCCAGCCTGGACGCGTCCGTCTCCGAGTTGGCGAAGTGCCTGGCCAACAATTGGCCAACGGGTTCATCACGGTGCGAACGCAACATGCTAACCACCTCCTCCGAGACTAGGTCGGCGGCCAAATCACCTTCATCCACCGCTTGCAGCAGCGCCAATGCCGACGAAGAGCGACCGGCCAAGAGTGTGCCAGCAACCTTGCGTAACCCATCGGTTAACTGCCCGTAGACAGCCAGCACCTCAACAGCGATGCGTGGGTCATTGTATGGCTTGAGCGCACCCAACGCGGCACGTTTTAGATCGATGCCCGGTTCAGACTTCACGATGCCAAGCAAAACCGGGATCGCTTTCGCGTTCGGCGCTTCGCCGAGAATTTCCGTGTACTGCAGACGTGTGACCTTATCCGCCTTCACGCTAGCAATGACCCGTAGCGCCTCATCGACCGACTTGGCATCGCCACGTCGCAATCCAAGCGCAAACGAACCGCCACCGTGTCGCGCCATCGCCGCCATCAACCGTTCTGGCAACGCCGCCATGGATCGACCTTTGTACGCTTGCTCAAAACCGGCCATCAGGATTTTTGCCGACTCAGCGTTGGGAGCCATCTCGAACAACCGCTCGCAGCTCGCTAGATCCGCTCGAGTGCCGGCCTTGGTGTAACGGCGAATGATACGATTTAGGATGTGCTCGCGCACGAGCGACTTTTGCCAAAGCGACCCGTCGGCAAACAGTCCCAGCACCTCGTCCGGATGCTCGGCGGTCTTCGACTCCAGCGCCCACCAAACCATCAACGGTTGGTAAATATCTCCTGCATCGGCATCGTGCGTGAGCAACTCGCGAATGATCGGCATCGCCTGGCCGACCGGCAGCCGCTTGGCCGTGGCGGCGAGTTGGCTGCGCACCTCAACGTGCGGCTCGCGGCTGGCCAAGCGGACGAGTGAACCAGCTGTCGCCTCCGGCATGATTTTTTCGTCGCCGAGCAGGCGAACCGTCCATGAGCGGACATGGGGATTGGCATGCTTGAGCGTCTCCCCGCCAAATTCCGGGTTAAACCCACCGCAAAGATTGATCGCCCACAGCGCTTCCAGCGCCGCTTGGCCAATCTCGTCGCGCAGCATGGTTTTCAACAGCGGAAGGGCCTTGGCATCCCTGCGATCGCCCAAGAGGCGGAGTCCCTGTTGACGGTGCCACTTGTTTTTATGGCGGAGCAACGCGACTAGATCAGGCGTAGTGAGCTTGGCCAGATCGAACGATTCCATCGGCTGGCTGCCCTTGGTTCGGAGCCGGTAAACGCGGCCGTTCTGCAGGTCGATCCGTCCCTCGTGATTTCGGTAGTGGTTTACCTGATCGTCGTACCAGTCGCAGACGTAAACCGCGCCGTCCGGCCCGGCCTTGATGTCCACCGGACGGAACCAACTATCGCTGGTCTTGATCGGATGCCCCGTGTCGAGCGTCTTGAACGACGATCCAATCGCCGTGCGGTCGCTCATCACCACACGGCCCTGTATCGGCTCCACGCCGAGGACTTTACCGAGATACTTCCCGGGCAACCCGGCGCCCTCGTACACGATGAAGTTGTGTGTAAAGCGCGGCACCTTGTTGTGCGGCATCGAGTTGAAGTAACCAAACGCATACGGATTGCTCAACGATCCGTGCTTGGTGAAGCCCTTACGCAGATAGCCACCCTGCACGTAGTGGAAGCCTCGCGTGTCGCCGCCGTTGTGTCCGGAGAACACCCGCCCCTGCGCGTCAAACTCCACGCCAAACGCATTGCCACCGCCCTCGGCAAACACCTCGTAACGGCGCGTGCCGGGATGATAACGCCAGATGTTTTGGCCCATGGAAAAAATCTCGTTCTCATCGAAACCAGGCCGCCTCACCTTCGCCGTCACCGTGCTGCCCTGCGCGCCGTAAAGCCACCCGTCCGGCCCCCATCGCAGGCTGTTCACCACCGAATGCGTATCCTCAAGCCCGAAACCGGCGAGGTGCACCACCGGGGCGCTGTCCGGAATGTCGTCCCGGTTTTTGTCCGGATAAAAAAGCAGGTACGGCGGATTGAGTACCCACACGCCGCCACGCCCATGGGCGAGTGATGTCGCGATGTTTAAGCCCTCGACGAATGTCTTGTGCCTGTCCAAAACACCGTCACCATCGGTGTCCTCGTGGATAGTGATCTTGTCGCGGCCACGAATGTGGTTGGGCGGCGCGGGCGGCACTCTGTCGTAGATGGCGCGCCAGTAATTGTCACGGCTGGTCATCTTCAAACCGGCCGGGTGCGGGTATTGTTGATACTGCACCACCCACATTCGGCCACGCTCATCGAAGTTCAGGAACACCGGCTGCTTCACCAGCGGCTCCGCCAGCAATTGGTCGATCTCCAAGTCGTCAAAAACCGTAAACTGCTTGAGCGACTCGACTGGCGAAATAGGCCTGCCCTGCGCTTGGCCAAGTGCGATTGAGAAAGCAAAAAAAGATGCTAAAAATTTCATCCAAAAAAGCGGAACACCGCCAAAATAGCGATTAAGTGCACCCAGGTAAATGCCGTGAACCATAAAAAAGCACGAAAAGTTGATGAGCCAATTCTCTGTAGCGCGGCGCCATCAATCGGCAAATCTACTTATCCTCTCTTCCGTAGGCCTCGGCTAGGAGGGTAATGGGATGGACCACGCGGACTTCTGACTGGCACTTGGCCAAGCCATTGGTGATGTGTAACGAGCAACCGGGATTACCCATCGCCACCATTTCCGCGCCGGTTGAGCGTATGTGCTCGATCTTGCGCTTGAGTAGCTTGTTGGCCATCTCCGGCTGGGTGATGTTGTAGATGCCGGCGCTGCCGCAGCACCAGGTGCTCTCCGACAACTCGGTCAGTTCCAGTCCCGGAATCGCCTTAAGAATCTTCCTCGGCTGCGCGGTGATCTTTTGGCCGTGGCAAAGGTGGCAGGCTTCGTGGTAGGTGACCTTTTGCGCTCGACCAGGCGCAGTGCCGCTTGGTTCGCGCACGCCGGTCTCCACCAGCCACTCGTGAACATCTTTCAACTTGGCGTCCCACTGTTTGGCCAAGTCAGCGTACTTTTCGTCCTCTTTCAGCAAGCTGTGGTAATGCTTGAGGTGCGAACCGCAACCGGCCGCGTTGCTGATGATGGCGTCAAATTCACTCGGCGGGAACAGGTCGATCATCATGCGCGCCTGTTGCTGGGCCATGGTCCATTCGCCGTTGTGTGCGTGCAGCGATCCGCAGCAGCCTTGGTTGCGTGGCGTGTAAACGTCGCAACCGTTCTCGGCCAACACCGCGACGGTGTCGCGGTTGACATCGCTGAAAATAAGATCCTGCGCGCAGCCAGTGAGCATGGCCACGCGATAACGTTTCTCACCTCTAGCCGTTGTCTCCAACTGAATGAGCTCATCGGAGAACCTGGGCTGTATCTCCGGCGTCATGGCCTCGAGTTCACCCAGGCGCCTAGGCATCAACTTAAGTACGCGGCTGCCACGAACAAGCGACTTGAGGCCAAGTGAACTGTACAGGCGAATCAACCGACCGAGCAGCTTCAAGCGGGCATGCTTGGTGAACAGCCACTTGAGCGTGACACGGCGAATCAACCTGCGCCAGATGGAGTCGATGACCTTCTTTTCCTCGACCTCTGCACGGGCATGCTCGAACAGCTCGGCGTAGTTCACGCCAGCCGGGCAAGCTGTCATGCAGGCCAGGCAGCCGAGACAGTAGTACATTTCCTCGGCGAACGTGCGGGTGGCCTCGAGTTCGCCATCGGCGATGGAGCGCATCAGGGCGATGCGACCGCGAGGGCTGTTCCGCTCAAGCTTTGTCTCATCGTAGGTAGGACAGCTCGGCAGGCACATGCCACAGTGCATGCACTGCTGCACCACCGAGTAGTCGAGATCCTTCAAATGGGAAAAGGGAGCGTCAGCAGTTTGTACAGCGGGCGGCATCGGCGCTGGCAGGGTACCGCGCTTGGCCAAGCGGAGTCGAGCGGTGAGCGATGGGTTGAACGCCGGGTGGATTTGTGGCTTCATTTGCACCTCAAGCCATTTAACGAACTTTTGACAATGAAATCGTACTGGATCAAATCAACCCTAACCGTTGCCGCCGCCCTGTTGCTGGCAGCGAACCTAACCGCGCAACGCCACGGCCCAGCCGCTGCCGCCGAGCAGGCCAAGCAGCTGATTCCCCACCCCGAGCTGCAGGCCACACTGTTCGCCTCCGAGCCGATGCTGCTGAATCCCGCCAACATGGACATCGATTCCGAGGGCCGTGTATGGGTAACCGAGGGCGTCAACTACAGACTGTTCAAGCCGTGGGGCAAGATACAGCCGGAAGGCGACCGCATCCGAATCCTAGAGGACACGGATGGCGACGGGAAAGCCGACTTGGCCAAGACGTTTTACCAGGGCAACGACGTGAATGCTGCGCTAGGCATCGCTGTGCTCGGCACCAAGGTGATCATTTCCTGCTCGCCCAAGGTGTTGTTGTTCACCGACGAGAACGGGGATGACAAGGCCGATGGTCCGCCGACGGTGTTGTTCAACGGCATCGGTGGAGTGGATCACGACCACGGCGCGCACGCGTTTGTGTTTGGCCCGGACGGCAAGCTCTATTTCAACGTCGGCAACAACGGCGGGCAGTTGAAGACTGCCGATGGCAAAAAGTTCATCGTCGACAAGGCCGGCAACGAGGTGAACGGCCGCGGCAAACCGTATCGGCAGGGACTGGTGTTCCGCTGCAACCTCGACGGCAGCGAGGTGGAAACGCTTGGGTTTAACTTCCGCAACAACTTCGAAGTCACAGTGGACTCATTCGGTACGATCTGGCAGTCCGACAACGACGACGATGGCAACCGAGGTGTCCGCATCAACTTCGTGATGGAATTCGGAAACTACGGTTACACCGACGAATTGACCGGACGCGGCTGGCGCACCAAGCGCACCAACCAAGAGAAGGACGTGCCGTCCATGCACTGGCACCAGAACGATCCAGGCGTGATCCCGAACCTCCTGCAAACCGGACAGGGTTCACCGACTGGCATTGCCATCTACGAAGGCGGTTTGTTGCCAAAAACTTTTCAAGGCCAAATGATGCACTGCGACCCCGGACCACGCGTGGTTCGTGCATATCCGGTCACCAAGAGCGGCGCCGGCTACAAGGGCAAGATTGTCAACATGCTGCAAAGCAAGGATCCGTGGTATCGCCCGTCGGATGTCTGCACCGCGCCGGACGGATCGGTGCTCGTTGCCGACTGGCACGATGGCCACGTCGGCGGCCACCACATGACCGACCACAAGCCAGGCCAGATGACAGGTCGCATCTACCGTCTCACACCCAAAGGCAAGAATACGAAATACACGATTCCGAAAAAACGCACCGCGCTCAGCATGTTATCCTCGCCGAACATGGCTGCGCGCTACATCGGCTGGCAGCAATTGAACAAAGTCGGCGCAAAGGCCGAGAGCACGCTAGGCAAACTTTGGAATGGCGACGACCAACGCCTGCGCGCCCGGGCGCTGCACCTGCTCGCCCGCATCAAGGGTTTGGAGAAAAAGTACATCGGCGCGGCACTCAAGGATGCCAATCCGGACATTCGCATCACCGGCCTACGCATCGCCCGCGAGCGCGGTTTCGATGTGATTCCGCTGGTAAAACAACTGATCAGCGACAATGACTCGGCTGTCCGCCGCGAATGCGCGATTGCGCTGCGGCACAACGACTCGCCGGCCACCCCGGCGCTCTGGGCCAAGCTCGCCCAGCAGCACGACGGCGCGGATCGCTGGTACCTCGAGGCGCTTGGCCTCGCACTGGACCGGCAGCAGGACAAGTTTTTTGGTGCCTGGCTCGAAGCAGTTGGCAGCAACTGGGACACACCGGCCGGCCGCGACATCGTCTGGCGCTCGCGCTCCAGCAAGACTCCCGACCTCTTGGTGAAAATCCTACTCAACAAAAAGACCACAGAGGAGGAAAAACCGCGCTACATCCGCGCGCTCGACTTCCAATCCGGCCCGGAGAAGGACGCGGCGCTGATCAAGCTGCTCGGCGCGGGGAGTTGATCACTCCGCCAGAAGCGACTCAATGTACGGCAGATCCGCCGGTGTGGTCGCCTTGGGATTTGGCTGGTCGCACTCGACCAGTTTCACCGATTGGCCAAGCGCTTCGCAGGCGGCGGTGTCGTCGGTGATTGACAAACCCTCGTCTCGCACCTTGGCCAAGGCAGCGAGAATGATCTCCCGCCGAAACACCTGCGGTGTCTGCACGGTCCAAAGATTTTCCCGATCCACCGTCCCTACGATTTGTCCCTCGCCATCGCCGCGCTTGAGCGTGTCAGCCAGTCGCCTGGCAAGCACGGCCGCACCCATTTCACGAGCCGTAACCAAGGCCAATTGAATAGCGGCCAACGGCGTGCACGGTCGCGCGCCATCCTGTATCGCGATAATCTCCGATTCGGCGGTGGTGGCATTGACACCGTTCCAGACGGAGTCCTGCCGCTCCACTCCACCAGCGACGAATTGCCACGGCTTTTGCGTGTCGATGCGCTTGGCCAAATCCACCAATGCAGGCCGCACGTCATCTCGGGTAACCAAAATGATCTCGTCCGCCTCGGATAACAGATCAAACCGCCGCCAAGTGTGCCCGAGCAGCGGCAGACCAGCGATGTCGAGAAACATCTTGTCGCCCCGCCCCATCCGGCTGCCGCTACCAGCAGCAACAATTACAATGGAAACACCCGGCATAAACGCAGATCAGGCGACAAGGTCATGCGCAACGTGCCCGTGGACATCGGTGAGCCGCATGTCGCGGCCGTCGAAGAAGTAGGTCATCTTTTTGTGATCCATCCCCAGCAGGTGCAGCATCGTTGCGTGCATGTCGTGAATCTCGAGTTTGTTTTCCACCGCGTGGTAGCCGAACTCATCGGTCGCCCCGTAGGTGATGCCCGGCCTGGCCCCGCCACCAGCCATCCAGATGGTGAATCCGTATGGATTATGGTCACGGCCGTTGCTGCCCTGCGCGAATGGCGTGCGGCCAAACTCGCCGGACCAGACTACCAGCGTGTCCTTTAGCATGCCGCGCGACTTGAGGTCGCGCAGCAGGCCAGCAATCGGCTGGTCGGTGGCACGGGCGTTGTCTCCGTGGTTCTTCAACAGCCCACCGTGAGCATCCCAGCGGTCACTGCCACCGATACGCGGGCAGGTCAACTCGATGAATCGCACGCCCTTCTGCACGAGGCGTCGGGCCATCAGGCACTGCATCCCAAACGTGCGCGTGTGCTCATACTTGGCCTCAAGACCATAAAGCTTGCGGGTTGCCTCGGTCTCTCCCTTGATATCGATCAACTCCGGCACGGCAGCCTGCATACGGTATGCCATCTCGTAGTTGGCGATCGCCGACTCAAGTTTGTCAACGTGACCCAGCCGATCGAGCACGCCGTGGTCGAGCTTGTTCAGCAGACCGAGTTTGGCCTCCTGCGTTCCGAGCCGGCTTTCGCGCGGCCGAATGTCAGCCAGCGGTTCCTTGCCGGTCTTGAACACGGTGGCCTGATGGCTTGCCGGCAGGAATCCGTTTCCAAAATTGTCCCAGCCACCGGACGGCACCAGACCGCCGTTGAGCACCACGAACCCCGGCAGATCGGTCGCCTGCGCGCCCAGGCCGTAGCTCATCCAGGCACCCATGCTCGGCCGGCCCTGCACGCCGAAGCCGGTGTGCAGAAAAAAATTCGCGCTATTGTGCTCGGAGAATTTTGAAGTCATGGAGCGCACGACGCACAATTCGTCGGCCATCGCGCCAATGTATGGAAAAATGTCGCTGACGGTGAGGCCACACTGCCCGTATCGCTTGAATGCCCACGGCGACTTGAACGTGGTGCCGATATTGTCGAACTGAGTCGGGTTGATCTTCGCCGAAAACGGTTTGCCGTGATCCTTGTCAAGCCGAGGCTTTGGATCAAAGGAATCGACCTGCGACACGCCGCCGTCCATGTAGAGAAAAATGATGTTCTTCGCCTGGGGCTTGTGATGCGGTTTATGCGGCGCAAACGGCGAACTCGACTTACCATAAATCGGATCAGCCAAAAGGCTGCTCAACGCCACTGCGCCAAAGCCGCCGGCGCAGCGTCCCAACATCTCACGCCGGCTGATCGGTAGTGGCAGATAATTCCGGCATCCTTCGCTGTGCATTTTCATTTTAAATCAACGGATGAAGCATAAGCTCAGTCATTGCCCAAACCTGAATGGGATCCATCGCAAAAAGGCTTATCACAGGTGTGCTTACAGGCGCACCACGCGACGGTTTGAGCCTCGGTGATTTCAACTTTCTCGGGACCAAAGGATGTTCCCTTGTGCGAACCGTCACAGAAGGGTTGGCCGGCTGACCTGCCGCAAGTGCACCACCAGTAAGTACCGGGCCCAATCTTTTGTATAATCGGGTTGCGATGAGCGATTGTTGGTTGGTCCATGGCTTAGTTTATAAAAACAAATTCCTTAACGTTGAACAGCGTATGGCAGAGATCGGCAAGTGGTTGCTTCAGTGAATCGCCTCCGGCAGCCCTCTGTTGTTGCTCGACAAACTCGACCGCGGCCCCGGTCTCCCAAGCCTCCGGTTCACGTCCGAACGCCTGCAGATACGCGCGGTTTACCAACTCGCCGGTATTGGCATTGCCGGTCTTTAAAAGAGCATCAGCCCAAATAGCGGCCTGCTGATGCACAAACTCGTTGTTGAGCATGATGAGCGGCTGGGCCGGTGAGTTCGACACCATTCGCTTGCCAATCGTGGTAAACGGCGTCGGCTTGTCGAACGCGGTCAACATCGGTTCTAGATGATTACGGCGTACCTCGACGTAAATGCTGCGTCGCCCATCGCCGTCCATTGGACCGCTACCGCCCGGACTACGGTTGTTCCGCATAAACGGTGTAATGTGCACCATCGGCCCCTTGCCAAATTGTCGCTTGTCGATGCGACCCGAGATCGCCAGCAACTGATCTCGTATCACCTCCCCCTGCAACCGGCGGATCGGCATGCGGTGCAGCAGAGCATTGTTTGGATCCACCCTGGCGCTGGCCATGTTCGGTTTGCTAGACTGCCTGTACGTGCTCGAGAGCACAACCTGCCGAATCATATTCTTTACCGACCAGCCGCTCACCATGATTTGCGACGCGAGATAGTCGAGGAGTTTCGGGTGCGTCGGTGGCTTGCTGGTCGCGCCAAAGTTGTCGACCGTCTCAACAATGCCGCGGCCAAACAGGTGATGCCAAATGCGATTTACCGCCACACGCGAAACAAACGGGTTACCCGGGTCGATCATCCGCTTGGCCAGGCCAAGCCGACCGCTGCCGCGCTGGGGCCGGTCAGTCGCGCCCCACGCCTC
>ENA-UPTF01001476-UPTF01001476.1-marine-metagenome-genome-assembly--contig:-NODE-1476-length-14717-cov-2.221790_pt1 | contig 14717 bp, 15 predicted proteins | sample MGYA00238166_ERZ767019 | MGnify/ENA primary metagenome ERZ767019 (study PRJEB28930, sample SAMN06266391) | marine metagenome | isolation source: Sea water from 250 m depth | place: Atlantic Ocean...
CGGTTTATTTCAGCAAAGAGAGCCTCCCTTTTATGGTGGTCACGGATTTCTCTGGCAGGATACCCTGCATACATTTTCCCCCCTGCTAGGGATTTAGTGACACCGGATTTTGCCGCAAATATAGATTTATCACCAATGGTTACATGGGGCACAACCCCTGTCTGACCACCAAACGAACAATAATTGCCTATGGTAACACTACCTGCAATTCCAACCTGTGCCGTAATCAGACAGCCTTTGCCAATATTAACATTATGGGCTATGTGAACCAAATTATCAATTTTGGTAATATCCCCTATTTTAGTGGATCCGATTGTTGCTCTATCAATGGCTGTATTAGAACCTATTTCTACATCATCGCCAATAACTACATTTCCAGTCTGGGGAATTTTTTCATGTATATTTTCTTTGGAAATAAAACCAAAACCGTCACAACCAACGACGGTTCCACTGTGAATAATTACCCGTTCACCGATTTCAACATCGTGGTAAACGGTGACATTGGGGTAAAGCCGGGAATGCTTGCCTATAATTACACCCGGTCCAATATATACATTAGATCCTATCCATGAATCTTGTCCTATAAATACATCATTTTCAATGACCGCTCCAGGCTCAATCATTACATTATCACCTATTCTAGAATCTGGATGAATAAATGCTCCCTTTCGAACAGACTTTTTCATTTTTGGCTCAGGATGAAACATCTCCAGTGTTTTGGAAATTGCTAATTGCGGATTTTCTACAATAATACCATTTTTCCCAAACAAATGACCTGGGTCGCTCACGAAAATAGCTGATGCAGCTGTATCAGATACATATTTCTTATACTGCATATTTCCAAGGAAAGAAATGGTGCCAGGAATACTATTTTGAATTTCTGAGATACCTGTTATTACCAAATCAGGGTTGCCAGATATATCTCCATCTACATGGGAAGCAATTTCCCTAAGGGTAAATTTCAAGGTTATTTATTTTTCGGAACTCAAGTTCCCCAATTCATGCAAAACATCATCTGTAAGATCAAACTTTGGTTTGAAATACAGCAATCCAACTGAAGCATCAATGATATAATCATAACCGCCGGCTATAGCAACTTTGTCAACTGCCTTTTTTACTTTACCTAGTATATCATATTCCAACTGCGCCTGTTTACGCATGAGTTCCCCCTGTGGACCAATTTTCTCTGCTTGATAGGTTTGAGCTTGTCTTTCCATTTGTTCAATTTCCTGTCTTATACTTGCACCTTTATCGAGAGCCATAAGCCGTTTTACTTCATATTCTTGTTTAAGGCTATCCATTTTCAATACCATCTGGTCAAATTCAAACTGAACTTTTCTGTATTCCAATTGTAGCTGTGATTCTGCTTCTTTAAACTCATTATACTCGGTTCGTATTCTTTCAGAGAGAATGTAACCAATTTTTAACTGAGCATTTGCTGTACTCGCCAGACTGAAAAAGGTTAATAATAAATATATTTTTCGGAAGGATGCTTTCACTCTTTTCTCCTTGTTTTTAAAATTGTTGTCCAAACGTAATTGTAGTCTTCCATTGACCGACTCTCTCGCCATCTTCCACATGATCAAAACCGTAACCAATATCAAACCCTAGCATTCCAATCATAGGCATAAAAAAACGAATGCCGGCGCCAACTGCGCGTTTTAAATCCAGTGGACCTTGGCGGGGAACATCAAATCTTTGCATCAAGTATGGTGAAGACCAAACATTACCCATTTCCGCAAAAACCAATCCGTAAACTACGGGATTTTCCGAAAAAGGAACCCTGAATTCAGTATTGATTTTTATCATAGCATCTCCACCTATTGGACTCCCTGAATTTGTTAGTGGCCCCACTCTGTTATCATCGTAGCCACGCAGAGGATTCCCGTAAGGTATTCCATTCCCACCCATGATGAATCGTTCATCAAAAGGAATGATTGACCGCTCATCATCATAGGATGGAAGCGGCTTAACTATTCCCAATTTCAGAGAAGTCCTTAAGACAAATTTCCAGAATGTAGGTGTATAATATTCCAGATTCAATATGTGTTTATGAAAATCTTCGTTGCCTCCCAGGAACCCACCCGCCAATGTTGATTTTAGCGAAAACACAGATCCAAGAGTCGTGAATTCCGGTCTGTCCCGGCTGTCCCGACGAATAGTTTGAGTAATATTTACCCCATCTGTTTGCTGCATTCCAGCTGTATAGCGTTCTAAATCAGTTTCGCTGCCTTCATACATCTTGCGGACAATCTGAAAAGACCAAGTACCACGAAAAAAATCATCGGGCCACTTGAAAATCCGTCCCCAAGTTAAAGCTCCACCTGCGAGAGTAAAATTCAGAGGTGAATAATACATTGACGAACTACCGCGGAATGTATAAAAAATTGATCCCCCTAGCAGATTTTTTGTATCTTTAACCATGGGGTCTGTGAAACTCAGACTCGCCGACTCATATTTAGAAGGTGCGGTGGTACCATATACACTGTAATTCGTGCCAACATTAAAGCTCACATTCAGGCTTTGGCCCTTGCCTCGAAAATTAGGTAATGCCAAACCGCCACCACCCATAACACCATATTGCTGGGTAAAACCCATATTTGCGTTGGCTTGACCGGCGGGTTTTTCTTCCACTGTAATTTCGATATCAACATGATCTTCATCTACGGGGACAACGTCCGGGACCACATTGGAGAAAAAATTCAGTAGCCATACTTCACGCTGGCTACGGATCAGGCGATCACGATTGAACACATCACCTGGAAAAATTCTTAATTGGCGACGAATAACATTCTCTCTTGTACGTGTATTCCCAAGAATCACAATGTGATTCACGTACACTTTATGGTTTTCAGTAATTAAAAAATGTACATCCAGTGAATCTTCACCAATAGGTGTAATCTTAGGTTCAATGCGACTCCAAATATATCCTCTATCCATATAAAGTCCCTGCACGCGGTCAAATACAGCTCGGTTAAAATCTTCTTCATTGTAAATTTCTCCTGTCTGTATGGTAAGTGCGCGATCCAAAACCGTTTTATCAAAAAGAGTGTATCCTTCCCAAGTAAAATTACGATATTTATAACGGGGACCTTCCTCAATATCGACAACAAGGTCCATACGGTGTCGTTCGGGATTGAATTGTACAGTATCACTAAGAATCTTGAAATCCCGATACCCCTTATTTTTGTAGAAGGCCTGTATCAGATCCAGATCCTCATTATATTTTTTTTCATCAAAGGTACTTCTCCAAAACAGGTACCACCTCTGCCGTTTTGTTTCTTTCATTTTGAAGCGCAGACGAAAATCTGAGAAAGCATTATTGCCTTCAAAAATAATATTACCAATTTTTACTTTACTATTTTCCTCAATAGTAAATATTGCATCTTTCACCAAATCCTTTGCTTTTCCACCATAAAGTGTGGATGGTTTTTCTGGCTTAATTAATCGTGCTGATACATCAGCTTGGTGATAGCCTTTCTCTGCATAAAGCTGTTTTATTTTTTCGGATATTTCATGGAGTGTATTAGGCCGTATGCGCTGTCCCTGTGTTAAGTCTAGTTCCTCATCAAATTTTTTATCTTTGATCTTTTTATTTCCATCAAAACGAAGTGCACCCAGTATCGGGTTTTCTTCGACGACAATCGTGATGCTAAGTCCTTCTGGCGATTCATCATCATACCTAAGTTGAATATCCTGAAATAATCCTAGGTTCCATAGCCGTTTGATTGCTCTTTGGAATTCTGTGGCCGTAACTATCAGACCCTTGCGTAAGCCAGAGGTGAAAAGGATTGTATTCTCGGACGTCAAAATATTACCATCAACTCTTACATCTAATAATTTGATTTCCTGATTTTGCTGGGCAATAATAAGCCCCAAAAAAAACAACATTGATATAATATGTTTAGGCAACTTCAATTAGAGACCTGTTCACTTACTTTGCCAAAGCGTCTTTCACGGGATTGATAATCTAAAATTGCTTTCATGAGTTCTTTTTCACGAAAGTCCGGCCAAAAAGTTTCAATCAAATAAATTTCCGAATAGGCAATCTGCCAGAGTAGAAAATTACTTAATCTATTTTCACCGCTGGTGCGGATCAATAAATCCGGATCAGGCATTAAAAACGTGGATAATTCCCGGCTAAAAATAGTTTCATCAATATCCTTTAAATCTATCGTTCCTTCCGTAGCCTTTTTAGTGATGGAATATGCAGCATTTACTATTTCCTGCCGGCTTCCATAACTCAATGCAAGACAGAGATTTAAACCGGCATTATCTTTGGTTAAATCTATTCCATTTTGAATACCCAAACGAGTTGATTCAGGCAACTGATCCAAATTGCCAATGGTAGTAAAACGAACATTATTTTTATGGAGCTCTTTTACTTCAATATTGATAGTTTTTAATAACAGTTTCATAAGGGCACCCACCTCAGCATCAGGGCGGTTCCAGTTTTCCGTAGAAAAAGTATAAAGGGTTAAATGTTTTACGCCTATTTCACCGCAAACCCGTGTGATTTCGCGAACAGAATTGATTCCTTCCTTATGACCTGCAAGACGGGGCAGATTATTGGAGTTAGCCCAACGACCATTGCCATCCATGATAATGGCGATGTGAGAAGGAATATGACCTTGTAGAACTTTAGTCCGAAGTGATTGTGTCATGATAAACAGAAAAAAGCGGGCGAAATTACCGCTAGAGTTTTCTGAATACAACCGGCATCATTTATCCCTAAATTGACTTGTTATTTAGATAAAATATAATCAATAGCTTCGAGTCTGTACCATAAAATCAGTTTAAGGAGTTAGTTAGTAATTGCGCAATATTTCTATAAATACCCGCAACTGAAGATTCTGGCTCTTTTTCAACAATAGGTATTCCTTCATCTGTTGTAGCCATAATAATTGGAGAAATAGGAATCTGCCCTAGCAGAGGGACACCAAGTCTTTTACTCTCTTTCTCTCCTCCACCTTTTTTGAAAAGATCAAGCTTTAGATTGAATGACCCATCATCATTGACTGAAATTTCCTGCCCATTAATATTCATGGATGATGATGAATAATCAGATAATTGCCCATCTAGAATATATCCAGACATGTTTTCTATGACTCCCAAAATAGGTGTATTTACTTTCTTAAACATATCGGCGCCCTTGCGAACATCTGCCAAAGCGATATCCTGCGGGGTAGTAACAATGACAGCCCCAGATATTTTGAGTTTTTGGGTTAGTGTTAACTGTACATCACCTGTACCCGGTGGAAGATCAAGAATCATTACGTCCAACTCACCCCACTGAACATCCTGAAAAAACTGCTCAGTCATACGAGACACAAGAGGTCCACGCCAGATAGTTGGCGTATCATTACCACTGATAAAACCAAAACTCATTACCTCCATGCCATGACGTTGCAGAGGCACGAGTTTTTTATCTGCAGTCATCTTAGGCTGTTCATTAAATCCCAGTATGATCGGCAGTGAAGGTCCATAAATATCAAGATCCAGCAAACCTACTTTTTTACCCTGATTTTTAAAGGAACAGGCTAAGTTTACCGCGATGGTAGATTTACCAACGCCTCCTTTACCACTGGCTACAGCTACAACATGCTCTACATTTTCCATGACACGCACTGGCGGAGATTGCTGCGAAGAGACAGGACCTCTCTGCTTTGAAAAATCCTCAGAAATATGGACAACTACTGTTTTAAAGGGTCCGGCTAACTTTTCCTTTACAGCTTCTTTAACCGCGTTTTTCTTTCCAGTATTCTGAGAAGTGATATGTAATTCTATGGTTACTGTTTGACCATCAATGATGACTTCTTTGAGCATTCCAAACGAAACAATATCACGATTAAACCCCGGATAATTCACCGAGCTTAAAAGTTCAATTACGTTTTCTTTTTTCACGAAGTTATCACGAAATAAAACGGCTGCAATTTTGCAGCTGTTTTATTCTGGTTGAATTATAATATAAAATCAGCCAGTGTATTCCTGGCCAAACCATTCATAATTAATTTTAATAAAGCTATTCCATTCATCTGGAACCTCACTCTCTTCAAAAATAGCTTCAACAGGGCACTCAGGTTCACATGCACCGCAATCGATACATTCTTCTGGATCGATATAAAGTTGTTTACCTTCTGGATCAAAACCGTCTTCTTTAGCTTCTGCTCCGGCACCGGTTTTATCTTCAGGTCCATGTATACAGTCAACTGGGCAAACTTCAACACAAGCTGTGTCACAAGTTCCAACACAAGGCTCACAGATAATATAGGTCATATTTATTCTCTCCAATAAATATTGTTGTAGCTTTAAAACAAGCAAGAATTTAAATGGATAATACAATTGTGAAAAACGTTTTGAGATTAATTTCCAGACTTATTTAATTGTGACTTTGAACCTTCACAAACGAAATTTAACCTTCTTGTGGTACGCCCAGATTATTTCTGCAACAGGAGATTCGGTATATCAACTGGCCCTACTCTGGCTCATGCTACATAAGACCAATTCTTCTATATTAACAGGATTAGTTGCCATGAGTGCTTATCTACCAGCATTGGGGCTCTATGCAGGAGTTGTGATTGATAAAATAAACCGACTGTGGTTTGGACATAATAATATATTATTGATTGGTGGGTTAGCTTTCTTAAGGAGTTGTTTTAATTCCCTATTTCAACCTGCTTTTAATTCCTTTATTCCGATGCTATTCCCTAAAAAAGTTGGTACCCATCAATGCCCTACTGGCAACATCCGGATAATTTGCCTGGATTCTGGGTCCATTTTTTACCGGTATTATACTTTCATTTTTTTCACTCCCAAATCTTTTTTTTATCGATAGCATTTCGTTTATCGCAACCATTTTGTTCTCCTTTGTTTATTCTTTCTAAGGAGGTCCCTGCACCCGATCCAAATAGAAGAGCACAGCCATTGGCAAGAATTAAAGTATGGGCTTTCCTATCTCGCAGAATAAAAATCAATGTTTTGGATGATACTGATTACCTCTATAAACAACATGTTTATTATGGGTCCAGCCATTGTAGGTTTGCCTGTATTGATAAAGTATGTGCTCCATGGCAGTGAATCAGATTTTGGATTTGCTAAAAGGTGTATGGCTAGCGGTGGTGGTGCAAGAGGCACCCTTTTGCAATTTATTGCCGATTTACTGATAATCCAGGTAGAACATTCAGCAATAAAAGATTGCACTGTATATAGTATTTATAAATTATTAAATCCTGATTGTGATCAAACAAGCTTTAAACCATTGTTGGTAAATTTTGTCTAATATGAAATTACTTCTTTCATTATTATTTATTTTATTTCCTATTTACTTATCATGTGAAGATAACAAAGCTGATGAAGACGACCAAAATGAAGGACCCAAATCAACATATCTTTTTGATATTGTTTATGAAAACGCCAGCATAACGAACACTTAGCGAGCCAGTGCTCCCATTGGATCCCACGGTTTCAGTGGAATGGCTTCTGCAGTTTCATACAATTCAGTCAATTCATCATCAAGACAGGATTTATGAACAACCACTTCGTAATTGTATTCATCAAACCAATCATCCGTCATAATATGATATCCTTTATCCCCGGCCTTATCTCCCCAGCTGTTTTCTACCCGCCATTTTGTCGGATTCTCATTGGAATCCAGATCAACGCCGGTAATTAACATGGCATGGGTCATCTGACTGTCCCCATATTCCAAACGAGAGGCCTTATCCAGTCCAAATTCTGTTCCATAAAATAATTTAAAATCAAAAAGATCCATATCCATAACACCCAAATCTCGGTGAAAATGTTTGCTTACATCACAACCAAACCAAACCGGATCATCATTTTTTATTGCTTTGACAGCGGCCTTTTTCATTACGTCACTTTCAACATTTAAATAACGGATCGGTAATGCTTCTATCACATTGCCCAAAAATTCAACTGTGTAAACTTTATTATATTGCTTATCAGACATCGGACAATTAATTAGGCACACATAATCATTCAGGTCTAATTCTACATGACTTTTGTAAAAGGAAGTCGGAGAAAGATTTTCAAAACGATGAAAATTATTATCCTTATCACGGACCTGCCAGTTAAATGCTGCTGGCGGTGTCCCAATATGAATCACCAGTAGGCGAAATATGACTTCCAGCATCTCAACTTTCAACAACTGAAGTTCAACATTACCTGCACCTTGTTGTTTTAGATCACGAAGTTGTTTCGCGTTTTCCCGAAGTTTGCGGGTGATCATGCGGTTCATTCGTCTGGATTTGCTAGATTGAAAAGATTCTGGCATTTCTGATTGTGGGACTAAACCGTATTTATTTATAAGATTTACCCACATGTCCCATTGTCCACCATCCTGGATCGGATCAGCAAGCAGGTGCATAACCAAACGGGTATTCCATTTATGATCAACTGTTTTCAATATGGATTCCAGAAAATAATTAGCTTTTTCTAGTTTGTCCCAAAACATAAAATAACTCTGGGAAAATTGAAAATCTTTAAGTTTATGCTTTCGCCCCAAATAAATACGAAATAGGTTCAGCCCAGCAAAGCCCCAGCACCGACCACTGGATTTTTGATTTGTTACTGGCATTTCACCCTTAATAACATTTGAAAAAGAATGATTAATCTTCCGAAAATGTTCCCAATCCATAGCCAACTCTGTTACTTCATTTCTCATTGCTGCATTTCTGGCTATTTTTATTTTATCTTCTTTTTCAATCTTATCTTTATAAGACTGAATAGTTTTTAATGTTACTGAAGTTGACATTGCTGCTCCTTTTTGCTCGTAACTTAATTGAGTTTCAGGGAAGGTATCATTTCTTCATCCCCTTCATAAGATTGATTCAAATCATTTTCAATCAAGAAAAATTCTGATCTTTTTTCCTGTTTACATTTTACAAAGCATGTCTTAGTTGTCAGACATTCATATCCATTTGATATATTCAAAATTAACTCAACGTCTAATACATACTCATAATGCCCATCATATTCAGAATAAAATAAGGGACCAAATCTGCCGCACCTTGGTAGTCTTTGGCAATACGCTGACCTAAAAAAAGGATCAGGATGGTCACGGCTAGCAACAGTAAGCCATTGAAAATCCAAACAGTACTGTTTTCAACAATTGCACAATAAATACCATAGGCACACATAGCACCACCCATTAACTCCAAGATGGTTAATATGGACAAACCAACATCTGCTACAGACTTTAGGGGAGTATTTGCAAAATGAGATTCGAAAAATTCAAGGTTCCCCTCGCGGTCAATTAGTTTATCCACGCCGGACTGAACAAACGCGATGGTCATCATTAAGGCGATTAAAATCTGGCATAATACAAGGGGATCTTTAAATTTAATGCCGAACAATTCAATCCGGCCTCCAGGGTATCTTGCTTCTACATTGGGAGATGATTCAATAACGGGTGTTTTAGTTGTTTTTACATCTTCTTGGGCAACTAAAGGATAGCTGATGATTATTATGCATAAGATGGTGAGCCAATATTTCATTCTTTTTCCGGTGTTTTTATTAATTCTTTAATTCGGTTTCTTACCAAATCCCGTATCTCTTCTACACCAAGGCCAGCGTAGTTCTTACTTAGTATCGGTTCCCCAAAACGGGCGATAATGATACCAGGTTTCAAGCGCCAGTCAGATTTATTTTTCGCTTCAAAAGCACCAATCAAACCAATGGGAACAATAGTAGCTTCTGTATTATAGGCAAGATGGAATGGGCCTTTTTTAAAATCATTTATTTCCCCAGTAATTGTTCGTGTCCCTTCTGGTGCAATCATAATTGAAACTCCTTTTTTTATTACTTCTTCTGCAACATCAAGAGCATTCAATGCTTTTTTAATTTGTTTTCTTACAATTGGAATAGCGCCATATTTTCTGCCAACTGTTCCCCAGATTGGCCATCTGAATTGTTCCAATGCACCAATAACTGTTACATAATGGCCTATATATGCAGCTACCATAAACTGGTCAAACAAAGACACATGATTAAACATATATAGGTATGGTTCTCCATCTAAATCCGGAAGATTCCCTTCTTTTATCAACCATTGACCTGCAAAAAGACAGGCACCCCAACACCAAATACGTATTAGATAAAAAAGATACTGACGAGGTACAATGTACAGAGCAAAAAAAAGAATAATCAAAGAAATCAACATATACAGAAACCAGATTGGCCATAGAATTAATGATGCGATTGTTTTATACATCCCATCCTTGCTCTGTGATCAGGTTGAATATTTTATGACTAGCCGTTGGGAATGCTAATGTATTTATTTCCTGTGGTATTATCCATTTGTATTCACTCTTTGATTTGAGATATTTTCCATTCTCCTTACAATGATATCCATGAAATGTAATAGAAAAATGACTATATGAATGGTGCACCGACCCTATTTTTTTCAGGATTACTGGTGTAAGATCAAATTTTTCTTTTATTCTAGTTTTTAGAGCGACCTCCAGGGATTCATCCTTTCTTACTTTACCTCCAGGGAACTCCCACAAACCACCCAGCATCGAACCCTCATTTCTTTTTTGCACATAAAAACGATTTTTTCTCCATATTAATCCTCCAACTGTTATATAGTGGGGCTGGATTGCTTTTTTTATCTTACCTGGGTATCGTGCAGGGTCCCCAACAGCTGCTGCCTTGCATACGGTCTGAAGAGGGCATACAATACATTTTGGTCTTTTTGGTTTGCATAATATAGCACCTAATTCCATCATGGCTTGATTAAAATCACCAGGGTTTTCTTTATCGATCCAGTTATTAAGACGATTACTAATCATGGACATGTTCCTGGTTGAAAGTTTTTTCCGACCTAAAACCCGAGCCATCACTCGTTTTACATTGCTATCAATAACTACATAGGGCAAGCTATATGATATTGATAAAACAGCTGCTGCAGTATAATCTCCTACGCCAGGCAATGATCGAAAAGTTTCCCAATCATCAGGAATTTTACCATTGTGGTCTCTATTAATAATAATGGCCGCTTTATGAAAATTACGGCAACGGGCATAATAACCAAGCCCTTCCCATAATTTTAACAATTCCGATAATTGCGCTTCTGCTACATTTTGCAAATTTGGGAAATGATTAATCCATCTATTAAAGTAAGGAATAATTGTTGCCATTTGCGTTTGCTGTAACATTATTTCAGCAAGCCAGATTTTATACGGTTCTTTACTATTTCGAAAAGGCAGGAGACGTTTGTTTTTACTATACCAAAGGGAAAGACGTTTCTTAGCTATATTTATCTGCATTATGCAATCTTAATTTTTTAATAATAATTTAGATATGGTCCAGTGCGTAGACCATAAATATTCCAATAATTCAGAACGATCAAATTGGTCTGTTTCTTTTTCAACCAGCAAACCCAGTTTATCAATTTTATCCTCCAGTTCCGATTGTTTTTTTTCACCTGCTGAAGTAAGAAACACCATAATGATACGATTATCTTTCTGTTGTTGTTTTTTTCTTATTGCCCAGGCTTTTTTTTCCAAGCCTATAATTAGTCTTGTAACTGTGCTGGTATCTAACCCTAGGCGCTTAGATAAGGAAAACATTTCAATCCCCTCATCAGGGATTACAGCCAAGGCTAGTGTCTGTGAGAAAGAAGCCCCATCGATTTTAATGTTTCTACGAAAAAAACTTTGTAGATCAATTGATAGAGCATGTAGAACTTCACCATAATTCATATTTGTATATTACAAATATATAGAGTAACTGCAGAACTAAAATATTGGTAGCTTTTTTAACCGCAATGAGTGAGACTTATATAGGTTTAATGCTGTATCACTCAGACCACCCAGAATCAATTTATGACCAATAATATTCCAATGATTGATTTTAAGCGGACCAATTGTATACCATTGCCCGGGGATTAATAAATCTTTTTCAACCAAAGGCGTGATGGGGTCGGGACCATTTGTCCCAGTAGTAGGCCCAGCCATTGAACACGTATTAACCAATCCGTCATTTTCGTACCATGTAGTATCTGTTTTTGATCCATCAAGCCAATAACCCACTTTACTACCTAATATTTTTGCACGTGCCCGGATCAATAAGGGGGCACCGGGCACTGGAGAGTGAAAATAATTATCAGCATTTTTTTCTGTTATTGAAGTTAAAATCGAAAAATAAAATATATCAGCGCTAACTACAGCGTAGTTATTCATTGCTTTGGCCCCATCGAGGCTTGCATCCCAGCTACTTATATTTTTTGTTTCCCAAGCTTGGTGTGTGCGTATGCGATTGACATAACTGCTCCATGATTCATCTGTTTTTCGTTTCAAATTCCATTGCTCAAGATCAAAATCATAAAATCGTGTTCCAACCACTCCAGCAAGTCCAACAAAATATTGTACAAAAGGGAAAGTAGATGTGACTAATTCTGCCATTGTCGTCCCATTATGAGGAGTGGCTATGGTGGTAATACTGTGAATCCATTTTAGGTTTTCCTGTCCAAGAAGAAGTGACTTTTCTAATATTTTTGACTTCTTATCTTCGTAAATCAGGTTAGCCAGAAGGTACTGAAGAATTCTGGCTGTCTGCCCACCCATGCTATGACCAATAATATGAACTGGATGGTTTTCATCCCATTTGGGGTATAATCCATCATAGGTTTTCCCTTCCGGTTTTTGAATTAGACCAAATTTTTCAGAATGTGCTTTGCCGTAATCTACCTGTCCACCTTTCAATTGAGTGAAAGCCTCAATAGCGCGGTCCCAGTTTGACGAAACAGGACCAACAGAAACTTCAAAGACCGTGTGGCCCTCTTGTCGGAGTAAATCAGCGATATCATTTTTACCACCCCAGTATTTATAGCCACCCATCTCATCCGGTCCCCATCCTAAAAACCCATGAATCAAAACAATAGGATAATTATTGTTGCCGAGGATGACACCCATGATAAAAATAGATATAATTAAATATTTTTTCATTAAAATTCAATTTCCATTTCAAAGCCATGGATGATAGTTCCGGTGCCAAAAATATATGAACCATATATGATTTTTGTAACACCTGTCATATATACAATACCAAATCCGCTTGCGCCCAATACAGTCTTCCAGAGATCCTGACGGATATTGTGATCTATCTTTTTCGTTGAAGTCCCCCATAGAATTTGTACAGCAGGGGTAATATTAGCCTGGCCACCTAGATATATATTTCTTTTTTTCGAAACTGATACTATTTCTCCATCAACAAAGATTTTCATTGGTAGATAGGCAAGGTCTTTTGATATGCTTATAGTCATTTGACGGGGAAATATACCAGTCATTTTTAAATTTTTATTTGTTGTTAGACTATAATTTTCAATTCCTATTCCAACAACAGTTTTTATTTTTTCAATATCTAATTGTCCTCCAGCAGATACCAATACGGCTCTTGTTTTATTACCATTTAAATTAGATGAAAAAAAGGTAAAAGCAGATCCATATTGAAATAGGGATTTTTGATTATTAGTTGAATATTTTGCTTTGATCCACGTATCACTGGAATGATAATCCGAGGTCGGGTTGGCTTCATTATCATAGCCATCAAATGTACCATAGGCAAGATGACGGACAGCAAAACCAACAACACCCTGCTTACGGGGAAAATTTGTTGCTAGGCTTTGACTGGTAATTCCCGCAGGATACCGAATTAACCCTGTTGAAAATATTCTAATCTTGGAAATTGTTGAGGGGTTCGAATAGGCTGAAAGAGGTGAATATGATAAATATCCGGACCCTCCCAATGCCATTCTAGATGGAGAAGTCCAAGCATGAAAACCAGGATACCCAGTCCTAGGATAGCAAATGGATAAAAATAAATGGATTAAAAAAATTAATTTTTTTGCCATAAAAATATTTTACTAGATCAAACTTTGTGGGTCCAAGTGAATGCTGATCTTATTTTTTCCTAGTTTAAATCTTGTTTTGACACCAATGAAATTATCTTGGATAAATGAGTGCAACTTCCGTCCATTAATATCAAATGTCTTTAATGATTTAAAAACGATTTGAAAACGATATTGGTTCCTCAGCTTTTCCAAGTAGCAAGGTGATGGGCCGAGGATATCTAGTCCTTTGTATTTATTTTTCAGTGATTTTGCAATACATACAGCTAGTTCTTCAACCGAGTGTGCGCTGGGACCAGAAAGTTCAACTTTAGCCATCCAGCTGAAGGGGGGATAGTTTAATTCTTTCCTTTCGCTGAGTGCAATGCTGTAGTATTTCATTAGATTCAATCTTGATGCACTTTTAATCACGGGATTATCAGGCATATAGGTCTGGATGACTACTTCCCCGGGTTTGTTTTTTCTCCCTGCTCGGCCTGATGCTTGGTAAATCAATTGAAAAATACGTTCCCCTGTACGAAAATCCGGAAGATGAAGACCTAAATCAGCATTAATAATACCAACCAGAGTTGCATTAGGGAAATCTAGGCCTTTAGCAATCATCTGCGTTCCTAGGAGAATATCAATTTCCCCTGATGAAAAGTTTTCCAAAATTGATGTAAGTCTGTTTCCATTTTTTGCAGTATCCATGTCTAAACGATCGATATTAGAATCCGGAAATGTCTCTTGCAATAATGATTCCACACGTTGAGTACCTGCACCGGAATATTTTAAATCGCCGCCGCCGCAATGGATACATGATTCACGTTTGCCTGTTTCAACATGACCACAGAAATGACATCTCAGC
>ENA-UPTF01001477-UPTF01001477.1-marine-metagenome-genome-assembly--contig:-NODE-1477-length-14716-cov-2.985313_pt1 | contig 14716 bp, 12 predicted proteins | sample MGYA00238166_ERZ767019 | MGnify/ENA primary metagenome ERZ767019 (study PRJEB28930, sample SAMN06266391) | marine metagenome | isolation source: Sea water from 250 m depth | place: Atlantic Ocean...
AACGTTCGGGATATTGATGGCTAAACACCGCCACCGACCGGGCGAACAATTTCGACAACATCACCGTCGTTAATAATGGTGTTATCGAATGATGTTCTACGAATAACTATTGAGTTTATAGCTACAGCGACTGACCGACCTTCGAATCCTTTTGTCACAAGGAATTCGTTGATGCTCGTTGGGGCATCAAGTTTTGAGATATTTCCATTGACTGTTATTTCAATCATCGGGATCTATCACTGTATTCTCTAATTGTGCTCTACGCTGCAGTTGATCGTCCGCCAGTCATAGCTTGTTTGAGTGTTCTTGCGGCTCTGTATGGATCATTTTTTCCAATTATCGCGCTAATAACCGCTACTCCTGAAGCCCCTGCATCCATCACACTATCAATATTTTGACTGTTGATTCCACCAATGCCAATAACCGGAATTGACACGGCATTTGATGTTTGAATTACTCCCTGGAGTCCGTTCGTACGACCACTCGGATGGGATGTCGAGTTAAAAACCGTTCCGAAGTAGATGTAATCTGCTCCATCTTCTTCAGCTTTAATAGCGGCATTAGTAGAATGCACTGATTTCCCTATAAGAGCATCATGTCCTAAGATCGCTCTTGCATTAGATATAGATGTTCCATCTTCAGGGAGATGAACGCCAGTTGCTCCACTTGCTTTAGCTATTTCTGGATCGCCATTTACGACTACCGGAGCATGAACTCCAATAAGCTCGACTATTTTTGTCGCAAGTGCTCGTTGCCTTTTCACGTTTAGTGATTTGGCCCGAACTTGTACTAAATTCACTCCACCTCGAACTGATGCCATAACGCATATAGCTAATTGATTCCAATCTGCGATTACGTTTAAATCGGTTACAACGGATAGGGTTTTATTAGTTAAAGGGCCAATCAACTGCTTGTGGTAACTGCAACCGCAACATCCTCAGTTGGACTGCTCGCTGATGCCTTGTCTATTACGGGTATACGACCTGCTAGATATGCCTTTCGCCCAGCTTGGACTCCGAGCTTGAATGCTTCTCCCATTAGGCCTGGATTTGTGGCCTGGGCGATAGCCGTATTTACAAGGACCGCATCTGCACCTAATTCCATCACGGTCGATGCATCTGATGGAACGCCCAGACCAGCGTCTACAACAACAGGTACGCTGGATTGTTCGACGATTATTTGAATTTCTTCGGCAGTCAATACTCCTCGACCTGAACCAATGGGTGAGCCAAGCGGCATCACTGTAGCGCATCCTATATCTTCGAGTCGTTTTGCAAGTTCAGGATCAGCTCCCATGTAGGGAAGACATACGAAACCATCTTTGACCAGCTTTTGAGCAGCTTCCAGAGTCCCAATAGGGTCTGGAAGCAGATACTTTGGGTCTGGTATCACCTCGATCTTGATCCAATTCGATCCAGTGACTTCTCGGGCCAGTTGAGCTGTAAATACTGCTTCGTCAGCAGTTTTGGATCCAGCAGTATTAGGTAGGATCTGATAATTATCCCAATCGAGTTCATCGAGAATTGTTTTTTCGTTTGGATTGTCTAGGTTCAACCGTCGTATAGCGACTGTGATGATTTCAGTTTGAGATTTCTCAACTGACGCCACCAAGTCTCCAACGGTTTTGTGTTTACCTGTTCCTGTCATGAGCCGAGAATTGAACGTCTTCCCAGCAATTATAAGTTGGTCATCCATTCGTACTTGCCTCATGTCCTTTATGTCGCTTAAGAATACAAACCGCCTCTCCAGGTTATGTCGGTTGGTAGGCGGTTTTGGGCTACTTCCTACGCCGGCATTATCCGGATCAGGTGTATGGGTCGGCGGCGAATTGATCTACCGCCCTCTCAGCTAGGATTACCCAAGCTCCCCACGAATATGTTCTCCAATTGTAGAACCAAGTTAGAGATCGTCAAATCGAGTCTTCATTTTTTTTGATGATTAAACTATATGAACGGGTCTTTCAGCGATATATTTTGTTTGGTATTTAAATAACTGCATCTAGTATGGAAGTCTAATAATCATATCCTTGGAATTTCATGACAGAGTCGGAGGGTTTTATGGGTCACAGCGTTATTTACTATGGCGAACATGATGGAGCTCGGACGGCTCGAGCCTTGGAATTGGGGCCAAGCGATCTGGACTGGGGGGTTGTGAGTCCCGAAGCACCCGAAAGAGAACGGACCGCTGCATTAGTGGATGCTGTTGCAGTTATAACTAACGGTCTTTCTATAACATCAGAAATGCTGTCCAAGATGCCAAGAATGAAGTTGTTGCAAGTCATGAGCGCAGGATTTGACCAACTTGACGTTCCTGCCATCCGTGAAATGGGTATCGAGGTCTGTAATAATTCACCTGCCATCGCCCGATCTGTCGCTGAGCATGCTATCGGTATGATGATGATGGTTTATAAGCGTTTGCCACAAGGTGTAGACGGTGTAAAAACTGGGACGTGGCAGAAGCCGGCAAAGTCTGGTGATTTCGGTAAGGTGTACGAATTATCTGGTCGCACCGTTGGGATAATAGGGCTTGGCAACATTGGTACTTGGGTTGCTCGTATGTTGCAAGGATTTCAAACCACGACACTTTACACAGACATCAGGCAATTCTCTTCAGAGCACGAAAGAGAATTAAAAGTTACAAGAGTTTCGATGGATGAATTACTTGATCGCTCGGACATTGTCACCGTTCATGTTCCTCTTTCTTCATCAACTACTGGACTTATTGGGCGATCTGAATTGGCTGCAATGAAATCAGATGCGATATTTATCAACACTTGTAGAGGTCCGGTTCACAACGAATCAGAATTGGTTGATGCATTGGATCGAGGATTGATAATGGGCGCAGGTCTAGACGTAACTGAAATAGAACCGACTCCGATCGATTCGCCACTTCTGAAAATGGATAACGTGGTTCTGACTCCACACTTGGCAGGTTCGTCACAGGAACGAGTCGATCGCGCTATTGTTTTTTCATTTGAGAATGCAAGGCGGGCTTTGAACGGCGGAACTTTGGAGAACGTGGTTCAATTACCTGACTGATTTACTAATGATCAGATGGTTATTCCTGAGACTTTCTTAAGGTTTTCATACGGAACATAAATTTGTGTCAGTACTATATTTTCAGTTTATTTGATTATCAATGTCTGGCAGTTCTTCGTCATCGATAAACTCTGGGCTGATATTTTCCTCTGGCGCTTGACGTAGAGCTCGGATCCCTGCAGCTAAGCCTGCTTGCCATGCCTTTGTTTCTCTACGTAGTGCATTACGAAATCGGCTTCCGTACTCTCCGATTTTACGGAACTTTTTCTGTCGCCTGCGCATGAGAGTTTTGTTGTTTGTTTCAGAAAGACCGGATATCTCACGCATTAGGGTTCGCTTTAGTAAACGTGCAGCTTCAATTGGAGAACCGTGTGCACCTTGTTCGGGTTCTGGTACAACATCATCGATGATTTCCATTTCCAGACAATCTATTGAAGTTAATTTCAGAGCTCTTGCTAGATCTGAAGCTCTGTTGGGGTCATTTAGTTCAGTTTGAGCGCCACGTTCCGGTGAAATAGGTGTGTATATAGCATTTTCTAACATCAAGACTCTGTCAGCTAACCCGAAGGCTAATGCTGCTTCAGAACCGCCTTCTCCTATCAAAACTGAAAGTGTTGGGATCCTCGCCCCACCCATCTGATCGATCATTCGGGCAATGGCGCTTGCTAACCCTCTTTGTTCCATGTCAGTTCCAAGTTTTGGCCCACGGGAATCTACAATTGACACGACGGGTAAATTGAATGTTTCTGCAAGTATGATTCCCCTACGAGCTTTACGGAACCCGCCGGGTGTGATGTCGCCATTGTGCAAGGTGGCATGTTCAGTTTCATTGGAGTTAGCAACGGTCGGAGATTTTTGTTGAGCGACGATCATCACACTCTGTCCACCTAGCCGCGCTAATCCAACGATAACTGAAGGATCATCGGTGTATACACGGTCTCCATGTAGCTCAAAGAAATTTGCGAAAACGTTGTCGATATAAAACCGTGCTCTGGGCCTATCAGGCCGGCGAGCCAGTTTGACCATCTCCCAGGCTTCTCGTGGTCGTTCGGGCGATGTCCCGTAGTTAATTCGTCGAGATGCAGTTAACTTGAATTCTGGTGAGATGAGATCTAACACTGACGCTAGTTCGTGTTTCAGATGGTCCCGGGCTATGATTGCATCGAGGTGGCCTCTTTCGAGGTATGCTTCCGCTGTATGTTCCTTCCCGACACGCTTTCCTTCGATTTCACGGATGTCAGCCAGAGGAGCAAATCCAATATGTGATCCTGGTTCAGCAAAAATAATATCGGCCATTGATGCGAAACTGCCAAGAACTTGCCCTGTAGATGGGTTACTAAGTGCGACGATAAACGGTTGACCTTTGTCTCTTAGTGCTCGGGCAGCCAGTGTGGTCTTTGCCATTTGCATCAGTGAGAGAACACCTTCTTGAATACGGGTGCCACCTGAAGTGATCATAGCTACGCAGGGCATTTTTTTGCGAGCTGCCATTTCCAGCGCAAGGGTGACTTTTTCACCTACGACGACACCCATCGAACCTCCAAGGAAACTCGAATCAAGGACTATTATCACTACAGGAGTTCCACCGATTAGGCAGGTACCTGTTATGGCTGCCTCAGTAAGTCCGGTGCGAGTTTGGTCCTGTAACAATCTAACGCGGTAGGAAATACGAGGGGAGAACTCTAATGGATCCAGGGATTGAATCCACTTGCTGGTCTCTTCAAAGCTCCCTTCATCAACTATGCTTGCAATACGGCGTCTGGCTGAGATTGTGTAGTGGTAGCCACATTTAGGGCAAATCCTCAACCGCCTGTACTTAGTTGATTTTGACAGGTTCGCCCCGCATGCCAGACAAGATTGCCGCGGGCTTTCCAGATCTATAGGTGTCAACTCCTGGGGTTGATCATCTGGGAATAGGGGAGTTATATCTGCCAATTCGGTGTGTTCCACTCCTGTTGAGTGCAGGCTTGTAGTACTGCTATCTACTTTGATCCATTGTAAGCCTCTTAGTCCAGTTATCACGATATAACCAAATCACATCGGTGGAAATGATTGTTATTAGGATTTGGCCTATGTGATCAATATCAGTTTTACAATACAGGTCTGGGTTTTCCGGGCTCACCAGCTCCGACAATTCCTTCATCTTCCAGTTCATCCATAAGCCGTGCTGCGCGTGGATATCCTATCCGCAGGCGGCGCTGTAGAAGCGATACGGATAAAGTTTTTTGCGAGTGAGCCAAACTAGCTGCTTGTTCGAACAGAGAATCGCCGTTGTTAGAGTTTGAAATGCTTCCATCAGCATCAGATGTGTCTTCAAATGAAACTACTAGTTCAGGCAGTGGCGGTGGGTTCGCATCTTTCCATGTGGAGACGATTCCTTCGATCTCATTGTCGGTTAGAAATGCTCCTTGTACACGGGATGGTTTGGGTTTGTCGATCGGCATATAGAGCATGTCACCGCGTCCTAGCAGTTTCTCTGCTCCGACTGAATCAAGTATGGTTCGCGAGTCGATTTGTGACATTACCGCGAATGATATACGGCTTGGGAAATTGGCTTTGATCAGTCCGGTAACTACGTCGACAGAAGGCCTTTGGGTGGCAATTACTAGATGTACTCCAGTTGCTCGTCCTAGTTGAGCTAGCCGTACGAGCAGTCGTTCTACGTCACCGGCAGCAGTCAGCATAAGATCAGCCAACTCGTCAACTAGTATGACAAGGTACGGCATCTTTTCAGCCATTTTCTCATTGTAGGAGGCGATATTTTTTACGCCAGCATTTTCAAGTTGCCGGAATCGCCCCATCATTTCATCAACAAGTGACCGTAAGACAATCACTGCTCTGTCTGATTCTACAATTACTGGATGATATAGGTGTGGAATGCCCTGATACGGAGTTAATTCAACTCGTTTAGGGTCGATCATAATCAATCGAACTTCCAATGGTGTTTTCGTTAATATTAGGCCGGTAATAATTGCATTCATGCACACGCTTTTGCCTGAGCCTGTTGAGCCGGCGACCAGTGTGTGTGGCATGCGAGAGAGATCGGCCATTACTGGATCACCGCCACTTCCCAGGCCTAGTGGTACTGGTAAAGCAGCAGTTTCTTTGAACCTGCTCCATTCCGCAGACTGCATCACTGAATGTAGAGTTACTGCCGTAGGATGGGCGTTTGGTACTTCGATGCCAACGACCGATTCTCCTGGAACTGGTGCCTCAAATCTTAAATTGGGCGATGCTAAGGCAAGAGCTATATCCTTTTCACGATTTAAGATTGTGTCTACCCGAACACGTTGACCAGTATTCTCTTCTGATCGACCTTTCCATCCCGGACTTAAGCCGTACATAGTTACCGTTGGACCTTGACGGACTTGATCAACACTGACGTCGATTCCGAATTGGCTTAGTGATTCTTCGATCTTAAGGCTGGTGTATTCGACCTCTTGTTTTGTGATGCCTCCAGGTTCAGCGATCGCTAACATTTCAGTACTGGGTAGTTGCCATGGGAATTTTTGTGCTGCTGAATAGTCTGGAGTAGGCGCAGTTTCTTTCGCAGCAGCCTTGAGCTCACTAGGAGTGGGATACGCGACAGTGATTGGAGTGGCGGGGTCTTCGGGCATCCGTTCAACGAATTTAGCTAAGTCATCTTTTTCGACCTCGATCACTTCTTTAGGGTTTACACTTGATTCTGAAGTTGACGGTTTGCTAACGGCATGTTGGATTTCCACCGATGCGGGTTTAGTTTTTATCACGTTACTGTGAGATTGCGTCAGTCGGTCTGCTTCGTATGCAGCTTGATCGGCCCTCTGCAAAGCCTTTACCTGTGAACGCTCAATGCGCCAGGCGTTGAATCGATTGTAAAAAAGACTGGCTGTAGATTTCATAAACGAGAAGATGGAGCCAAAGATACGAACTGATAACTTACCTGTTTTATTTGCTTGTTTCGGATAACCTACGCCAAATCCGATGAGCAATAGGATTGCAATTCTTAACCATGCCGTGGAGTATTCGAGTATGGATACGTTGAATCGAGTCCACTCAACTGGTGCACGCGATATGAATATTCCAATATCACCTCCATAAGATTCGCTATTCAAAGAACCTACTGGTGCGTAGAAGATACCAAGCATTCCAGAGATCGCGGAAGATGCAGCAAACGCCGCAAATATCCAACGCCATTTGGCCAGCAGTTGTGCTCGGTTAAATATGAGCAGGAAAAGTGTTATAGCCAGCCATATGCCGAATGGAATGGCAGACCAACCAAATAAGCTTTCAATTTTCACGTGCAAGTTGAAGTAGGCGGCCAGTCCTAGTCCAGCGATCGCTAGCAAGAACCATAACTGCTTCGGAACGGCCTTTAACAGCCGTTTAGTATTTTTCAGTAGGGATCTAATTGCGAACATATTTGCAATCTTTGTTTATCTCGAGTTCACACATCAATTGCGCTTGTTATTATCAGTGGCCGTCTTTTGGTCCGATGTCTGAGGAAACTGGCTAAAGTATTGCGGACTACTCTTTCCAATTCGATCCACTCTATTGGTTTTTTCAAATGTTGAGCAAGCACCGGAGTTAACGCATCTGAAGCTTCTTTGAGTAGATTATCGGCATCTTCTATATGGACGAAGCCTGCTGAAACTATTTTTGGCTTGCCCACCAGTGCCCCTGTAATGGAATCTCTTGAGAACGCCACTGTTACGACTCCATTGTGTGACAGAGATCGTCTTTCCACAATGACGTTACCTGATTCATCCCACATACCCAAACCGTGGACGAAGATGTGTCCTGCGTCGATTTGATCGATAATTTCTCCGGAATAATTGTCCAGTTCCAATACATCGCCATCAGTCAGCAAAAATACGTTTTCATTTTTGACTCCTGCCTCGACCGCAAGATCTGCATGAGCTTTAAGCATTCGGTACTCTCCATGGATAGGCACGAAGTATTCTGGTCGTGTGGCATTGATAAGCATCCTTAATTCTTCTTTTCGTGCGTGTCCCGGTACGTGCGTTCGCTGGTCGGTATTTGTTATCACTGTAGCGCCTAGTCGTACTAGTTCATTGATTGAGTCGTTCACTGGGACTTCATTGCCTGGAATGGTACTGGCTGAAACGATGACCGTATCTCCATTTTGAATGGTGATATCGCGATGGTTATTATTCGACATTCTCACCAGGCCGGACTGTGATTCCCCTTGGCTTCCTGTGGTCAAAATCACAATTTTGTTATTTGGAAGACTGTTGGCTTCAGCTGGAGTGATCATCAGACCTTCTGGGATGTCAAGGTGTCTTAATTCTTGTCCGATTTTAGTGTTGTTGATCATACTGCGACCAACTACACAAAGTTTTCGTTCATGTGTAATGCACGCGTTGACGACGATCTGGATTCGAGCTAGTTGTGAAGCGAAACTCGACACGATCACACGTCCGTCTGCTGCTCCAATCAGGTTTGGGAGATTCTGTATGACCTCTCGATCTGATGGTGAGTAGCCCTCATATTCTGCGTATGTCGAATCGCTCATCACTAACAGGGCACCGTCTTGGCATATGTCCGACAGTATTCCGAGATCAGATGGATAGCCGATTGCTGGTGTGTTGTCGATTTTAAAATCACCGGTGTGAACGACAATTCCGGCTGGTGTTTCGATAGCTATTCCTGTGGAGTCAGGTATTGAGTGACATACGCTGAACCACTCTGCGGTCAAACCGCCTATGGGATATTGCTTGCCTACTCCAATGGCGTGTAGCTCCACTATATCCTGCATTCGAGCCTGTTTAAGTTTTTCTCGCAACAGTGCCTCGGCCATGGGAGGTGCGTAGATCGGCACTGGTATTCGTCTTAAAAAGTGCGGAACGGCTCCAATATGATCTTCATGTCCATGGGTAATCAATAGTCCTCGAACCCGTTCAATGTTCTCTTCGATGTAGTCCATATCTGGGATAACTACATCAATTCCCGGCATGTCTAATTCAGGGAATTGCACTCCAGCATCGATTACAACAAGGTCATCGACTGTTTCGAGAATCATCATATTTTTGCCGATTTCGCCCAGTCCACCAAGCGGGATGACTCGAATCCATGGGGTTTTAGAAGTATTTGTTGTCATGTCCGTTGGTCTTTGGTCGATACAGATAATTGCTGCAGAATACTGTTTTGCTTTGTCTCGTTCGGTTAGGCAAAGTTGATAAACCACTACTCGGCAAGGCGTTTACTCTTCCTGAGTCTTGGTTACATGATTTGATGGCAGTAGTTATTTTGCCTATCGAATTGCGGTAATTTGTAAAAGCCTTGGGCACATTGCAACATAATTTAATCAATCTTGTAAATATGCATGATTGCGCCTACGGATCTGGTAGGTTATTCAACGTTTATACCCGACCGAGCTTTGACCAGGACGGGATATGAAAAAATCGTCCGTGGTCATTACTATACGGGTATTTATATCTTGAACTGTTCGCTTCCACTGCACGAGCTCACGCGTGTAGTTAGCCATTCACAGCTCTGTTATACACAAGTGTAGGAAGTTATCAGGGTATTCGGTAAGCCGATAATGCCCGACTATTCAGTGATGTTGTGACCAGCTAGATAGTCGACTACATCTTGAACCGTCATAATGCCTTCGGCATCTTCGTCCGAGATTTCAAGAGGGGTATCATCTGTACCGAATTCTTCCTCTATTGCCATAATTAGTTCGACTACATCAAGAGAGTCGGCGTCCAAATCTGCAGTGAATGAGGATTCTGCAGAAACTTCCGAAATGTCCTTGCTAAGTTTGTCGGCCGCAATTTCGCGTACTCGATCTAACACACTTGCCATTTACTACAACTCCCAGGGGTGTTCATCAGCGATGAACCTTGAATTAAACTCTTTGTAATATACACCGTTGATGGTTTATATGCCGAATAAAAATCTATCCTAGCAGAGCACCGAGCACTCCGTTAACGAATTTTGGAGACGAGTTTGATCCGAATAACCGGGCTAATTCTACGGCTTCATTTGCTACCACGCTTTCCGGGGCGGCGTCTGACATCTCTAATTCGGCAATAGCGACTCTCAAAATGTTCCGTTCTACAAGTGGCATTTGTTCAGAGGGGTATTGTGATGCAATTTTCGAGATACGTGAATCGAGGTGCTCTCTCTGATTTTCACACATGTTTACTAAGCGTGTGGCAAAATCAATGTCGTCGATTGTTAATCCCTGTTCTTGAGCAAGGCGTTTAACAGTAGCCAGTGCGGGGTGTCCTGATGAATCTGATTCATACAGAGCTTGTAAGGCAGCTGCCCTCGATCCCGTACGACCACCACGGATATGCGGATTGTTTTCAGAGATCGGGTTGCCTTCGACCATTTCATCCAGGCGGTCTGGCTCATGAGAAAAGAATTCTAGTTCATTCTCATCGCTTTGCTTATTGATGGATCGCTTTGATTTCGCCCTAGGCATGTAAACCCCACCTGCTACTAGGTGAATAAATATGAGGGAGCCAGACGAGTCAATTAAGAAGCGCTTGCGTATGCGAGGACTGATGTGAAATCGTTGATGTTTGTGACATTAGATTTACGCTGAATGCGTTTGACCATTCCAGAGAGTATTCTGCCGTGCCCGATTTCATAGAAATCGTTGATGCCTGCTTCAACCATAAGCTTGATGGTATCGTTCCACTGGACGCATGACGTTAGTTGCAGTCTGAGTTCTTCTCGAACGTCCTCAGCTGTCTTTAATGGCTTGGCCGTGACATTTCCAATTAGAGGGACTAGCGGGTTGTGAAATGTAAGCGAATCTATCATGTCATTTAAACCGTTTTGCGCGGGGCTCATAAGCCCAGAATGGAATGCTCCTCCGACCTGGAGTGGGATAGCTTTTTTTGCTCCACGCGTTCCAGCGATATCAATGGCCATGGTAAGACTTTGATGGTCACCGGCGATAATGATTTGCTGGTCTGTGTTTATAGTCGACATTTGAGCGCCAGATTCTCTGCATATTTCTTCGGCTGTTATTTCATCTAGCCCTACCAGAGCAACCATACCGCCAGGACGTTGTTCGCAAGCTCCTTGCATTAGTTGGCCTCGTTTTAAAACGAGCTTTACTGCATCGGTGATGCTGAGGACATTAGCGACGGCGAGAGCAGAATATTCGCCAAGGCTGTGTCCGGCTATCGCATTTGGGATTTGAAGCACCCCTGTAGATTCTTCCATCGCTCGCCAAGCAGCCACTGAGGTTGCCATGATTGCAGGTTGAGTGTTTTCTGTCCGTTTTAAGTCGTTTTCCGGACCCTCGAACGTTATTGTGGAGAGTTTGTATCCTAGTGCGTCATCAATTTCGTCAAAAACTTCGCGTGCTGCAATAGAATTTAAATACAGATCTTTGCCCATACCAACAGCTTGGGAGCCTTGGCCTGGGAATAAAAATGCAATTTTTGAATTTTCGGTGTTGGTCATGTTAAGAGTTAATCTCCCGATCGGACAGCACGTTCTAAGACTCGGGCTCGACTGAAGTGGACTCAATCGGCTCTACCTGCTCGAGCAGGTTTACTTGAGGCCAATTCCCTGGCATTGTCCGTCCCTTGAAATTACCGCACTCAGGGCAGGTTATATGGGGTTGAATTCGTTCCTGACGCGAGCATGGACAAACTGAAGAAGACGGCAGTTTGATGGCGTTGTGGGCATTTCGATTTCCCTTACGGGCTCGAGTATGTTTTTTCTTTGGAAGTGGTGGCATATTTAGTGAGAATCTTAGCCTAATCGCATTCAACTAGGAGATTCTGCTCCTTTATCTAGTAATTTATCAAGGGATTTCCAATGCAGATCCGAGCGACTTTGCGGGCATGAACAGTCAATCAAGTTGCGATTGACTGCGCAAATGGCGCAAAGTCCGAGGCATTCGTCTTTGCATAAGGGCGCTATAGGGATTGCGGCAATTAATGCTTGACCCAGACCCTTTGTCAGGTCTAAAAAGTTTTGTTTGTCAATAATCAGGGCTGGGTCATCGTAAAAATTATCGTGCGTTTCAATACCATAAAATTGGTCCATAAGATCGATGTTTAACGGGTAGAACTCCTCGTTCATTTGAACGTTGATATTCACAGTTGCGACTTCGAGACACCTACTGCAAATTGCTTGGGTTACAGCTGTAATGTCAGCGTCTAATATTACCGTTCGATCAGTTCTAATCAAATGTATTGGGCCATTGATATGTGTTAGTAAACGATCTGCGACCATTAACTGTTCATTTTCAATTTTGTGTTGCCGACTATCACCGAGAGTTCCCGATAACAGTCCCGCGACGTTAAAGATCATGACTTAGAATCCGCCGTAAAGACCTTACATAGATTTAATCGTCGGTTCGTTGTTAATCGAAACCAGTTCACAACTCTAATAATGACCATGTAGGTGAGCAAGTGTTTACGTAGGTAATTATTAATGTTGGCTAGGTAACGTAATAACGGTTTAGCTTAGGGGGTGGAGATCAGCAATTTTTAATTAATTTTTGTTTTGTTAAATATTTTCAGTTGCAAAAACTTATTCGATTAGATCGTTCAGAAGCGTTCTTGAAATAATTAATCGCTGAATTTCTGAAGTGCCCTCATAAATTTCAGTTACACGTTGGTCGCGGTATATTCTTTCAACTGGGGAAGGCTTGAAGTATCCGACTCCACCGTGGATTTGAAGGGATTTACTCGCGATTCGACCGGCTGCTTCAGAAGCATACAACTTGGCCATCGCCGATTCTTTTCCGTGGGGGAGTCCTTTGTCATACAAGGCCGCTGCACGATACGTTAATAATCTGGCAGCATCTAATTCAGTGGCCATATCGGCCATTGAAAATTGAATAGCCTGTCGGGTTGCAATTGGTTTTCCGAATGTTATTCGACTCTTCGAATACGAAATCGCAGCATTCAATGCACCTTTGGCGAGGCCAAGGCATTGAGCTGCAATCATGATGCGGCTCGAGTCTAGAATTTGGAGAGCCAGTCTATAGCCTTCACCTTCTTTCCCTAGCCGATTAGCGACAGGAACCCGACAGTTATCGAAAACTAACTCAGCTGTCGCACACCCTTTCATTCCCATCTTGCCGTGTTGTGGATTAATGGTGAAACCGGGAGTCCCAGTCTCGACCGCAATGGCTGTGACGCCTCTGTGACCTGCCTTTTTATTTTGATTGGCAAACACTGAGAAAATATCTGCGACGGCACCGTTAGTGCAGAATAATTTTGAACCGTTGAGGATGTAATCATCCCCATCGCGAGTGAGTGAGGTCTCTAAAGCGAGGGCATCAGATCCGGTGGATGGTTCGGTGAGTGCGAACGCTGCAATCTTTTTACCCGATGCCAATGAAGGTAGCCAACGAGCGCGTTGAGCGCTAGATCCGCCATGGTAAATGGTTTGGGCTCCCAGAGAAACATGTGTGATTAGTACCGTACTGGTTGAGCCGCAGGCCGATGCTATCTCCTCGACAACTACCATGAAGTCTTTGTATCCACCGTTGGATCCGCCAAACTCTTCGGGAAGAGTCATTCCCGTGACACCTAAGTCGGCTAAGTCACGAAACTGATCAGTAGGAAATTTTTCGGTTTCGTCCACTTCATGTGCCAGTGGGGCCAGTTTTTCATTTGCAAATTCACGCATAGTGTTCGCAAGAAGTGTTTGCTGTTCAGTATAAAACGGCTGCATTGTCAATTCTTCCTGAGTATTTTGAGCGTATGAAAAGATTCTTGTTTTTTAGTAGTAAGGATATGCTGAAGTCTTGTGTTTCCACATAAATTTTTGGGACCTGTGACACGACAACTTTATTTAGAGATTGGAAAGGGGTATGGCTAGACTTTACGAGTGAAATGCTTTTTGCGTTTTGTTTAAGTTGGGGTGAATGGATTCGTGATTTGAGAATACTAGGAATTGACCCTGGGCTTACCAATACTGGCTATGGGTTGATTGAAGTTGACGGGCAGGATTATACGGTTGTTGAGGGCGGTGTTGTGCGTACAAAGTCTGGTGTGCCGATGGAACAGCGGCTATTCATGATTTATTCAGCTATTCGTGATGTAATTCAAGAATTTAAACCTCAAGCTGTGGCTATAGAAGATTTGCATTCCCATGCTAGATTTGTAAAGACAGCAATTCTATTGGGCCACGCTCGTGGGGTAGCAGTCATGGCTGCTGGCGAAGCCGATGTGCTGCACGGCATTCAGGGCGATGTGCGCCCCTTCTTTGAGTTCTTAGGTGGTGATCTGGAATTGTCCGAGGGCTATGCCGTTCATTCCGTGCTCCTGCATATGCACCAACGCGGTCATGCCGGGCGCATCGTCGTGGCACGGGCCAATGGGGAGCGAGAGATCCTCCTCGACGAGCCGCGCTACGATTTCAACTGGCAGCATATCTACATGCCCACTGAGCCTAAATACCTGCCTGCGGGCACACGCGTTGTTTGTCACGCTATTTTTGATAATTCTACCAAAAAAAAATACAACCCCGATCCGGCACAGCTTGTAAAATGGGGCGATCAAAGTTTTGACGAAATGCTCATCGGATATATCTGCATTACAGAGGGAAAACCAGATGCTGGTCTGACAGCAATGAATCAATAACTGCCTGCGCAAAATTGAAAAAGGAAAAAGCCCGAGTCATAATCGGGCTTTTTCTATGTCTACTCGTGATTTCTAATTGACAACACGGCATTCTACCCAGTAGTT
>ENA-UPTF01001478-UPTF01001478.1-marine-metagenome-genome-assembly--contig:-NODE-1478-length-14701-cov-3.072825_pt1 | contig 14701 bp, 14 predicted proteins | sample MGYA00238166_ERZ767019 | MGnify/ENA primary metagenome ERZ767019 (study PRJEB28930, sample SAMN06266391) | marine metagenome | isolation source: Sea water from 250 m depth | place: Atlantic Ocean...
GCTGCAGCGATTTTCCTGACACTTGCATCAGTTGTGCTTTTCCATATGATGCGCGGCGCCAATAGCCGGAGATGGCTCCAGCTATTAGTAATTTGGTCCGTAGGATTTTGGATTATTCGGGGCGGTGGGATCCTGTTCGACTCGCAGCGGACCCTCGGGTTCAAAACCGTGCACACCATTCTGATGTTCGGCACCTTTGCATTGGCAGCGATATCGGTGAGCGGAAAGCGGAATTAGATAAGCGACGCGACGTCAGAAAACCAACTCCAGACAACCTCAGGATCCTCAACCATGACGTTGTGACCCGAACCTCTGAAAACATGAGGAATGCCCGTAGGCATCTCCGCATGGTCATCGGGTGATACGAGGGTGTCATGTTCGCCTAGTGCCATGTACACGGGTGACAAAAGCCCATCAAAAATTTGGCTGAATGGTGGTGAACCCTCAACTACCAAAATACTTTTTGGGTCTTGGCAGACTCGCCACCCAGCCTCGTCTTGCACAATGCCTGATTCAACGAGAGGGCTGTCCGCCTCTACTACACCTAAGAGCCCCGAAAGTTTTAGGAACCAGTCGGCAGCCTCGGCCCGGTCATCGAAAAATCTTGGTGGTTTTGCCGCAATCTCAGGAAGTTTGTTTAATTCGTCCTCAGTCCACATCAACTTCACTCCGATAGTTCCCAACGCCAACGGTGCAGTACCGAAAAAGCCTGTCGATAAAGCCGCGCCAACTCCGCCGCCCATCGAATGTCCGAGAACCACATAAGGCTCATCGACTTCAAGCAAATCGCTTACATCGGATGCCATAGCTCCGAAGGAATAGGAATCTGTCCAGTCGGCAGCACCATGACCACGTAAATCGGGGGCGATGACTCGTCCAGACCAATTCGTGGTTTCTATGAAGGAGTCCCAGACGTGGCCAGTTGCGCCGAGCCCATGAAGCAGGACAAGAGTTGGATTCTCAGAGGTCATCAGATCAATAGTAATTGCGGATGACAACTGACTAGCAATCAACAACGAGTGACTCGCCACCTAGTCGAACAGCCGGTCACTGTCAGTCGGTTGCTTTTTGGTAGCGCTAATGCCGCGAAAGTAGCTGCGCAATGGCACCATATAGCGATGCCTGCCCACCGATCACCCTTCCGAGGCTGGAAGGTTGTTAACGCCGGCATCGTGATTCAGTTCATACAAAGCGCCCTCATCATGCAAGCCATGGGAAGTTACCTCGTGGTTCTGGAACGACAATTCGGGTGGAGTAAGTCCGTTCTATCAGCAGCTTTTTCAGTAAACCGCTTCGAATCAGCGTTACTGGGGCCGCTCCAAGGTTGGCTGCTAGATCGGTACGGTCCCAAGCGGATCGCCAGAATAGGTTCGTTCTTTCTAATCGCCGGATTTGTGTGGTTCAGTCGTATACAAAGCCTGTGGGAATTCTTCGCGTCTTTCCTTTTCATAGCGATTGGCGCCGGGCTAAGCGGCTTTCTCACCGTCACAGTCGCAATAGTCCGATGGTTTGAGCGTCGACGGGCTCGCGCCCTAGCGACCGGAAGCTTAGGTTTTGCGGCAGGAGGATTAGCAGTTCCTCTAGTGGTGTGGTCAATGAACGCGAATGGCTGGCGGACCACAGCCTCTGTATCGGGTGTAGCGGCAGGCATAGCCGTCTATTTCTTCGCGCGATACCTCGATGGTTACCCGGCCGATTACGGACAAATAGTTGATGGAATACCTCCCGAAGACACAGCGGAGACCCCGGCTGCAGAAGGACTCACCTCGGTCGACTTCACCGCCAAAGAAGCGATTCGAACCCGTGCCTTTTGGATGATTTCGTTAGGTCACATGAGCGCCCTATTTGTCGTGGGTGCCGTAATGGCCCATCTAGCTCTGTTCCTTACTTCTGAACGCGGATATTCGTTACAGCAAGCGAGTTACGTTTGTGCTGCGCTGCCAATCATGCAAATAGTCGGCATGACAATCGGCGGCGCTCTCGGAGATAAGGTCAACAAACGCCTAATAGCGTCGGTAGCCATGTTTGGCCACGCCGGTGGGATCCTTGTGCTTGCTTTCACCCAACGTGGATGGATGATCGGAGTGTTTGTGGTACTCCACGGTCTAGCGTGGGGCGCTAGAGGCCCACTTATGCAGGCTCTCCGAGCAGACTATTTCGGGGCTTCATCCTTCGGATTCATAATGGGACTGAGCTCGCTAATCGTCATGTTAGGAACCGTTCTAGGACCAATCATTGCAGGAGTGCTAGCTGACATGACCGGAAGCTACCGATTAGGTTTCGTCGTCCTGGCTGTTCTCGCTGCGCTCGGCATGGCGTTCTTTGTGCTGGCCACTCCGCCCGACCCCCCGAACCGGGACTTGGCCCCAAGCGTCAACTAAGACAGACTCCGCTTCGGCAGCGAGCAACATCGACGAAGCCGACAGATACAACCAGATAAGCAGCACGGCGACCGCACCCAACGACCCGAAAGTGGCCTGTAACTGGTCAGCGGAGGCGGCCGCGACGCTCATTCCGAAGGTGCCCCCAATCCATATCAGACCGCCGATAACCACAGCGACAACTCGCGCTCGAATCCGTGCCGAAGGACCAACAACCATTCGGTATATCCACCCCAGTGACATCGAGGCAAGCACTAGCACGAGAGGCCAACGCGCAACCTCCAACCAGGGGCGAGCACCGTCAGCAAACCCAACTGCTTCAAGTGTCCTTGGAAAAGCTATAACAGCCCAAATCACCACAGTGGTAACGACCATCGCCACGATGGAGAGCTTCAAAGCAAAAATGCGTCCCTGCACCCAATTATGAGGACTTCTTCTAGCGTGCGCGATTCGGATGGCCATAACGGAAGAATTAAAGGCATTTGACACAAGCCACAACAAACCGAACAAACCTATAGCCAAGCTGATGCCGACGCGTCCTTCCCCAATCGAAGTGACACCTCGCAGTTGAGTGACGACCAGTTTTCCAGCCTCGCTTGGAAGGGCATCGGTGAGTGGCTCAAGTTGTTCAGCTACTTCATGAGGCTCGGCTACTAAACCGTAAATGGACACAACAGCCACCACAGCAGGGACTAAAGCCAGAGCAAAGAAATAAGCGACTCCAGCGGCCGCCAAGAGAGTGTGGTGGTCAGACACGTTCGATGTGAATTGACGAAATAGCCGCCAGAACCCGGGACGTCTGCGACTATCGCCGCCACCAGGTTGGGAACTATCCATCCCAACAGGGTGCCAGCCAAATAGCGCTCCACCAACTATCTCGAACGAACCCAAGTCAGGGCGAGCACAAGTCGTGGTAATAACAGACATATGGAAAGCGTCCGATTGTTCGACCCTGCAACCTATGTTGATGGTGTCCCCTATGAGTTAATGGCGACAATGAGGGAAGCCGCTCCGATTCACTGGATCGAAGAACCATCGGTCATGGGATGGGAACAAGGTCCCGGATATTGGGCCGTACTTACACATGAATTAGTCAACCGAGTGTTACGCGACCCAGCCGTATTCTCATCACACCAAGGTGCCACCCAAATCCGAGACCCAGGAACGTCAGACATGCTCGCCTTCGTGCAGCGGATGATGTTGAACCAAGATCCGCCAAGCCACACCCGACTTCGACGGCTATTGACTAGGTCGTTCACGCCCAGAGCTGTGGTGAAACTCGAAGATGGCATTAGCGAACGAGCCAAATTGATAGTGGACAGAGTGGTACCGACCGGCCACACAGATTTCGCTAGAGAAGCAGCCGAATTACCGCTAATGACTCTCGCCGAGATTATGGGAGTTCCCGAACAAGACCGAATGTTGTTGTTCGATTGGAGTAACCGGGTGATCGGATATCAAGACACCGAATACTCCACTTCTGACCAGTTCGACCCGGAAACCGGCACTGAAATGGCGCAAAAGGCGCGAGGTATCAGAGATCAAATCAGATCCGATGAGGACGGCCGCATGCCAGACCCACGATCTCGGGAAGGACTGGCTGACATGTACTTCTACGCAGGCGAACTTGCCCAATATCGAAGACAACACCCTGGCGACGATGTGGTGTCAATTTTGCTTGCGACTGGCGACGAACAAGGAGCCATCACTACAGAAGAGTTTGAAACCATGTTTTTCCTGTTTGCGGTGGCAGGAAACGAAACTTTAAGGAATGGCATCCCTGGAGGCATGCTCGCACTCCTGGAACACCCACACCAGATGGAGAAGTTAATTGAACGACAAGAACTCCTCCCATCCGCAATTGAGGAGATGCTGCGTTACTCACCTCCAGTCATTCATTTTCGGAGAACCGCCACTGAAGACATTGACCTAGGAGGGGCGAAGATCCGTAAGGGCGACAAAGTGGTCGTGTACCACGCTGCAGCGAATCGTGATCCACGGGTGTTCGAAGATCCGGACAAATTCGATATCGAGAGAAACCCGAATGACCACGTCACATTTGGAGCCGGCCCACATTTCTGTCTGGGTGCCCACCTCGCTCGCATCCAGATGACCGCGATCTTCAATCAAGCCCTGACTCGTTTGCCGAACCTCTCCTTAAACGGAGAACCAGAACATCTAGTGTCTAATTTTCAAAATGGACTCAAGCATTTGCCCATCAAATGGGATGTGTGATGTCCCCTCAATACGTAGATGTCCCATACCTCAAACGGCAAGACACGACATTTCTCGCTCGTCTATGGAGCCCTCCCTCACATACCGAAATAAAAGCTGTTGTCGTCGATGTGCACGGCGGCGCCTGGTGCGACCACGACAGGACAGCGGGCCACTTCTACGACAAACAACTGGCTGCTGCCGGATTTGCCGTTGTAGCGATCGATTTCCGATGCGGACCACAGTTTCACCACCCTGCAGCATCAATCGATGTCAATGCCGCAGTCCAGTGGGCTCGTTTCCAGGCGCGACAACTGGACGCTGTGTCTAAAGAAATAGTCACTATAGGAAGTTCGAGTGGAGGTCACTTAGCACTATTGGCAGCCCTGCGACCTGATGCCCTAGATGGAAACGGTACCGAACTCTGGATCGATGGCGAGTGGACCCCCCAAACCTCCGTAGACGGACGAGTGCCTGCTGTCGGAGTTTTCTGGGCACCTGTCGACCCCCTTGCTCGATACTTCTACGCCAAATCTTTGAACAACGAGTTGGGACGACGACTGACCGAAAACAGCATCGCCTATTTCCAAAGTCCGGACGCGATGCATGATGCTTCGATTGCACGGATCGTGAGCGAAGAGGCGATCGAAAACCTGCCCAAAATCTGGTTCGCGCAAGCAGGTAAAGATGAGAACGTGCCTGCCGCACTCATCAAAACACTGAGGCTGTGCTACGAAAGTGTTGGAGGATCCTTCTCGCTTGAGAATTACCAAGAATCTGGCCACGGCTTCGCTCACTCAGACAGCGAAGACTCCCAGCGGTTCATCAAAGATCTAGTTTCTTGGCTTGATAGCGTCCTCGAACCATGAACCGCTACCTAAGCCCCCTGCAGGGAGCTACGGTGCGACCATGGCAATGACCTTTGAACACTGGAACCCTGAAACGGCTGACCGCTTCAAACAGTTCGACCCCAAGAAAGGGATCGACGGATTTTTAGGAATTCGGATCGACAACGTTGAGCCGGGGAAGCTCGTCGCCTCATTTGACGTCACCGATGAGATGATCACCATGATCGGCAACATGCATGGTGGTTGTCTCTCAGCTTTTTGTGACCATGTACTCGGAGTCGTGCTTTACCCAGTAATGCCCGAAGGTTCATGGGCCGCAACCACAGAATTCAAAATAAACCTGTTGAAACCAGTCAGCGGAGGTACGTGCACTGCCACCGCGGACGTAATTTCGATGAGCCGGACCACCGCAGTTGTGAGAATCGACGTAGCGAATGACGACCGGCTCGTAGCGGCAGCCCAAGGGACCTGCCTGATAATGGCTCCCAAATCGTGACGGCAGTACGAGTGGGGGTAACCCCGGGTATCGACATTTGGACTCGTCCATGGGACGAACGTCGCAAGGTTATAGAGCTAGTGGCCGACACTGGAATTGACCACGTGTTCTTCGCAGACCACGTCAGTTTCCGAGTAGGACACGGCCACGACGGGATGGTTGTAGCAGCAGGTGTCGCTAACCTCCACCCGACGTTGGGCATATATATCGGCGTCTACCTGTTGCCGCTGCGACACCCCATCCCTGTAGCCAGACAACTCGCGAATCTCGCAGAAATGGCGCCCGGTCGCATCAGCTTCGGAGTCGGTGTCGGTGGCGATGACCGTCACGAAGTAGAGATTTGTGGCGTCGACCCACGTAGCCGGGGAAGGAGAACCGACGAGTCGCTTGACATCCTTCAACGGTTACTGGCAGGCGAAACAGTCGACCACAGCGGTGAATTTTTCAACTTTGAGCAAGCACGAATAATTCCGACCCCAGATCCACCAATCCCGGTTTATGTAGGCGGACGAGCGGACGCAGCGCTTCGCAGAGCCGGTAAATACGCAGACGGCTGGCTCGGTATTTGGTGCTCAAGTGAGCGATATGCAGAATCAATAGCGATATATAACCAAGCTGCAGAAGACGCACGAAGAGACGTTCAAGCAGACCACGGAATTCAGCTTTGGGTTGGAGTCGGGAAGGACCGAACAGAAGCAGCGTCTTTCGTTGGGCCCGCCATGGAAGGCTTCTATCGCGTTCCCTTCGAAAAATTCTCGCGGTACACACCCCATGGGACAGTCGATGACATCGTAGATTTTTTGGCCCCATACTTAGAAGCTGGCTGCCGCCACTTCAACCTCACACCAGTGGCGTCAACAGCAGAGGCGGGCATCGAAGTGATAGGCGAAGTAGGGGAACGTCTACGAAGGATGACTGACTAACCTAAGGTTGGCCTCGTGAGCATCGCTACCGACTCGAGTCTGCGTATAAAGCCAATAGCAGGGGCGCTAGGCGCTGAGATCAGTGGCGTCGACTTAGCAACCACCTCGCAGTCCCAAATTCATGCGATCAGGGAAGCATTTAACGCATACCACGTTCTAGTTTTTAGAGAACAACTGCTCTCTCCGCGTCAACAAAAACGGTTTGCTCAACAGTTCGGTTCGCTGGAAACTCACCCCTACATAAATGGCCTTGAAGAAGACCCTGAAGTCGTAGCGATCATCAAAGAGTGCGACGAAAGAATCAATTTTGGCGGAGGCTGGCACACTGACATGTCATTTCTCCCGAGGCCCCCACTCGGTTCCCTCCTCTATGCCCTCGAAGTTCCTGAATATGGAGGAGACACCCTCTTCTCCAACCAACATGCTGCATATATGGCGCTTTCGGACACAATGAAAGCCATCGTCGACGACCTTGTAGGAGTCCATTCAGCAGCAAGCCAATATGGAAGAGGTGGGGATTCCGAAAAACGTCATTACGGGTCGATGAGTCTTGAAGTATCAGACCAAGCTCATCAGCTAGCCGAACACCCCGTCGTACGAACGCACCCAGAATCAAACTTGAGAGCTTTATATGTGAACCGACCCTTCACCGAAAGCATCAAAGGAATGCGAAAGCCGGAGAGCGACGCCCTTTTAAAGTTCCTGTGTCGACACTGCGAACAAGAACGATTCACCTGTCGAGTCAAATGGGAAGTCGGAACATTGACTATGTGGGACAACCGAATCGTTCAACACTACGCATTGAACGACTATCACGGACAGAGACGCCATATGAACCGGGTAACCGTTGAAGGCGACACCCCTCGATAGAGACCCACAAAAGGTTAAACGGTTGATCACAAATCGACCCGTTAGCTCTATGTGAATCCGCGCGCGAGACTGCACCCCTAACTTAATTCCACACAGCAGTATCAAAGGGGGTACAGGTGCGACCGCTTGAGGGAATCAAAGTCCTTGATCTCAGCCGCGTTTTGGCAGGCCCCTTCGCCGGACGCATCCTGCATGACCTAGGTGCAGAAGTCGTGAAAGTAGAACCACCAGAGGGCGATGTAACGAGAAATTGGGGGAAGGTCCGAGCTGGTCTCGCTGGCTACTACACGCAACAGAACGCAGGGAAGCGCAATATCTGCATTGATCTTCGTGCCGAAGGAGGAGCTGAACTTATTCGTCGACTTGCCGCGGAAGCCGATGTACTTATTGAAAATTTTCGACCCGGAATTATGAAAAAATTTGGACTTGCCTACGAAGACCTCAGGTCCATGAACGAAAAGCTGGTCATGCTTTCAATTTCAGGGTTTGGTCAAGAAGGCCCTGAGTCCGGCCGCGCGGCTTACGCCCCAATATTGCACGCTGAATCAGGATGGCTACAACGAAGCGCTGAGTGGAATCAACAACCTGTCACCGATCTAAACCTTTCAGCTGCAGACACCAACGCTTCGTTGCATGGCACGATCGGTCTTTTGGCAGCGTTGCGAGTAGCCGAACTTACCGGCGAGGGCCAACACATAGATATGTGCATGCTCGATGCGTTTCTAGCTACCGACGACGCAAGCCATCTTGGCCTTGATGATGTCGGCTACACATCGGCTGGTGGATTGGTATGGGAAGGCGTAGGTGGACCCGTGCTGACAGCGGGGGACTTTCGGTGGATATGGAAGCAACTCCAGCGAGTCCACGGCCTCGAAGACGGAGCTCCCGCGAATGCAGATATTCCGACTAAACGTGCCTATCGAGAATCAGCGATCAATGAATTCCTCAGCTCTTTCGATTCCCGAGACAAAATGTACGAAGCGCTCGACCAATGCAATTTGGCGTGGGGAGACATCAAAACGACCGCAGAAGCATACGACTCTCCGACCGCTGAACACCGAGGCTCTTCTGTCGCCATAGACGCACGAGACGGTTCAACCCGGCGAGTCAGTCAAACTCCCTATCGATTTTCGAAAAGCTCATCAGGGTTACAGCCCGACGCTGTCGCGCCGTACCGAGGAGAACATAATTCAGAGATTCTGCAAGGGTGGCTAAACACGAGCCAACACGAGATCGAAACGCTCTCCCAGGCAGGAGTTCTCCTAGAAGAGAACAACGCTGAGGAGATTTGACATGAACAGACTTGATGGAAAGGTCGCTGTTATAACGGGAGCTGCTAGCGGCATGGGCGCCGCCACAGCCCGCCTCTTCGCTTCCGAAGGAGCACGAGTACTAGTTACCGATATGGACGATGAGAAAGGTCGAAACATCGCTGAAGAGCTCGGCGATCAGGGCGACTTTTTTCATGTCGACGTATCACGAGAAGACGACATCGCTAGCGCCATAGACCACACCACTTCGGCGTGGGGTCGCTTAGATGTCATGTTCAACAATGCCGGATTCGGAGGCGCTAGAGGCCCGATCGAATCAATCAGCGAGGAAGACTTTGACCTAACAGTCGACGTGCTGCTCAAAGGAGTGTTCTTGGGCATGAAACACGCGGCACCAGTGATGAAGGAACAAGGCTCGGGATCCATCATCTCAACTGCGTCGGTTGCAGGACTTCAGGCAGGAGAATCCCCCCACCTGTACACAGCGACAAAAGCAGCAGTGATACATCTGACCAAATCAGTCGCGCTTGAACTAGGACAGGAGGGCATAAGAGTCAACGCAATATGCCCCGGGGTTGTTGCGACCCCTTTAGCTCACGGACCTTTAGATGAAGAGCGACGTGAGAAGTTTCGAGATCGATTTGGTCGCCACCAACCAATCGGACGTGTAGGTGAACCAGAAGACATAGCTCAAGCAGCGCTTTTTTTGGCCTCAGATGATTCAACCTTCATCACAGGAACTGCCATGGTCGTAGACGGCGGAGCAAATTCGGGTCGTGCATGGCATCGCCAAAGTGAACTCATGACCGGAGAAGGACCTATCAAGCTCTACAGACCCGAAGGTAGATGAGGGCTAACCCCCGCTACCTTTGTGGAAAATGGAACCAGTCGATCCGCATGAACGTCTCAAACTATGGAAGCACTAGCCGACTTGGATCAGCAGGTTGTATCTATGGTCATGGAAGTCGAGAGAAGACGAGTGGCTGAAGACCCACAGCGGTCCACCGCTCCTCGCTCACATGATGCTCCTGGGCGTGCAGACGGCCGCCGAGATTTCGACACCTTCTATGCCGCCAATCGGGACCAGATAGCGAGAGCCCTTAGCCTGAGTTTAAGAAACCCTGATCTGGGAGCTGAAGCGGCAGACGAGGCTTTTGTCAGAGCATGTCAACGCTGGGCCGAAGTCTCCACTTTCACAAATCCCCAGGGATGGGTCTACCGAGTAGCTATGAACTGGGCACGTTCTTGGCTCCGTCGGGCACGAAGAGAACGAGAGAAACGTCCGATGCTTGTCGAAGCAGAATTTGCTGAAGATCAAATAGTTGACGTCGACTTAGAACGGGCCTTGGAGAGTCTGGCAGCGACCCACAGAACTGTGGTGGTAGCCCGGTTCTTCATGGAATGGTCGGTCGAGGAAACGGCTGAGGCACTCGGGATTCGGCCCGGAACAGTAAAAAGCAGGCTCAGCCGGGCGCTTAATCAACTTGCCGGAGAACTGGGAGAAAATCCGACGTTCGTTCCCGCATCAGATCAGGAGGATAAGCACCTTGAATCTTGATGATGAAGTGCGTCGCCATTTACGTGACACAGGTGAACAGGTAGCACTAACTCCGGGGTTAGTAGACGCAGTACGTATCCGTGCGGCCACTCGCTCGCGTCGCCGCCGTTTGCTATTCAGCGGGCTGAGTTCCCTTGTAGCTATTGCAATAGTTGGGGGATCAATTGCGGTTCTGTTCGGAGGAGGCGATCAAGATCCCACCTCGCTTGAAGTCGCGACCCCGACTGCACTAGTTAACGAATCTAAAGAATCCAAGGGCGAGGCAACACAAGATTCTGGGAATCAGGCCTTGATTGCTGCTACCAGTCCGACCTATGAGACCGTTCCCCTCACGACCGACGATGAATCATCGAGCTCGACTCTCCCATCAAGAAAATCCGAAAAGAGGGACTGGATTGAAGTGAATGGCCCGGTCCCGGGAGCGAGCACGGAGTATGTCTATTCAGGTGACACGGTCCTTGGTCGCGTGGGCACTGAATGGTTCGTAAGAGACGAATCCTCCTGGCGACAACTTGAGTTACCCGACTCGCTCGACGTAATAGCAGTAGATCTAGGCATCGGAGAAGACTTCGTTCGATTGGCAGGCTGGTTGGGAGACGACCTGTGCAGTAGAGAACTAGTGATTCAAGTCAAGAACGGGAATCAATGGGAACAATATGAAATCCCGGATCAACTGGCACCCGGACTTGTTAGCTCGGTTTCTCAAGCTCGGCTTCGTGTCACCGACCACGAAGTGGCGATGTCACGCATCGAAGAAGTTGCAGTTAATCCTGTGTGTCTTCTGCAAAGCCTAGGAATTGACGCGGTCGAAGCTGAAATTGTCGACGACCTGGTGTATGCAACGGACCCGAAAGCAGGCCGCGTCATATATTCGCTTAGCAAATTTGGGCCATTAGAAGCACAAGAGTTTATTACTAACGGTCCGACCGAGCGTTCTCTGCTTGTCAGATCTACCGGCGGAGAGAAGTGGAGTACAACGCCCCTCCCGGATTACGGAGTTACTGAGCTTGGCGTCGTCGATGGGATCATCATGATGGAGGATGCCGAACACACGGTTCATGACGGGCAGCGTCTGAAACGTACCGAAATAATTCCAAGTGACGCGGAACAACTCATAGATGCACTTGTCACTTCATCGGGCATGTCAATGCTGTTCGAACGAGGTGAACAAATTTGGCTCCGAGATACTGACGGAGAACAGCTCCTCGACCAAATAAGCGAACGACCTGTCCTGTGGGGCAGACTGGGACGGGTTTCCGCAGAAGTAACCATGGTTGTCGAGACCGAACAAGGCCAGGCCCTTTTGATGTCGGGTCAGTGACCTAGGGGAGGGACATAGCGTGACCGACGTAGCGCTTCTATCAACAGTGGAACAAGCCGGTTTAATCAGACGGGGAGAAATTTCTAGCAGAGAGTTAACTGAGCACTTCATTGAACGAATTGAACGTCTGGATGGCGAGATCAATTCGGTAATTACACGAGACTTTGAGACTGCCACAGCTGAATCAGATGCCGCTGACACCGCTCAACAAAAAGGTGAGCCCATGGGACTCCTGCACGGAGTACCCATAACTGTCAAAGATGCCCTACAGACGAAAAACCTTAAGTCGACCGGAGGAGCAACGGAGCTTCAAAACAACGTTCCGCCAAACGATGCTGCAGTAGTTGCTTCTGTTCGCCGCGAAGGCGGGATTGTCATGGGCAAAACCAATCTCCCGCGTTGGTCAGGCGACATTCAGGCTTACAACGACATTTTTGGCACGACAAACAATCCGTGGGACATATCCCGCGGCCCGGGAGGATCTTCAGGCGGAGCTGCAGCAGCGGTGGCAATGGGCTTTACTTCTTTCGAAATCGGAACAGACATTGGCGGCTCAATCCGGTTTCCGGCAGCGTTTAACGGCGTATGGGGACATAAACCGAGTTTCGGAGTTATTCCAACTACCGGATATCTAGACCACGTCAATGGAGGAGTGAACGAAGCGGATATCAACGTTTTCGGACCCATAACAAGAAGTGCACAAGACCTCGAACTTCTATTGGAAATAATGAAACGAGACTCGCCTCCTTGGGTGGCTGAATTAGGAAGCGTTCCCCAGAACTTGAACGATCTAAAAGTTGGGGCTTGGTTGGACGACGACTTCTGTCCCGTAGACAACGAGGTTCGTGAACACCTTGACAAGGTTGTCAACGAACTGGAAAAAGATGGCCTATCTGTTGACCGAGCAGCGAGGCCCGACCTGGACCCAGACGAAGGTGCCATGCTGGGGTTGTGGCTGGTTCAAAGGGCTACTGCGCAAAGCACCGACAGTGATGGCCCCGGCCACCGTATTTGGCTTGACCAACATGCGAGGCGTGAAGAACTGAGATTGAAATGGGCACAGTTTTTCAGCAACTACGACGCTGTGATCATGCCGGTCTGTTTCGTGCCACCATTTGAACACCAACAAGAAGGTGATTTCAGAAGCCGGACTCTTATCTGCAACGGAGAAGAACGCGGTTACATCGATGTTGTCAAATGGACGACCATGGTTGGAATGGCATACCTGCCCTCGACGGTGCCGCCCACCGGGCTAGGACCATCCGGTTTGCCGATCGGTTGTCAAGTAGTAGGTCCCTACGGTGGTGACAAGCTGACTATTGCGTTGGCTGGACGGATTGGCGATCTTATGGGCGGCTACCAGCCGCCCCCTCGCGCTCTATAACCTTTCGAACATCAGCAATCGCTTCTCGGAGGTTGGGTAACGAGGCGCATATTGCTGTCGAATCAGGAGACAAGAAAGCGAACACGACGCTGCTAACTGGTTGGCGAGTTGTTTCTTCGAGTGCAGCGGCGTAAGTGGCGCCTTGGAGGCGGTAGCGGTCAACCTTGAGGTCTATTTCGTTGGGTTCGACCTGATCGGTTTTATAGTCGACGACAACCAACCCTCTTTCTGTTTCATACACGAGATCCACGTAGCCTTCGACGATTTGTTCCCCTATGGGGCACGCAACATGAAGTTCACGCCAATACCTGTTTTGGATAGCGAACTGAATTTCTTCACTAGCAATCGCCGACGCGGCTAGGGAGGCAACTTCGTCTGAAAGTTCCGCTATGCCCTCAGCTTCGGCATGAATTGTGGCGAGCGTTGTGAGACCTTCTCCGCTTTGTAGATCGACTGTTTGCAGTACTCCGTGGACAGCGCGCCCAATAGCGGTGCCGTAGCGACCTCGACCTTGGATCGGCAACTCTGATTCGTCGCCATCCTTTAGCAGCCCAGGTTCGCGAATTTCGCTGCCGGCAGAAGCAGTAATTAAGCCATCCGTGGACTGGGCTATTTGAGTGGCGCTCATAAATCGGGGTCGACCGCTGACTTCGATCGCGTTGTTGTAGCGGTCACGCCATTCAGACAACTCTGGACGTGAGACAGAAACCTTTGGTGGCCCGCCGTCCCAGACCTCCCTGTTATCTGAGTAGTCGGTTTCTATGTATTCGGCGTCCGTTAAAGCACCGGCGATGAGATGTCCTTGGGTTTGAATTTGAGGGTCAGAATTTGATGGAGCCTCTTTGCGGTGTAATGAAACGACCAAGTGGTCGCGTGCACGGGTGCAAGCAACGTACAAGGCCCGAATTGACTCGTCATGTGTAAAGAGTTTCTCTGCCTGGGCCCATTGATCGAAACCGGGTGTTTCGAGTCCTTCGCGGATTTTCACATCAGGCATATCGGTGTTGGGCGCATGTCCCACCCTCACCCCGGACTTGGTCTTTGTTTGGAGCGGCAGTCCCGCAACTACCGCAATTGGAAACTCGAGGCCTTTGGCAGCGTGAATGGTCATGATCTGGACGGAATCATCGTCGTCTTCGGACAGAACCGTTTCGACTGACCTGGCATTTTCTGCGGTTTGCTGAGAAATCCAAAAAATGAATGACTGGAGATTTCCGTTGCCTGTATCGGACCACGCGCGAGCTTGGTCAACCACATATCGGAAGCGCCGCAGGGATTCACGCGGATCTCGACGGGTGGCGCATTGTTCTGTGAGTTGACGGTCTGTGATGATCTGCCCGATCAACTCTGACGGAGTCCGGATTGAACATTGTTCTCGCAGTTCAGCAAGGTGGGCTAACCCGGTGGCAACAGGGCCACCACCTTCAGCTCGTTT
>ENA-UPTF01001479-UPTF01001479.1-marine-metagenome-genome-assembly--contig:-NODE-1479-length-14699-cov-6.919847_pt1 | contig 14699 bp, 16 predicted proteins | sample MGYA00238166_ERZ767019 | MGnify/ENA primary metagenome ERZ767019 (study PRJEB28930, sample SAMN06266391) | marine metagenome | isolation source: Sea water from 250 m depth | place: Atlantic Ocean...
TTCCACGGGCACGAGTGCCGGCTATAGGACGGTAGAACACCTCTCCATTTTTGACTTTCACGAGCATTTCCGGAGAACTTCCCAGAATTACGGTATCGTCCAAATGGAGGTAGAAGAGATAGGGCGAGGGATTTACCATCCGCAGAGCACGGTAAATCTGAAATGGTTCCACTCCTGGATCCATCTCAAGCCTATGTGAGAGCACCACCTGAAAAATATCCCCTGCGAGGATGTATTCTTTGGCTTTCTTTACAGCATCACAATGTGCTTTTTTACCTACATTCGAACGAACCTTAAGAGCATCTGCACTTTTTTTCGTCATAGGTAGGGGCAAGGGTCCAGAAAGTGCTTTTTCGACTTGGGTGATACGCCGGCAGGCGTCGTTGTAGCCTTTACGCAGAGAACCCTCCCATTCGTCACATCGTACGTTGGCAATGACGTGAATTTCGTGCTTCACATGATCAAATGCCAATATTGTTGCGAAGAACAAGAACACAGCGTCAGGCATTTTAACATCGTCTTTACGGAACTTTGGCACCTTTGGCTCAATGAGTTGTACGACATTGTAGCCAGCATAGCCGACGGCTCCGGCCGAAAAAGGTGGCAGGTTTTCTGTGCCGACTGAGTGAAACTTTTCTACTAGACGCCGAAGAATTTCGAACACGTTACCCTGATGTTTACTAGTTTTTTTATTTCTGGTGACTTCTACAACTTTTCCTTTAGCCGTCACTGTTAGAAACGGGTCAGCACCCAGAAACGTGTATCTCCCGACTTTTTCACCTCCCTCAACGCTTTCAAACAGGAATGAATGTTTATAATTTCTAGCAATCTTATTGTATATTTCAAACTGGTTTCCATCTAACGATAGAGAAATTATCTTAGGAGTGCTTGGCTGTCCAAAGACGGTCACCATTCATATCACATCTGAAAAATGTCATTATTTAAAGCTGATTAAGTGATTAATCAAACAAAATTGAGCGATCAGCAATTAGATCCATCGTACTATACATAATCATGAATTCACTCAGCAACGGCATACAACGATTTGCCATACACTCACAACTGATTGGCCTCAAGACTATTCTGAAGATATCAAATACCTTTGGAAAGTAATTTAGGCTCACAATTCAGTGTATAGTACGGTAATGTACCGTACTTTTATATACACGATCTGTTTAGGAGTGCTATGGGAAGGAACACATGTCACAAATGTGGAGACGATGGTTTAGGATGGAGTTACGAGCATCACCGTTTAACAGGTAAATGGAAACTTGAAAACCATCAAGGATGTAGTTTTTCCTAATATTCTGCAGGTTTGGTAATTGCACCTTGTGCTGCAGAGCCCACCAATGATGCGTATTTAGCTAATGCCCCAGATGTATAATTTGGATCAGGTCTAACCCATTGCTCTTTTCTCTGTTTCAACTCATCTTCAGATACATGAAGATGAATTGAATTATCGTTAGTGTTTATGCTTATTTCGTCACCATCTTTTATTAATGCAATTGGACCTCCAACAAAGGCTTCTGGAGCTACATGTCCAACCATAAATCCGCGTGTACCACCAGAAAATCTACCATCTGTTACCATTGCCACTTTCTTACCCAGACCTTGTCCAACAAGCGCAGCAGTGGTTGCAAGCATTTCTCTCATTCCAGGACCTCCTTTTGGTCCTTCATATCTAATAACTACAACACTTCCTTCATCAATTTCCCCTTTTGAAACAGCATCAAATGCAAGTTCTTCTCTATCAAATACTTTGGCAGTACCAGTAAATTCAGTCATATCCACACCAGCGGTCTTTATGACTGCACCATCTGGCGCCAAAGTACCTTTCAAAATCAAAGCCGTGCCAACATCATGAAGTGGGGCATCGGCTGATTTTACAATTTGTTGATCTGGTATGTTAGGAATTGAAAACTGCTCTATGTTTTCTTTTATTGTTTTTCCAGTAACTGTGATAACATTTGGATTAATCAGATTTTTTTCAAATAATTTTTTTAGTACAAATGGTATACCACCAATTTTGTCTAAACTATTCATCACATAACTTCCACCAGGTTTCATGTCTGCAATATGTGGGGTTTTTTTCCTAATCCTCTCAAAATCATCATACGTCAGTTTGATTCCAGCTTCATTTGATAATGCTAATAAATGCAATATTCCATTTGTGGAACCACCTACTGCATTTAACATTGTTATTGCATTTTCAAATGCTTCAAATGTTAGAATTTCACGTGGTTTTATACCTAATTCAAGTAGTTTAGCGCATGCAAATCCAGTATCGTATACAATTTTTTCTCGTCTATCATCCTCTGCAGGTGGACTTGCACTACCAGGAAGGGCAAGGCCAATTGCTTCTGAAATTGATGCCATGGTGTTTGCAGTGAACATGCCACCACAGGAACCTGCATTTGGGCATGCAACATTTTCTATATTTTTTAGTTCATCTAACGATATTTTTCCAGCATCATATGATCCTACAGCTTCGTAAACGTCAACCACTGTCAACTCTTTACCATCAAGTATTCCTGGCATTATTGTTCCACCATAAACAAACACTGAAGGAAGATTAAGTCTAGCCATTGCCATCATAGTACCAGGTAAACTTTTATCACATCCTGCAATTCCTACTAATGCATCGTACTGATGTGCTCTAACCATTAATTCAATTGAATCTGCAATCACTTCTCTACTAATCAATGATGATTTCATTCCTTCATGGCCCATTGCAATTCCATCACTTACAGCAATTGTACTAAATTCTCTTGGTGTTGCATTTCCATCATGTACACCCTGTTTAGCATTTTGTGCAAGTGCTGGAAGATGTATGTTACAAGGTGTAGCCTCATTTCCTGTATGGCATACTCCAATGAATTGTTTGCTTAAATCATCATCAGTTAAACCCATTGCTTTATACATTGCACGATGTGGTGCACGGGCTGTTCCATCAACAACATTTCTACTCGAAATTGTCATTAGATCACCTGTTAATCATCTGTGTATCTACTTCAGATAATTGCTTCTCAATTGCATCTTGATCTTCATTACCATATGATATCAAAATTCTGTCTTCTTCCATTACTACATACTTCCTAATGTCATTAACTTGTTTATGGTTGATGAAGTACTTTAATGAATAATCTTCATTTGTACAGAATGCTCTACCATCTGGGAATGTGAAACAATCTTCATCCAGAGATATGCTAAGCGAATTAAACAAGAACTCTAATTCAACACCAGATGCATGTCTATGAATAGTATCACCATCTTGGTTTTCAAAATGAATCCAACTTGTCTTTATCTGATAATTTGGTAATGAGAAATCAAATTTATCGCCAAAAATTCTTACCAGCACTGAGGCATGTATGTGTTCATCACCTAATTTTCCAGCATTTTCAGGCGCACCTGGAATATCTCCACTCATTGTTATGAATTCGTAACTTGCGTAAACAGCAATTGCAGCAATAACTGCTAATATTCCGGCTGCCTTGAAGGTCACACTACGTTTTTGTGACGTGCGTTTGGCAGCAAAACTTTCACGCTCTTCCTCTCTTCGCTCTCTTCTGGTTTTACCCATGATTGTGGGTTCAAAAATAACCCTATAAATGCTAGCCTTTTTGATTTATTGAGGGCGTATACCATGACAACAATATTTACAGATATTATTGAAGGAAGAAAAGATGGCCACATAATATATGAAGATGAAAAACATGTTGTAATTCTGGATAAATATCCAATTGATCACGGTCATTCATTAGTCATTACTAGGCATCCATATGAAAAAATCACTGATATGAAAAAAGAAGAGGTATCTGAATTATTTTCTCTGATCCCAATGATTGCAAATGCGATTTTAAAAGCTACTGGTGCTGTCGCATTTAGTATTGCACAAAATAATGGTAAAGAGGCTAAACAGATAATTCCACACGTTCATGTTCATATTATACCACGATATGCCAATAAAGGAACTGTTTGGACAAAGCGAGGCATTCCAACAGATTTAGAATTAAAAGAGTTATCAAAAAAAATTAAGATGAATTTTGTTTCTTAATTATGATGTGGATTATATCGTAGTATGGCTCCAATCTTACCAAGGCTTCCAAGCATCATTCCATGTTCTGTCTTACCAGATATAACTTCAACTTTGGCTCCTGTCTGCGTCGCCATTAAATCAATATGATCAATTAGATCCTGTTGAGATGAATTATTATCAGTACTTTTACAACTTGCACACTGCTTATTTTTCAGTTCAGTCCTTCTTGGGATTAATTTAACGCGTTCAACAATCTCTTCAGTAATGTCTTGACATCTTTTACATTTTATCTCTAATCTGTAAAGTTCAATGTCATCTGTTATAATTATGGTATCAGCGATGTTATTTTTTAACATCTCCAGAACTTCTTTTAGACCATAACTTCCAAGACCCGTGTTATTATTAATTTGCTGGAAAAGTTTCTCAATAATTTTTTTTTCCTCAACCATTCTAAAGTCTGATAAAATTTCTGATGATTTTGCAAATGCCTCCCTTATGCCTTCTGCACCAGAGTACGATGCATCAATCGTTGAAATTATCATATCTTGTAATCTATATTCAAGATAACTATTATTGATAAAATCCTCTTTTGTAGGTCCAGGTCCTGAAATAATCAAGCCCTTAATTGGGTATATATCAATAAAATACTCTCTAGTTATGTGAGCAACACGATTAAAGTAGTATTGTAATTCCATTTCACGAAGTTTTTGAAACCTTTTTGCAGATTGACCACCCTGTCTATGTTTTCCTGCAACACCAGAGCCAGTTTCTTTTAACACCTCAATTTTATCATTATGTAGTAATCCCCATCCAGCATCTTTTGCATCAATTGCTAGAATTCCAATCATGTTGTCATCTTTTAGCATATCTTTCAGAATGTCAACATGAAAATGATCATCACATCGATATAGAAATGTAGTTAGATCTTTTGGAGGATCAATCTCAAATGCTTTTACAACTTCAGATCCAGGCGGACCTCCACCTTCTCTTGGCAATGCACCACAAAAAACTACTAGTCCCCTTTCAGGAGTTTTTTTATATAATTTTAATCGCTGAACAACTTTAGAGAGCGAGTCTACAACATGTGTTCTTGTTAAATCAGATTTAATATTATCAGCAGTACCCTGCTCTTCACGTAATGTAGTGATAACCTCGTGCAGTTGCTTATTTTTCGGAATGTATACGCTAATTAATTCTGTTCCATGTCCCTCCTGCTGTGTAAGTTCATCAAGAGTTTTTCTAATTTTATAAATTTTAACTGAATCTTGTTTTTTAATGTTAATTTTACCCATTTTGAATATTTTTGTCATAATCAAATATTAACGGTTGTGGTCAACTCAGCCTTATTAGAAGCCAGTTCTAGAAAGTTCTAATGATATCAAATTTTTTTTTTCAGATTGCAAATTTGAAAAACATACCACGGACTGGTTGGAAAACTAAACTTCATATTTCAAATCCAGAGTCAGTTGCAGATCATAGTTACATGATGACGGTGATGGCTATGATTATGTCTGATATTAAAAATTTGAATACAGAAAAAATAATTAAAATGTCGTTATTACATGATTGGGCAGAATCGAAGATTGGAGATTTTATGCCAGATGAAATTGAACCAGATAAAAAAATAGCATTAGAGGAAAACGCCATGAATGAGATATTAGGAATTTTACCACATTCGATTAAGGATGATTATTCTACTATATGGAATGAGTACCAAGATATGATATCTAGTGAATCAAAACTTGTTCATGAAATTGATAAATTAGAAATGGCACTTCAGGCAAAAATTTATGAAAAAGACGCTGATCCTGAAAAAATTAAACTGTTTGTTACTTCTGCCGTAGAACAGGTACTTGATAATGATTTGAAAAAAATCCTTTCAGAGATAATTCAATAGACTTAGATGTAATGATTTTATATTTTGATTAGTAATTTGTCAGCAGATAATAAGGATCTAGTTAATGCACAGAACGAAGTGATTGGTATATTATTTGAAGTAATCAAAAAACTACAGAAAAATATTGATCTTCAAGATGAAGGAGTTCAACTTATCATAAAATCCAAAGATGACAATTTGGATGAAAATAGAACCAGATTGAATGAGATTACTGCGGAGAGAAATAAAAACAGTGAAGTCATTTCCAGACTTTTAAAAAAATTAGACTCTAATGAGTCTGACTAGTTCCCACAACCACATGAATCGTCATCTGGAATAATACGAAATTTGTTAGCCTGTTCATATTTTGTTTGTGCATAATGAGAAATGTTAGTAATTCTCATTCGGACATCTTTATTATTCCAACTACCCTCATTCTCAAACCAAGCCTCAATCTCATCAACATTATAAGATTCTCCACATTTGTTTATGTCATTAAAAGTTTCTTTTATCATTGATTCGTCATCAATTGATAACTTATTTTTGTTCTCTACAATTGCTGTGATTTGATTTAGATATTGTATTGTTGAATTAAGCAGTGGCATAATAATTAGTTTCTTTTATGATTCTGGAAGCAATCATTACAATAAACTGGTTTATCATTTCTTGGCTCAAATGGTATTTCACACTCATTTCCACAATCTCCACAAGTTGCTTTGTGCATTTCTCTAGATCTCCGTTCGAATGGCATTTCTGATTTTTAATTTTTATGCCCTTAATTATACTTAAAGAAGTAACATTATACTCCAATTATGGGACTGTTTCGAAGATCAAAAGAGGAAAAACTTGCTAAATTAAAAGAAAAACAATCAATCAGGAATGGTCAAGACCTCAAAAAACTATTAAAAGTTTTTAAAGAAAATAGAGACGAAATAGAAAAACGCACAGGTAAAAGACCTGATATAGACGATACTACAAAATTATTCATGCAAAAAGTTTTGAATGTATGGATATCTGAAGGTAAAGATATTGACGATGAAAAATTCTGGCACGCAGTTGATTATAATAAACAGTTTGATTATCCAGTTGAGTATTATGAAAGGTAAATATTATTTGAAATACTGAGATTTTATTATGCAGTATTTTCAGGCGTTAAAAGTTGGCCAAAAGCGAGTTGAATCTACTAGAGCATATCTTAATTCAATCTCAAATGATAGAGCAATGCCTGCTTTGGCTTTACGTGATAATAAGACAAATGTTTGGGAGCCTGTAGGCGAAGAGAATCTTTATGCTGTGATAGACGAGTCATCAGGTTTTGTTCTAACTGATTCAAGTGGTTACCTCCTTGCCTTGTGTGATAAAAATGGCACCTCTAAGGCATTGGTACAGGGCTTGAGTCAGGAACAAAAAGATGAGATAGTCACGTTACTTGAGAAAGACAATATTCCAGAGTACAAGGGTAAAGTTGCTTTACCTGTCTAATTTTATATTTGCGAGTTGATTTGTCATTAAAATGAACAAGTATTCAAAGGAGGTTGAGGTTAGGGGTCATCTTATAGATTCGATGATTCTTACAAAGATTTTCGATAATATAATGGATTTAGATGGAAAGTTTGAAGTTACAAAAATCAAAGTTGGCAAGCTAAAAACAGATGAAAGTTTTGCAAAAATTAGGGTCATAGGAAAGAATCAAAATCATCTTAATGAGATTTTAGAAACACTTTACAGAGTTGGTGCTACACTAAAAACTCAAAAATCAGTAAAATTAAAACCTGCCTTAAAAAATATGGTGATGCCAGAGAACTTCTACAGTACTACAAACAATCATACACAAATCTTTCATAACAAACGCTGGATTCAAGTTGATAATATGATGATGGATAAATGCATTGTAGTAAGATCAAATAAAGCACAATGTGTTCCAGTACGTGATGTAAAGAAGGGCGACAAAATCATTATTGGTGAAGATGGTGTCAAAGTGACACCACCAGAAAGACCACGTGAGGGAATGAACATATTCCAGTTTATGGGAAGCGGGAGTTCTAGTGAGAGACCTACACAACATATTGCAAGAAAGGTTGCTGAAGATATACGTAATACAAAAAAGAAAGGCGGAAAAATTATTCTGGTTGGAGGTCCAGCTATAGTACATACTGGAGCCGCAGATGCAGTTGCTAAATTAATTAGATTAGGATACATCAATGCAGTGTTAGCTGGTAATGCACTTGCTGTACACGATGTCGAATATGCAACACTAGGAACATCACTTGGAATGAAAGTTAAGGATGGTACGTTAGCAATACGCGGACATCGTAATCACATGCAAGCAATTAATTCAGTATTCAAGGCAGGTTCACTCAAAAAGATGGTTCAGCAAAAGAAACTGAAAAGTGGAATAATGTATGAATGCATAAGAAAAAAAATTCCATTTGTTTTAGCCGGCTCTTTACGAGATGATGGACCACTTCCTGATGTGATAACTGATGTTGCTGCAGCACAAAAAGAGTACAAAAAAGTACTAAAAGATGCAAATATGGTGATTATGGTATCTACAATGCTTCATTCCATAGCCACTGGAAACATGCTACCTGCAGATGTGAAGGTCATAGTAGTCGATATCAACCAGCCAACCGTGACTAAACTAATGGATAGAGGCACATGGCAGGCACTTGGAATAGTATCTGATGTGGGTGCGTTTTTGCCAATGGTTGCAAATGAAATAGGAAGTAGATAGACATGGAAAAAACAATAGAGAATATTGATTTTACCAAGGGCAATGGCATAGTTCCCGTAATCGTACAAGATGTAAACTCTAAACAGGTTCTCACATTAGCATACACAAACAAAGAATCTCTTGAACTGACAAAAAAAACCGGCAACTCGTGGTTTTGGAGTCGTTCCAGGAATAAGCTTTGGATGAAAGGCGAGGAGTCTGGCAATACACAGAAAGTCAAAGAGATACTAGTTGATTGTGACTCTGATGCATTGATCTATTTGGTTGAACCATCAGGTCCAGCATGTCACACTGGTGAAGGTACTTGTTTTCATAACAACATGTAACCTGAAAATTCTTTATAATTGATAATTCTCAGTATATTGCTGATGATTATAGATTAGACGAGGTTCTCTCTGAATTCCTCATGGTGATGAGATAAAGTTCATTTGAACGCCGAATTATGAAGCAATTAAATTTAGATTACAAAAAATCATCATGTTGGCTTGTCATACATAATAGCAGTAGGATCATGTATGACATGCTGGCGTTTAAACTGATTCTTCAGTATTTAGTATATTTTTGATTTGATCAATTCCAGAGTTTTTGTAGGATCAGCTTTTCCTTTTGTTTTCTGCATTACCTTACCTACAAGATAATTCACAGTTTCTGGATTTTCTTTTGCATCACGTACTGCCTGTTTTTCCTCTTCAAAGACCTGCATAATTATACTCTCAATTTCAGATGAATCAGACACCTGACCCAGATCCATTTCTGAGAGTAATTCCTTTACAGATTTACCAGATTTCACAATTTCTTGTAAAGCAGTCTTTGATGATGTTCGAGTCAGTGTTTTGTCGTTAATTGCAGCAACCAAATCAGACAAATGCTGTGAGGTTAGTTTGGATTCTTCACGTTTCTCTTTTGTATCAACAAATCCCATCAAATCAGTAGTTATCAGGTTTGCAATATCTTTTGCATCTGAATTAGAGTGTGCATTTTCAAACAAGTCAGAATAATATTTGTCTGATGCTAAAATATCGGCTACTTGTGGAGCAATGTCGAATTTTTCTACAAATCTTTCTTTCTTTGAACTAATACTTTCAGGCATGTCCTTCTGAAGTGTGGTTATGGTTTCCTGATCAATTTTCACCCAGGGTATGTCATTTTCCAAGAAATAGCGATAGTCCTGATCTTCTTCTTTGCTTCTAGAACTTACAGTAATCTTTCGTTTGTCATCCCAATGTCTGGTTTCCTGAACAATTTCAATATCTCTTTCAGACAAACTTTCCTGCCGCGTAATCTCAAAATGTAATGCCTTTTCTAAATCATGGAACGAGCCAATATTTTTAATTTCAACTTTATTTCCACCTTCAATAGACACGTTACCATCTGCACGCATTGCACCTTCTAGACCAGGTTCTGAAACTCCAAGATTTTCTAACAAATCAGATAGAATGTTTAGAAACACTCTCACCTGACGTGGGTTTTCAAAGTCAGGATCTGTTACAATTTCTACCAAAGGAGTTCCCGCTCTATTGTAATCTACTAGAGTGATTTTTGTTCTCTCAGATTCTCCTTCATATATCAGTCTACCAGGATCTTCTTCTAACTGAATCCGTCTAATTTTGATTTTTTTACCTTCAACGTCAACATAACCTTCTCCCCCAATGCTCATATCACCATAAACATTGAGTTGTGTGATTTGGAAGTTTTTTGGCAAATCAGGATAAAAATAATTTTTCCTGAAAAATGCAATTTTTTCAGGTGTATCACAACTCAATGCCATAGCTATACTTGTAGCAGATTTCACTGCTTTTTGATTTAGCCTAGGAAGTGAGCCTGGCAAACCCATACAAACTGGGCAGATGTTATGATTTGGTTCAAATTCACGATAGTTCGCCTTACATGAACAAAATAACTTACTCTCTAATTTTGTTAATTGACAATGAATTTCTAATCCAATCTTGGTCATAATGGAACCTCTGGTAATTCGGTTTTTGATTCTAAAGCATATGCTGCTTGTAGTAACGATTTTTCACTCTGGCTATTTCCAATAATTTGCATTCCGATTGGCAGACCATCAGTAACACGATATGGAACTGAAATGGCAGGTTTACCAGTAAGATTAGCAGTGACTGTATTGTAATCTAATAACATCAAGGTTACAGGATCGTCTATTTTTTCTCCAAATTGAAATGGTTGTACTGGAGCAGTTGGTGATATAAGAAAATCATATTTTTCAAATGCATTATTCACTTCAGAAATTAATTTTGATTTAACCTTCAATGCTTTTAGGAAATATTTTCCTGCATGACCTGCAGATGGAACAAATCCTCCTAAAATTATTCTACGTGTAACTTCAGGACCAAATTTGGCTCTTGATTTAGAAATGTATGAATTGTATTCATAGCCTTCTGAGTCAAGATCATAACCGTATCTGATATTATCATATCTTGCAAGATTACTGCCAGCCTCTGTGGATGTGATTGTGTAGTATGCTGCAACAGTATAAGGAATGGTTGGCAAAGACACCTCTTCACAATTAGCGCCTAATTTTTCAAAATCTTGAATTGCATCTTTTGTTGCAGACGAAACCTCAGGACTCAATCCGTCAGACGTCATTTCTTTTATTACACCAATGTTTTTTCCGTCAATTCCTTGTTCAATGTCACTTAGGTAATCAGAATTTGTATTGTCAATTGTTGTATCGTCGTTACTATCTTGCCCTGCAATAATGTTCAAAAGAAAACCACAATCCTTGACCGTTTTTGTCACTGGACCAATCTGTTCAATACTGTTGGCATAAGAAATTAATCCGTATCTACTAATCAACCCATACGTAGGTTTTAGACCTACAACTGAACAAAAGCTGGCAGGATTTCTGACAGAACCACCAGTATCAGAGCCTAATGATGCCAAACATTCATCTGCAGCCACTGATGCAGCGCTTCCACCAGAGGAACCACCTGGAACGTATTTGAGGTTCCAGGGATTTTTTGTAGGACCATATGCACTAAATTCAGTAGTTAATCCCATGGCAAATTCATCCAAGTTTGTCTTTCCTGTAATCACCGCATCCTCATTTTGCAGTTTATTTACAACTGTAGCAGTATACGGCGCAACAAAATTCTCTAAAATTTTTGAGGCGCATGTAGTCTTTGTACCAGTTATGCATATGTTGTCTTTAATTGAGATAGGAAATCCATAACATATGCCAACTTTTTCACCAGCAGATATTTTCTTATCAATTATTCTTGCATCGTCGATTGCAGATTTATTTAATGAGAGATATGCATGTACGTCACCATCAACGTCCTTTATTCTCTGAATAGTTGCAGATGTGAATTCCTCTACAGTAAATGCGCCAGATTTTACATCATTGATGTAGTCTATAATTGAAGTTTTCAGGTTCATTTAATTCATCTTTGGGGCACGAACATAATGTTCACGGAAGTTTTTTAGTGATTCAATTAGTTTTTTATCATTAGGGATAAATTCGTCTTTTCGTAATTCATCAAGTGCCTTTTCTTGAGAAACAATTTCCTCAGACGAAAGGTCAATCTGATCTAAAATGTCAAAATATTCAAGCATTTTTTTTACTCTACCTACATGCTCAGTATGATCCTCAAGATCAATTTTCATTAATTTTGCTACTCTGATTATTTCCTCTTCATCAACCAATTTTTTTTCCTACGGTGTTAATCTATCAACATCTCTTGGATAAAATGTTGTATCACGTATATTCTCAGTTCCAGTTAGCGCCATCATTAATCTTTCAAGACCAATTCCACATCCTGCGTGTGGCGGTACACCAAAATCGAATACATTAAGATGATAATCAAATGAATCAATCTTCATTCCTTTATTCTTCATACGTTCTTCCAATTCTGACTTTTTCTCAATTCTTGTACTGCCAGATGATAACTCTAAATCACCCCACATCAAGTCAAAGGATTCAGAAATTTTTGGGTCATCCTTTTTCACTTTGACATAGAATGGTTTAGGACCCATTGGCCAGTCAACAATAAAGTAGAATCCTGTAAGACCAATCTTTTGTAGATTTTTTGGATACAAATCATCACCCCATTGGGTTTTGAGTCCAGCACTCTGCATTTTTTCAATTAATTCTGAATACTTGTAACGTGGAATTTTATCTGGCATGTCTGGAACTTTGAAATCAGTGTCTGGGTTATCTTTTACAAATTTTTGTACAGTAGTGATGCAAGCCTTTACAAGTTCTTCAATCCTATCCATCACATCATTATAATCTACATATGCTTCTTCAAAGTCAATAGAAATTGCTTCTGATAGATGACGATTAGTTCTTGATGGTTCAGCACGAAATATTGGTGCTATTTCAAAGACTTTCTCAAAACTCATTGTCAGTTGTTCTTTATACAACTGAGGACTTTGAGCCAAGAATGCCTCTTTGTTATAATAAAAGATTGGAAACAACGCAGCCCCACCTTCAGTTGCAGTTGCAATCATTTTTGGAGTGTTAATTTCAACAAAGTCTTGCCCTGAAAGATAATCACGAATTGCTCTTAGTGTATGGCTTCGCGCTAGAAATATTTTTTGTAAGACACTTCGTCTAAGATCTATTGCTCTGACTTCTAATCGGGTATCAATATTTTTTACACTTTTTGCATATGGTTCAAAAGGAGGAATCTTTTCCACTTCTGAAAAAACTCTAAGTTCACTTGGAACAACCTCAATACCAGTAGGTGATTTTTCATTTTTTCTTGTTTTTCCAACTACCGCTATTGATGAGTGCTGCTTCAGAGTTGATAATTTTTCACGTATGTCATCATCACATTCTCCACTTTTTGTTATAATCTGAACATTCCCAAGTTTATCTCGAATTGTTGCAAATGCAATATTACCGTGACCACGAACAGTGACAATCCACCCCATTACGGTTACCTCCGTACCTTCTGCCAATCCATTTAATTCCACGGAATAGTGACTTCTTCGTAAATCTCCTAATTCATTATCAATCATATTTGATTAATCTGGTTTTGAGTTTTATTTACATTTGTATACTCATTTTTATTTCAGAATTTTATACTAATTTTATGAACCAAAGAGAAAAGGCAATAGCCTATATTTCAGGTGCAATTGCAACATATTCTCTCAGAAAAGAGAGGGGTGAATTAACAGATTCAGCCTCAATGTATGATTTTTTATCTAAAATCATACCTGACGAACTCAGCTCTGAGGCAAAAATAGAACTAATTGACGAGGTTTTTGGATATGTCTCAAATTCACTTTCTAGGGAATAGATTCAAAAGGGTAATCTGTTTACTAAGATTACAATTGACGAGTATTGCAACATTAGGTTCTCATTGTGCTTTACAAGTCTTGAAGGGTGCAAAAGATGAAGGTTTTAAGACATTGCTTGTATGTGAGAAAAAGCGTGAGAAATTATATCATAGATTTCCATTCATTGATGAATTAATCATTGTTGAGAAATTTTCTGATATATTAAATCAAGAAATACAAGATAAACTAAAACAGCAAGATGCAATATTAATTCCTCATGGAACATTAATAGCGCAAATGAGTTCTGAAGAGATTGAATCAATTAACGTGCCAATTTTTGGTAACAAATGGATTCTCAGATGGGAATCAGATAGAGGAATGAAAGAAAAACTAATGAGAGAAGCTACACTTCCGATGCCAAAACCAGTAACAAAACCAGAAGATATTGAAAACTTAGTGATTGTGAAAAGGCAAGGAGCTGCCGGCGGTAAAGGATATTTCATGGCAGCGAATGAAGAAGACTATAACACAAAAAGAAATCAGTTGATCTCTGAAGGTGTAATTTCTAAAGATGAAACTCTATACATTCAAGAATACGCGGCAGGAGTCTTAGCATATCTACAATTCTTTTACTCACCACTAACTAATGAATTAGAATTCTTTGGCGTTGATCAAAGACATGAATCAGATATTGAAGGTCTTGGCAGAATTCCATCAGAACAGCAATTAAAATCAAACAAAGTTCCATCTTTTAACGTAATTGGAAATAGTCCACTAGTTTTGCGAGAATCATTATTGGATGAAGTTTA
>ENA-UPTF01001480-UPTF01001480.1-marine-metagenome-genome-assembly--contig:-NODE-1480-length-14697-cov-3.800205_pt1 | contig 14697 bp, 21 predicted proteins | sample MGYA00238166_ERZ767019 | MGnify/ENA primary metagenome ERZ767019 (study PRJEB28930, sample SAMN06266391) | marine metagenome | isolation source: Sea water from 250 m depth | place: Atlantic Ocean...
CACTTACTAATTAAATCATCATTAAACATATGTTCAGTTTCAGGATGTAAAGGACAACTTATATTAATTACATCACATACTGCAACTAAATCCTCAACTGAATTGTGATAGATTAAATTTAATTCTTTCTCTTTATCTTCTGGCAATCTATGTTTATCAAAGTAATGTAAATGCACATCAAATGGTGCCATCTTTCTTAACATATCATAACCTATACGTCCAGCAGCAATTGTACCTATATGCATACCTTCTACGTCATAAGAACGTTTAACTGCGTCAGCAATATGCCAACCACCTTCGTTAACTATTTTATATTGATTGTGATAATCTCTAACTAGTGCTAGTATCATCATAACAATATGTTCCGCAACACTTCTACTATTACAATAAGTTACTTCAACTACATCAACTTTATGATCCATAGCCGCTTGTAAATCTACGTGGTCAGAACCAATTCCTGCTGTAATTGCCATCTTTAATTTTGGAGCACTCTCTATTCTTTTTCTTGTTAGATAGTAAGGCCAAAATGGTTGTGAAATGACTACATCTGCGTCAACTAATTCTTTATCTGCTGTACAACCATCAGCGTCTTTATCAGACGTAACTACTAAAGTATGTCCTGCGTCTTCTAAAAATTTTCTTAATCCTAATTCACCAGAAACACAACCTAATAATTCTCCTGCGTTGAAATCTCTTCCTTTAGGAGATGGTAATGTCATACCATCTGGATACTTTTCTAATTTTGGTAAGTCTTTGACTGGATATGATTTTGGCATTCCGTCTTTTGGGTCATCATATAATATACATAATATTTTCATTGTTTATTTTCCTTTTTTACTATCTTCAACTGCTGTTATAATTTTCTGCTCTTGTTTTTTAACTTCAGGTGACATAGGTTGACCTTGTAAATTATAAACAGCACCTTTAACTTTAGGTGTTATTTTTTCTTCAACTCTTTTTTTCATTTTTGTGTCAAATCTATGACCCACAAATTCTATTGCCATTATTCATTCTCCTTTTCTTTTTTCTTATCATCTGGTTCATAATATTCTTTGTACTGGTCAAGTAAATCATTAGTATGTTTCAAGTGTGCCCTTATTTGAGCAAAATTCTTTGCAATTAATTGAAAGTCCTTATCACTCAATCCAAATAGTACTGGATCAAGTCCTTGTTCTTCCATCTTTTGGAATACTTCGTCTGCATTGTCAGAAGTAATTATAATCCACCTCAACTTTTCAAGTTCAGGCATAGTAGGTTTCTGTAAGTCTAAATTCTGTCTAGGTTCTTCTAACTTAAATATTTTAAGTTGTTTCTCACCGATTGAACAACCAGTAAGTATTAAAACAGCTATGATACTAATTATTATACGGTACATAATTTGGATTCGCTATTGACGGACACTCCCTATTAATTTCTGATTTTTTAGTTGCGTTAATTTCTTCTTCGGTAAGTGGTGAACCACCTGCTATCTCTACACAACGGATTGCTTTATCACTAGCACCGTTAATAATTCTTTGTATAGTTTCTGTTTTTTCTATGGCGAGTTTACCAAAGTCACGACCTTTTTTATTAAATCTTTTATCTAAATCATCTAAATCTTTTTTAAGATTTGCAACAAGTTCATTCATCTTGTTGTTTGCTTTTAAAATTTCTTTAAAGTCTTCTTGCTGTTTAGCAATGAGTTCCTTTTGGGAACTCACCGCTTCTTCCAATTTAATTTGATTCGCTTTTAAAATGGCATTATCGGATCGTAACTTCATTACATACATACCTGCACCTGCAAGTCCTGTAATCATCACAACTACCATCGCCATTTTTAAATAACCAAACATAACTTTCTAGTCTTTCTTTAGAACTGCCCAAGCTCCGTAAGCAATTGCCGCCCAAGCAGCAATTTTAGCTATTGGACTGAAAAACAAAACTACAACGCCTAATCCTATTAATACTCCACCGTGTAATGATGTTAGTTCTTTTAGTCTTCCTGTTATAAAACCCATATTGGATCTCCTTTTATTAGTTTATCTTGGCACCAATTCTTCGGTGCTTATTCCAAGCCAAAAAACCACCTAGTCTTAAAGAATAATATGCTAGATAGTTCATAAGATAGAATCCATTTACTCCGATATTAATATCTCTAAAGATTTCATCTGCTCTTTTTTGAGATATAACACCAAGGGTATCTACCTTATTTATTTTTAATAGTGTCTGATACTTATAAGCATAATCGTGTACCAAACCACCCATTAAAAGTACTCCTACTGGTGATAAAAATGTATGCAAGAATTTTGGTATACTTGCACCGTCAAATTTAAATCCAGCTGGTATCGTATATTTTATATCGTTTAATTCGTATTCAAAATCTTCTGCGATTTCCCAATTTCTTGTAGTGAGAATCCACATTAAGATACCCTTAAAGAAACCTTTACCTTTTGTTCGTATAGGTAGAGCTCTCATTACTGGCATTTTTTTATAACTAAAGTTATGACATTTAGGTTTCTTCTTATCAAATAAATTGATAATTAATCCTGCTATAATAACTAAAATTACTATAGACCACATCCAAAACTTCATTGCTAAACTTACTAATAGTTCCATATTATTTCTTTCTCGTTTTAATACTAGCTGTTGGTTGGGCACCTCTTACGTGAACCATACCACCCATAGTATTTTCTTTCTTTTTATTCTTTGGTTCTACTTTTGGATCAGCAGACAAAAAAGGTCTTTGATTTACTGCTGTTGTATAAGCAGCGTGTAATCCAACACCTCTAACATTTTTTCCACCTGCTTTCTTTTTAGGTGGTGTATCACCTAAACTTGCTATAGGTTGTACATTTGAATAGTTTCCTATTCTAGCACCTGTTGTTCCTATATATTCTTTAAAACTTTTCATAGTCTTGCTTTTTCTTTAATAGTCTTTTTTCTTTTAGGTGTTTGTATTTTAATTTCTTCTTTCACAACTCCACTTATTTCATCAATCTTATCTTCAAGTTTATTTAACACTTTATAAACACCTTTCAATACAACATTGTTGTTGTCATCACTCTCTTGTACTTTTCTTTTTAAAGTACCCATAACTCTTTTCTTACCTGTTGGATTCATATCTACGCCACCGTGTGCTACTGCATTTGCTGGTGCGTCTTCTTTTTTGACTTCTTTTTTATCATCTTCATCAATCTTGTTGATGATTTCATCCATCATATCTTTATAATGTTTTGGCATATTCGTACTCCGATACTAGTTTATTATTTTGTTCATAGATACCCACACCTAAACAAGTCATCACAGGTTCATCTTCTATGTCTGGTATATCTCTTACTTCATTTAACATATTATCATACTGATTAGTTTCTTTTAAATATGAAACAACACCTGCTTCTATTGCGTCTTTGTGTATCATTAACTGTTTATCTTCTCTTAATATCATTGCCATAGCACCAAAAAAAGAACCAAACTTACTACCTAATCCTACTTTTGCAAATAGTCTTTTCATATTAAAAACAAATCTATGTAAATAAGTATATGCTTTTTTATCTTTAGTTGTTTTTAATGTCTTATTAGGTCTTAATACATTACCTTTTTTATCAATGATACCTTGTTTAAAAGCTTCTTGCTTCTCCCAAGGTGTTACCAATAGTTTAACTACTCGGTAAGTTATTAACATATCTACTGCTCTACTAGCCATTAAAGTTCCTTTAACATTTGTTTTATCTTTTCATCTTCTTCAACATCACCCATTTCGTGTTCATAAAGTAATTTAAGATAGTTCAATACTGTTTTTAATACTGACCAATATTCTCTATCTATCTTAAATAATAATAAAGTTATCGCTACATCTGCACTAAAAACATTTTGTAATACTACAATGTGATTAATAATTAATCTTATTTTAACTTCACCTGTAGTCTTATACTTACGAAATAACCTTTTAAGATATTTAAATCTTTTTATATCTTCCAAAAACTCTACACTAGTTTCCAATGTAGGATTGCTATAATTTTGCTGAGCAAAAAGCAACCAATTATCTTTGGTTATCTCCTCAAACATTTGACCTACACTAACTTAGCGTAGACCTTGGATGCACCGTTCTTTAAAGTTTCATAACTAACTTCTAAATTTAGACCGCCAGATTTTTTATTTGATATACCATCATCATTTAAATCCGAACCGTCGGTATCTTTCCCAAATCTTCCACCAAATTGACTAACTTTCGCACTAACTTTTCCAGATGTTCCTTCCATAGTAACTGGTGATACTGTTAAACCAATTCGGTTTAGTTTTTCTCTCAAACTATCTACCGCTTGTTGTGGTTTAAGGTATTCAGCGTCTGCTATAGAACCTACAAAAGCATTAACTCTATTTAATACTTCTGGATCGGAAATGTTATGAGCGCCTAAATTACCATCTTCAACAGCATTAGAGGTAGCTGTGCCAACCATCTTGCCGTCTTCTGTTATATGTTGTTTAAACGTTTTCATTTTTTTCTTTTCCCTTTTCTTTTGCTGTGTCCTCTTCAGGACAGTCAGCGATTACTTCTTCCTCAAAATCGTCCAAGTCTTTATCTTCATAAAAAATCTTAAACTTTTTTATCATCTTCTTTTTTAACTGGATTTATATCTCCTCCAGCCATTCCTATTAACTTATTAACCTGTTGAATAGCGCCATTGATTGCATTTAAATTTGCTTTCATCTGACCTAAATCCACTTCAACTTGTTTTACATTCTTACCTAAAGTTTCAAAATCTTTTTGTAAACCTTGTTTCTCCGAGGCAAGTTGTTCTAAATTTATATCCATAATTTTCTCCTTCTATAATATATTATGCAACCACGAATCCGTGACCTGCGATTACGTTCCAATTTGAATTTTTAAATAATAAAGTAACTGTTTCACCTGGCGCATTTAAAGTTACGGTTGTTCCGCCTCTTAAATTTGCTGGTGTTATAGTTATTGCGTTAGTACCTGCTGTTGCTGTATCTATAAACGTTTTAACTTGACCGCTTGTGCCGTCTGCTAAAGATACTGCTCCAGTTCCAGCGGTTCCATTTACTTCTGTTACCGCACTTTCTACATCTGCTGTTAGAGCGTCAACTCCATTTGCTACCAATGATTGGGATGCTTGAGCAAGACCTAAAAACGTTGGTACGTTATTAAATACATTTGCTGCTGATACTTTTTTGTTTATCGGTGTGCCTGATGGATCATCTATTACGTGAAACAGGTCTACACTCGCTATTGCGTTACCTAAATCGGTAAGCTGTGTGACTTTTTTATCTGCCATTTTTATCTCCTATTAACCCTTTCGGGAATGCTACTGTAGGTAATTCCTACATCATAATATTATTTATATGGGCAACCCTATACAGAATCGCCCATATATTATTGATTATTAAGCGTCAGCTGAATTAGTCAATGCAACAAGAGTTTCTTGTGATACACGACCTGCTCTGCCACCAGAACCAGTTGTTTTTAGGTTCCAACCTGCGTGAGCTACTTTTCCATCTGATACTTCACTATCTTTGTAATTAAACAAACCAATAGTAACACCTGTGATGAAATTGTCAGCAGTTGCGTCATTAAAAAGGTCAGTACGGTTAGCACTAGACCATTCTTTTCTGATTGCTGCTGTTGCCCATAATGGTGCTCCAGCTGCTTCGTCTTTATTTGTATGACTTGACATATTATTCTCTCCTTTAAATTTTATGTTAAAGTACTCAATTCTTAATATATGTGTATATTTATAATGGGAAGGTGTGCTAGAAACCTAGCTTTTTTAGTTCTCGGATAGTATTTGATGTATTTCTATGAAAGATACCAATACCACCTCGTCTTGTAAATTGATCCGTATTAGGTTTATAATCATCAATTAATACAGCAGGACTTCTGTATCCTGTTTGAGCATAGTTTTGTTTTTGACTTCTCTTTACAAGATTAACTCTTGCACCACTTATACCTAATTGACTTCTACACCATTTACTTTTACCAGGTTTAAATTTGGGTCTCTATCTGTATATGCTGATAGAATATCTGGTGAATGCTTTTTGATATAGTTCCATAATGTTTTACCATCTGACATCCACGGTAGTTTTTCCCAAAAAGTTTTATCATTCATAATTGGGTTCCACTTGTCTTGTTTTGTGAGGCTCATCCATTTACTGATAGGGACGCCAGTTGCTTTCTCAGCACCTTTTTTAAAGTCTGCCAAGACACCATCCATATCACAATAGAGTTTAGGAAGAGGCATAATCTAATTGCCTCCTAGGTATTATAGTTTATCTCTGGATCTGTATTTACTTTTGAAGCAGGATTTCCAGTCATTGTTCTACCCTTGGTAGGTTCATCTTTTTTCTTAGCAAGTTTTTCTTTTTCAGCTTTTTCTTTAAGTCTTGCTCTCAAAGTTTCATATTTTAATTTGTAGGGACTGACTGCTTCTTTTTTAACTTCGTCTTTATCTTCTTCTTTAGCTTCTTTTTCAGCTTTATCTTTTAAAAGTTTACTTGCAAGTCCAACAGTTAAAGGTACTTGTCCTGTTTCTTTATTTGCAACAGGTTTAACTACTTTACCTTTTTCATTTTCTAATTTTGCTTTTAATACATTAACTTGACCTTGCAATGTTAAAATTTGTTTCTCCATTGCTGTAGGGTCTTTAGCACCTGGTTCTTTACCATCTTTAGCATCCCTTGTCGCTCTTATCTTTGCAATCTTTACACCTGGTTTATTATCTTTTGCAATAGGTGGAATCTTACTTTCATTTCTTGTAGGCAACAGTACAGAGTCTCCTCTTGTTGCTGTTTCATTAGCTGCTTTATTCCAAATATTTCTGATAGTATTTTCTAAATTTGTTGATGGTTCTGGTTTATCACTACCAATAACATCTTTCTTTGGTTCTTTTTTATCTTCTGTAGTAGATACATTTGCTGTACTAAACTTAACTTCTTTTTTCTTATCTGCCATTTTAGAAACTTCTCCAGCGTCAATCGTTTCAGTAGTAGATACGTTAGCAGTTTTAAAATCTACTTCTTTTTTCTTGTCTTTCATTTTAGATACTTCGCCTGCGTCTATTGTTTCTTGCATATCTTCTGTAGGTCTTTGTGTTTCTACACCTGAAATAGCAAAAGCACTTTCGTGTTCTACTGATTCATTTGCTCTTTTTAATGCGTTAGCAACGTCTGGATGTTTTGATAATCCTTTTGCAAGTTTTTCAATAGCATTAACAGCACCTGTATAATTACCTTGTTTATATCTAGGGTCATTTAAAATTCCATACGCTTGTTTAATTAGTTTTTCACTAAACGCTTCTTCTATATCGTTACCTTTAGGTTGTTTTTCAGCAACTCTATAACCAAATCTATATTTTTTCTTTGCACCTCTGGAAGCACTACCTTGTCTTGATGAAGTATTTGCACCATCTTTTTCAGTAATGGTTTCTTCTGACATTGCTTCTTGTCGTGCTAAATTCTTTTCGTTTGCTAAATGAGGTTTAATTCTATTGCCATTATATGCTCTCTTATTTTCAGGTACTTTTTCTACTTTACCACCCTTTGCTATAAAGTCTTTCATTAACTGCTCATCAGCGTGTTTTCCATTAGAAGGTTTCCATTCTTCTTCTACCTTATTAAAAAATGCTATCTTTTCTTTAGGTGTCATTGAACCAATACCACCCATAGTATTTTTTAATTCTTCATCAAATTTCTTTTGATATGTAGGTGATTGATACTGTGCTTGCTGTTTAGCAACTACGTCCTCAATACTACCAGGTTTTTGTTTTAAATATGTCATAGTACTATTTATAAGGTTATTTTCCTGCCTTATCTCCTCGTTTATGTTTTAACCACAATCTCTCAAAGGTTGCTCTAGGACCTACACCAACTACTTGTTCATCCTTTTTAATTGCCTTAGCAATTTCGTGACCTTTTTCTACTGTTGATTTTTTCAATGGTGTTCCGTGGTCTTTTTTAATCTCTTTTGCTTTTGCCATACCTATTGCATATGCTTTATCGTTGTCTTCTTTTCGTTGTTTAGGAATATCACCGTCTTTATTTGGAACACAATTTGGTACTTGTCTTCCGTCTTTTTCTTTCATACCAACTTGCGTATAACCTTTCCAACAAGCTTCTATTAATTCTTCATTTGAACCTTCAATTAATTTTGATATATGTGGTATGTCTGCGTGTTTAATTGCTAGTTGAGTAGGTATATCCATTCTCTTAATCATTTGTCTAACAGCGTCGGTTACATCTGTTGCTTTTTTATTCTTCCATACGTTCTTAATATTAGCAATTTGTTTATCACTCATTTTACTTTGTAAATATCCACTATCTTCTTTAATAACTTTAACTGATTTAGTCTTACTCATATCGCCTGTTTTATACCAACTAATATATTTTTCTGCCTCAGCAGGTGAATTATATTTACCAATAACTAATTTACTACCATCTGATTTTGTAATCTGTACTGTATATGCTTCTGGAACTTCTGTTTTACCTTCTGGTTCTGGTAGTTTTTGTTCAACAGGTGATGTATTTCTACCCATTTTATTAATCTTAAAACCTTTGCTTCTTAATTTCTGTGCTTTGTTTTGTAAATCTTGTAGAGTTTTTGCGTCTTCAAAACCTGCGTGTTTGCCATACTTATCATCATAAGATAATCTAAATGGTGATTTTGCTTCAGTTAATTCTTCACCTTTAGGTTCGTGTTCTTGATTAAATAAACTATGCATATCACCACTACCCTTATTTTTTCTCATTCGTGCCAACTGGGAAGCGTTTGCTCCGTGTCTTGAAATGAGTCTTGCTTGCGCTAACATTGACACAAATGGAATATTTGCTTTTAATATCTTAATTAAAAGCTGTTTATTCTTATCAAACTTATCAAATATTTTCATCAACTTGGTAGCATTTGTTCCACTAATTGTTTTACCTCTTAATGGTTCGTATTCTTTTTTAAGTTGTGATATTTGACTGTCTGAAAATTCGTGTAATGTTTCAACGTTTTCTCCTAAAATGGATTTAACTGTTGATACTCTTAAATTTAATCTCTTTGCAATCTCTTGAGCAGATTTGCCTTCTGAATCTAACGTATAGATGTCCTTCATACGTCCTTCATCAAACATTTCTTCTTTAACTGTTTTAACAGGTTCGGTATTCATCCACTCTTGGTGTCTTTTACCTGGGTGTACTTTAGAGCAATCGTGTCTTTCTCTTACTTCCGCAAGAGCAACGCTCATAGGTTTTTGATACCTACTTTTTTTCCACTTTGCTAATTCTTCTTTTAAGTCGCCCATTTTATTTGAATCTATTATCTCTTTTAAAATTATATGATAAACTATGTCTACTGTATAAATGTCCACCGTGTGTATCAAATACACGGTTTAATGAGTCCATATACTTTTTGTCTAAAACATTTCCTCTGGCACCTTTTGCTGGAGCATTAACACCAGCCGCCTTTAAAACATCTCCTGTAATTTTATCTACAAAAGCGTGGATAGCTCTCTTTTGTCCTCGTTCAGTATCCCAAATTTTAATATACTTGCCACCTATACTAGTAGCTACATCACGTCTTTGGTCTCTATATAAATTGGCAAATTGTGGGTGTCTTTTGATTTTTTCCCTAGCAATTTTAAGGTAATCATCAACTCCCTTTAAGACCATAGCAGAACTTTCTGCTACGTAAAGTTTATGTACGTATTCTTTGAATTTAGTTGCCATTTCTCTCTCTAAAGTTTCTCTATCATCTTAGCGACTACTTCGTTTAGTTTCGCTTTCCACTCTTCTTTATAACGTTCCTTATATTTATCTATTACTGAATCTTGGTTTGACCATTCTTTTACTTCCTTTTTGGTCAATTTATCCTCACCAACTTTAGCATCCGTTGCCTTACCTGGTCGTGATATGTATGTATCAGTAGGTTTTCCACGGTCTTTTGAGTCAACAGGAGGTGCGTCCTCTTTTTCTCCTGGTGTCATTTGCTTACAATGATTGGCATAATCAGCACCTATTTCATAACTATCTTTAATTTGTGAGTATGGTTTTGGTACTGGTATCGTTTCAACTGCTTCAAATCCATAATCAATGTCTAGGTTATACTCTCTTAACATTGGTTCTTTATCAGCGGCAACTGGAATACAATCCCATATCCAACATTTGTGTAAATTATTATTTGTATCTTCTAGTACAACATAGTTCGTACCTCTTCGTACTACTTTACCTTGTTTATCTTCTTTAAGATACTTGACCTGGTCTCCGATATTGAATATCATCTCCCTAACGTATAGGTCTCTAACTTGTTTCTGTTCAAACTGTCCTAATGTCATAACAGGTTTTGAAGTATCTGGTTTATAGTCTTCTCTTATACCCATACCTTTTCTGACCGCTTTAAACAGTCCATCAACATCTCTAAATTGAGATGGTAGTCCTCTCTTAAATGACGCCACATCACCTTTTTGAGCAGCATCCCTCATCTTACTCGCACTCATACCTGAAGCGCCTTCAGCGTCTGGATCACGCTCTCCAGCAGATATAACATCTATTGTTTTAAAGTTATAGTATCCGTGTCTATTTTTCTGGTCGTTATACTTTTTAAGTATAGTATCAAACTCTCTTACTCTATCACTACCTACAACAAATTTTAAAATAGTATGACCTTTGTTATATAACATAGTAGCTAAATCTAAAATCATATTTGTTGTATTGATTTCAATGTTTCTAGCATATTGTGGAAACATCTTTTTCATCCAAGATAATTTCTCTCTAGGAGATAATGGATTCTTTTTACTATCTTCTGACCTACTGATATAGATTTTATAATTTCTATCTGCTCTTACAACTTTATTAATAAGTTTTTCGTGACCTATTGTAGGTGGATTAAATCTTCCAAATGTAATTGCAATAGACTTATCAGCAACTGCTTCAGATTTTAAACTATCTATTTCTGCGTCTGTAACTTTATTATCATCTAATATCTCTTTACATTTCTTATAGAATTTTAAGTAATGATATTTCTCTAATAACTTATAGACTACATTTTTAGGTAATCTATTTTTAATACTAAACGTTTTAATTTGTTCTGGTGTCATATCAGAATCAAACGCAGCTCTTCTAGCAGTTAATACATCATCTCCAATATCAACAACATCTCTTAAAGATTGTTCAATCTCTTCTAACTTCTCATTAATCTTTTCTTGTAAGTTTAAAATTTCATTTGGTTGTAAATCTTTTAATTCATCATAGTCTATAATATCTCTTTTTAATTCTCCCTTAACTACATCTATCTCTTGTACCTTTCTTTGATATGCTGATAGATATAATCCCATATCAAACGTATAGTCTGCTGGTCTTTTAGTAAATACATTACCTCTATAATCAAATACTGCGTCTGCTTTATCCTCTTGGTCTTGATGAGTTATAGGATCAGTAATGATGTAATAGTTAATAGGGTGTTGTGTACCAGGTATTAATTTACCATTAATCTTTTCTGGACTTTTAGCAGATAGATACTTATGAGATAATCTTAATCTTTCTTCTTCTTGTTTATCTACAGGTACATCAAACAGTACATTAAAATCTAAATCTGCGTCCTTTCTATATCTCTTTGTAAGTATAGAACCTACTAAACTAACTTTTAAAACTGGATATTCTTTACCAAATTCTTTAAGTTGATTGTCAACTATTTCTCTAACACTAGGTTTAATTCTAGGTGTTTTAGTTTCATAGTCATCAAAAACTCCAGGTGCATATGTATTTCTAGGAGCGTCTATGATACTTTCATTTAATTTATTCTTATACATTTTTTCTTTTGCTATCCAATTTTTAGCAATAAAATTTTTAACTGGTGCTCTCATATATCGTCTAACTAATCTGTCACAGTTTGCTAAAGTTTGTGACACTAATTCTTTATCTGACCTATTGTTATCTACTACAATAAAATTTGTTTGACCAAACATCCTTTGAAACTTACCTATATTAGATTGTACTTTCTCCCAAGATGATTTAACAATATATTCTGGTATAGTTCTACTTCTAATTTGATTTCTTTCTAACGCAACAGGTAAAGATGTATTAACAAATATCATATAACAATCATAACCTAATGCTTTTAACATATTATAATCTTTTTGTATTTTTCCATAATCTCTTCCAGTTGAATCAACAACTACACCTAATCTACCATTTACATATTGGTCTAGCATTTTTCCAGCTACTCTTTTTGCACTTTGTCTTATAATATCTCTAAAATATGCTTCTTCGTCAGGCATTTTTGCTGAAAGATTTGCTTTTCTTAAAGCTGCTTCAAATGCTGGATCCATATTTACAGATTTTAATCCTGTTCCTGCAAAAGTATTTTGAGAGATAAATGATTTACCACTCCCAGGTCCTCCTGCCATAAAGAAGGCCTTAAATATACCTGGATCATATACACCTTCTTGTAATAAAAATTCTTTAAAGTTCATTTATTTCCATCCTTTTGGCAACGTAAAGTTTGCCCTACTAAATTCTAATCTATCTACTATTTTTACTGCACCTGCTACTCTATCTACTGCAACATATCCTTCAGGTGCTGTTACTCTATAACCTGTTCCAGTTTTAATGTAGTGTCCTATCTGTTGTATTTGATTCATCTTTTGTATCAATGTGTTCTTCGCATTGCCTAAAGTTACGTGACTTGCTATCGCCATATATAAACCTGATTTATTTTGATTAATAAATCTTAATCCATTTGCTAATATATCTCTATATTTTTGTTTTGCTTTTTCAGTTTTTCTTTGGTCTATTTCTGTCTTCAAAACGTTCTCATAATAATCTCTAAACATATCTTGCAAGACTCTAACCTTTGCCATACTGCCTTTATTATTTCTAATGTAATGATTGAAAAATGCTTTTAATCTAAACCCTACAGATAAAGGGTCACTAGCACGACTTGTCATTTCATCTAATACTTTACTCGCTCTACCTAAAGAACCTTCTGCCATTCTTAATTGGGCGTCAAATTTTGCTAACTCTCCTTTAGTAAATGTAATAGAACCAGTATCATCTTTATAGGCAGCACTCGCTACCCATACTCTTGAATTACCTGCACCTCTAACATTACCAAAACTTGCACTTAAACTTTTCATATCTTTACCAGTATACATTGTATGAAATACTATACCCATTTTAGCACGAGCAATCTTCTTACCAATATTGCTACTTGCCTGTACTGCATATGTGATTGTATTTGGTGTAAAGGTTATCATTTTTTCACCATCAATTGAAGCACCTTTTTTATCGTTAGTGAATAATAAATCACCTTGTAAAATTTGTTTAATGTTTAAACTGGATAAATGATTAAGACATACTGATAGTTTTTGAGCGACAGCACCAGAATGGTTTTGTCTTATGTCTGCTGTTGTGTAATTGATTTTAGGAGTTTTATTGAATATTGATTTAGTACCAACAAAGAATTTACCGTTTTCAGGATTGACCCCACATATAATAGCAGGTGCTCCATCCCATTTAACAGTAGTATTGATTTTTGCTCCCGAGTGACCTGCGAGCATATCTCTTACTGATTTTAGAAAGTTAATTGCATTAACTCCACCAGATGTTCCCCTATTGATTATATCATCTTCTAGGTGTTCTAGGTGTGTATTTTTATCTTTTGTGAAAAAGCCTTTAAAACTAAACATTGTCCCTCATTTATTCCATTAGTATAATCTATCATCAATAATCCATTAACAAATCATACTAATATTTATATGATTTAATAGTTTAGTTTATACATAAATGTTTAACAACGCCACCGTTCTCTTGCCATACCTTATGTTTGGATAGCGGACGAGGATAAGCAACAGCAAGGATTGCATATGTCCGTCGGTACGGTCCCGCGAATTTCGCCTAAATCGGTTGATCCGACTGTGAAGAATTTCCATTGGGGCGATATGGTCAAGGGATTATTCGAGGCTTATGATCGTGGGGCGGAGACCGTGGTTTTGACCGATGGTAATGGAAATATCACAGAGGGGCCCGGATTTAATTTATTTGCGAGCATTGATGGTCGTTTGGTTACACCGGCAAGCGGCGTTTTGCTGGGTATTACTCGAATGACGGTGATCGAATTGGCTGAGTCGTTAAACGTTAGGGTAGAAGTAGGCACTTTGACAGAACAGGAATTGCGCAGTGCGGACGAGGTGTTTGTTTCGTCGACGGCCGGCGGGGTTATGCCTATTTCACGTCTGGATGGAAAACCAATAGGTGATGGATCTCCAGGTCCTTTGACCCAAAGGCTACGACAAATGTACTGGGACGCACATGATGATGACAAGTACGTTACTTGGATCGACTATGGCTAGCAACACGAAGCGGGCGGGAAAGACCTAGAGCTAATGGAACGGTGGTCAGGGTAAAAAGACTAACTACGAGCATTGTTAGCGCCACACCGATTAAATCGCTGAATACGCCGAAAACAGCTGGGGCTATAGCCCAGGCTCCCATAGTTAGGGTCATGAATAGACCAAATCCGCGGCTGTGACGCTCCGGAGTGACGAATTCCGCTACGCTTGCGTACAAAACAGACGAAGTGCCGTTTAGCGCTATGCCTACAATTGGCAATAAAAAATAACAGGCCTCCAGTGGCAGCGGCAGAAGTAAAATAATGCCGCCCGCAGTTGCTAACTCGCTGATGATGGCTGTACGCACGATGCCTAGGTGCTCGGCAATCATGCCGCA
>ENA-UPTF01001482-UPTF01001482.1-marine-metagenome-genome-assembly--contig:-NODE-1482-length-14678-cov-6.803438_pt1 | contig 14678 bp, 9 predicted proteins | sample MGYA00238166_ERZ767019 | MGnify/ENA primary metagenome ERZ767019 (study PRJEB28930, sample SAMN06266391) | marine metagenome | isolation source: Sea water from 250 m depth | place: Atlantic Ocean | study...
GTCATCGGCGTGGCTGTTGGTCTGGCGGCAGCCATCAACGTCAACGAATTACTGACGGGTCTGGAGTTGGTCGTCAACGAGGTGGCATTGTTACTATCCAACAATGATACATCGACAAGGCTGATAGATCGCTCGTTTTACCTGGAACAGATACCGGTACGAGCTGATATCGGACAGCTCGTGATCGCGGGCACGATGGCGATTCTAGCAGCGGCAATCGCGGCGGTTTGGCCTGCATTGCAGGCGGCACACCTTCAACCGATTGAGGAACTTCAACAACGCTAAGGCGCTAAATTATCTCGCGGCCATCTCTTGTACGGCACCAGTAGTGTCCGCAATTGGCGTTTGATTAGCGGGCCGTCCTCTGCGATACTTTGTCCCAAGCAGTGCATCTTCACAGATGCACAAGCTCCCGGGGAACTGAGAGCCACGGAGGCACGATATGATGTGGAAGGGCATGACCCAACGAGCCCAGAAGGTCATCTCATTCAGAGCCCAGGAAGAAGCCAAGCGGTGTCACGCTGAGAAGCTGCTACCCGAGCACATCATCCTGGCTCTGCTGAAAGAGCAGGGCCATGAAGTTATCGGTCTGCACATGAAACTATATCATGGACCGGAGAATGAAACTCGTCCTAAAAGTTGCTGTTCGCTCGATGAAGCAATAGATGCACGTGCAGCCTGCCATCGTCTGAATATCCCATTTTATGTTCTTGATTGTCAAAAGGAATTTCGAGAATCTGTAATAGATTATTTTGTTGAAGAATATTCTCGCGGTAACACACCAAATCCGTGCGTAATGTGCAATAAAGAAATAAAAAGTAATTTATTACTAAAAAAAGTAGATGAACTTGATTGCGACTATTTGGCCACCGGCCATTATGCCAAAATTCGCTTCAATCCTCTCATTCGGCGCCAGCAATTAATACGTCCTCAGGATTTGCGTAAAGATCAAACATATTTTCTACATAGCATTCCAGCAGATGAGCTTCACCGTCTGATGTTCCCTCTGGCAGATATCATTAAACCTGAAGTACGGAAAATTGCAGGAAAACTGAATTTATCTGCAGCAAATAAGCCGGATAGTCAGGAGATATGTTTTGTTCCAAAGGATTATCGATATTTCCTAAAGCAGGAACTGAATGAGGTACCTGAACCTGGAGAGTTCATTAGTGTATCAGGGGAAGTTCTGGGAGAACACCTCGGCTTGCCATTCTATACAATTGGACAGCGCCGTGGACTTGGTCTAAGTGATTCTACGCCGTATTATGTTGTTAAAATTGATAAAGGAAAAAACAGGATAGTTCTTGGAAAAGAAGAAGATTTATATTCTAAGACTATATTTGTTTCAAGAGTGAACTGGTTGTCTATATCACCTCCAAAAGAGCAGTTACATGTAACTGCGAAGTTGCGCTACTCCCATCAGGGAGTAGCCGCTTCTGTTTTTCCAGAGTCAGATAACAAAGTCAGGTTGGAACTTGATGTTCCGGAACGTGCCGTTACTCCCGGACAGGCTGCGGTTTTTTATCAAGATGAAATACTCTTAGGTGGTGGTTCGATTAACGATTTACCTTGAGGGTTGTAGATTAAACATTGGATTATGAATATAATTATAACCGGTTTTATGGGATCAGGTAAAACCACAATTGGACGAAAATTAGCCAAATTGATTGAATATTCATTTGTAGATACAGATTCTGAAATAGAAAATGATCAAGGTTGCAGTGTTAGTGAAATTTTTAAGTACGGAGGTGAAGAGTGTTTTCGTGAAATGGAAACACGACTTTTGGAAAAGTTGAAAAATATTGATAATTCCGTAATAGCAACTGGCGGTGGTATAGTACTGCGTGAAGAAAATCGAAAGATGCTGAAGGGAATTGGTAAACGTGTTTATTTGAGGGTGCCTGAAGAAGAACTGGCGCGGCGTCTAAAAAATGACCGGAACCGTCCGCTTTTGATGAATAATAATCCTGAAATTGTAGTTCAGGGAATGTTAAAAGAACGTGGCTTGCTCTATGAACAAGCAGAGTGTATAATTGATACAACTCAACGATCTCCACACCAGATTGCTACAGAAATAGCTAAAAAACTTTGTAATGCAGACCACGACCGCAACTTTTGAATCTGCTTTGAAAAAACTTGAAGAGACTGTAGATAAGCTGGAAGAGGGTTCTATTCCTCTAGATGAAGCTTTGACTACTTTTGAATCAGGTGTACGCTGGAGTCGAGAATGCAAAAAATTTCTCGAAAACGCAGAGCAGCGAATTGAGACAATTTTAAAGAATGAAAATGGTGAGTATGAACAAAAGAAGTTTATACTCGATAAATGAACACGGCTTTCAACTAATGCTTGAAAGTCAAAACTAATATTTCAGAGATGTTCTGTTCCACTTGATTGAAAGAATGAATGGGTGGTGCTGATTTCTGATTGCTGATTTCTAGAAAAACTGAAAAACGACGCCGGTAAAAACGAATGCTGAGTTGTATCTTAAAGTTTGTTTGCGTCACTGCAGTTCCTAGATTCGATTTCTAATCTGAAAATCAAATATAATTGCAGAACATCCTGATTTTAAACTTAATAAAATCAGGTAAATAATGACAGAAGTAGATCAAAAGATTCTTATAAATGTAGAGGATGATGAAACGCGAATTGCACTGGTGCATGGTTCAACACTTAATAATATCTACATTGAACAGACCCACCACGCCCAAAAAATCGGAAATATTTATTGTGGGAAAGTTGTAAAAGTACAGCCCTCATTTCAAGCAGCCTTCATTGATTACGGAGAGGAGCGCCATGGGTTCCTTTCTTTATCCGATATTAATTTCCAAGTCTATAAGCCCAATCAGAAAGGTCGTGGACGACCTTCCATTACTCAAATCTTGAAGCCGGGACAAAAAGTTCTTGTCCAAGTCGTCAAAGACGAAATAGCCCATAAAGGGGCATCTCTTACTACAAATATTTCTTTAGCCGGACGTTTCCTTGTTTTTATGCCTGATAGTGAGCGCGGCGGAGTCTCCCGAAAAATTGAAGATGAGGAACAACGTTCCCGCTTACGACATTTACTGAAAGGACTTGGTGGAGAGGATTCATCAGCCATAATCCGTACGGTAGGAGTTGACCGTTCTCTTACTGAATTAAAACGTGACTTTATGATTTTGAGGCGGACCTGGAATGAGATAAAAGACGAGTATGAAGAGCAGTCTGCCCTCGGACTCCTTTATCAGGAAGAAAATGCGATGGTCCGTATGATCAGAGATTACTACCATGAAAATATCTCAGAAGTAGTAATTGATGAACCCGTAGCTTTTCAGCGTGCCTTAGAATTTTTTCAAGCACATATGCCTAAAGATCAAAAGAAGCTTCAACTTTACCTGGGTGAAAAGTCTCTTTTTTCTTCATATGATATTGAAGGTCATATTGAGGTTTTACACCATAAGCAAGTTCCGTTGCCTTCCGGAGGATCACTGGTCATAATGCCTACAGAAGCTCTAGTTGCGATTGACGTTAATTCAGGCAGATCGACACAAGAGAGAAACATTGAGGCTACCGCATTAAGAACTAATTTAGAGGCTGCTGAAGAAGTTGCCAAGCAGTTGCGTTTAAGAAACTTAGGTGGGTTGATCGTCGTGGATTTTATTGACATGGATAATTCAAAAAACCGCCTCTCTGTAGAAAAAAAGATTGAAGAAGCAATGTCTGCTGATAAAGCAAAGACTTCATTTGGAGAAATCTCAAAATTCGGCTTACTGGAATTGAGTCGACAGCGCATTTCCGGAAGTTTGGCGCGAAACTCTGTTGTCCTAACTATGGTAAACAGAATATTGCGAAAAATTCACGACTCTGCAGTTGAGCAGAAGGTTCTGCAGGTTCATATACGTCTACCTTTGGAAATAGCTTCACATTTGCTCAACGTGAAGCGTCAGCGTTTAACACAAATGGAATTGGATTATGGAATACGGATTTCCATAACACCGGACACGTCACTTGGTTCTGAAGAAATTCCAGAAATGGAAGTTACTCTGAGAGAACAAGACGGCGAAGAAACTCGAACCTCAGTACCAATTTCTGCTTCAGATATGCGTGACGAGATACCTGGTGGAAAAAAAGGAAGGCAAAAAAAGGAAGTAGCTAAAAAAGACAGTGCGACTGCAGCGCCGGGTAGTCTGGAAATGAAAAATAAAGAAAAACAAAGCAAGCAAATTAGCAACGACACTTCAAAACCATCATTCAAATCTAAAGGCAAAAGGGCCGGAACAGATTCCAGTTTAACGCAGGAACATACGGATTCCGGTTCTGTAGTTGAAAAGGATAATGACAAGTTAACTGCAACTGAGAAACAGAGGACTCCTCAAGTTGAGAAAAAACAAGAGACAAAAGAAAAAACAGATGTTGGTCTTTTTAAGAGTGTACATGAATCTTTGGAAGTTAAAGATACTCCTAATGGCAAAAAATCCAGTCAGAAGCGGATTGTTGAGGAAAAGAATAATCCGGAAGTATCAACATTTAGAAGTGTACATCTGGACGAAAATTTAAACTCTGCTAAAAAAACTAAAAGAATATCTCATGAAAACCTAACAAAAAATATTATTGAAAATCCAATGTTCAGCAGCGTTCATATAACTGATACTATAAAATCGGTACCGAAGGTTGTTTTTTCAAAGCAAGACGCGAAATCCGGGTGGACATCTGGAAAAACTAAATCCGATTCGACAAAAAAGTCTGGAAAAACTGCTCAAGGCAAACCAACGGCAATTAAAACTGCTAAAAAGAAACAGGATTCCACAAAAGTGAGCACTAGAGCTAAAATTAAAAAAACTAAGGTGGAATCAAATACAGTGTCCGCAACTAAGTCAAAATCGTCACGAAAAATAGTTCCAATTACAAAAAAAGAGACTGATAATACAACAGCATCGATATCCTTAAACAGTAAAAACAGGTCTACGTCTAAATCAAAACAAGACACAAAACCAAAGAAAAACACTGAAACTCTTCCAAAAAAACAGAAGACAGAATAAACTTCTGAAGAAAGCCTCTAATCAAAAATTACAACTTAATAAAACTGTTGATAAATGTGAGTCATGGGTAAAGCAATGGCTTATAAAAACCTTCCTTCTATCACAGAGTGTGATTCCTTTCTCAGGAGACAAAATCTCGCTTACGGGAAATCAGTCAGAGAAATCGTAAATAGTGTACTGAATCAAGTAAGACAGGAAATTTACCAAAAAAAGACCGGATCTGTTTCATACAATAACACCCAAATTTTAGAACGTGTTGCAGCAAAAGTCCGAATACAGTCCACCGGGTCGCAACGGGTTATCAATGCAACCGGAGTTGTTGTTCATACTAATTTGGGGCGAGCTCCTTTGTCAGCAGATTTGTTAGCGAATGCCTTACCTCGAATGAGTTCTTATTCCACCTTGGAATTTGATCTTAGCACCGGGAAACGTGGTTCACGCGACTCAAAAGTCCGCAAGCTGTTACGTTCACTTTCCGGTGCTGAAGATGCAATGGTGGTCAATAACAATGCTGCTGCCGTTTTTTTAATGCTCAAGGCCTTGACGACAAGTCTACAGGAAGACAAAATACCAGAGGTGATTGTCTCACGAGGCGAGTTGGTGGAGATCGGAGGTTCTTTCCGAATTCCTGATATCATGCGGGAAGCAGGCGTGAAACTGGTCGAAGTTGGTACCACTAATCGCTGCCGCCTTTCAGATTATGAGGAAGCTCTGACCGAAAACACAGCAGCTCTGTTAAAAGTACATCCATCCAATTACGAAATTAAAGGATTTACAGAGTCCGTTTCAGTTGGAAAAATGGCAGGACTTGCCCACTCCAAGGGCCTTTTCTGTTTTCATGATTGGGGTAGCGGAAGCTTTTATCGGTTCAAGCAACGTGGGTTAAGTGAATATGCAACTGCAGAGCAGGAGCTTGCAGCAGGCCCGGATTTGCTGGCTTTTAGTGGTGACAAACTTCTTGGTGGAATCCAGGCTGGAGTGCTACTAGGTAAAGCTGAAAATATCCAGAAACTGAGGAAACATGCTCTTTACAGGGCATTACGTTTAGACAAGGTAACACTTGCTTTGTTGGAAGAAACACTTGAAGTATACCTGGATTTAAAAAGACTTCCGGAACTGGTTCCAACAGTTGGCATGCTAGAATTAACAGTTGAAGAAATTCAAAAACAAGTAAAATTATTTTTGGAGAAGCTCAAACTTCCAAACAAATCTGCATGGAAATGTGAGCTCCACAAGACAGAATCACGTACTGGAGGTGGAGCTTTACCGGAAATCCCTTTAGAATCAGCTGCACTTGTATTGTCACATCCGGAATGGTCAGCAAATGATTTACAGGAATGGTTTCGATCACAACCTGTACCAGTCATTGTCCGTGTTCATGAAGAGCAAATTTGGCTGGATTTCCGAACAATTCTTCCACATGACTCAGATGAGCTAATGTCGGTAATCACTCGACTTATTTAAACCTGACATAACTGGTTTATCAGAAGCATAACCTAAATCTCTGCTGCCAAATTCAGGTCTATCCATTCTCCTTTTACCCAATTATCTAAAAGGTCTTTTTCTTGCTTGTTAATCGGAGCAGCATAATCTTCATTTAAAGTTGAATCAGGAGTTTTCGGCAGTGTCTTTTTATATCAGACAATTAAAAATCCTACATAACATGAATTCCCCCACATTTTTGGTGAAAACACTTCTGATATTTCTCACTTGTCTTTTCTTTACTACTCCGGGTTGGGGGCAGTCTAACAATTCAAGTGGAAACATCTTTGGTATACAACAGACTCAACTAAGCGGTTTCAGTGATGATGAACGTGTAAAAGTATTATTATTGAACCTCCTACCATCAGGTATGACTGAGACTGCAGCAGAAGAAATTGCAAAGGCTCTTCAGTTGAATGTTTACAACACTAATCATTTTTCAGTTGTAGGACCTTCAGAGTGGAATGCACAGATCAAAGACCGGGACCCTACACTGGCTGACTGTCATGACATTGCTTGCGGAGTTATGATTGGTAAAATGTTTCATGCAGACAAAGTACTGGTTGGTACAATTCATTCAGAAATAATGCTGAATGATAATGGCAAAGAAGAGCCGAGTATTATCCTGTCAATTAGACTGGTAGATACACGAACAAACATCACAGATTTTACTGATGAAGTACAATTCAACGACTTGAAAATGCACGATGAATTGTTTCGAATGGCTGAAAGGATTTCAGAAAATTCGTTGTTACTTGGAAATGTGCTGGCTGTAAAACACTCCGGAATTTCCATAAATTTTGGACGTGCACAAGGTATCAAAATCGGACACCGGTTAGTCATATCCCGGCGAAAATCATTTAAGTCAGATTCAGTAGAAAAAACAGCCGGAAAAACTTTTCAAAAAATCGCATTAGCTGAAATAGTTCGAGTTAGCGATTTGTCTTCTGAAGCAGTTATTGTTCAAAAAATTTCATCTGTTGCTAAGGGAGACCAAATTCAGACTTATGTCAATAATGAGAAACTAATTCACTTGATCACGCAAACACGTAAAGAACTAGATATTCAAAAAAAACTTAAACCAAAAAACCTAGTTATCCGCTTAGGGCCAACTGTTACAAAGGGAAGTACTGATTTTTCAAACTGGTCTAAGCGCTTTAATCTGACAAAATCGGAGCACGACCGCTGGCTCTACACCACTGCAGGAGCTGGAGCTGCGACAATACTATTTCTCAGCGGCACCCTCAATATCAGCGGTTTTCTTAACATCTTACCTTGGGTTGCCGGTGCCGGAAGTGTTTATAGCGGAATTAAATATTTCCATTATCGTGAAATGCTTAATGAGCTTTCTACAGAAGGACGTTCCCGTGGTTTTCTTACCAGTTCGCTCACCAATGAATTATCGGGTTGGCATTGGACTCCTGTTAAAAAAGGCTTCAATATAGCTTGGGTAAAGCATTTCTAAAATCTGACAGCTTGATTTTTCTTTTCTCTCTACAATAAATTCCTCTCCTGTCAAGTTTCCAATTTTCCGGAATCAATTTAACCGGACAATTGAACTCACAATGTAAAGAACATAAATTACATCTTGAGTTTAAGACTAAAAACTTGGAAACTGTGAAACATCTTTTAGTGGCAAACTGCTTAAAGTTACTGGCTAATTATCTAAAATAATCCTTCAAAGTTAAAAATCTAAACTTATCTATTCATTCCAAATAGAGATAATGGGAAGCACATTTATTAACTACTTGATCAAACTGACGAGCAAAAGTTCGCTTAATCCGAAAGGTTTAAATGGCTGCATCTGAAACACAAGAACAGCTGTATTTTGCTCTTCAAACTTTTACTGAAGTCAACAACATCATTGCCTCTTCACACAATTCTGAAGAGACTCTGGCCAGGACTGTCAGCATGATAGCAAAGCGAATACAAGTCGATGCATGTTCAATTTATATTTATGATACAGACCGTGGAGTACTGATCCTGAAAGCAACTCACGGTCTTGATCCTTCCACCATTGAGTCTGTTCACATGCCTCCTTCTGAGGGACTGGTTGGATTGGTACTGGAGCGCTCTGCTCCAGTGCAGGAATCTCAAATGCAGGAACATCCAAGATTTAAAGCATTTCCTCAAACAAAAGAAGATTCATTTTCTTCTTTTCTGGGAGTTCCTCTGATAGAACATCGAAAATCTTTTGGAGTACTTGTAGTTCACACTACAGAACCACGCATATTTTCTCCCGAAGAAGTGCTAATACTGAGTTCAATCGCAACTCAAATCTCCAGCCTTGTTTCTAAAGCCCTCCTTCTAAAGCAACTTGATACAGCAACACAGGAACCAACTGTTGCTGAGAAAAGAAAAGGAACTACTCTTCGCCTGTCCGGACAAGCGGTTGCTTATGGTGTTGCAGTTGGAAAAGCAATACGCCTGCAGCAATCTGAACTTGAAGAACCACAGCAGAGCAGTACCAGATCTGCAGAAAATGAAATGTCTGACTTTCAATCTGCAATGGATCACACAATTTCTGATACTATGGACTTGATTGAAAAAGTCTCGGATCGTGTTGGTACTGAAGAAGCTTCTATTTTTCACGCACATCTGATGTTTTTAGAGGATCATCATTTTCAGAGCAAAATTAAGGCAAAAATAGAATCTGGAAATACTGCATCATGGTCAATTTACCAGACAGTTAACGAATATCTGGGTGCATTTGAAGAAATTAAAGATCCTTACCTCAGTGAAAAAGGCTCGGATTTAAAAGATGTTGGCTACCGTCTCTTACACTATCTAGGGCATGAGGTCCTTTCTGTTACCAAAAAGACAGGGATTCTTATTATGCGCCAACTCCTTCCGGGAGATATCGCCAGGATGGACACAACACGGATTAAAGGAATTATTTTGTCAACTGGAGGTATAGTTTCACACGCAGCCATTCTGGCTCGTTCTTTGGGGATTCCTGCAGTTTGTCTTGAAGACCATGAATTGGAGTTGATTAAAGATGGAGACCCGCTGGTTATTGACGGAGATTCCGGGTTAGCAGTAGCTTATCCGGAAAAAGAAGTACTTGCTGAATTTAAACATTTGCTGGTTGAACAACAGCATTATTTTAAGCACCTTGAAGAGTTTAAGGATATCCTATGCAAAACGAGTGATGGTACACGAATAAATTTAATGGCCAATATTGCCCTGGGAAGTGATCAAATTCAATTACTCCGCTATGGTGCTGAAGGGGTTGGGCTGTTCAGAACCGAAATTTATTTTCTTTCACTTGATCGCTACCCTGACATTTCTGAGCAAACGCAGGTATATCGTGAATTGCTTGATAATGTTGCAGAAGATAAACCCGTGATTTTCCGGACTTTGGACGTTGGTGCAGACAAAGCAGCACCATACATGGGTTTTCAAGATGAGGAAAATCCCTTTCTTGGTTATCGTGCAGTACGCCGTCAGTTGAAACAAAAATCTGTACTAAAGGAGCAATTGAAGGCTTTACTTTTGGCAACAGGAACTCGTCCTAACGTTCGCTTACTGTTCCCAATGATTACAAATGTTAAAGAAATCAGGCAGGCAAAGGAATTATTCGAAGAGTGCCGTATTGAAGTTGAAGCATCCGGTGAAGCTTTAGCAAAAATAGAAGTGGGTATGATGTTTGAGGTTCCAAGTGCCTTTTTGATTTGTGATAAATTTATGTCGGAAATTGACTTTTGTTCGATTGGCAGCAACGACCTCACTCAATACGTACTGGCTGTTGATCGTAATAATCCCCAAATTGCTGACCTTTACGACCCTCTGCATCCTGCTGTTCTGCAATTAATTCATCGACTTGTGCAAACGGCAGAAGAACATCAAAAATCTGTTGAATTGTGTGGTGAAATGGCTTCAGATCCTGACGGATGTGTGATTCTAGTCGGTCTTGGAATCAATTCACTCAGCATGAATGCGCCTTTAATTCCAGTTGTAAAAAAACGTCTCTCAGAAATATCACTGCCTGATGCAAAAGTTCTGGCTCAAAATGCCTTGAATGCAACCTCTCCGGAGGAAGTGCGTAACTTGATTCGTGAATGTTTTCCAGATACTCATTCCAAAGAAAAACATAAACAATGATGACTCAAAACGATCCTCATAAAATCTGTTTGATTCATGGTAACCAACTGTTATTGGTAGAGGAAACCGCGAATACTTTAATAGATCAGAGACTTGAGGGCCGGGAACAGGAGTGGAGTTTGGAGCGCTTCAATGCGCAGGAAATGTTGAAAACGATTGGAGAATCTGGAAAAAACAGTATCGATGACCTTTTGATCAGTTGTGAAACATTACCGATGCTAACTGACCGCAAAGTAATCCGGATCGATAATTTTGAACTGATCAAGAAAGCAGCAAATAAAAGTGACAATTCTCAAGCGGTCAGGCTTTTTGAAGCACTTGAAAACATCATAAAAAATCCTCCGGAAAGCTTGTGGTTTGTCTTTACCAGTCCGGCAATGCGTGAACAGGATTTCAGTAAACCACTCTATCGCAGTATCAAACAGGGCGGTGGTCTGATACAAAAATTTGCAGCCTACGATAATAGTACTCCATACAACTGGGTTATTCAGCGAGGAGAGCAAAAAGGATTGCCCCTTACAGTGGATGTTGCACGTTTACTGATAAACATTGTGGGCAACGATTTGACTGATCTTGACCACGAACTGGAAAAATTAAGCCTCTATTTATCAGGTAAAACCGTCTCAGAAGAAATGATCAAAGAACACATTCGCGGTCACAAACATTTTTCTGTTTTCCGGATGACTGAAGCTTTGTCACGGAAGGAATTACTGCCTGCCCTGGAAATTCTTGATCATCAGCTACAATCGGCTCCCCGTGAACACGTGCGCCTTTTCGCACTCATCATTATGCAGTTTCGCCGCCTTCTCATCATTCACAGCATGTTTGAACAATTTTATAAGGAATCAGAAATTATTGGAAAAATATCTCTTCCACCATTTCTCAGCAAACAAGTTTTGGCACAAGCTCGAAATTTTACCAGCGAAGAATTACAAAATATCTACACAGAACTTTCTAAACTGGACTTGCGGGTAAAGTTCAAAAATACACTTGCACCTCTTCTACTTCAGGACCTTTTTCAGCGCATTTGTTCCGGACAGTTCCAAAATGCAGTTAAATAACTATCAACCTGAGTTGAACAACGAAAACTTTCCACGTCTTTTTTCTCCAATTGATCTGTGCGGACATTCCCTGCGTAACCGCATAGTTTTTGGTGCGCACACCGCCAATATGTCTGAACAGGGCCTTCCGGGAGAAAGGCATCTTGCCTATTACCGTGAACGTGCGCTGGGAGGTGCAGCGATGCTGGTCATCGAACCGATACCGGTGCATCCTGCAGCAGTTTTGACACGGGGTAATTTTCGGAACAGCACTGATGTAGTCATTCCTCACTTTAGAAAAATCACGGATGCAGTTCATGAAGAAGGAGCCTTGATTCTGCAGCAGCTTTACCATGTAGGCCAGCATGGGGATTCCGACAATTCATATCACGCCAACTGGTCTCCTTCCGGAATGCCGAGTTACCATGATTCCGACGGAAGTCACACTATGAATGAAACAGAAATAGAGGAGACTATTGAGGGCTTCGTGCAGGCCGCCAGAAGATGCAGTGACGCCGGTTTTGACGGTGTAGAAGTCTGGGCTGCTTATCACGGCATGGTTGATCAATTTTGGACACCATGGTCAAATCAGCGCACAGACCGTTGGGGTGGATCGCTGGAAAACCGTACACGCTTTTCACGGGAAATCATCACACGAATCCGTAAAATATGCGGTGATGATTTTATTGTCGGCATTGCAGTCAACGACGAACCGGATTTCGAAGTCGCCCTCCAGCGTGAATCAATTGCGGAAATCATCGCCCTTCACGATCGCGATCATCTGCTTGATTACGTCACCTGCGGTACCGGAAGCTACTTCGATTTCTACAAGCTGATGCCTACATTTCTCTATCCGGAACGATTGGGAGCGGAACTTGCGGAAGTGCTCAAAGGTGCTGTAACCCATGCCTTGGTAATTGCGGAAAGCCATATCCGCACACCGGAGAATGCCGAGGCCGTGTTATCTGCCAACCAGGCTGATCTGGTTTCCATCGTCCGCGGACAAATCGCGGATCCGCATTTGGCCAACAAAGCCCGGGAAGGACGAGCCGAAGACATTCGTACCTGCCTCTCATGCAATCAAATGTGTTGGGGCAGACGCAGTCGTGATTACTGGATTTCCTGTCTCGTCAATCCGTCTGCCGGCCGTGAATTTGAATGGGGTGGAGATCGCTTTCAAAAATCAAAAACACCTAAACGTGTTCTTGTAGTTGGAGGAGGACCTGCAGGCTTGGAAGCAGCAAGAGTATCCGCGGAACGCGGTCATAATGTCACTCTCGCAGAGGCCGGAGACCTCCTCGGAGGCCAATTCCGACTGGCGGGAATGCAGCCTCGGCGTGGACAAATTATTGATCTGCTGGACTGGTATGCCCGACAGTTGTCACAACTTGGCGTCGAGGTACGACTCAATGCTTTTCTGGATGCGGATGAAATCAAGGAATTCGCCGCAGAGAAAACTGTAATAGCTACAGGTTCATATCCGTCAGATACCGGATTTCAGAAAGCAATACCGCATGTTGATAAACTGCCGGGAATTGAACGCGGTGGCGTTTTTTCAGCAGAAGATGTGATGGCACGTCGGGCACGTCCTGGAAAGCGTGTCTTAGTCCTCGACGAGGGTGGAAACTGGAAAGGTTGCGGAACCGCCTGGAAACTTGCTGAAGACGGACACGAAGTAACTCTGGTTACACCGGACCCACTTGTAGGCAAGGAACTTCAGCGCACCAATGCAGACTATCCTCTTCGACAGCGGCTTGCGAAACTTGGAGTTAATTTCATTCTTGAATCGGCAGTTACAAGCTGGAACAAGGAGGGCGCAGAAGTCCTCTGTTTTTTAGACGGAAACACTCAGTTCATTGAGTCAGATACCCTGGTCTTTGCCACTCCAAACGTTGCAGAAGACTCCCTGATGCAGGAGCTTCAAGATTCCGGTCTAAATGTTCTTAATATCGGTGACAGCGCAGGACCTCGCCAGGCTCCTTTCGTTATCTACGAAGGTCGCCGCACAGGCTTGGAAATTTGAGGTTTGTTGTGTAATCTTCTCTTTCAAATTAACTCAGTTCATAATCACAAACAGAATTCACAAATCGATAATATTACTGATAACGTAGTTTCGCCAAAACAGCATTTAAGTTCAAATGACCAAAGAATTTCTCGATAATCAGCAATACACTGAACTTTCCATTCTGAGTTATGAGGCCATTTACGGACACAACTACATCAGTCCCGGAGGAGAAAATACCACCGATAATTTGGAACGCTTTGAAAAAACTTTTGCCAAATTTGAAAAATTATGACAAACACTTTACCAAAACAAGCACAAATTATTATCATCGGCGGCGGTATTATCGGTTGCAGTGTCGCTTATCATTTGGCGAAAGAAGGTGCGGAAGATGTGCTTTTGCTGGAGCGCGGACAACTGACTTGCGGCAGTACTTTTCATGCGGCTGGCTTGGTCGGGCAGTTGCGCAGTTCTGCCAACATCACCCGGGTTTTGAAAAATAGCGTGGAACTGTACCGGACAATCGAGGGAGAAACCGGACAAGCCACCGGCTGGAAAATGAACGGTGGTTTGCGTTTGGCCTGCACCAAGGAACGCTGGACGGAACTCAAACGACAAGCCACCACTGCGCACAGTTTTGGTTTGGAAATGGAGTTGCTCAGTCCCAAAGAAGCACAAGAATTGTGGCCGTTGATGGAAGTTGAAGACGTAATCGGAGCGGCATTTTTGCCAACGGACGGACAGGCCAATCCTTCGGACATCACGCAGGCATTGGCCAAAGGCGCACGGATGTGCGGTGTCACCATTGTTGAAGAAACTTCGGTAACGGGTATCCGGCTTGAAAATCAACAAGTCGCCGCTGTGCAAACCGAAAATGGAGAAATTCTTTGTGAAACCGTGGTCAATTGTGCCGGACAATGGGCCAATGAACTGGGAAAAATGACCGGCGTGAACGCGCCTTTGGTTTCGGTTGAACATCAGTATTTAATCACCGAAGCGATTCAGGGTGTGACTGCGGATTTGCCTACTTTGCG